>Ga0070737_10001383_pt1 | contig 35018 bp, 31 predicted proteins | sample Coa_R1_10_FD_66438 | JGI IMG/M metagenome (GOLD analysis project Ga0070737, IMG submission 66438) | Surface soil microbial communities from Centralia Pennsylvania, which are recovering from an underground coalmine fire - Coalmine... | ecosystem: Environmental > Terrestrial > Soil > Unclassified... | reverse complement strand
GCGGCGATAATTCGCGTGTCGACCACGATTGTGCGCTCGCCCCCGACCCGCTCGAAGCTGCGTTCCTGCACGAAGCGTAGGAACTTGGTCTGCAAGGCAGGCGATAACTCGGCGATTTCGTCCAAGAAGATCGTGCCGTGGTCAGCCGCCTCCAGCCGCCCGGGCTTATCTTTGAAGGCACCGGTAAAGGCGCCGCGCATATGACCGAAGAGTTCGCTTTCCAGCAGATGCTCCGACAGGGTGGTACAGTTAACCACCACGAAGGCGCGTTGCGCGCGCGAACTCCAACGATGAATCTGGCGAGCGAGCACATTCTTGCCAGTACCGCTTTCGCCATTGAGCAGAATCGTGGCCTCGCTGGCAGCCGCTTGGCGCGCCGCTTCGAGCACTCGGCGCATCGCCGGGCTGGGCGAATCCACCAGCGCCGCGGGCTCTTCCAGGCTTTCACGCAGGCGGCGGTTTTCGCTGCGTAATCCCTCCACTTCCAAAGCGCGCTCGACCACGTGCTGAATCTGATCGAGGGTGAAGGGCTTGGTAATATAATCGACGGCCCCCGAACGCATCGCCGCCACCGCGTTTTCCACCGTCGCGTAGGCAGTCATCAGGATTACCGGCAGCGCCGGGCGCAGCTCCTTGATTTGGCGCAGGAGCTCCAGCCCATTGACCTCCGCCATCCGATAGTCGGTCAGCACCAAGTCGTAGAGTTTGCCCGGGGCGCCCACTAGAGCCAGCGCCTGGCGCCCGCTGTCAGCACAATCGACCGTATGTGAACAAGATTGAAAGAAGGTGGCCAGGGAGCCGCGAATGTTTTTCTCGTCGTCAACGATCAGCAGTCGGGCCATGAATCCTCCGGCGCCAGGGGCAATTCCACGCGGAAGGAAGTCCCTTGGCCGGGTTCGCTATCTACGAAAATTCTGCCCCCGTGAGCCTCGACGATCTCCTTAACGATCGCCAGCCCCAAGCCCGCCGCCCCCGGCTGAGCGCCATCGATCGTCCCCTGAGCATAGCGCTCGAACAGATGGTCGCGCATGTCAGCCGATACACCCGGCCCGGTATCGCTCACACATAACCGCAACACATGCGGGCCACGCTGCGCGCTGAGGTTAATTCTTCCGCCCGCCGGAGTATGGCGCAAGGCGTTGGTTAGCAGATTGGAAAGCACCCACGACAGCTTCACCGCGTCGGCTCTAACCGGGGGCAACGCAGGCTCGATCTCCTGAACCATCTCCACCCCCTTCTGCTCAGCCTGCAGGGCAAAGCCCTTAACGACCGAGGCGATCAGCGGGGGCAACTCCAACTTGACCGCGCGCAGCGAAATGGCGCCACCAGTGCCCTTGACCAGATCCAGCAGATCATCGGCCAAATGACGGATGCGATTGATGTCCTCGCTGATCGCGCTGACCAGCTTCTGATCCTGAGGCGTCAATTGGGCCCGATCGCGCTCCAGCAAGCCCGCCGATAGCGCCAGCGAAGTCAGCGGCGTCTTGAGTTCATGCGAGAGCGTAGCCACCAAGTTGGTGCGCGCCCGATCCTGATCGCGGAGATAGGTGATGTCCTGCAGGATTACGATGGTGCCAAAGGACTGGTCGGCCGTCGGCCGCAGCGGGATGCGCTTGAGCACGTAGGTGTGGTCGCGCCCGCGCACATGCAGCTCGACCTCCACGCGCTGGGCTTCCACCGGCCGCTTGGCGGCGGCCTGCAGCGCCGCGCGCACGCGCAGGTAGTGCGGGTGGTTGCTGCTCAGGTCGTCGATCGGGCTGCCCAGCGCTTCTTCCCGCTCCACCCCAAGGATGAGCGCCGCCAACTCGTTGATATGGGTGACAACGCCCTTGAGATCGACCAGCACGATACCGTCCTCGACGCTCTCCAGGATCGCCTCGGTCTTGCGCTTTTCGTAAATCAGCCGCTCAACGTTAAGCTGTTCGAACTGCTCCAGCCGCTCCGCCATCCGATTGAACTCGGCTGCCACTCCCGCCAGCTCGGCCAGTGGCTGCTCGCCAAGCCGCAGCGACGGACCGCGCAGGGAAAAGCTGCGCAAACGCTCCGCCAGCTCGTTGAGCGGCCGAGAGATCGACCAGGCCAGGGTCCAGGACAGCGCCACCCCGATCACCAGCAGCGCGATCAGGCCGGCGCCGAAAACCGTGGCGACGTGCTCGCTCATCCGGGTGGCTCGGCTGTCGGCGCGGAACATCGCCCGCTGATTGATGTCGGTCAGGCGGTCGAGCAGGGCGTGAAGCTGCGCATACTGAAGGTCGTAATTGGCCTTAGGATTGGCCGCTAACTGCGCCATCAGCCGCGTCCCGCGCTGCTTGATCGCGTCGGCGACGTCGGCCTCGCCCACCTCTGTGATATCGCTGAGCTCGATGTCGATCCAATGCTCGAACAGATCCCTATTAGGCGCCAACACCAGCGGCAACTTGCCATCGCGCTGAGCCAATTGCAGGTTGTAAAGCGCGGTATGCATGTGCTGGGCCGCATCGATACTGAGGTAATTGCGATACAGGGCGCGGCGAATAGAGCCGCCCAGCTCGTAAACCTGAGGGAACTCCACCACCCCCAACAGCAGTGCGATGAGCAGCATCAGCAGGCTGCCGTTGCGAATCCGGCTGGCCAGGGCGGGCGGCCTTTTCATTTCTCGCTCTCGCTTTCCTGGCGGGCGATTTCGATGTCGTAATCGGCCGCCCGCTCGATAATCCGCCGGGTCATCGAGTAACCCATCACGCGGCGCATTAAGGTGCGGTGGGTACGGCCAATCACGATGCGAGTGATCTGCTTGTCGTGGGCAAACTCCAACAACGCCGCGATCACGTCGGGAGCCTTCAGCCAGGCTACTTCAGCGCCCAGGTCGGCGGCCAAATTGATGTTGTCCAGCAGAGCGCGAAAATTGGCAGTGCTAATGCGCTGCACCGATTCCGCCGGGGTCTCGACGTGGACCGCAAACCAGTCGGCGTTAAGCGCCGCCGCGCTGCGCGCCGCGCGCCGCAACAAGCCTTCGCTGCCGGCAGGATTGGAAGACAGACAGACCATTAGCCGCTCGGTAACCGCCGGCGTACGGCCACCCTCGCGCTTGAGCAGCTCGAGCAGCTCGCGATGGCGGCTTTGGTCGCGCGCCACCTCGCGCAACGCCAGCTCGCGCAGCGCCGCCAGATTACTGGGGCGAAAAAAATTCTTAAGCGCCTGCTCCACCTGATCGGGCGGATAGATTTTGCCCTCGCGCAGCCGCTCCCGCAGCTCTTCCACCGGAATGTCGACCGTCACCACCTGGTCGGCTTTGCTCAAAAAGGTGTCGGGCACGGTCTCGCGCACCTCGATTCCGGTGATCCGGCGCACGAGCTGATTGAGGCTCTCCAGGTGCTGCACATTGAGCGCGGTGATGACGTTGATGCCTGCCGCGACTAGCTCTTCCACGTCCTGATAACGCTTATTGTGGCGCGAGCCGGGGGCGTTGGTGTGGGCCAGTTCGTCCACCACCGCATATTCGGGTCGGCGCGCCAGCACCGCGTCGACGTCCAATTCGGGCAGGACCACGTCGCGATAGGCAATTTGGCGCGGCGGAATGACTTCAAGGTTGCCGATGCGGGCCTGGGTCTCGGCCCGCCCGTGGGTCTCGATCACTGCCAGCACCACATCGTGCCCTTCATCGCGCAGATAATGGGCATCCTCCAGCATCCGGTAGGTTTTGCCCACGCCGGCGGCACTACCTAGATAGATCTTTAGCCGGCCGCGCTTGTTCTCGGCCTCCAGGCCCAGGAAGGCCTCGGGATCCTTGCGCTCGTCAGCCGGCTTCATTCCATCTCAAGCACGCGCACGCTCTTCCCCCCAAGAGCGACTCGGTCAGCGCGCGCTGGCGCGAGCCGCGCTCAAGCGATCCAACGCCAGGTTAAGTTCGAGCACGTTCACGCCGGGTTCGCCAAAGATTCCTAACCAGCGGCCGCGCGTATGGGCCTTGACCTGCGCGCTTACGATAGCTGGGTCCAAGCCGCGCGCCCGCGCTACTCGGGCCACCTGAAGCTGCGCCGCGGCCGGGCTGATTTCGGGGTCAAGCCCGCTGCCCGAAGCAGTGACCAAATCTATCGGCACCTGGTCAGCGCGCACTCCAGGGTTTTCCTTAAGTACCGCTTGGAGCCGGCTTCGGACCGTGTCTATCAAGACCTTGTTGGTCGGACCCAGATTGGACCCGCCAGAGCTGTCGGCATCGTAGCCCTTGTCACCCGCGGCCGAGGGGCGCGGATGGAAATAGCGCGGGGCCGCGAAGTTCTGTCCGATCAGGCTGGAGCCTACCGCCCGGCCATCGCGATAAATCACGCTACCTCCCGCCTGGACGGGAAATAGCAGCCCACCCAGACCGGCTATGATCAGAGGATAAACTACTCCGGTCAGCACGGTAAGCACGATTACCATTCGCAAGGCTACCCACCAGCGCATCATTGTTTCTCCCACTCAGGCCAGGTGCAAGGCAGCCACCACCAGATCGATCGCCTTGATGCCGATAAAGGGCACGATTACCCCGCCCAGGCCGTAGATCAGCAGATTGCGGCTCAAGATCGCGGCTGCGCCAAGCGGGCGATATCGCACTCCACGCAAAGCTAGCGGAATGAGCGCGATAATTATCAGGGCGTTGAAGATAACCGCCGATAGGATAGCGCTTTGCGGCGTCGCCAAATGCATTATGTTGAGCGCCTGCAGCTCCGGATAGCCCAGCACGAACATGGCGGGAATGATCGCAAAATATTTGGCTACATCGTTGGCGATAGAAAAGGTGGTCAAGGCGCCGCGAGTGATTAGCAACTGCTTGCCAATCTCAACCACCTCCATGATCTTGGTCGGATTGGAGTCCAAATCCACCATGTTGCCGGCCTCGCGCGCAGCCTGGGTACCGGCGTTCATCGCGATCCCCACGTCGGCCTGGGCCAAGGCTGGCGCGTCATTGGTGCCGTCGCCAATCATCGCCACCAGCTTGCCCTGCGCCTGTTCGTCGCGAATAAGCTTGAGCTTGGTCTCGGGCGTGGCTTCGGCACGGAAATCGTCCACCCCGGCCTCGTTGGCAATCGCGGCGGCCGTCAAGGGATTATCACCGGTGATCATCACCGTGCGCATACCCATCGCGCGTAGGCGGGCAAAACGTTCCTTGATGCCCTCCTTGATCATGTCCTTGAGATGAATCACGCCCAGAATTCGACCGCCCTCGGCCACCGCCAACGGCGTCCCGCCGGCGCGTGAGATCCGCGCCACCATCTCTTCCAGTTCGGTGGGCGCCTGGCCCCCATTTTCGCGCACGAAGTTGACCACCTGAGCGGCCGCCCCTTTGCGAATCCGGCGCTGACCCAGGTCCACTCCGCTCATCCGAGTCTGAGCGGAAAACGGAATGAATTGCGCCTCCTTTTCCGCGAGATCGCGCCCGCGTAGGCTGAAGAGTTTTTTCGCCAATACCACGATCGAGCGCCCCTCGGGGGTCTCGTCCGCCAACGAGGCCAGCTGGGCGGCGTCGGCCAGCTCTTCCAGCGACACGCCCAGCACGGGCAAAAACTCCGTCGCCATCCGATTACCCAGGGTGATGGTTCCGGTCTTATCCAAAAGCAGGGTATCCACATCGCCCGCCGCTTCCACCGCGCGGCCCGACATCGCCAGCACGTTGTGCTGAACCAGCCGATCCATTCCGGCAATTCCGATTGCCGACAACAACCCGCCGATCGTGGTCGGAATCAGGCACACCAGCAAAGCCACCAGCACTGGTAACGACAGCGAGGTATGGCCGTAGAGCGCGAATGGATACAAGCTGACGCACACCAGCATGAAGATGATAGTCAAGCCGGCCAGTAGGATACTCAGCGCGATCTCGTTGGGCGTTTTTTGTCGCTGGGCGCCTTCGACCAAGGCGATCATGCGATCAAGGAAGGTCTCCCCAGGATTGACTGTGATGCGAATCTTCAGCCAATCCGAAATCACGGTAGTGCCGCCCGTGACCGCGCTGCGATCGCCGCCGCTCTCGCGGATAACCGGTGCCGATTCACCCGTAATCGCAGCCTCGTTGACCGCCGCGACCCCTTCGCTGACCTCGCCATCGCCCGGAATCACTTCACCCGCACGCACCAGCACGATGTCGCCACGGCGCAGCGAAGTGGCCGGAACCATGATTTCCTGTTTGTCGCGCAGCAGCCGGGCCGACGTTTCCACTCGGGTCTTGCGCAGGTTGTCAGCCTGGGCCTTGCCGCGTCCCTCGGCCATCGCTTCAGCGAAGTTGGCAAAGCCCACCGTGAACCACAGCCACAGCGCGATTTGCAGCTCGAAGCCGACCAGATGGGAGCGTCCCAGCCATAGATCGTGAGCCAGGATCGCGGTCACCGCCAAAGCCGTGACTTCAACCACGAACATGACCGGGTTGCGCGCCTGGATGCGGGGGTCGAATTTGCGCAGTGAATCGGCCAGCGCGCCCCTGACGATCGACGCGTCCCACAACGAGGAAGCCTTACGTTCGGCCATCGCCATTTGTCTCCGGGGTCAGTAGAGTTTCCCCGCCGCCATCGCCAGATGCTCGACGATTGGACCCAGCGCGTCGGCAGGGAAGAAGGTCAGGGCGGCCACAATCAGGATCACGCCAATCAGCAGGACCACAAAGATCGCGCCGTGGGTGGGGAAGGTGCCGGCGCTGGGCGGGACGATTTTCTTGCCCGCCAGCGATCCGGCCAGGGCCAGGATGGGCACCTTCATCAGGAAGCGGCCAAAAAGCATCACAAAACCCAAGGTGGCGTTGTAGAAGAGGGTGTTGGCGTTGAGCCCGGCAAATGCCGAACCGTTGTTAGCCGAAGCTTCGGTATAGGCGTAAAGAATTTGGCTGAAGCCGTGCGGGCCGGGATTGCTAATCCCTGCCAGCCCCGCGCGGCTGACCACCGCCACTCCGGCCGGAAACAAGATAACGGCGGGAAAGATTAGCAGAAAGAGCATCGCCAACTTGATTTCGCGCCCCTCGATTTTCTTGCCTAGATATTCGGGCGTGCGCCCGACCATCAGACCCGCGATAAACACCGCCAGCACCGCCATTACCAGCATCCCATACAGCCCCGAGCCCACGCCGCCAAAGATGATCTCGCCAATCTGCATATTAACCAGCGGGATCAAACCGCCCAGCGGAGTGTAGCTGTCGTGCATCGAATTAACCGCGCCGCAGGAAGTGTCCGTGGTCACCGTGGCCCACAGCGCCGAATCGACAATTCCAAAGCGCACTTCCTTGCCTTCCATGTTGCCGCCGCTTTGGGTCGTACTGGCCTGTTGATTTAGCCCCATCGCGGTAAACTGCGGATTGCCGCGCTGCTCGGCCCAGATCGTCGGCGTCACTCCCATCAAAAACAGCAACCCCATCGCCCAGAACAACACCCATCCCTGGCGCCGATCGCCGACCATCACGCCGAAGGTGTGGGTCAAGCCAGCACCGATGATGATGATCGCCACCACTTCGATCAGGTTGGCCAAGGGATTGGGATTCTCATAGGGATGGGCCGAATTGGCGTTGAAAAAACCACCGCCGTTGGTACCCAACTCCTTGATGATCTCCTGAGAGGCGACCGGACCCTGGGCAATTACCTGTTCGGCTCCTTCCAAAGTCTTGACATGGACATAAGGCTTGAAATTGTCGGGCACGCCCTGCGCGATCAATACCAGGCTAAAGATCGCACTAATGGGCAGCAGTACCCACAGTGTGGCGCGAGTCATGTCGACCCAGAAATTGCCGATGGTGCGCGCGCTGCGCCGCGCAAAACCGCGGATCACCGCAATCGCCACCGCGATGCCGGAGGCGGCGGAAACAAAGTTATGGAAGGCTAGCCCCGCCATCTGGGTGAGATAGCTCATCGTGCTTTCACCGGCATAGGCTTGCCAGTTGGTGTTAGTGGTGAAGCTAGCGGCGGTGTTGAAGGCCAGATCGGGCGCCACCCCTCCCAGCCCCTGCGGATTGAGCGGCAACAGCCCTTGCAGACGCTCCAAGCCATAGAGCAGCACCATCCCAAAGCCGCTGAACAGCAGCATCGCCACGGCGTATTCCACCCACGACTGCTCGCGTTCGGGATGCACCCCGCACAGCCGGTAAATCAGCCGCTCCAGCGGTCCAAACAGAGGATCGAGCCACGTCGGTTCAGCGCTGAACACGCGCGCCATGTAACGACCCAGCGGGACGCTGAGAACAAGCACAATGAGCGCGAACAGGCCGACTTGAATCAGCGCGTTCCAATCCATCTCAAAGCTTCCTTAAAGGCTGGAATCAACAAGCGTCTAGAATTTTTCGGGCCGTAACAGGGCATAGACCAAATAGGCGGTCAGCCCGACCGCCAGAACCAGCCCCATCACCAGTTCTCCGCCACTCATAGCCGAGCGCACCCCCACACGTAGATAAGCGCAAGTGCGAAAAACAGTGCCGTGGCCGCAAGCCAGATTACGTCCTGCATGATCAATCGGTTAGTGCACCATCCGTGCCAGCGACGCCATCGGAAGAGATCCCGCGTCTTTTCAAGCGCCGAGCGGCTTTGAGGTTGCAAAATGCCATGCAGGATCATGCAGTCCGCAATGCGTAGCTGGTGCTGCGGTTCCGGTTCGAAAGGTTAGCGCTTAGCTCTACTGAAAGTAGCTTAGCGGTTGAATTTCAACCCCGTCCGCGCCACCTTTAAAGGCCTTTTGCAGTGGAATTTCTTATGTTCTCCCGTATCAAACCGCACCCGGCCTCAGCCCAAGTGGCTTCGCCAATCGACCTCGCCACCGGCGATTTGGCCGCCGCCACCATCGCCCGCCTTTCCCGCCGGCTGCTGCCCCTGCTGTTCGCGCTGTATATTGTAGCCTACCTGGACCGCGTCAACGTCGGCTTCGCGGCATTGGCCATGAATCGGCAGTTAGGGCTTGGACCGGAAGAATTCGGGCTGGGCGCTGGGCTGTTCTTCATTGGCTACTTCATATTGGAAATCCCCAGCAACCTGATCTTAGCTCGGATCGGCGCGCGCCGCTGGATTGCCCGCATCCTGGTCTCCTGGGGGGTGGCCGCGATCGCGATGGCGGCCGTGCGCGGTCCGCGTAGCTTTTACCTGCTACGCGCTACGCTGGGGATGGCGGAGGCGGGCTTTTTTCCCGGCGTGATTTTTTACCTCACCAGCTGGTTTCCCAGTCGCGAGCAAGCCCGCGCCATCGCCATCTTCATGACCGCCACCGCGTTGGCCGGCGTGATCGGCGGACCGCTCTCGGGCGCCATCCTGACCATCGACGGCTTCCTCGGCCTGGCCGGATGGCAATGGCTGTTCGTGATCGAAGGCCTGCCTGCCGTCGTTCTGGGCGCGGTCGTGCTGCGCTATTTACCCGATCGACCCGAGCAGGCTGGCTGGTTGAGCGTCGAACAGCGGCAATGGCTGATCGCAAGATTGCGCCACGAGAATCGGCCAACCCCGCCCGGTGGTTTGTGCTTGGGCAACATTTTCGATTTGCAGGTCGGTTTACTGAGCGCGATCTATTTTCTTTTGGTCAGCAGCCTGTACGGCATCGCTATGTGGTTGCCTCAAATCATTCGAAACTTCGGCGCACGCAGCGATTTCACCATTGGCCTGCTCGCGGCTATCCCCTACCTGATAGCCGCCATCGCAATGGTCGCCGTGGGCCGCTCTTCGGACCGACGCGGCGAACGGCGCTGGCACGTCGCTCTGTCGTTGTTCGCCGCCGCCGGCGGCTTCGTGCTGGCCGCCGACGCCCACGGGGCTTTGGCGCTGGCCGCGCTCAGCTTGGCCGCGCTGGGTACCTGCGCCGCGCTAGGCCCGTTCTGGTCGCTGGCCCGCAGCTCGCTGAACGCCGAGGCGGCCGCCGCCGGTATCGCTCTGATCAATTCAGTGGGCAACCTGGGCGGTTTTGTCGGACCTTTTGCCATTGGCCTGCTGCGCCAGCGTTCGCAGGCTTTCGCCGGGGCCTTGATGGGACTGGGCATCGCGGTGACGACGGCGGGAATTCTGGGCTTGCTCGCCCGCCCAACGGTCCGGGCAAGCGAGGGTTAACCGCTGTACGCAACCCCCTTTTCGGCTTCCATCGCGCGATACCCTTTATAGCGGATGGCAGGCAGCGATTTCTGCACGCATCGCGCCGATGATCTCGCCATAATCTCCCGCCCCGAAAATTCCCGAACCCGACACGAACACGTTGGCCCCGGCAGCCTTGATCGGCCCGATGTTGTCGCGCTTGACCCCGCCGTCGATCTCGACCTCGACCTGCTCCAGCCCGCGCCGCTTAAGCTCCGCCCGCACCTGACGCAGCTTGTGCAGGGAGTCGGGAATAAACTCCTGACCGCCGAAACCGGGATGGACGCTCATGATCAGGATCATGTCCAGATGCGCGGCCACGGCCATTACGCGATCGATTGGGGTCTCGGGATTGATCCCGATCGAGGCGCGCGCCCCCAGCGCTCGGATCTGCCGGGCGATTCCCAGCAGATCGGCCACCACTTCACAATGGACGGAGATCGAGTTGGCCCCGGCCTGGACGAAATCCTTCAGATAGCGGTCCGGGTTATCGATCATCAGGTGGGCATCCAGCGGCAGCCGGGTGACCCGGCGCACGGCCTGCAGGACCGGCAAGCCGATCGAGATGTTAGGGACGAAATGACCGTCCATCACGTCGAAATGGAGCAGGTCGGCGCCGGCGCGCTCGACCCGGGCGATCTCCTCGCCCATGCGGGTAAAGTCGCAGGATAGCAGCGAGGGGGCAATTTTATCGGTCGGCATGGTTACTCAAGGCTAGCCCGCCCGCGCCCGCGTGGCAAAACTACAAACGCCGACCTTGGCAATTTGTACGAACGCAACTTGCTGTACACCGCTGGCAGGAGAGCGGCTGGCTTCTACTCTGAATAGGAACTGCGGCGCCCAATCATCAAGCTTCCGGCCGGATAGCCTTCAAGGGGTCGGACATGGCGGAGCAAGGCGCACCGACGAGGGTCTCAGGCGGCAGAATTGGGCGGGAGCTGATCGAAGCTTTGCCCTACGACCAGGCGGCGGCCGCGGGCGAAATCCTCTCCCTTGATTCGCTTACGCCCGGGAGCCTGCACTTCAAGCAGGCGCAGGTTCCCCTCCCCGCATCGCACCACCAATTCGCGGCCGACTGCGACTACGGTGCCGGGCGCAGCGTCACCAGGGTAGCTTTCAGCAAGCGGTGTAGCGCCGTAGATGCGCACCTCTTCCCCACCCAGCAGCGCATGGGCGATAGGCCAGGGATAATAGGCGCGCACCATGCGCTCGATTTGGACTGCCGGCAGCGTCCAATCTATCCGAGCGTCCGCTTTTTTTACCAACGCGGTATAGGTGGCCTGACTTTCATCCTGCGGCATCTCGGCGAGGCGGCCGGCGATAAGCTCCTCCAGGGCCTCCAGCACCGCCTGCGCTCCCAAGTCGGCCAAGCGAGTAGATAAGCTGGCGCAGGTGTCGTCAGGTAGGATTTCCAGCCGGCGCTGAAGCAGAATGGGTCCTGCGTCCAAACGCTCTACGACTCGCATGATCGTCACCCCGGTTTGCCGATCCCCAGCCAACAGCGCGCCTTGAATCGGCGCCGCGCCACGCAGCCGCGGCAGCAGTGAGGCGTGGACATTGATCGGCAAGCCGCGCGGCAAATCGAGCACCGCGCGCGGCAGAATGCGGCCGTAGGCCGCGACCACCAGGTAGTCGGGCGCCCATCCGGTCAGTTGCGAGAGAAATTCGCGGCTGCCCAGAGCACGTGGCTTGAGCGCCGGCACCCCATGACGGGCGCAGACCACGGCCACCGGCGAGGGCGCCACGCCCAGGCCGCGTCCGCGCGGCTGGTCGGGACGGGTCACCCCTCCCACCACGCGCCAGCCGGGATGGTGCTGCTGGAGCATCACCTCAAGGATCCTGGCGGCGAGCTCCGGGGTCCCCATGAAGACTATGTTGTAGGGGGGGTCAGAGGCCGGGGCTGGAGGGCGACTGGCCATCAGCTTTGCCCTCCTTGATTAGTTTTTGCAGCTTGCGCCGGTACAGCTCGCGCTTGATTTTGCTGATTCGATCGATAAACAACTTGCCGTCTAAATGGTCGATCTCATGCTGCAGGCAAACCGCCAGCAATTGGTCGGCCTCGATTTCGATCTCCTGCTGATCCGGCGTGTAAGCACGCACCAGCACTTGCGCCGCGCGCTTGACTTCGGCGTTGTAATCCAACACCGACAGGCAGCCCTCTTCCCACAGGATCGAGCCGTGGCTTTCCACAATCGTGGGATTGATCAGCTTCAGGAGCTGCTTGCCGGGTTGTTTATGGTCCAAATCCAAGACGATCACGCGGCTGGATTCGCCCACCTGCGGCGCCGCCAGTCCCACCCCGGGCGCCGCGTACATCGTTTGCACCATGTTCTCGATTAATCCGACAAGCTGGCCGTCGATCTCGGCCACCGGAGCGGCCGTCTGCTTGAGTACCGGATCGGGGTAGCGCCTTATCTTGAGCAATGCCATCGCGTAACTGTTGAAGTTTATCAGAGCGCGATAGTATAGGAAAAGCGCCGCGTCAGGCGGCTTCCTACCCTCTCCAGGAGCATCGATGATACAACGCTGCGAATGGGCACAAAGCGAGCTTGCCATCGCATATCACGACCGGGAATGGGGCGTACCGCTGCACGATGATCGAGCGCTGTTCGAGCTGCTCTGCCTAGAAGGAGCCCAGGCCGGGCTGTCATGGGAAGTGGTGTTGAAAAAGCGCGTCGCCTACCGGCGCGCTTTTGCCAACTTCGATCCTCTCGCGGTGGCCCGCTTCGATGACGCCGCCCTGGCCGGCCTACTCCAGGACCCGGGCCTGATCCGCAATCGGCTCAAGCTTGCCTCGGTGGTCGAAAACGCCCGCGCGCTGATTCGGTTGCAGGCCGAGTGCGGCAGCTTCGACATTTGGCTATGGCGCTTCGTGGAAAATCGGCCACGTGTCAATCGCCATCGCACGCCCGCCGAAGTACCGGCGCGCACCGAGCTATCCGATAAGTTGAGCAAGGCCTTGCGCGCGCGCGGCTTCAAATTCGTGGGCTCGACCATCTGCTACGCCTTCATGCAGGCCAGCGGGATGGTCAACGACCACCTGGTGAGCTGCTTCCGCTTTCCGCAATTGGAGACCCCAATGGGGTTCACCGGTGCCAGTCGTTTAGCTTGAGCTGATCTGGTAACGATGTCACCAACTCGAAATTCCCATCGCTATACCGCCCTGATGGTGAGCCTGCTGCTGCTCTTTCTTTGGGTGCCCTGGTGGTCGGACTTTGCCTGGGGCGGCTGGCTTACCGACCTAGTTTCGATTGCGACCTTGCTAGCAGCGGTTTACGCGGCCTCCGAGCGTTCCAGCAGCTATTACCTGGCCGTTGTCTTGGCCGCACCCGCGCTTTGCAGCCGCGCGCTGCTGGCCTATTTCCCTCAGATGGTCGAGCTGGCTCTGATCTGCTGGGGTATCTTCATGGCCTACGTGGCGGTTGCGATTTTGCGCGATGTCCTGACCACGCCACGGGTCAACCTGGATACCATAAGTGGGGCCCTCTGCGGTTATCTAATGTTGGGGCTGACCTGGAGCGTCTTCTACGCCTTATGCGAGTTCATCCATCCCGGCTCACTGATTTTTTCCACCACGCCGGGCGCGCTGCGGGCGACCCTGCCAGATATCGCCCGCAGCTACCCCCTGTACGCTTATTATAGCTTCACCACGCTCACCACGACCGGTTACGGCGACGTGACTCCAGCCACGATGGCTTGTCGTTCCCTATCGATAATCGAAGCGATCGCGGGGCAATTCTATATAGCGGTGCTGGTAGCACGTCTAGTGGCATTAGAAATCATCCAGTCCAGCCGTGAGCCCAAGCCGCTCCTGTAGCCCACGACGCGCGCCGCAGAGAGCGGCGCGCGCGGAATGACTCAGTTCAGTGGCTCGGCGTCAACCAGGATGAACGCTACCCGGCAGGGTTGGCTGCTACGGTTGGACCACGCGTGAAAGGTGCCGCGCTGGATCAAGACGTCGCCCGCCTTCATCAGAGTTTCACCCTCGTCCATCATGGCCCAGATTTCGCCCTCTAGGACGATCGCATAGTCCACGGAATTGGTCTGATGGAAACCGTGATGGCGCTTGCTGCGCTCGGGGTCAACCTGGATCTGGGAGGCACTGGGATTGAGCGTAGCCCCGCTATGGCCAGCGCTATCGGGCAGAAAATCGACAACACGAAAGACCGTACCGTTTTTTGGCGGCGGCACCGGTACCCGTTTTCCGGCCGGTGCGACATCCTCGTTGCCGCGATTGGAGGCCGGCGCACGGTCGGTGAGCCACAGCAAGGTCGAATTGCTATCGGGACTGGCGTTGGGTGCCGGTCCGTCGTGCAAAATGACTGAGCGGCCGGCGCTGTTATGGCCGGTAACGATCCGGCGGATGGGCTTGGTTGCCATCGGTTATTCGCTCCCTCGTCGGCTGTGCGCCGGCCCCCGTCGGTCAAGCCGCGCAGCAGCCGAGCGCTGATTTAGGCGTCGATCGGCGTACCATAGCACGCCCTTGCGCGGGCGGGTCAATTGGCCTTCCGGCCAAGTTTTGGGGCCCGTACAACCCACGCCGAAACAGAATCAAATCTTTTGCGTTAATAGCCTATGTCTAGCTTATGCTTATATATTAGAGCCTAATCTAAAATTAGATGTCAAGAATCGCGCTCTCAAGCATGTTTAACTTTTTGCGAGTTGACACAAGCAGATCAAATCGTTAAGGGATCAGCCCTATTGGCTTTTAAGTACATTTTTAAAACGGGCTGAGGTCTGAAAATGCAAACGGCACGCCAGTGCTTTAGGTTCACATCACTTGCGGCAACCATTCTTTCGATGATGCTGCTGGCGGCCGGCTGCAACAGCAGTAGCAGCTCACCGGCGCCGACCAAGACGGCAACCGCGACTTCGGCACCGACCGCTACCGCGGCCCCGACCCAAGCGCCGACGCAGGCCCCGACTCAAGCGCCGACGCAGGCCCCGACCCAAGCGCCGACGCAATGCGCATCCCCGACCCCTAGCGCGACCGCCAGCCCGGTTGACCAGATCATCTTCTCGCCGGCCGCCACCACCCTGCCCAGCAGCGCCGGCACGATCTCGATTCAACTCAACGCCTTTGACAGCCAGGGCAATCCGCTCGCGCCAAGCTCGAGCAATCCAATCAACGTGTCGGTCTACGGCGCCCCCAGCGGGGTGATCACGCCCATCAGCACCACTGTGACTAGCGGTTCCAACCTGACGCTTAACTACAGCGGCGGCGCGGTGCCCAACAACGTCACGATCAACGCATCCATGCTGGATCCCAACTACCCAGGAGGTACCGGCTACGCCCTTGGTCAGACCCAAATCGCGGCCAACGGTTGCACGGTCGGGGGCGCGAGTTTTTCCGTGCCGCTAACCAGCCTCGCGCCCAATGAACTGAAGTTCCTGGCCGCGGTGGGCTACACCGATCAGACCACGGCCACCGCCAATCTGAAGATCTTCACGATCGATACCGGTTCGCTGGGCACGATCGTGACTGCCAGCGACCTGCCGGCCAACAGCGAAGTGATCGGTCCCGCGGGTCAAGGAACCAAATGCTACGACAGCAGTAACAACGCCTATTTCGGCAACTACTATTTGGCGCCGGTCGATATCCAAGTCTTCTCCAACAGCAACGGCACCACGGTTGGGATAACCAATCCCCTGGTCATTCTGGCCGCCAATAAGTACTGCCCGGTCAAGAATTGCACGGATAATCCATTGGTTATCAACGGCACCTGTACTAGCAATCCCAGTATTCATTACATGGGGGTGGGTTTCGCTCGCGGAGGTACGGCGGCTGGCGACTTGTTCGGCCCTCCCACCGCCAATCCCTTCCTGCATCTGACCGACGCCAGCAACGGGACTGACATCAACCCCGGCTACATTTTGGGCCCACTGGGAGTCACCCTGGGCATCGCTTCGACCACCGGCTTCAACATGCTGACGCTCAGTCCCAATGCCAGCTACGCCGGCGACTGGCTACCGATGACTTCGTGCTACAGCTTCCCCAGCCTGCCCTCGCCCAATCAGTTCTGCGGCAACGGCCTGCTCGACGTTGGGATTTCCCAAATGTACAACGACCTGCCGTTTGCCCAGCGTCCGTCTGGAACCTACGACAGCAACGACGAGGTGCCGCCTAACCTGACCATGAACGTCCTGGTGGGGAGTTCCTCCAGTCCGATCGCCTCCTACACCTACACCACGGTGCAGCCGCCCACCGCGCCCAGCGGCCCGGCGCCCACCTACTCGCAATGGATCGATACCACCTGCAAGCCGGCTGGCCAGCAGATCTTTGTCAACACCGGCCGCAACCCGATTAACTGCTACAACTACATGTACGCCGCTCAGTGCGGGCAGGTCGGACTGCAAAAGGTCACTCCCGCTCCGGCGGGCTGCTCCCAGGCGAACTGAATATACCAACCATCAGCCCGCGGCCCTTCAGGACCGCGGGCTTCAGCAAATTCGTAAATTCCGATGAAGCGCTTTTTGAGCAGCGGTTTGTCCTGCGCGGCCGGCGCTGCCGCGATTCTTATGGTATCGACGTTGGTTTGCGAGCTAGCGTTGGCGCAAGCCACGGTCCCCCTTGCCGGCAACCATCCGCTGACCAATCTGCATAGCTGGCACACCGCCCCGCCGCAGATGCGGCTTCATATGGCCGCGATCCTGAGCCTGCGTAACACCGCACCGTGGGTGGCGGTATTTTGAACGTAACCAACACCAGCGGCCTGCCGGAATCGATCGGCGGCGTGACGGTGACGGTAGGCGACCCGAAGCTGTTTCTCCAACCTGGCCCTGGTTGGAACGAGCAATGGAGTGTCTCGGACAGTGGTCACGGGAACAGTAGGCGACAATACACTTTTCACTTTCAGCCCGGCGCTGGTCGTGCCTGTCGGAGGAGTGGCGACCTTTGCCTTGAGCACCACGCTCTCGCTGACCCCGGCGCGAATCGAGTCGGCGATGAAATATGCCGGCTTGATAGGCGGGGGCGCGCCGCCGGTGATGCCGCTGGGGGTGGGGCTGGCAATGTTTGGAATCGGCTTGATCGCGGCCCCGGCCGAGCGCCGGCGGCGGTGGTTACTACTTGCCGGCCTGATAGTCATCCTGGCAGCCGGCCAAATCGGTTGCAGCAGCAGTTCCAGGACCGTGCTCTCCTCCTCGCAACAGCAGGTGCCGGCTGGCGGGGTCGCCGCGACCAATAACCAGGGAGCCGTGTGGGTCTCGGGCCTGCCCGCCACCCTGAGCACGATCCAACTGCTGAACTAGCGCTGAAGCGAAAACAGGTCTTAGTGGGGCGAGCAGCTAATGCCCACGCCTGAACCACGCGGCAGAGTCTCCCGCGCCAACCCTTGCCGGTGGCGCCTCAGCCGGATTTATCTCTCCCGTCATCTCGCCGTAACATTCGGCGGCTATCGTCAAGCCGACACTTTTTGGTTCATACGAGGGGTGCGATGGTCCGGATTCGCCTCGACACCACGGCTTCCGAGCCTAGCGAGCAGCTCGATCAGGCACGCAAATGCCTGCGCGAGGCAGGGGTTAAAGTCCGCCGCCGCTCCCGCTCCCTGCGGGCTTGGCTCGACGTTCCCGACGAGGACCAGGAAACCGCCTTGGCCGCTCTACAAGCCGCCAATATACCCGTGATCGTGCTGCCCGAGTAGACCAACTTCCCGCTCGCCCAGGCGCTTCCCCGACCAACGCGAGGCGGTGCCCTACGTCCGGAGGGGGCACCGCCTGCGGTACGATCAACCACCCAGCAGTTCCGGCACCTATTGTGCCTGCGGCACCAACTCGACCCGCCGATTCTGGGCCCTCCCGGCAGCCGTCGCGTTATCGGCAACGAAATCGGTCTTGCCGTAACCGTGCGCGATCAGGCGGTCGGGGGCCACGCCCTTGTTCACCAGGTAGCCGACCACGGCATCCGCCCGCCGTTGAGAAAGCTTGAGGTTGTAGGCGACGCTACCGATCGCGTCGCAATAGCCGTTGACCTCGACCGTGACCCCGGGACTCTGCGCCAGGAGCACCGCGGCTTCATCCAGGATCGGCGCTGCGTCGGGCCGAATATTGGCCTTGTTGGTTGGTGGCATACATTGCACCGCCCGCGCTGCCGCCGGCGATAAAGGCGCCCAACACGCCGCCCCCAACCGCGCACGGTCCCCACTGGCGAGGCTGGGCGACATTGGCGCATCCCGCCATCGTCCAGGCTAGAGCAGCCACCACAGCAACCGCACTAAAAGACTTTGCGCCCGTCGTTCCCATCTTTCCTCTCTCTCATGCCCACTCATCGTCGGGTCGATTGCGCAAGCACGGCTCGATTGCCGGCCACGCCGATCCCCTCTTAGACTGGGCGCCATCACTGATAGCTATTGATTTAAATAGGAACGTTGCGGCGGGATTAAATCATCTTTACACCCATTTACCGGCAACCGCGCAAGATCGTGACAACCTTCCGCTTCAAGAGCTTCGTGATGTCATTCCCGCGCGCGTGTCTGGGGTGCGCGAGAAATCCCGATTCCACCGGCACGACTAGCAAAACATCGGGATTCTTCGCGCACCCCAGACACGCGCGACAATGACTGCCCAAAGATTCCGGGTAGTAAAAGCGAAATCCGGGCCAAAACAGTCCTACAGCATGTGGACCGGATCGATATCGATCGACCAGAAGATTGCGGCACGGCGCGCGCGCGGCGCAAGCTCGCGCCTGAGCGCCAGCAGGGGCTCGCGCAGATGGACACGGCTGGGCGCCTTGAGCATTAGCTGCCATCGATAACGCTGCTTGATGCGCTCGATCGGTGCTGGCGCGGGTCCCAGGAGCTTAACCCGCTCGCCCGCCCGCGCCAGCAGCTCAGCAGCGAAAGTCGCCATTTTCTCGACCTGCTCGGCTTGCGTTCCTTCCAGCCGCACCATCGCCAAGTGACTAAAGGGTGGATAGTCGAATTTACGGCGCAGTTGCAGTTCGCGGCGCATGAAGCCAGCGTAATCCTGGCGCTGCGCGGCGCGAATACTGTAATGGTGGGGGGAATAGGTCTGAATAATTACTCGTCCCGGATGCGGGCCGCGGCCGGCCCGGCCCGCGGCTTGAGTGAGCAATTGAAAGGTACGTTCCGCCGATCGGAAGTCGGGCAGATTCAAGCTGAGATCGGCCGCCACCACCGCAACCAAGGTCACGCCGGGAAAATCGAAGCCCTTGGTGATCATTTGGGTACCGACTAAGATATCTACCTCGCCCGCTGCCAACGCGCGTAGGATCTGCTGGCGCGCCCCCTGACGGCGGCTGGTATCGCTATCCATTCGTTCGACTCTGGCCTGCGGCAACAGGCTCTGCAGTGCGGCGTGCAGACGCTCGGTGCCAAAGCCCTGGCCCTGCAAACCCAGGCCGCGGCATTCAGGGCACGCCTCGGGCGCGGGCCGGTAATGACCGCAATAGTGGCATCGCAACGAACGATCGCGCAGATGGAAAGTCATACTGACGCTGCAATCGGGGCAGGAAAGCACGTTGCCGCAGAGCTGGCAGTGCAGAAAATTGTGAAAGCCACGCCGATTGACAAACACCAGGCTTTGGCCGCCCTGGGTCAAAGTTTCACTCAGCGCCTGCACCAACGGCACGGATAAAGGGATCGGCGCTCCCTCGGCCTCCGCTTCGGGTGCCAGCCCCTGCTCCACCCTAGGCTGGCGGCGCAAATCCACCACTTCGACCTCGGCCAACGGCCGATCGTGGATCCGTTCGCCCATGCGCAAAAGCTGATAGCGACCATTGCGTGCGTTGGCGAAAGACTCCGCCGCCGGGGTGGCCGAACCCAGCACCACCGGGCATGAACTAGCCTGAGCCAAGGCCACCGCTAGATCGCGCGCGTGATAGCGAATCCCCTCCTCCTGCTTGTAGGCCGGGTCGTGTTCCTCATCGACCACGACCAAACCCAGGTCATGAATGGGAGCAAACAAGGCCGAGCGCGGCCCCAGCAAGACTCGGGCCTGACCGCCCAGGGCCGCACTCCATGCGCTCCAACGCTCCGCAACCTTCAGGCCGCTGTGAGCCACGACGACGGAGCTTCCAAAGCGCTCGGTAAAGGCCTGCACGAGATGGTCGGTAAGCGCTATCTCGGGGACCAACACCAGCGCACGGCGTCCCAGGTGAAGGCACTGAGCGACCAGGCGTAGGTAGACCTCGGTCTTGCCGCTGGCGGTGATGCCCCAAAGCAGAAAAGGGCGGAAGGAGCGTGCGGTCAGCGTCGGTACCACGGTATCGATCGCGCGCTGCTGGGCAGGGGTCAGGCTGGGAGGGGCGCCGGGCTGGGTTGGCGCTTGCGCTAGCCGCCGCAACCGCCCTCCATCCTGCTCCCGATGGCGTCCACGCATGCCCTCGCGCCGCTCCAGCAATCCCTGTCCCAACCATCGCCGGACCAAGCTCCCGGCATGCTCGGCGCCGACCAGCTTGCCAATCTTACTCAGGTTCAGCGGCGCCTTACCCAAGGCTGCCACCAGCGCCTGTTCCGCCGCGCTCAGGGTGGCCCGGAACAAACCGTCGAGCGGCCGCGCTAGAGCATAAACGGTTTGGCTCTCCACCCGCATCAGGCCTGGCATCACCGCCCGGTAAGCTTCTGCCAGGGTGGTCTGATAGTAGACCGCCATGAACTCCAACAGCTTCAGATGGGCCGCATCGAAAGTCGGTTGTGGCTCAAGCAACTCAAGTATTGGTTTAATTTCGGCTTGAGGCTCACCGACGGCCAATCTCACCACGATCGCAGTCAGCCGCCGCCCGCGCATCGGCACCAAAACCCGATGGCCGGGCCGCAGCTCATTCGCCAACGCCGGCGGGACGAGGTAGGTAAGCTGGTTGAGCCCACGCATCGGACTTAGCACAATGACCTCGGCCAGCCGTGAGGACGTAGCTGCCGAAGCTTTACAGGAAGCGGTATCGCACATCGTTGGCCCCAGCCTGCCATAGCGGGAGTAGGCAAGGGAATCAGCCTGCCGCCGCTTCCCAGGATCGGCCGAACCTGCTTGAATCAACTTGCCCCGATGGCGGCATTGCAGGAACAAGGTAAAAGATTTCTATGTTACGCTTTCTCACCGCGGGTGAATCCCATGGCCCTCAGTTGGTAATGGTCGTCGAGGGGATGCCGGCGGGGTTCACAATCGATCCGGCCCAAATCGACTTCCACCTAAGCCGCCGGCAAAAAGGTTACGGGCGCGGAGGCCGAATGGCGATCGAGCAAGATAAGGCTCGGATCGTGTCGGGAGTGCGTTTTGGCCAGAGCTTGGGCTCACCGATCGCGATGGTGATTGAAAATCGCGATTTCGCGAACTGGACCAAGCGGATGTCGCTCGATCCGGCCGATCGCGAATCGGCTCACGTGATTACCCGCCCCCGGCCCGGCCATGCCGATTTGGCCGGTGCGCTGAAATACGACCGCGAAGACATTCGCGATATCCTAGAGCGTGCTTCGGCGCGCGAGACCGCGGCACGGGTCGCGATCGGCGGTTTGACCCGCCAGTTGGTGGGCCCCTTCGGTATTGACGTGCTAGGCTACGTCGCCAGTATCGGACGCATCCAGGCTTCCACGCCTGCTCATCTCCCAATGGCCGAGTTGCGCCGAGTTACCGAAGAGTCGCCGGTGCGAGTTGCCGATCCCCAGGCCGAACGCGCCATCATCGCCGAGATCGATGCGTGCAAGGCGAGCGGCGACACCCTGGGTGGCGTGGTCGAGGTGGTGGTTGCCGGTTTGCCGGTGGGTCTGGGCAGCCACGTCCATTGGGATCGCAAGCTGGACGGGCGCCTGGGACAGGCTCTGCTCGGCTTGCAAGCGGTAAAGGGGGTAGAGATTGGCAGCGGCTTTCAGGCCGCCGCGATGCGCGGATCGGAATTGCATGACGAGATCGGCTACGATCCGCAGCGCCATCAATTCACCCGTAACTCCAACAATTCGGGCGGCACCGAGGGCGGCATGACGACTGGCGAGCCGCTACGGGTGCGCGCGGCCTTCAAGCCGCTTTCCACCCTGATGCGGCCGCTACGCTCGGTGGACACCAAGACCAAGGCGGAATCGGTGGGAACCATTGAGCGCTCGGATGTGTGCGCGGTGCCCGCCGCCGCAGTGATCGCAGAGGCAGTAGTGGCGTTTGAGATTGCCAACGCATTCCTGGAAAAGTTCGGAGGCGATTCTTATCACGAGATCGAACGCAACTACCGCGGCTATATGGAACAACTGCGCGCCTATTAATGAATAAACTGGTTCTCACCGGTTTTATGGCAACGGGCAAAAGCGCGGTGGGGCGTTGTCTGGCCGCGCGCCTGGGCCGAAAATTTTTCGATACCGATCACATTATCGTGCGCCGCGCCGGTTGCTCGATTGAACGAATTTTCGCAATCCATGGCGAAGCACATTTCCGGGCGCTCGAACGCGCAGTGATCAAGGAGTTAGCGCTCAGCCCCGACACCGCTGTGATCGCCACCGGCGGCGGCTCGCTGGTGGACGAGGTCAATTATTGGACCTTGGCGCCAGTCGCGCGGATTGTCTGCCTGGTCGCCCGGCCCGAAGTGATCGCCGCCCGGCTGGCGGGTGCCGCGACGGTGCGACCCAAGCTGGCGGAAAGCGGTCTTCCGCTGAAAGAAGCAATCGCCCGCTTGATGGAACAGCGGGCGGGCGCTTACGCCCGCATCGGAACGGTCGTGGACAGCTCTGAGCTGACTATCGCGCAAACCGCCGATCGGGTCATCCAGATGCTGGAGGCCTGATGCCCTCCTTCGACGTGCAATTGGGCGCGCGCTCCCATCCGGTACATGTCGCGGCTGGGTTGCTGGCACGGCTGGGCCAATTGGCGGCCGGCGTAGGGCTGGCCGGTCGCTGCGTGATCGTCACCGACTACACCGTCGGTGCGCTCTATCTAAAGACGGTCGAAGCGGCCCTCAAAGGCGCCGGGTTCGATCCAGCGGTTATCCGAATCGCGCCCGGAGAAGCCAGCAAATCTAGCGCGGGGTTGGGGCGGATCTATGACGGCCTGATCGAGGCTGGACTGGATCGCTCCCACGCCGTTTTCGCCTTGGGTGGCGGCGTGGTAGGCGACTTAGCGGGTTTTGCCGCCGCCACCTATTTGCGCGGGGTGCCCCTGGTCCAGGTCCCAACCACGCTTCTGGCCCAGGTGGACTCCGCCTTGGGCGGCAAGACCGCTATTGACCATCCTCGCGGAAAAAATCTTATTGGCGCCTTTTACCAGCCTCGTCTGATCGTCGCCGACGTGGAAACCCTGCGTTCGCTGGGTGAGCGCGAATTTCGGGAGGGGCTGGCGGAAGTCATCAAGTATGGCGCCATCATGGATGCTCCCTTGATCGACCATCTAGAGCACTCGCTCCAGAACATCCTCGGCCGGGAGCCGCGTGCGCTGGAAATAATCGTCGAACGCTCCCTGCGCCACAAGGCGTTCGTGGTGGAGCGCGACGAGCAAGAAAGCGATCTGCGCACCATTCTCAACTTCGGCCACACCGTCGGCCACGCCTTGGAGATGTCCGCTGGCTATGGCCACTATCTGCATGGCGAAGCGGTCGCGATTGGAATGACCGCGGCCAGCCGCTTGTCCTGCCTGCACGCGGGGCTTGCACCGGCGGAGGCGCGGCGGCTGCAAAAGCTGATCGAGACGGCAGGATTGCCAGTGGAATTGCCCGCGGGATGGCTGAACGAAGACTTCGCGCGCGCCTTGCGCCTGGACAAAAAGCGCGCGGCCGGCACGATCCGTTTCGTCCTGCTGGACCGCCTGGGGCACGCCCTGGTGCGTGCGCTGGAGTTCGATCAAGTGACCGCCGCGCTCGCGTCCTGATTCATTCCATATCCTTACTTAACGCTCCCTGCGCCATCCCCACGGCGGCGGATCAAGTGCGCGGCGGTCTGGCCGCGCCGGCTGCTTGCAACTCGCCACCCTGCTCCAGGCGCCAACGGTCGATCGTCTCGATGTTGAAGCGCCAATCGCTACCCAGTTTGAAGCCAGGGATGTCTCCGCGCTTGAGCAGCCGATAAATGGTGGAAGGATGCACCCGCAGATAATCGGATAATTCCTTGACGGTCAGAACCTTCGCTGGGGTTGCCATGGTGGCTCGGCTCCGTGAAAATCTAGGAAAATGCTGCCCTGTCTTAGCTTTGGCCAACAATCGCACAACAACTTTTTCGCGCGCGCAAACAAAAGGGCTAAATCAGGCGCTTTGGTGGTAATTAATCGCGCCGGCCACAAGAAATTTTCCTTCGCATGGCACCATGTCACTCCGCCTCGCCGTTTGTTGGGACAAGCAGCGGCGTCCAATCAGGCGGGAGTTTTTGGCGAAGCCGAGTGAGAAGACCCCGGTCCAAAGAGCGAGGAGATGAGCAGCAGCGCGACGCCGATAGTGATGGCAGAGTCGGCGACGTTGAAGATCGGGTAATCGTGCGCGTAGTAGTGCATCAAGATGAAATCGGTGACAACCCCGTACGATAGCCGATCAATCAGATTGCCGCAGGCCCCGGCCAGAATCAGCGCCAGGGCGGTATTGATTAGCCCCAAGCGAAAATTCTGCCACAACAAAACCAGCAGCACGACGATGGCGACCGCTGACAGCCCGATCAGGAACCAATGATGGACCCAGGGCGGCGCATTGGTCAGCAGGCTGAAAGCCGCTCCTGGATTGAGAGCATAGGTAATGTCCAGCCAGTGGGGGATGAGCACGATGTCGTCGCTCAAGCGCAAATGGTTGCGAACCAACGCCTTGGTCACCTGGTCCAACGCCAACACCGGCAGCGTGATCAGGAACAAGGAGCGAAAAAAACCTGCCAGGCGCGCGCTCAATGGCTCGCCGCCGCCTCGATCACCGCACGGCAGCGCGGGCATAGCTCGGTGGGCTCGCGATGGTAGGTCCAGCAGCGTGGGCATTTGTGCCCCTCGCTGCGCCGGCCGAGGATCAGTAGGGGCGGATGCTGACTGAGGCGCACGAAACCCTCCTCCAACCGCCCACTCTCGCCCTCCAGCCGCGCTCTGAATTGTTCGGCGCGGGCCGCCGGCATGAGTTCTACTTCCGCGACCACAAACAACTCGCGCAGTTGCTCGCCGGCCTGGCGCAGGATGTTTTCCAACGGATCGCCCGGGGGCACGGCCAGCTCCAAATGGGCCTCCAATGGCGCCCCGATCATTCCCGCCTGGCGCAGATCCTCCAGCAGCTTGAGGGCAACCGTGCGCACCTCCAGCAGCGCCTGCCATCGCGTCTCCAGCTCCGCGTTTCCCGCCGCCGACACCTCCGGCAGATTCAGCAGATGGATGCTGGCCGCGCGTGGGGCGGGAACATGGCCGTAGATTTCCTCGGCGGTATAGGGCAGCAGCGGCGCCATGATCCGAAGCAGCGCGTCCAGGATTTGCAGCAGCGCGGTTTGAGCCGAGCGGCGCGAACTGGACGTGGGTGCATCGCAATAAAGCCGGTCGCGCACCACCTCGAAATAGAGCGCACTCAGATCCACCACCGCAAAGTTGACCAAGGCGTTGTAAACAGCTTGGAAATCGTAGCGCTCATAGGCCGCACGCGTAACCTGTTTGAGCCGCTCCAAGCGGGTTAGGATGAAGCGATCGAACTCCGCCATCGCATCCGGCTTGAGCTGGTCGAGGGCCGGGTCGAAGTCGTACAGATTGCCCAGCAGATAGCGCGCAGTGTTGCGCAACTTGCGATAGGATTCAGCAACCGCCACAAACAGCTCGTCGCCCACCCGCATATCGGCGGCATAATCGACCGAGGCGAACACTAGACGGATAACGTCGGCACCCACCCGTGCGACCACCTCGGCGGCGTTCTCCACGTTGCCCAACGACTTGGACATCTTGCGGCCCAACTCATCGAGAGTCAGGCCATTGGTGATCACGCTGCGATAGGGTGCGGCCTGGCGAATCGCGGTGGCGGTAATCAGCGAGACCTGGAACCATCCGCGATGCTGGTCCACGCCTTCGATATAGAGATCCGCGGGCCAATGCAGCTCGGGCCGGCGCGCCAACACCGCCGCCTGCGAACAGCCGGAATCAAACCAGACGTCCAGAATGTCTTCGGTCTTCTCGAATCGGCTGGCGCCGCAATTTACACAAAGCTCACCCGCGCCGAAATCCTCGGCCGGTCGCGCGTACCAGGCGTCCGAGCCCTCGGCCGCGAAAATCTCTTCGGCCCGACGCAAAACCGTGGGGCTAAGGCTGACCTCGCCGCAGCCGCTGCAGCGCAGGGCGGGAATCGGCACACCCCAGGCGCGCTGGCGCGACAAGCACCAATCGGGGCGGCTCTCCATCATGTTCTTGATGCGATCGCGCGACCATCGCGGAATCCAGTTGACCTGTTCGATCTCGGCCAGTGCGCGCTGGCGCAAATCCTGGTGATCGATTTGAAGAAACCATTGCTGGGTGGCGCGAAAGATCAGCGGATTTTTGCATCGCCAGCAATGGGGATAGCTGTGGCTGAGTTCCCGGGCCTGCAACAAGGCGCCGGCCGCGCGCAGATCCTCGACGATAGGCCCGTTGGCATCGAACACTCGCATCCCGGCATATGCGCCCGCCTGCGCGGTGAAGACGCCACCCTCGTCCACCGGGGTCAAGGGCGCCAACTGGTACTTGCCACCCACCACGAAGTCCTCGTAGCCGTGGCCCGGCGCGGTGTGGACCAAACCGGTGCCGGCCTCCAGCGTGACGTGCTCGCCGAACATCAACTTGACGTCGCGCGCGGCCAGCGGATGGCGAAAAATGTCCTTACCGTCCAGCGCGTGGAGCGCGGTGGGGCTCAGCGGAATGCGCCTGATCGCACGCCGGCCGATGGCCTGCTCGAAATTCTCCACCAGCCTGGCGGCCACGATATACAACGCGCCGTCCAGCTCCAAGGCCTCGTAGGCAAAGCCAGGGTTCAGACTGATGCCCAGGTTGGCGGGTAAGGTCCATGGTGTGGTGGTCCAAATTACCGCCAACAGTCGGCCTTGCCGATGCGCCTCGCTCAGCAGCGGACCATCGACCGGATCCGCCGCGAGTGCATCCGCTTGGCCAACTTCCTGGTTGATCCTGAAAGCGACGTAAATGGAGGGCGAGGAATGGTCGTGATATTCGACCTCGGCCTCGGCCAGGGCAGTGCGGCAATCAAAGCACCAATGGACTGGGCGCAGACCGCGGTAGACGTAGCCCTGCTCCACCAGCTCGCGTAAGACTGCAATTTCGGCGGCGTCATAGGCAGGGCTGAAGGTGAGGTAGGGATTACTCCAGTCGGCGATCACGCCTAAGCGGCGGAAATCCTGGCGCTGCGCCTCGATGTAGCGCTGAGCATGCTCACGGCAAAGCTTGCGCAACGCCAGCTTGGGCAGGCTACGCGCCTTGCTCCCCAGCTTGCGCGAGACCTGATGCTCGATCGGCATCCCATGGCAATCCCAACCCGGCACAAACGGCGTCCGGAAGCCCATCATGGCACGCGAGCGAATAATGAAATCCTTGAGAATCTTGTTTAGCGCGGTACCAATATGTACTTCGCCGTTGGCGTAAGGCGGCCCGTCGTGCAGCACGTACGTGGGCGCTCCTTCTCGGGCCCGGAGAAACTCACGGTAGAGGTCGAGAGCGTCCCAGCGGGCTAAAATCGCCGGCTCCCGCTGGGGCAGGTTGGCCTTCATCGGAAAGTCGGTACGAGGCAGACACAGGGTATTTTTGTAATCTGAACTGGCCACAGTATGGTCGCGATTCCGGCGCCCGCAGGCGCCTTGGTAAGCTCTTTACACCAAAGCCAAGGGAGTCTGATTAGCTTAACTGATACCCACGGGCCGCGCGAGTAGCTTGGCCGGCAACGGCCCGCAGGGCTTGTGTCGTGATTAGACTTTGCCGATAAGCTGGCGTTCCACCTGCGCGATTACCGCCAGCACGCCCGCCACATCGGCGGCGCGCGGCGCGACCAGCAGCCGCCCGACCCCGACATCGGCAAAGCGACGCGCCAGGTCGAGATCGAGTTTGGGCTCGGCCTTGGGCGTAATCGTTATCTCGAACTCATCCAGCCGCCGACCGTGGCGGGCGCAAGCCTTGCGCAGGCCGGCGATCGCCGCCACTGCATCCTCCAGGCTCATATCGTAGCCGTACCATCCTCGCCCACTGCGCACGGTACGGCCAAAGGCATACGGCGTACGTCCGCCCCAGACGATTTCCGGGGTCGGTCGTTGTACTGGCCGAGGTTCCGCGCGAATCCCGCTAAAAGAGAAAAAGCGGCCGTGAAATTCGGGCCGCTCCATGTTCCACACCGCTTTCATCGCGGCCAAAGCTTCCTCCGCCCGCGGCCCGCGGTCCTGAAAGGGGATACCCAGAGCCTTGAATTCCGCCTCGGCGCTGCCGATCCCAAGCCCCAGGATCAGTCGGCCGCCGCATAGCACATCCAGCGTGGCTATCTCCTTGGCCAGGACCAGGGGATTGCGCTGGGGCAGCAGGATGATTCCGGTGCCAAAGCGCAACGTGCGGGTGTGGCCGGCGGCAAATGCGATCGTGCCGATCAGGTCCAGAATCGGCTTGTCTGGCGGCATTCGAAACTGCGGATCGGGCAGCACCAGATGTTCGCCGCCCCAAAAGCTCTCGAAACCCGCCTGCTCGGCGGCGCGCGCAACGGTAGCGATCGCTTCAGGCCCCACGCACGGATGGGTATTGATTTCGAAAAGTCCGAATTTCATCACTTCTCCCCGAAGGCTGCGGCGACGCGCTCGCCGATTGTTCCGAATTGTTGGGCGCAGACACCCTTCCCTGCCAACTGCGTGGGAGAAGAGTCAAGAGAACAGCGTCCTGCGCCAAACCAAGGCTCGATGGGCAAGAAAACGGCTTCCCTTCGCGAAACCTGCAAGGCCGGCCGCTATGTCACGACCCTCGAGCTTACCGCGGGGCTTTCGTACTCCTCTGACCCGCTCACTTTGCGGGAGCGGGCCAGCCTCACGCTGGCCGCGTGCTTTCTGCGCCCCGCGTGACGCGCGGGTGAGGGTGCGGCCGCCGCCCGCCGTGCCAAGCTTTTTGTTTTAGGGCACCCCAATCTCTCCTGGAGGAAGAGCCGTATACTTGTACCCCGGTTCCTATTCGCACTAACCCGCCAATGGTTCCATGTTAGCGAATCGGTGAGAACGAAGCTGGGATCAGGATGGAGTTCTCCGCCTTGACCAGCAGATCACCCATCGGCGGCGGCCAGGAGCCGTCCTTCATCGCCTCCGCCCGAATCCGCTCGCGCTCGGCATAATCCTGATAAGCCCAAATATGAAGCCACTGGTTGAGTGGTCCTACCTCGCTGTACCAGCCCGCGATAAAGGGTGAGAGCTTGGCCCGTTTCTCAATCCGCTCGCTCCAGTTCTTGATCAAGGTGGGGATGCCGCCGGGCCGAATCGTGTAGCGGCGCATCTCTACCAGCGAACCGAGTTGCGCCGGAACCAGCGGAGGGGAAAACGGCGCGGGCATGAAGATTTCGGTCTTCTGCTCGACCAGAAATTCCTGCAGGGCCGGCGGCCAGCCTTCTACCTTGCCGGCGGCTGCGCGAATCTGCTCGCGATGGGCCTGACTCTCGTAGGGCCAGACGTGGATAATCTGGTTGAGCTGGCCGATTTCGCTATGCCAGAAGGCGGCCAAAGGAGAGAGCTTGATACGCCCGGGCAAGGCCCGCTCGAACGCCGCCTCGGCCGCTCTCACGCTGCCCATCTTAACCATATAAGTCCGCATTTCGTAGATCATGTGCCGCTCTCCATAAGTGCTGGTTGCGGGGCGCGCTCAGAGGCGCGTCGCCGTTACTCGTGAGCCTCGGCCGCCACGCTGGAGGGCCAGCCCGGGCGCGCCGGCGCCGCCACGATCCGGCCGTCGGGCGCGACCGACACCCTGGGAAAATTGCGATAGATTTCCTGCCAATCGCGCTCTTCCTTCATCAGCAGATCGCCGGCGTGAACCGCCAAGTAAGCCTGCGGATTATCCACTCCGGGTGGCACCGTGCCGTCGCGCTGCAAGGCTTGGGCAGCCTCGATCAGCCGGCGGCGGGTCTGAATTACCATCAGGTCACTATAACCCAGATGCTCCAAGTCGTGATCGAGGACCGCGCCCATGCTTTCGGTTACGGCCTGGTCCTGCAGCAGCACGCCATCAATCCCGGTGAAGCTCTTGTTGCGCTGCGCTTGACGATCGATCCCGTAATCGCTGGCGGCATTGTGGCGCAATCGCCAGCGCCCGTGCCAATCGGTGCTGTTGGGCAAGTAGTCCAGCTTGTGGGTAAAGCCGGCCATCCACTCGCCGCTCTTGAGCGTGCGCGAGCGCGGTGCGTTACCCTTCCAGGTCATTTGTAAAAACATGGTGTGATGGTCGTCCATCGGGACCCAGGCCCGAGCCATAATATGGCGGTCGAAATCGCCGTCGGGCGCGATGGTCCAAAAGGGCATCGCGAAAGGGGCGAAGCGCCAGTAAAACTTGCCGTCGATCAGCCGGCGCGCGCCGTACACGGTACCCAGCTCGGTACGCGCCACCATCATTTCGGGCTGGCGATTGGCGGCAGGATAGCGGCTCATGTTGCCTGGCGGAAAATCGTCGCCGTTTACTCCGCCCACGTGCAGGAAGCCAAAATGCGAAGTGTCGATGTCACCCTCCAACGCTTGCGCCCAGTTGCATTCGCGCTGGCAAAAGAACATCGACACCTCGCTCTCGGGCAACAGCGCGGGTTCCAGCGCCGGCAATTCGGGCGGTTGCGTACGCGGTCCCATGTACACCCAGATAAGGCCGTTGCGCTCCATCGCGCGATAGGCGCGAGCGCGCACCTTGGCCTTGTAATCGTACTCGGGTGGCACGTTGGGCATCTCCACGCAGGCGCCGCTGACATCGAATTTCCAGCCGTGATAAACGCAGCGCAACCCCTCGTTCTCGTTGCGCCCGAAGAACAGCGAGGCGCAGCGATGGGGGCAGCGGTGGTCCATCACGCCGATCCGGCCGGCGCTATCGCGAAACGCGATAAGCTTCTCGCCCAGCAGCATCAGCCGTAGCGGTGCTCCATCGGCGGCGAGCTCGGTGGCAAGCGCGGCAGGAATCCAGTACTGGCGCATCAGTTCGCCCATCGGCGTACCGGGTCCCACCCGGGTCAGGATGTCGTTTTCCTTCGCGGATGCCATCGCGCAACTCCTCGTTGGTCGGGCGCCACCCAGGCGCCCGTCTTTCTCTACAGCCTTGCCATACTCCGAGCGCGCAGGAAAGCGCGCCGGCAGCGTACCGGCAGGCCGGATTGCAGCTTGAGGGCAGACGAGCCAGGCGCTTTCTGCTATCAGTGTGGGGATTTATCTGCGATCTGGCACTGATCAGGAGGCTTAGATGAAGCGCAGCATGGATCGAATCATCACTTCCCACGCCGGCAGCCTGCCCCGCCCGGGTGACTTGCGAGAGCTGGTCGTGGCCAAGGAAAGCCATCAGCCCTACGACGCCGGCAAGCTGGCCACGCGTTTGCGCCAGTCGGTGGCGGAAGTGGTCAAGAAGCAAATTGAATCCGGGATCGACGTGATCAACGACGGCGAGCTTTCCAAAGTTACCTTCACCAGTTATATGCGCGAGCGGCTGAGCGGAATTGAAGACCGCAAAGCGAGCCATCCCACCCAAAAAATATACGCGCGCGATGAGAAGGAATTTCCCGAATACTTTGCCAAGGGGCCCGTTTTCGGCGGCGGTGCCGGGGGTCCCAGCGGCGGCCAAGGCGGGGGCACCCGCGAGGCAGTACTAACCGGCCCCATCAAATATATCGGTCAAGCGGCGGTGGCGGAGGATATCGCCAATTTCAAAGCCGCGCTGCAAGGCGTCAACCCGCTGGAGGCCTTTCTCCCCGCGGTGACTCCAGGCACCATCGAGCACTGGCTGCACAACGAACATTATCCCGACGCTCAGTCCTATCTTTACGCGATCGCCGCCGCCCTGCACGAGGAATACAAGGCGATCATCGACGCCGGCTTTGTCTTGCAAATAGACGACCCCGATCTTCCCGACGCTTGGCAGATTTATCCTCAGATGGACATCGCGGCCTATCGCAAGTTCGCCGAACTGCGAATCGACGCGCTCAATCGGGCGTTGGAAGGCCTGCCCGAGGACCGCATACGCTTCCATACCTGCTGGGGCAGCTATCACGGCCCCCACAAGTACGACGTGCCTCTCAAGGAGATCGTCGATCTAATCCTCAAGGTTAAGGCCGAATGCATCTCGATCGAGGCCTCCAACCCCTGCCATGAGCACGACTACCATGTGTGGGAGAAAGTCAAATTGCCGGCGGGCAAATCGCTGATGCCTGGCGTCGTCGGCCATTACAGCGACTTCATCGAGCATCCCGAGCTGATCGCCGAGCGGCTGGTGCGCTACGCCAAAATCGTGGGCCGCGAAAACGTGATCGCGGGCACCGATTGCGGAATCGGCAGCCGCGTGGGCCATCCCAAAATCGCCTGGGCCAAATTCGAGGCGATGAGCGAAGGCGCGCGCATCGCCAGCAAGCAGCTTTGGAACCGCTGAACGCATCCCGAAAGCGCCGAAGGAGACCTATCAGATGAGTGCCACACCCACGCCCATCGGAGCCGAACTGGAACGCGTCCGCCAACGCTGGTCGTGGGTGTTGGCGCTGGGCCTGCTACTGATCCTCTGCGGCCTGATCGCGCTGTCCGATACCGTCGTCGCCACGGTGGTATCGGTGATGCTGTTGGGATGGTTGCTGCTCTTCAGCGCCGCCTTCCACGCGATCCATCTGTTTCAGGCCCATCGCATCCATCCCTTCCTCGACCTGTTGGGTTTCATCTTCGACCTGGTCCTGGGTCTTTTGCTGCTGACCGATCCGGCCGCCGGCGCCGTCACCTTGACTCTGGTGCTGGCGGCGTTTTTCCTGGCCAGCGGTCTGATGCGCCTGTACGGCGCCGCCAGCTCCCAGCTGCCTCATCGCGGCTGGGCCGTGCTCGACGGCGCGGTTGCTGCCGTGCTGGGAATCCTGCTATGGGCGCATTGGCCCTCGTCAGGCCTATGGTTCATCGGCTTCGCCATCGGCATTGAGCTGATTCTGCGTGGCTGGAGCTGGGTAGCACTCGCCTTCAGCCTGCGCCGCTCCGTCAAAGCCGGTTCGCTCGCCAGGTAATCCCGCAGCCAGTTTCAGGTGGGCGGCCTTGCTCAACCTTAAGACCGCGCGGGGAGGGCCGCCCGTGTCACACCCCTATCAACCCATCATTGGGGGCTTCGTCGGGGGCTTCGTCTCGGGGGACCGTCCCCTGTTTCAGCGGCGTTCTGCTAAACTTAAGGACGCGCAAACCGCCACTTTGGCGCGACCGCCCGTTCGATGGCTCAGACGACCCAATTCCTGGTCGGAACCGCCTCTTGGACCGATCCTACTTTGCTCAGCACCGACCTGTTCTACCCACCGTCGCTAACCACTCCCGAGGCGCGGCTGCGCTTTTATGCCGAGCGGTTCAACACGGTGGAGGTCGATTCGACCTACTACGGCATGCTGTCCGAGCGCACCGCGCGAACCTGGGTCGAACGAACTCCGAATGATTTCATCTTCAACCTCAAAGCCTTCGCCCTGCTGACCCAACATCCAACCGAGGTTTCCCGCCTGCCCCAGGTGCTGCGCCAGATGCTGGCGGCCGACGTACCCGCGCGGCTTAGCCGACCCTCGCCAGAGCTCCGCATAAAGGCCTTCGAGATGTTTCGGGCCGCCGCGCAGCCACTGGTGGAAAGTGGCAAGCTGGGCATGATACTTTTTCAATTTCCGCCCTATTTCGTGTGCAATCCGGCCAATCAGGACTATCTGGCCGCACTGCCCCAGTTGATGCCCGCGGTCGACTTGGCTATCGAGTTTCGCCATCCGAGTTGGGTAACCCCGGCAGAGCGGCGCCAACAGACCCTCGACTTTCTGCGTCTGCACGGGCTTTACTACACTTCTACCGACGCACCCGCCGGCCCCTCCATCGCGCCCTCGTTCGTTGCCGCCAGCGGCAGCCGGATATATATGCGCTTTCACGGCCGCAATGCGCAGCGCTGGTTCCAAAAAGGAATTACTCCAGCCCAACGCTTTCGCTACCTGTACTCGGAGCAGGAGCTGGCGCAGGTGGCCGGCAACGTGCGCGCCGTGAGCGGGATTGCACGAGCCTACCTGATATTCAATAACTGCTACGCCAATTATGGCGTTATGAACGCCGCCACCATGAAGGAGATCCTGACACATCCCGAGCCACGCCCATGAAAGCCCGCCTGTTCCAAAGTTTTCCCGATTCGCGCTGCGCCAAGGTGCGCAAGCTGCTTGAGTTCAAGGGCATCGATTACGAGACCATCGAAGTCGATCTGATACGCCGAGACGAGGTTATTAGCCTGTCTGGCCAAATCACTTTGCCGCTTTTGCATATACCAGAGTCAAACACGTTGGTGGCAAACGCCGACTCGATCGTGACCCACCTGGAGTTGGCTTTTCCCAACCCCACCCTCTTACCCCCAACCAGCCGCGGCTTGCATCAGGCCCTTAACGCCTATCTGGACGGCGCGGTGGAACGCGTTCTCTTTGCTCTAGCTTGGCCCGACCTTTACCATTACTACCAACAGCAAGGCCCGCTGCAGGCGAGTTTTTTCGAGCATCTGAGCCAGCGCAAATACGGTCAGGATCCGAGTTCGTTACTTCACGCGCCACGTGCCAGCCAACTCGTCGCCGTTCATGACGTGCTGGCACCTTTCGATCAAGCCTTGGAAAACAGGGCTTTCCTGCTCGGCCGCTTGGGATTGGCCGACTTCGCGCTTTACGCTCAGCTCTGGCCGCTTAACTTCACTGGTACCAATCAAATCCCCGGTGAGCTGGTACGACTACGCTCGCTATTCGATCGGATCGATCGGCTGTCAGCCAGTCTGGATTTAGAAGCAACCTTGCCGGGCGGCGGCAGTTCAGATTAGTTCGCCCAGCCCGCCATACAGGAAGCAGGTGAATAGCGCGCCGGTGGAATCCAGCGCCACATCGTAGATAGACGGCCCTCGCAATGGCACGAACATCTGATGAAATTC
>Ga0070737_10001382_pt1 | contig 35050 bp, 21 predicted proteins | sample Coa_R1_10_FD_66438 | JGI IMG/M metagenome (GOLD analysis project Ga0070737, IMG submission 66438) | Surface soil microbial communities from Centralia Pennsylvania, which are recovering from an underground coalmine fire - Coalmine... | ecosystem: Environmental > Terrestrial > Soil > Unclassified... | reverse complement strand
GTGGGTGACGTGCTGCAGGGCGGCGCGGATTCCGCGACCGCCGCCAATGGCCTCGCGCTCGACTCTACCAATTACGGCGCCACGCTGAAGCAGCTCTCCGACAGCAGTTCGGGCGAAGCGGCGCGAATCCTGGCCAGTGTGCAAAGCGCGTGGAACGGTCTCGAAGCGCCGGTGCAGAAGGTGATTGCCGCCGCCCCGACGCTGGTGACCGTGAAGACGGCAGCCACCCAGGCTTCGGTGGATTCGCAGGACGTGTTGCTGAAGGCGAACAGCGTCGCGAGTGCACTCGGCAAACTGCCCCAGACGCGGCCGTTCCCCAACGTATGGTGGGGCCTGCTTGGCGCCGTTCTCGCGGTGGTGCTGGCAGTGATCCTGGCCTTCAGCTTCGTCGGCGCCGAGCGCAAGCGCGCCGTCGAAAGCCGCAAACTCAACGAACGCAACCAGCAGGCGATCATGCGGCTGCTGGATGAGATGGGCACGCTCGCCGAAGGCGACCTGACGGTGAAGGCGACCGTGACCGAGGACATCACCGGCGCGATCGCGGACTCGGTGAACTTCGCGGTCGAGGCGCTGCGCTCCCTTGTCACCACGATCAACGAGACGGCCGTCAGGGTGTCGTCGGCCGCGCAGGAAACCCAGGCCACCGCCAAGCACCTCGCGGATGCCGCCAACCAGCAGGCCGAGCAGATCACTTCGGCATCCACCAAGATCAACGAGATGGCGGTCTCCATCGACCAGGTGTCGCGCAACTCTGCCGACAGCGCTGAAGTGGCGCAGCGCTCGGTGCAGATCGCGTCCAACGGGGCGCAGATCGTGCGCCAGACGATCAGCGGCATGGATTCGATCCGCGAACAGATCCAGGAAACGTCCAAACGCATCAAGCGCCTCGGCGAGTCGTCGCAGGAAATCGGCTCGATCGTCGAGCTCATCAACGACATTGCCGAGCAGACGAACATTCTGGCCTTGAACGCGGCCATCCAGGCGGCGTCCGCAGGCGAAGCAGGACGCGGCTTCGCGGTGGTCGCGGACGAAGTGCAGCGTCTGGCCGAACGCGCGACCGGTGCGACCAAGCGCATCGAGACGCTGGTGCAGACCATTCAGTCGGATACCGTCGAGGCGGTCAGTTCCATGGAGCAGACCACCACCCAGGTGGTGAACGGCGCGCGCCTGGCCGAGGACGCCGGCACCGCGCTGGGCGAGATCGAAAAGGTGTCGAACAATCTCGCCGGCCTGATTCAGGGCATCTCCAGTGCCGCCAGGCAGCAGTCCGCGGCCGCCACCAATATTTCGTCGACCATGAATTCGATCCAGCAGATCACGGCGCAGACTTCGGTCGGCGCGAACCAGACCGCGGAGTCGATCGGCAACCTCGCGCAACTCGCCCAGGAACTGCGTCGGTCGGTGGCCGACTTCAAGCTGCCGGCCTGACCGGCGGGACGCAGGTGCCATGAGCGCAGGCGACGAAATGATGACCACGGCAACCGGTCCGGCCGGCATGGCCCCGGTCGCGTCTGTCGACATGGAGGCCGAAATGGGTGTGGCCGATCGGACGCCCGCGATGCGTCTCGAAGATCACATCGACTTCTCGACGCTGGGGTGGGTCAAGCCGCAGATCGAGGAACTCCTGTCGGAGGCGCGTCAGGCGCTGGAAGCGTTTGCCGAAAATCCCGCCGATGCCGGATCGATGCGGAGCTGCGTGGACCTGTTGCACCAGGTGCTTGGCACCCTGCGGATCGTCGAGTTGTATGGCGCTGCCGAGCTCGACCAGGAAATGGAACATCTCGCGCAGGCCGTCCTCGATGGCCAGGTCGCCAACCGCGATGACGCGTTGGGCACCCTGATGCGCGGACTGGTGCAGTTGCCCGATTACCTCGAACTCATCGAAAGCGGTCACAAGGACATCCCGATCGTCCTGCTGCCGCTCCTCAACGAATTGCGCGAGCAGCGCGCTGCGGAACCGGTCGATCCGCGCGTGTTGTTCCATCCCGATCTCGACCGGCCGTTGCCGCCGGAAGCACCCGGCGCGCGCGCACCTTATCCGTTTGCCGACTTGCGCCAACGCGTGACCCGGATCCGGTCGCGCTTCCAGGTTCAGCTTCTGGCGTGGACCCAGGGCAAGCTTGCGAACTTTGCGGAAATGCGCGAGTGCATGGACGGACTGGGCGCGACCTGCCACGCCGAACCGGCGCGCCGCTTGTGGTGGGTGGCCAGTGGCGTGCTGGACGCGTTGCAGCAGGACCGGCTGGATTACCACCTCGCGAGCTTGCGGCAACAGTTCGGACACCTCGACCGCACCATCCATCAGATGGAGGACCAGGGCGAAGAAGCGTGCGACGACGAAGATGCGCGCGAGCTCACGCGCACCTTGCTGTATGCCATTTCGCAGGCGGCCCCGGGTCCCGGCCGTACCGAGGCGATCACGCGTTGCTTCGCGCTCGACAGGATGGTTCCGACCGAGCAGGAGCTCGAACATGCGCGCGCGGCGATGTCGGGGCGCAATCGCGCGCTGCTGGACACCGTCGCCAAGGCGGTCCGCGAAGACCTGCTGCGCGTCAAGGAGGGGCTGGACATTTTCCTGCGCCGCGATGACCGGAGCCCGCAGCAGCTCGCACCGCAGGTCGAAACGCTGCACCGCGTCGGAGACACGCTGGCGGTGCTGGGGCTGGACGCACCGGCGAAGATGATCCGCGAGCAGCGCCAGACCATCGCCGCGATGATCGACGGCAAGCGCGAAGCGAAACCCGAGACGATTCTGGATGTCGCCAGCGCTTTGCTGTACGTCGATGCCTCGCTGGACGAGCATATCGAACGCTTGGGTGCCGGTGATCGAACCGAGGACGCGCTGCCGCCCAGCGAGGCGCGCAAGATCATGCGCACGCTGATGCGCGAGGCCGGCGCCAACCTCGGCAAGGTCAAGGAACATATCACCGGCTTCATCGAGTCGTCCTGGTCGCACGATCAGTTGATCGAGGTGCCACGCTTGCTGGCCGAAGTCGGCGGCGCCCTGCGCATCCTCAATTTGGAACGCCCCGCGGATCTGGTCGAAGGCATCGACCGCTATGTCGGCAACGAATTGATCGTGGACCGCAAGGTGCCCACGGTCGACGAGATGGATCAGCTCGCAGATGCGGTGGCCGGCGTCGAGTACTACCTCGAAATCGGCCATGACGCGAATGCCAGCGACAGCCGCATCCTCGACGGCGCCGAGCACAGTCTGGAACTGCTGCATTATTGGCCGGTTCCACCGTGCCGCGACCCCACCACGCCCATCGAATCCGCGGTTTCGGAAACGCTGGCTGCGGCGTCGGTGCAGCAGGGCGCGCCAGCGGCAACGCCTGCAACACCCATCGCGAAGGAAGCGTCCATTGCAACGAGATCGGCCGAATTCGTCGCGCCGCTGCCCGTGATTCCGGGCGTCGGCCCGGGGAAATGGGTGGAGGTCGAAGAGGAGGTCCTGGAACCGGTCGATGGCGACGGGGTCGCGGTCGACACGTCGTTCCAGGACGCAGCGGGCATCGACGAGGAAATCCGCGAAGTTTTCGTCGAGGAAGTGGGCGAGGAGATCGCGAACATCCACGTCAACCTGCCGGCCTGGAAGACCAATCCGGACGATCTCGATGCGCTCAAGAGCGTGCGGCGTTCATTCCATACGCTCAAGGGTTCCGGGCGGCTGGTGGGCGCCGTGGCACTGGGCGAATTCAGCTGGAAAGTCGAGAACATGCTCAACCGCGTGCTCGACGGGACCATCCAGCCCGACCAGAACGTGCAGGCGCTGGTGGATGCCGCCGTCGCGGCACTTCCGAAATTGCACGCGGGACTGCAGGGCGAAAACGTCACGCTCGATCCACCGCTCGACGCCATCATGCAGACCGCCGACAAGCTTGCTGCCGGCCAGTCCGCGCGCATCGCGGATCTGGCGCAAGGCTACCGCAAGGTCCTGCGCAAGGTGAATCGCTGGGTGCCGTCCGAAGCGGGACGGACCTCCCCGGAGATTGCCACGCCGGTCGACGCGGTCATCACGTCGCCCGTCTCGGGTCTGCCCGTCGTCGACCCGATCCTGCTGGACGTTTTGCGCACCGAGGTTGTCCAGCATCTGGAAAACATGCGCGGTTATGTCGCGCGCGATGCGCGCAACGATGTCGTGGTGGACGACGAATTGGTGCGTTCGGTGCACACGCTGCACGGCGCGGTGGCGATGGTCGGGATCGACTCGCTGGCGGGCATGCTGGCGCCGATGGAAGTATGGATCCGCCGCATGCGCGGGGCGGGCGCGGCGCTCGACGGCGAAGGTCGTGACGCCATGCGTGATGCCGTGGCGATGACCGAGCACGTGATGGCGCAGTTTGACGCGCCGGTTCCGGACGTTCCGGATACCACCGCCTTGACCGAACGTCTGGAAGGCTTGCGCGATCGCTGGCCGGAAGCAGCCCCCTTGGGTGCGTCGCGTGCTGCCGCCGGCGAACTGGCGATGCTTCAGGAAGCGGAGGCTGAAGCTGCAAACGGTGCTGCTATCGAAACGGCCGATTCCGGGGTCGCTGCGGCTGCGCTGGAAGCGGCTTCCGCATTGCCCACTGAAAACGATGAAGAGGTGCTGGCCGCGCGTGAAGCGGCCGCGCGCATCGCGGAGCAGAAGGCGGAGCAGGAACGCATCTCTGCGGAGCGAGCAGAACAGGAAAAGATTGCGGCCGAGCAGGCAGAACAGGAGCGCGTTGCTGCCGAGCAAGCGGAACAAGCGAGGCTGGCTGCCGAGGAGGCAGAACAGCAGGACGCCGCCGCCGCCGCGGAACGTGAGCGCCTTGCTGCTGAGCAAGCGGAACAGGAACGCCTGGCTGCGGAGAAGGCCGAGCGGGAACGCGTCGCTGCAGAGAGAGCCGAGCAGGAACGTCTTGCTGCAGAACAGGCGGAGCGCGAGCGCATCGCAGCCGAACAGGCGGAACAGGAACGCATTGCCGCAGAGAAGGCCGAGCAGGAACGCATCGCTGCCGAGAAAGCCGAGCAGGAACGTCTTGCCGCCGAACAGGCGGAGCGCGAGCGCATCGCTGCCGAACAGGCGGAACACGAACGCATTGCCGCAGAGAAGGCCGAGCAGGCGCGCATCGCTGCAGAACGAGCCGAACAGGAGCGCTTGGCCGCGGAACAGGCCGAAAAGGATCGCATTGCCGCCGAATTGGCGGAACAGGCGCGTCTCGCTGCGCAGAAGGCCGAGCAGGAGCGCTTCGCGAAAGCGCGCGCGAAGGCCGCGAAGGAAGTCGCAGCGACGGCACTGCCGCCATTCCCTGATGATCCGCAACCTGAGGGCTCACTGGACATTCCCGAGCTCGATCCGGAACTGGTCGAGCTGTTCACCGAAGAAGCCGGCGAATTGATGGATGCCAGCGATGGCCTGCTCGCCAAGCTGCGCGGCGCACCCGATGACAACGAATGCTTGCGCGGCCTGCAGCGCAACCTGCACACCTTCAAGGGCGGTGCGCGAGTGGTGGGCATTCCGCAGGTGGGCGATCTTGCGCACGCCATGGAAACCCTGCTGGAGAAGCTGGGCGACCGCAGGCGCGGGCTCACGCCGGTCGAGGTGGATTCGCTGGAACGTGGATTCGACCGCTTGAACGAATTGGTCGAGCGGATCCGGCAATCGCGTGCGATTGCGACGCCGCTCAATGCGATCGAACGTCTCAATGCGCTCGCCGAAGAGCGCCCGGTGGGCGCCAAAGCCGCTACCGCGGCGCACGAACCCGCGCGCGGACATCACGCGAAGGTTCCCGCTCCCGCACCGCGCGAGGCGCCGCGGGTCGATGAATCCGAAATGCACGCGCCAGCGGAAATGATCCGCGTGCGCTCCGACCTGCTCGACACGCTGGTCAACGCGGCGGGCGAGGCATCGATCTACCGCGCGCGCCTGGAACAGCAGGTCGGCAATTTCCGTTTCAACCTGGTCGAACTCGCCCAGACCGTGTCGCGCCTGCGCGAGCAGTTGCGCAAGCTGGAGATCGAAACCGAAACCCAGATCCTGTCGCGCTATCAGCGCGAAAACGAGGCTGGCGCCGGCGCCACGTTCGATCCGCTCGAACTCGACCGCTTCTCGAACCTGCAGCAGTACTCGCGCGCGTTGGCCGAATCGGTGTCGGACCTCGCTTCGATTGAGGACATCCTCGACGACCAGACGCGCCAGTCCGAGACGCTGCTGTTGCAGCAGGCGCGCGTGAACTCGGATTTGCAGGACGGCCTGATGCGCACGCGCATGGTGCCGTTCGAATCGATGGTGCCGAACCTGCGCCGCACCCTGCGCGGAACCGCAGACGAACTCGGCAAGCGTGCGCAACTCAAGGTCGTGGGCGCGCAGGGCGAAATGGATCGCAGCGTGCTCGAACGGATGAAGGCGCCGTTCGAACACATGTTGCGCAACGCGTTGACGCACGGCATCGAGGATCCCGCCGAGCGCGCCGCGCGGGGCAAGCCGATGGAAGGCACCGTCACGATCGAAGTCGGTCGCCAGGGTACCGAAGTGCTGGTGCGGGTTTCCGACGATGGTGCCGGGTTCGATCGCGATGCCATCCGCGCCAAGGCGATCCAGCGCGGCCTGCTGAAACCGGACGTGCCGGTCGCGGACAGCGAGCTGTTCAGCTTCGTGTTGCAGACCGGCTTTTCCACCGCCAGTGAAGTCAGCCAGTTGGCCGGCCGTGGCGTGGGCATGGACGTGGTCGCCAACGAAATCCGCCAACTCGGAGGTTCGCTGACGATCGAATCCGAACGCGGCCAGGGCACGGTCTTCAATATCCGCTTGCCGTTCACGCTGGCAGTGACGCAGGCCATCACGGTACGCGCCGCCGAGACCACGTTTGCGATACCGATGACATCGGTTCAGGCCGTGTCGCGTATCCGCCGCCAGGAGATGGCCGAAAAGCTGGCTTCGGGAGATCGGACGGTCACCTATGTCGGCGAGGAATATGCGCTCCATGACCTGTCAGAACTACTTGGCTTCGGGGCGGCCAGCATTCCGGAGGACGGCACCGGACAGCTGCCTTTGTTGATGGTGCGCGCGGGTGATCTTCGCGCCGCCGTCCGCATCGACACGGTGGTCGGTTCCCGCGAAATCGTGGTCAAGCCGGTGGGCCCGCAGATCAGCAACGTTCCCGGCATGTTTGGCGCCACCATCCTGGGCGACGGTTCGGTGATGCTGATCCTCGATCCTGCGCCGCTGGTCCGCCACTTCGTCGCGAAACAGGCGGCCGCGGCTGCGACTGCCGAAGCCGGGGCGATCGTGGAGGTGCCGGATTCGCCGGCTGCGCCGGCGCGAACGGAAGCGGAAGGGCCGCGCGTGGTCATGGTCGTGGATGACTCCATCACCATGCGCAAGGTCACCACGCGCGTGCTCGAACGCGAGCAACTGGACGTCGTCACCGCGAAGGATGGCGTCGATGCGCTGGAAAAACTGCAGGAACGCATCCCGGACGTCATGCTGCTCGACATCGAGATGCCGCGCATGGACGGCTTCGAACTGGCCACGCACATGAAGAACGACGCGCGCTTCCGCCACGTGCCGATCATCATGATCACGTCGCGTACCGGCGAGAAGCATCGCGAGCGCGCGTTTGAGATCGGCGTGGACCGCTACCTCGGCAAGCCGTACAGCGAAGCCGACCTGTTGCGCAACGTGGCCGAGATCCTGGAGGCGCGCCGTGTTTGATCGGGTGCTGTCGATGCGGCCCCGCGTGGCGCTGGTGTTCGGCGACGCGGCTTCAGCGGCCCACGTGCGCGATGCCGTGGCGGCCCAGATCGAGATCGTGTACGCAACCTCCGCGGCGGAGTTTGACGCGTCGCGGCTCGCGGAATCGGGCGCAACTGCGGCGCTCGTAAGCCTCGACGGCTGCGATTGGCTGGATTCCATCGAAGCCAGCCTCAATGAAGCGGGCGTCGCAGTGGTGTTCGACGATCCCGAGATTTCCCGCAACCTGCAGGGCTGGGAACGTGCCCGCTGGCTGCGTCATCTGACCGCGAAGTTGAGCGGCAACACCCATTACGATCCACCGCGACCGAGCGTCGACGCGACGTCGGTACAAACCGCCGCGGCCGACGCCGGACCGAAAGCAGATCCTTTGGGCCAGCCGACCGTCAACGCGCCGGACGTGGCCGAGCGGCCCTTGTCGGCCGCAGAAATCGAATCCATGACCGCTGATTTTGTCACCGTCCAGGAGCCATCCATGGCAGCGATGAACCGCGATGATGTTTCAGGGGGCGCACGGTCGCCGTCATCGGGCGTCGCCGGGTCCGGGCTTGGCGAACTACCGGCCACGACGCAAAGGGCCGAATCAGGTCTCGTGGCCGTCGCCGCGGACTCTGGCGCTGCTTCATCCGGCTCGACGTCTGCATCACCGCGCCGGTCTGGCGTGGATCTCGACGACGCCGGCGCGCTCGATGTCGATACCGAGGCATTGTCGGCAATGATCGACGCGCGGCTTGCGGAATCGGGCGGACCTGCCTCGTCCGATTCGCCTGAAGTCTGGCGCGTGGTCGAAGGCGGTGCTGCTGCCGTTTCCGGAGCGGCCGTCGATGCTGCCAACCCGCCGGAACCGGCGCGGCCGTCTGCAGCGCCGGTCGATGATGCTGACGTGATGAACGGATTGCCTGCACTGGACGATTGGCAACTCGTCGACCCAGAAGCTCCTGCGATGCAGGTGGCCAACGCGGGGCAGAACAGGCGGGCAGAACCCGAGGTCTCGCTCGATCTCGCCGGTCTGGAACTGGTGCCCATGGAAACGATCGTGCCGCTGAACGTGCACGCCGAGCCCATCGAGCGCTGGATGCATGTGCCCGCCGGTGGAAAGTCTGCGGCCAAAACGAGCGAACCGGCGGCGTCGACCTCGAACGGAGGTCGTGCATGAGCACGGCGCCCGCCCTGCCGCATGAAATCCGCGGCGTGATGCTGCCGGTAACGGGCGGACGTGTACTGGTGCCCAGCACCACGATGGCGGAGGTCATCACCTATGCGCATCCGGCGCCGATCGCCGACGCGCCCGCCTGGTTACTGGGCCGCCTCGCCTGGCGTGGCTGGGGTCTGCCGGTCGTCGCGTTTTCGGTGCTTGCGGGAGTCGCGGATCGCGAGGCTACCGAAAATACACGCGTCGCGATCCTGAAGGCATTGAACGGACATGCCCGGTTGCCGTATTTCGGTGTCCTCTGCCAAGGTTTCCCGCGCCTCACCTTGATTTCAGAGGAGATGCTGGTTGCCGATGAAGCGGCGGAGGAGATGCCTGTTGGCGTGCGTGAACAGGTACGGGTCCATGGCGAATCAGCCTGGATTCCGGACCTTGCCGCGATCGAGGATCTCGCCGTCGGCGTGTTGAAAGCGGCGGCCTGACCGGCGATTCGGTTGCAACGGACCGCCTGCTCCGACTCAAAAATCCCCGTACAACGTCTGCAGCGCGGCAAGCGCGGCCACACCCGCGGTTTCCGTGCGCAGGACGCGCGGCCCAAGCGCGAGTTCGCGATAGCCTGCCTGGCGCAACGCCGCAAGATCCGTATCGCCGAAGCCGCCTTCGGGGCCGACGGCCAGCGTCACCATTGAGGGTGTCGGCTCGAGATCCCGCACGCGGGTCGTATTGCCGGGATGCAACATCCAGCGCGCCCCGGACTGCTTTGCGGATTCCGTGGCGAGATGCCGCTCGAGCGGGATCGGTGCGTCGATTTCCGGCACCACGTTGCGTCCGCACTGTTCGCACGCGGCGATCGCGACCGCGCGCCAATGCTCGAGCCGCTTGCCTCCACGTGCTGCATCGAGCTTCACCTCGCTGCGTTCGCACGCGACCGGCACGATCCGTGCTGCGCCGAGTTCGGTCGCCTTCTGGATGATCCAGTCCATCTTTTCGCCACGCGCCAAGGCCTGCAGCAAGGTGGCGCGCAGCGGCGATTCACGCATCGGCGACTCGACGGCTTCGACTCGAACGGAAGGTTCGCGCAATTTGCCGGTCAATCGTGCGGGATACTGGTTGCCATCGCCGTTGAACAGCACCATGCGGTCGCCCGGCTTCAGACGCAATACGCGCAGGGCGTGCTGGGCCGCTGCATTCGGCAGGGGCAATTCCAGCCCCGATTGCAGAGGAAAATCGACGAACAGGCGAATCTCGCGCATGCCGGTGAATCTTTCGACAGGGAAATGGTCAAAAAGGATGCCTGATCAGCCTACTGGCGAGAATGCTCCAGTTTGCATGGCCCTTTGAGTCAAGGGGGCAGAATCGTCCGCACAGCGGGCGTTTAGGGGGTTCCGGAAGTATGGCTGTTTGGTTGAAGCGAGTGTCGATCAAGCAAAATCAGACTTCCCAAGATGAACGAACTCTGTCACGTCGTCGGCATGGATTCGCCGGCTGACGGCGGCAAGCGCAGAATGGCACCCCGAGCCCGATGGAGGCCGATCATGAACAAGCCGGTCATCAACAAACAGATTCTCGTCACAACCGTGTTTGCGGTTTGCGGGAGCGCGGCACTGGCGTTGCCCGCCTTCGCGCAGACTGCGCAAAACAATCCCCCGACCCAACAAACGACGGCGAACACGGCGACTGCCAAATCAAGCAACCGCGATCCGCAACATCCGGTTCCGGCACCCGGCTCGCGGAATTGCCTCCGCGACACCGGCAGTCACATTCCGCCACCCAAGGGACAATGCCTCCCGGTCGCCGGCAACAGCTACAGCCAGCAGGATATCCAGCGAACCGGACAGACCAACGTTGGTCAGGCGCTGCAGATGCTGGATCCGCGGGTGACCGTCCACGGTCACTGAATAAGTCGCGATCGGGCTCATCACCCACCGCCGCGCTGCGGAAGCACGGCGGTGGGGCTATACCACGTTGCGCAGCGACGGCGTGTCGCGGCTGAGTTCAGGAAACCGTGCAAGAAGCGTGCGCCGAATGCCATCGGCGTCGAGGCCCGCTTCGGCGAGCAGTTCCTCGCGGGTGGCATGTTCGAGGAAGACATCCGGCAGCCCTAGCTGCAGCAGCGGGATCGCGATGCCTTTCGCCGCGAGAAGTTCGGCCACGGCCGAGCCTGCGCCGCCAGCCACGGCATTGTCCTCCAGCGTGACCAGCGCGTCGTGGCTACGCGCAAGTTCCAGCACCAGTGCCTCGTCCAGCGGCTTCACGAAACGCATGTTGACGAGGGTGGCGTCGACTTCATTCGCAACGGTTTCCGCGGGCGCGAGGGTGCAGCCGAATGCGAGCAGCGCGACACCGTGGCCGTACCGGCGGATTTGTGCCTTGCCGATCGGCAGGCCCGCCAGTGCCGGGTCGATCGCGACGCCGGGACCGCCGCCGCGCGGATAGCGGATCGCCGCGGGACCGTTGTGGCGAAAACCGGTCGTCAGTAGTCGTCGGCATTCGTTCTCATCGGCCGGCGCCATCACCAGCAGATTGGGGATGCAGCGGAGATACGTGAGGTCGAAACTGCCCGCGTGGGTGGGACCGTCGGGACCCACCACGCCGGCGCGGTCGATCGCGAAGGTGACGTCGAGATCCTGCAGCGCGACGTCGTGGATCACCTGGTCGTAGGCGCGCTGCAGGAAAGTCGAATAAATCGCGACCACCGGTTTCATGCCTTCGCACGCAAGCCCGGCCGCCAAAGTCACGGCGTGCTGTTCGGCGATCGCGACGTCGAAATAGCGGTCGGGAAACTCGCGTGAGAAACGCACCATGCCGGAACCTTCGCGCATCGCCGGCGTGATGGCGGCGAGTCTCGAATCGGCCGCCGCCATGTCGCACACCCAGCCGCCGAAGACATCGCTGTAGGTTGCCGCCTTTCCCGCCCCACGCGCAACGCCGTGCACCGGATCGAACTTGCCCACCGCGTGGTACTCGATCTGAGCGAGTTCGGCGGGCGCGTATCCCTTGCCCTTGGTGGTGATGACGTGCAGCAGTTGCGGCCCGCGGCGATCCCTCACCTGACGCAAGGCCGCGAGCAGCTTCGGCAGGTCGTGCCCATCGACCGGGCCCGAATAGGCGAAGCCGAGTTCCTCGAACAATGCTTCCGGACGTGGCCTCGATTCGCCGGCTTCGCCCGCGCGCAGGCGCGCCAGCGTGCGGTCGAGGCCGCCGACGTTTTCGCTGATCGACATGCCGTTGTCGTTCAGCACGACCAGCATGTCGGGCGCGACGCCGCCCGCGTGGTTCAGCGCTTCGTACGCCATGCCGCCGGTGATCGCGCCGTCGCCGATCACCGCGACGACCTTGCGGTGATCGCCTCGCCGTTGCAAAGCGATCGCCATGCCCAGCGCGGCGGAGATCGACGTCGAGGCGTGGCCCACGCCGAAGGTGTCGTATTCGCTTTCGGCCCGGCGCAGGAATGGCGCCAGTCCATCCTTTTTCTTGATCGTGGTGATGCGGTCGCGGCGCCCCGTCAGGATCTTGTGCGGATAGCCCTGGTGGCCCACGTCCCACACGATGCGGTCGCGCGGCGTGTCGTACAGATATTGCAGCGCGATCGTCAATTCGACGACGCCCAGGCCCGCCCCGAAGTGGCCGCCCACGCTCGCAACCGATTCGATCAGGTAGGCGCGCAATTCATCGGCGACTTTCGGCAGTTCCGCTTCGGGAATCCGTTTCAGGTCGGCCGGCGATTCAATGCGGGCGAGCAGCGGATAGCGCATTGGGTCGATCATCCGCGCATTGTCGCGCAGTAGCGGGGAGAGCGCTCTGAAGCAGGGATGGGGGTATTTGGGGAGGCGGGATTGATGAAACCGCGGCTCGCACGAATAGGCTCTCCCGTCTCCCGTCTCCCGTCTCCCGAGTCCCGAGCTACGACGCCTTCGCCTCGTCGGCGGCTGCCGTCCGCCGTCCGAAGCGCCGCAGCGTCTGCCGGATCCGGATCTGCCGGCTGACATCGCGCATTTCGTGGATGCGCTTGGCGTTCGCCGCGAGCACGTCGCTGCGGGTCAGGACGCCGACCATGTGCGTGGGATTGTCGCGCTGGACCACGATCAGGCGACCGACGTTCTCGGCCACCATCAGGTCGGAGGCGTCGCGCAGGTTGTGATCCTCGAACACCACGATCGGCCCGCGCTTCAGCATGTCTCCGATCCGGGTCAGGCCGGGTTTGTCGGGATCCAGCAGGTCGCGACGGGTGATCACGCCGCGCACGCGGCCGGCATCGTCGATCACCGGATAACCCTGGTGCTGGGCGCGCTCGCGACCGGACATCAACCAGCGCCGCACTTCGCCCAGTTCGTCGGACGTTTTCAGCGAACGCACGTCACGCGTGCAGGCGTGGCCGACCAGCACCTGCTCCAGCGGATCGGCGGCGTACTCGCTCGGCACCTTCACACCGCGGCGTTCGATCTTCTCGGTCATGATGGTGCTGCGCATCGTCAGCGCCGAGATCAAATAGGCGGCGGTGCAACCGCCCAGCAGCGGAAGCAATGCTGCCGGCTGGCGGGTGGTTTCGTAGCAGAAGATGATGGAGGTCAGCAGCGCGCGCGACGAACCGGCGAAGATCGCGCCCATGCCGACCAGCGCGGCGATGCGCGGATCGATGCCGAACGACGGCCACAAGTAATCGGTGCCGACGCCGATCAGCGCGCCCATCGAGCCGCCGATCATGAACAGCGGCGCGAGCGTGCCGCCCGAGGTTCCGCTGCCGAGCGAAATCACCCATGAAATGAATTTCAGGAACCCGAACCCGGCGACGATGAGCAGGGTGACGTCCACGGTCCCGTTGCCGGTGACATGTCCGATCGCTCCGAAGTTGCGGAAGTTGTCGAAATGGCCCGAGACCAGCGCGTCGATATTGTCGTAACCGACGCCCAGTGTGTGCGGCGAGATCCAGCCGATCACGCCCGCCGCGACCGCGCCGATGGCGGGCCACCACATCCAATGGATCGGCAGTCTGGAGAACAGGTCCTCGACGCCGTAAACCGCCCGGGTGACCCACACGCTGAGATAACCGACGACGAGGCCCAGCACCATGTAGGTGCCCAGCGCCCAGCCGCCGGGCTCGATGACGTTCGGCATCGCGAAGACCGCGCCGGCGCCGTAGGTCATGTAGCGAACGCCCACGGCGATCCCCGCCGCGAGGGCTACCGGAATCAGCGAGCGCGGACGCAGTTCGAACAGCAGCAGTTCGACCGCCATCGCCAGCGAAGCGATGGGTGCTCCGAACACGGCAGCCATGCCGGCCGCGGCGCCGGCTGCCAGCAGCACCTTGCGTTCCTGCGCGGTCACGCTGAGCAATTGCCCGATCAGCGAACCCATCGCGCCGCCGGTGGAGATGATCGGGCCCTCGGCGCCGAAGGGGCCGCCGGTGCCGATTGCGACCGCGGACGACAGGGGTTTCAGCCAGGTGACCCGTGCCGGGATGTTCGATTCGTGTTCGAGGATGCGTTCCATCGCCTCGGGGATGCCGTGGCCCTGGATCGCGCGCGAACCCCAGCGCGCCATGATGCCGGCCGCGAGTCCGCCGATCACCGGCATCACGATCACCAACGCTCCCAGATGGTTGCCCGCTGGCGACAGCACGAACGAGCCGTGGTGCGCGTTCGGGCCGATCACGTCGGAGATGCGTCCGTAAAAGCAGAGGTCAGTGATCAGGTTGATCATCAACATCAGGAGTTGCGCGACGCCGGCCGCCAGGCCGCCCAGCACGATGGCGAGCGCGGAGATCAGCAGGATGCGGCGATCGACCAGCGTCGATTTGAGCGGCATCTTCGCCTGGTCGAGCGAAATGCCCAGCGCCGGGGCAACCGGCAGCGCCTCGGTGCTGCCGGTTGTGCGCATGCTCTCCCGGTCGGACGGCCGGCTTTTTTCGGCGCGCACCGGATCACGATCCGGCGCCACGGAAGGCGGGTCTTGTGGAGTCATCCTGGGCGAGTACGCAACGGCTGCTGCGGCGCAGCATAGCGCGCACGCACCTGCCGGCCAAGGGCGTGCGCCGATCCCGTTTGGTTTCCAGCCAGCCGAAGCGTCGAACGGATGCGGCCGTTCGCGGCCGCCATCACGCCGCCGGCCGGCGGTTCCTCGGCAGGTGATGGACCAGGAATTCCATCTGGTCCGCGAGGATGTTGCGGTTGGACAGGATCAGGTGTTCGACCCAACTCGGCTTGTACGGCACCGCCAGCAACGGCATGCCGGCCTGCTGGGGTGAACGGCCGCCTTTCTTCAGATTGCAGGCGAGGCACGCCGAAACCACGTTTTCCCACGCGTCGAGGCCGCCGCGAGAAAGCGGCAGGACATGGTCGCGCGTCAGCTCCCCGCGGTTGCAGTGGCGTCCGCAATACAGGCACAGGAAGCGATCGCGCGCGAACAGCGCCGCATTGCTGAGCGCCGGCGTGGGGTCGATGGCGCCGCCGTGGCAATGGCCGCGGCTCGCGACGATCGGGTGCAGCTTCAGGATGCTCTGGTCGCCGCTGTCGCGGCGGAACCCGCCGTGCAACGTGAGGCAGGGTTCACCCAGCGTCCACGCCACCGCTTCGCGCACATACAGACATGCCGCATCCTGCCAACTGATCCAGTCGAGGATGCGCCCGGCCGCGTCCAGCGACAGCACGCGCGTCGTGTGCAGATCCGCGACGGTGCACCCGCTGTGTGCGATCGAGCTGGCTGTGTGCGAGTCCATGGTTCGCGCAGCATAGAACAACTTCGTGAACGGGCGGTAGGGCGGCACGGTGCAAGCTGCGATAGGCATGACCGGCAACCCACGTCGGTCTGTCACCCACTTCGTCATTCCGGGGCTGCCCGCGCTCTTGCGGGCAGAACCCGACTGCGAGGCAGGACGCCGAAGCGAGCGTCGGCGCAGCCGACGACCCGAAGGGCGAGCCGCTGGAAGCGGCGAGTCTATCCAGTTCTTCGTTCTTTCGAAGCAAAAGCTGGATTTACTCGCGTCATCCCGCGCTACGCGCCGCCTGTGGCGTTCGCGTTAGCAGTCCTGCAAACGCAGTCGGGTTCCGCCGCCGATGAAGCTTGGCGGCGGCCCCAGAATGACGATTTTCCTTGGCTTCGTCACCTGCGGCGTCGCCGCCGCGCTATGCTTCCAAAACCCGGACGCTTGCGACGCCCGACCCGGACAGAGGATTGACCGGCATGGCTGACGTGTTCGTTTCCTACGCCCGTGCAGACAAGGCACGCGTCGCGCCGCTGGTCGCCGCGATCGAGGCCAAGGGCTGGTCGGTGTGGTGGGATCCCGAAATCAGTCCGGGTCGTGAGTTCGATGATGCGATCGATACCGAACTCGTGGCGGCGAAGGCCGTACTGGTGGTCTGGACGCCCGTTTCCGTCGAGTCGCGCTGGGTGCGTGGCGAGGCGCGCGATGCCGCCGAGCGCGGCATCCTCGTTCCGGTCCGGTTCGACCAGGCGCGCCTGCCGATCGACGTCCGCGCGATCCATACCACCGATCTCGACGGGTGGCGGGAAGATCCATCCCACCCCGCTGTGCTGGAATGCCTGCACGCACTGGCCGGGATGATCGCGCGCGCCCACGTCGCGCAACCATCCCATGGTTCGGCAACCGCGCATGCGTCGATCGCGCCCGCCAAGGAGGCGCCCCGCTTCTCGATTTGCGTGCTGCCCTTCGTCAACATGAGTGGCGACTCGGAGCAGGAATATTTCAGCGACGGCATCAGCGAAGACATCATCACCGACCTCAGCAAGATCTCGGCGCTGGCGGTCACGTCGAGCAACACGGCATTCCGTTACAAGGGCCAGCACGCGGACATCCCCAAGGTCGTGCGCGACCTGAAGGTCACGCACGTGCTCGAAGGCAGCGTGCGCAAGGCCGGCGGTCGAATCCGGATCAATGCGCAGTTGATCGATGGCGCCAGCGACAACCATGTGTGGGCCGAGCGCTACGATCGTGATGCCAGCGACATCTTTGAATTGCAGGACGAGATTTCGCAGGCCATCGTGAAGGCGCTGAAACTGCGGCTGTTGCCCGAAGAAAAGAAGGCCATCGAGCGGCGCGGCACCGAGAACGCGGAAGCGCACGATCTCTACCTGATGGCGCGGCAGATTTACGTGACCAGTCAGGAAGACATGCGTTCCGCACAGGCGATCGTTCGTCTGTGTACTCGCGCGACGGAAATCGATCCGGGCTACGCACAGGCATGGGCGTTGATGGCGATGGGTTATCGCAGCCTGCGTGAGTTGGGTGCCCAATCCGATGACGGTATGGAAGCTGCGCAACGCGCGCTCGCACTGGACCCTGACATGGCCGAGGCGCATGCCGTCAAGGCTTACATCCTGCTGATGAAAAGCGACACGGATGCCGCGGCTTCCGAAGTTGCCATGGCCCTGAAGCTGGATCCGGATTCCTATGAAGCGATCCGTGCCGCAGGACGCTTGAGCTATCAACTGCACCGCTACGAAGATGCAATCCGTTTGTACGAGAAGGCGGTTGGATTGATGGAAGGGGATCTCAATTCAGCCGGAATGTTGATCAGTTGCTACAGCGTGCTGGGCAACACGGCTGGCGTGCGCAGGGCCGCCGAATTCGCACTGAAGCGCGCGGAGTCCATTCTGGCGCGGGACCAGAACAATTCCAGCGCCGTCGTTTACAGCGCCTACGCGCTCGCTGCGCTTGGCGAAGGCGAGCGCGCAAAGACCCGCATGAATCGCGCGATAGTAGTCGACCCGGACAACTGGGACATGCGCTACAACTTCGCGTGCGCGTTGAACGGTCACCTGAAGGACAAAAATGCCGCACTCGAAATGCTTGAGCCGCTGTTCGTCACGACCACCGATCCGCTCTTGCGCTACTTGAAGGCGGACCCTGACCTCGAGTCCCTGCACGACGATCCGCGTTACCAGGCCATGGTCGCCGCCGCGGAAGCACGTCTCGCCGCGGCGAAAGCCGCGGTCGAACCGGCAAATCCCGAACCCATTGCAGGGGTCGGCACGCATGGCTGACGTCTTCGTCTCCTACGCCCGCGCCGACAAGGCGCGCGTCGCGCCGCTGGTCGCCGCGATCGAGGCGAAGGGCTGGTCGGTGTGGTGGGACCCGGAAATCACACCGGGCCAGGAATTCGACGACCAGATCGATGCCGAGCTGATGTCGGCCAAGGCCGTGGTGGTCGTATGGACGCCGACGTCGGTGGTGTCACGCTGGGTGCGCGGGGAAGCGCGCGATGCCGCCGATCGCGGCGTGCTGGTGCCGGTTCGGTTCGACCAGGCGCGGTTGCCGATCGACGTGCGTGCGATCCACACGACCGATCTGGACGACTGGAACGAGAATCCGGACAGCGCACCGGTGCAGGCGTGCCTGCATGCTCTCGCCACCATGATTGCGCATTCCGCTGCGGCGCAGGCCGCCGCAGCGAAGCCCCAAGCCACCACGACAAAAGACGCAGCGCCGCACTACTCCGTCTGCGTATTGCCCTTCCTCAACATGAGCGGCGACCCGGAGCAGGAGTACTTCAGCGACGGCATCACCGAGGACATCATCACCGACCTCAACAAGGTGTCGGCGCTGGAAGTGGTGTCGCGCAACAGCGCGTTCGCCTACAAGGGCAAGCAGATGGATGCGTCCGGGATCGCGCGCAAGCTCAAGGTCACGCACGTGCTGGAAGGCAGCGTCCGCCGCGCGGGCGGACGCGTGCGGATCACGGCGCAGCTGACCGACGCGGCCAAGGACCGGCAGGTGTGGGCCGAGCGCTACGACCGCGACACGGACGACATCTTTGCGTTGCAGGACGAAATCTCGCACGCGATCGTGAAGGCTTTGCGGCTGCAATTGCTGCCGGAGGAACGCCGCGAGATTCGCCGCCGCGGCACCGACAGCGTCGAAGCGCATGACCTTTACCTGGTGGCACGCCAGATTTACGTATCGACGCAGGAAGACGAGCGTGGTTCGCAAGCCATCGTTCGCGCCTGCCGACGCGCCACCGAAATCGATCCGCGTTACGCGCAGGCTTGGGCCCTGCTGGCCTGGGGTCAGCGCAGCCTGAGCGCGTTCGGTGCCGACGCCGACGACGGGTTGGCCGCCGTGGATCGGGCCCTGGCATTGAATCCCGAGCTTGCGGAGGCGCATGCGGTCAAGGCGGACATCCTGCGCACGCGGGGTGAGATGGATGCGGCATTGGCGGAGGCCGCAGCGGCGCTGAAACTGGACCCCGAATCTTACGAAGCCAACCGGGTGGCGGGCCGCATCGCCTACCTGCAGCACCGCTTCAAGGATGCGGTGGCTTACTACGAGAAGACGCTCGGCCTCATGGAGTCCGACGTCAATTCGGCGATGATGCTGGTCAGTTCCTACCACGCGCTCGGCGATGCTGCCGGAAGGCTGCGCGCAGCCGCGGTGGCGGTGCAGCGGGCGGATGCGGTGCTGGTGCACGACCAGAACAACGTGGCGGTGATTGCCTTCAGCGCCAATGCTCTTTGTGCGTCCGGGGAAGCCGAGCGCGCCAGGGCACGCATGAACCGCGCGCTGTTGATCGACCCAGACAACTTCACCATGCGCTACAACTTTGCGTGCGGGTTGTGCGTGTATCAGCACGACAAGGATGCCGCGCTGGACATGCTGGAGCCCGTGTTCGCCCGGATCACCGAGGACTGGCTGCGTTACATGCAGGCGGATCCCGATTTCGAATCGCTGCACGACCACCCACGCTTTCAGGCGATGGTGCTCGCCGCGGAGGCGCGCCTCGCGGCGGCAAAAGCCACGGCATCCGTGGCGATTGCCGGGAGTTGACACATGGCCGACGTCTTCATCTCCTACGCCAGAGCGGACAAGGCACGCGTTGCGCCGCTGGTCGCCGCGATCGAGGCGAAGGGCTGGTCGGTGTGGTGGGATCCGGAGATCAGTCCCGGCCAGGAATTCGACGACCAGATCGACGCGGAAATCGACGCCGCGAAAGCCGTGCTGGTGATATGGACGCCGACCTCGGTGGCGTCGCGCTGGGTGCGCGGCGAAGCGCGCGAGGCTGCCGAGCGCGGGATTCTGGTGCCGGTGCGGTTCGAGCAGGCGCGCCTGCCGATGGATGTGCGCGCGATCCACACCACCGATCTCGACGAATGGAACGAGAATCCGGCGAGTGCGCAGGCGCAGGAGTTCCTGCGTGCGCTGGGTGCGATGATTGCGCGCTCGCAGGCCGCGCAAGCTGCGAAGGGCAGCAGTGCCCCGACGTCCTCACCGTCGGCACAGGAATCCAAACGCTTCTCGGTGTGCGTGTTGCCGTTCGTCAACATGAGCGGCGACTCGGAACAGGAGTACTTCAGCGACGGCATCACCGAGGACATCATCACCGACTTGAGCAAGGTGTCGGCGCTCGCCGTCGCGTCGAGCAACAGCGCCTTCATGTACAAGGGCAAGCACGTCGACATCCAGAAAGTGGTGCGCGAGCTGAAGGTGACGCACGTGCTGGAAGGCAGTGTGCGCAAGGCCGGGGGGCGGGTTCGCATCAACGCGCAGTTGATCGACGGCGCCACCAACAATCACGTCTGGGCGGAGCGCTACGATCGCGATGCCAGCGACATTTTCGCGATCCAGGACGAAATCTCGCAGGCCATCGTCAAGGCTTTGCGGCTGAGATTGCTGCCGGAGGAGAAGAAGGCCATTGAGCGGCGCGGCACCAACAGTGCCGAAGCACACGATTTGTACCTGATGGCGCGGCAGATTTATGTCACCGGCCAGGAGATGGAGGAGCGGTCTTCGCAAGCCATCATCCGCATGTGCACCCGTGCTACCGAAATCGATCCGCATTATGCGCAAGCTTGGGCATTGATGGCGATTGGCTATCGGGGCCTGCGTGCGCTCGGTGTGGGGTCGGATAGCGGCATGGCGGCTGCCGAACGCGCGGTGGCGCTGGCCCCCGAGCTTGCCGAAGCGCGTGCCGTCAAGGCCTACATCTTGTCGCAGGAAGGCGATACCGATACGGCGGCGGCGGAAGCCGCGGTCGCACTGAAACTGGATCCGGAATCCTACGAAGCCAACCGCGCCGCCGGACGCATCAATTACCAACTGCATCGCTACGAGGACGCCGTCAGGCTCTTTGAGAAGGCCGTCAGCCTGATGGAAGCAGACCTCAATTCGGTGATGATGCTTGTCAGCGCCTACACGGCGCTGGGTAACGTAGCCGGCATGCGCCGCAGCGCCGAACTGTCGCTCAAGCGCGCCGAACCCCTGCTGGCACGAGACCAGCACAATGCAGCCGTCGTGGCGTATAGCGCGTACGCCCTCGCTGCATTGGGCGAGGGCGAGCGTGCCAAAAACCGCATGAATCGCGCCCTGTTGATCGACCCCAGCAATTTCAATATGCGCTACAACTTTGCGTGCACGCTGTGCGTGTATCTGAAGGACAAGGAAGCTGCCCTGGAGATGCTTGAATCCGTGTTCGCGACGATCTCGGACGCTTTCCTTCCGTACGCCAAAGCCGATCCGGATTTTGCATTCCTCCACGACGACCCGCGCTATCAGGCCATGGTCGCCGCCGCCGAAGCGCGCCTCGCCGCGGCGAAGGAATCGGCACCGGCGGCAGCCAAGCAACCTGCGTAGCGCGGAGCCCCCACTTTACTCCTCCCCCTTCAAGGGGGGCGAGTCGACGCGCTCGCGAATCGCAGATTTGCGCGTCGACGAGCGCGCGAGGCAGGACGCCGAGGGCGGGGTTGCTTTGCGAGCGCAGGACGCGCGAGCTTAGCAACCGGGAGGGGGATGGGTTGCATTGTCGGCAGGATTCCGGGACGCATGGTGTGTCCGACCCCACCCCCACCCTGACCCTCCCCCTGAGGGGGAGGGGAAAGAGCTGCGCAGCCCGTCGTTGCGTACCCGTCACATCTTCCCCGCTTCCAGCGGCCGCTCGCGGTGCATCACTGCCCATTCGACGTGCTCGGCCAGCGCGGCTTCGCCCAGATCGCGCAGGATGCCGCGTTGCTCTTCCACGTCGTCGGTGCGGTCGAGCGCCTTGCGCGCGTCGCCGAACACGCGGCTCATGAAGCGGTACTGCCGGATCAATTCGCGGTCGGCCTTCCGGAACGAATAGGCCTCGCGCACCGCGGCGAAGATCGAGAACACCGCCATGATCACGATCAGGTCGTTCTTGGTGTCCGCCGAAAGTTCGTGCAGCAGCACCGCCATGATCACGCTGATGAAAATGGCGGCGAGCAGGCAGATCACGCCGATCATCTCGTTGATGTGATGGGTGCGCTCGCGTTGCTCGGTGCGGCGCCGGTAGTAACCCAGCTCGCCGTGGGTTTCGTCGCCGATCCAATCCTCGATCACGCCGCGCACTTCGGCTCCGTCCGGCCGCGCGGGATAGGCGCTGCCGCCGAGTCCCGCGCTGCGCATCACGTTGCGCACCCAGCCCAGTTCGATGTCCTGCTTCTGCATCAGGCTGTCGTGCGCGAATTCTGGATCGGTGGTCAATGAAATGCCGGCGCGCCGCCAATAGCACTGCACGCGCAGCCCTTCGGCCAGCGCGCGGTAATCGAGGTACTTGCGATGCCAGGCGCGCCGCTTGGCGATCAGGCTGGTCACCACGCCGACCGCGAACAGCAGCAGGAACACGTACAGCATGTTGTCGGAGCGCGGCAGGTTGTCGTACGCCGTGAAGGCGATGCCCATCAGCGCGGCCGCGGTATAAATGATGCGCAGCCCCAACAGCACGCGTCGCTGGAAATGCATCGCCAGCCAGTCGGCTGCGGCGAACAGACCGGCGGCCGGGCCGCACGCGGTCGCGCCGTGCTGTTCGTCGATTTCCGCATGGAACGCCGTGATCTCGATGTCGTACTTCACGCGGTCCAGATTGAATTCGTTCGCATGCGCGAACACGCGCCGGAACGCGGCAGGCATCGGCGCATCCGGTTCGCTGGTTTCATCCGAAGTCCGCCAGATAACCTGTCCCGCCCGGAGCGGTGCGGGCGGTGCGCCATCCTGCTCATCGCGCGAACACACCAGGTGGCACAGCAGGCGTTCGTCGCCGCCGCCGCCAAGCCAGCGCTGCGCGCGTTGCCGCCGCTCGAATGCGCTGGGCAGCGTGCCCGTCAGGTAGTAGTCGACGATCTGCGCGGTGCCGCCCAGCTTGTCGCTGTCCTTGCCGTCCCAGATCGCCAGCAGCAGGTGGCAATGGCGCGCGACGAACATCCCCGCCTGCGCATACTGACGATTGCGCTCGATCCCATCGCGGTGGATCGCGTCCACGCTGTGCCCGGGCAACAACGGAAGTTCGATCACCTGAGCCTGCGCGCACAACGTATCGAACGTCTCCCGCGTCGCGGCGTCCTCGAAATCGCGCGCATACAGCTCGCGTGCGAACGGCAACGGCGCGATGACGTGGGCGCCAAGCGCCAACCCTTCCTGCGCCACCCATTGATCGCCGCCCTCGGCCAGCGAGGAAATCACGGTCAAGGGCGAATGGGGAAACTCGTGCTGCAGTTGTCCCAGAAAATGCCGAACGCGTCGCCGTATCGATTCGATTTCCCCGGCTGCAACATTGCGATGGCTGGTGACGCCGATCACCAGCGGGGCCGTGGCGGCTGGCTGTGTAGCGATAGGCCGGAGCGTCGGCGTCACGGGTTCCACGCCGCCCGGTACTGCTGCGGGGAAGGGAATGCCAGTGGTTGCCGACGAGCGTTCCATGACCGTCAATCTACTCCGCTGGCGCGCCGGCGGTGCCGTGCAAGCACGAATTTCCGCTGACGCGCGTTATCGTCTGTTCCACCTACCTACTTCATGACCGGATTGTTGCGGATTGTCGGATCGATAATGCCCAAACGTCCATCGGAACGCTGGATCAGCAGGTCGAACTTGAATTCAGCCGGTTCCGGGTTGGCATCGAACAGCGAAAGCTGGATGGTGCTGCCTCGGGATGCGAACGTGCGCCTCGGGAAGGCCGCGTGTCCGAGGGGGTCGCGATCGCCACCGTGGCGTTCGGCCATCTCTGCGCTGACACCGCCGCGCACCTCCTTGAAGCTGATGCCGACCGGGCTATAGCTGTACCGATCACCATCCGAGCCGGATACGGAAAGCTCGAGGTACACCTCGGCGGTGACGACGATTGGATCGTTGATCCTGCCTTGGCTGACCGTGCCGTGGCCGGTATCGGTCAGTTCTACGTCGGCGCGGCTGAATTCCCGGCCAATTTCGTAAAAGTCTTTCACGATGATGGAAATCCGTGCGGTGGAGCAGGGTGCGCGATCAGTCGACATGCTGGTCTCCTTCGCTTGCTTGGGATGACTGGCCGCCGGTACTCGCCGGCCAGGGTTGCAACGGCACGTAACCACTTGTGTTCAGGCGATCGAGGGCGATTCGCGCGCCTGCTCCGTCGCCGGTCAACAGGCACAGGCGCACCCACGGGTCGAGCAGGCGCCAATAATGCGAACCGGATGCGCGTGTGGCGAGCAAGGCATGGGCTTGCGTCCAGGCTGCCCGCGGCGTGGTGGACGATTGGGACTGCTGCTGCGCCCCCAGGACCAGTAGTGCTTCGGCGCGATCGGCCAGACTGCCATCGTCGATGGCATCGTTCGTCGTCTCCTCGCGTGCTTCGGCGAGCGCGCGGTCGGCCGCCTCTGCCGCCGCCGAAGAGTTGCCGCGGCGTTGCGCGATGCGTGCACGCAGCAGCCAACCGCGGCTGAGCACCCGATGGATCTGCCGATCACCCGGCGATGTTTTCGATCCTGCGGGCTCCTGAAAATGCCGCATCGCCGTTGACAGCAATTTCTCGGCCTGGTCAGCACGGCCTGCGACGAAGACGTATGCCGCGAGGGTCACCTGCGCGTTTGCCAAGCCGACCCGCCACGACACATTGTTCGGGTCGTGTTCCGTCAGGACTTTGTAGGCGTCGGCCGCGTCGGCGAGAACGCGCGAGCCCTCTTCGCGTCGGTCTGTGCTGCCCAATGAAGCTCCCAGCAGCACCTGTGCGTCAGCCCATGCCGCCAGCCAACGAAAATCCGCGGGATACTGGCTGCGCAAACCGGCAAGCTGAATGACTTGTTCGCCGAACAAGTGCTGGGCGCCGGCCAAGTCACCCCGGCGCTCGGCCACGTTGCCTAGCCAAGAGATTGTGTCGGCAACTTGCGAGGCCAAATCGGCATTGTCGGGCTGGGCGCGGCGAAGTTTTTCCTTGACGGCCAACTCGGCCTCGAATCCCCGCCGCGCGGCATCGAGGTTGCCGCGGTCCAGCGCCAGCACCGCCAAGTTGTGTTCGCCGTCGCTGGTTTCGAGCTGCCAGTCCTGGTTGTTCGGATCGATCTTCAGCAGCGCCAGCGTGGAGTCGCGGTAACGCGTCAACCACGTATTGGCTTCCGTCAGCTTGCGCTGCTGCCAATAAACGTTGCCGATCCAGTATTCCGCCTGCGCGCGGTCGAACACGAATCGGCCGTTGTCCGGATGCCGCGTGGTCAGCTCGGCACTGCGCTGGTAAGCGCGCTGAAACGCATCCATGGCGGGGCCGTAGCGCGCTTCATCCAGCCGGATTTCTCCGATCTGCACCAAGGCGCGCGACTGCTGGGTGAGTTCATCGTCGGTCAGTGAACCGGGCTTGCTGGCGGCGAACAGCGCCAGCGCCTTGTCGGTGACCGACGCCATCAGGTCGAGTCGCCCCACGCCCTTGAGCTTGTCGTGCAGGTCGCCGAGCATGTAATTCAGCGCCTGCTCGGTTTGCGCCTGCCGCTGCCGCGCCTCGTTGCGCGCGATCACCGCATTGAGGGCCAGCACGCTCGTGATCGCCATGCCCAGCAGTGCCGCGGCGGCGACCAGCAATACGCGACGCCGCCGTCGATGCGCCTCGCGCTGGATCAGCGCGTCGAAGCCCACGCCCAGCATCCCGGCAATCAGGCGCAATTTCGCGGCGGGCTTGCTGTCGTGGCCGGGGCGGACATCGGCAGCGATCGGTTCGGCGCGCTTGTCCGAAAGTTGCCCGGTCGCATCCAGCGCGAAGCGCAGCGCGGGGCAGAAACATTCTTCGGCTTCGCGGCCGGGCAGGTCCGCCGCGTTGGGTTCGCCCGCCACGATCAGGCAGAGGATGCGCCCGCCGCGGCCCATGCGCTTGAACGCCAGCACCTCTTCGTTGACCCAGCGCGAAGCCGCCGCCGCTGGCGAGCAGATCACGATCAGGGATTCGGAACGGTCGAGCGCGTCGGTGATTTCCTGGCCGAGATCGGTGGCGCTGGCCAGTTCCTCGCGATCGCGGAAGATCGGCTGCAGGCTGCGCGGTATCACCCCGTGCGCGGCTTGCGTGCCGATCAGCCGCGACGGCACGCGCCAGGTTTCCAGCGCCTTGTGCAGCCAATCCGCCCACGCCCAGTCGTGGTGGCTGTAGCTGATGAAGGCGCGATAGGTGAAGCGCGAAACCGACGACGCGGACATGGCCGCCTCCGCCCCTCGCGGGCTCGGGTCATCCCTGACGGATGCGACCCTCGCGAAGCGCTCGGGAATCGCTCGTCCGGTTGGGCGACTCTGCCACATTCACACAGGAATGTGAAGTACGTCACATTTGGGACGAATTTTTCCTCTTTTCAGCAACCTGGCATCGCCCGATTCGAGTCGAACGGCGAGATTGATGCTGCCTGTGATCGCTGCGGTTGCAATCGCGCCGGCAAGACCCGCACGCGGGTCGGATCGACTCGACCTCGCGTGCGGGAACCGGAGTCAATGACCTTTCGCTGTCTGCTGCCGTGCCGCAGCGCCGGGTTGTTGTGGGTGTGCCGCGCCGGAATTTCCGGGTCCCAAGTTCAAATTCCGATATGTCTCAGGGGTTGCTGCTGCGTTGTCGTCGTTTGTTGGTTGGTTTGTTGCTGTACAGGCTTGTGTGGGTTCACAGGGATCGCTTGGTTGTGAATGCTCGGCCCGCTGCTTTGGGCATTAGCTACCCCCCGCCCGCGAGCAAGAGCGCGACGACAGCGGACGACACTATTGCACGTTTCATGATGCTCTCCTTCTGAGTGTGCGGCGGGATTGCCGCGGTGAAACCGCGATAAACCACTCTGTTCAAAGTCGGCGGATGGATGCGAGGCGTCACTTGTTGTTGATAACCGGACCGGTGTTGCCTTGGGCTGTGGGATTCGGTCGCGATGACGCGGTGCTGTATTGCACGCCATTCAAGGTCACCACGATGGTGTAGCCGTATGCAACTGCGCTCGTATTGTTGTCGGTGATCGTGATCTCGGTGCTACTGACGCTCGGGGCGCCGAATGGCGGATTGGGCAGTCCGCTCAGCGACGTGAACGTGAACGTCTGGTTGGAAGCGCGCTCCCACTTGATCGTCTGGTTGCCGCTGTTGACATCGTGGATTCTGGGCTGCACGGTGACTGGCGGATTGGCGCTGGCGTCGAGCGATACCTGGATAGCCATGACACATCTCCTGTACGGATACGGCGCTAGGGGCGGGCCGCGTCGCCTTGCATGATCTGGGCAAGCCGTTGCTGGAATGCTGCGTTGGCGGGATAGTCGATGCGCTTGCTGGCCAGCAGCGCCACGAAGTCCGGCGTGCGATAACCCATAGCGTTCAACTTCGCGATGATCGGCCGCGCGGCCTCGGTTTGGTCGAGCCGCAGCAGCGTTTCGGTGTATGCAGCAAGAAAATTCGGGTCGTCGCCCGCGCGCAACGCGGGTTGCAGCAGGTCGCGCGCTTGCGTCCACTCGTGCTGCGCGGTCGCCGTGTCATGGGTTCGTGCGGCAACCCGTCCCAGCAGCAGATGTGCTTGCGCGTCGAGTAGCAGATCACCGCGATCGTTCGGCGCCTTGGCGCGCATCTTCTCGATGATGGTTTGCGCGGATCGTACGGAACTTTCCGCGGCAGCGAAGCTGCCTCGTTCGAGTTGCAGGCGTGCGTTCTCGAGTCGTGCCTGTGACAGTTCGTGCTGGAAGTCGCTGCTGATGGGGTCTTTTTTCAGCAGTGCTTCGAGCGTTTGTGCTGCCTGCTCGTCCGCGCCTTGGGCTTCGTCGAGGCGGCCGAGTTGTCGCAGCAATCCTCCCGCTTGCTGGCTGTAGAGTGCGAAGTCCTCTTGCCAACTCGTATTGGTGGAGTCGAATGCGAGCAATGCTTTTGCCTGAGCGACTGCTTGCTCGCTGTAGTGCAATCCGGCATCTGTCTCGCCACACCATGCAAGTGTGCGGCCCAGGATCGCATTGCTGATTAGCAAGCTTTCTTGGGCTGCGCGATCTTGGGGGGCGTCCAGCGCCAGCTTCGACTTGATCCGGTGCTCGGAGGCGTAGTCCGTCAGTGCTCGATTGATTTGGCCACGCTCTACCGCCAATCTGCCGAGGCTGTCCCATGCCCACGCCAGACTCGATAGCCGGTCGGCATTGGTGGGCGCGCTGTCAACCAATGACTGCTGAAGCTTCAGCCTGGCATCGTATTCGGTTTGCGCACCTGTGAAATCACCACGTGCTTCCAGCACGTGCCCGGCATTGTTTCTCGCATACGCCAAGTTCAACGTTACCGCACTGTCGTTTGGTGTTTTTGAATGCGCCCTGCCTAATACGTCGATAGCCAAATGGAAACTTTTCAAGGCGTTGTCCAGATCGCCCTGTTGCCAATACGCATTGCCGAGCGAATTCAAACTTTCGCCCCAATTCGTCAGTCGGCTTGCATCGTTGGGCGCACGTCTCGCCAGTTCGGAAGCCAGTGTTGCTGCTGATTGCCACGCCTTGGTCGATTGTGCGAGTTGTCCGTGCGCTTCGGTCATCACGATGCCGATCTTGTCCAGCGCCTTCACGCGAAGTTCCAGCGCCGTGTCGCTGGCATCGGCGGCAGGCAGCGAAGCGAAGTAGGCCAGCGCCTTGTCGTCCACCGCCTCCATGATGTCCAGGCGGTGCACCTGGTTCAGCTTGTCGTTGAGATCGCCGAGCATGAAGCCGACCAGGCCTTCGGCCTGCTTCTGCCGGCGCACGGCAGCCTGTTTCGCGATCACGGCTTCGTGTTGCGCGATCACCGCGCGGTGTCGGGAAACCAGCGCGAAGATCGCCAGCACGATGGTCACCGCCATCACGCCCACGGCGAGCGCGGTGATCGCGGTCATGCGCTGGAGTTGCCGGCGCTGCTCGCGCTGCTTCAGCGCATCGAAGCCGACGTCCAGCATCCCGGCGATGAGTCTCAGTTTCGCGTTGGGTTTGCCGTCCTTGCCGGGTCGCGCGTCGGCGGCGATCGGTTCGGTGCGCTGGCTCGTGGGCTGGCCATTCGCATCGAGCCTGAATCGCAGCGCCGGGCAGAAGCATTCCTCGGCTGCGCGACCGGGCAGGTCGGTCGCATTCGGTTCGCCGCCGACGATCAGGCAGAAAATGCGATCGCCTCGGCCCATCCGCTTGTACGCCAGCACTTCCTCGTTCACCCAGCGCGACGCGGCCGATGCGGGCGAACAGATGACGATCAGGTTTTCCGATTGCGCGAGCGCCGCGTTGACTTTCTCGGCGAGGCTGTCGGCGCTGGCGAGTTCGTCGCGGTCGCGGAAGATCGGGATCAGCCGGCGCGGAATCGTGCCATGCGCGGTTTCGGTGCCGACCAGCCGTGACGGCACGCGCCAGGTCTCCAGCGCCTTGTGCAGCCAGTCCGCCCACGTCTTGTCCTTGTGGCTGTAGCTGACGAAGGCGCGGTAGGTAAACCCGTCGTGGGAGGACGACTCAGCCATGACGAAGCCCTTGTACCCGTTGCGTCGAACCATCCGTGGCGAAACGCGATCGTCGGGCGCACAGGGCGCTGGCGGGTCGCCGCGATCCGGCAGCGCCGGATGCGAGTCGCGGAAGCTAACACAAAACGTGAACCGTGTCCCGTTTCGGGGGCTTGCGCTAGCCTTTCAGTGGCTTGGCCATGCGGAGCAACTCGGTCCTGAAGCCGGCGCGCTCGTAAAGGGCGCGGGCCCGCGCATTGCCGGGAAAGACCGACAGCGTCAACAGCTTGCAGTGGCGCGTACTGGCCCAGGACTCCGCGTGCGCGAGCAGCGCACGGCCGATCCCTTGGCCATCATGGTCCTTTGCGATCGCCAGATCGGAAACATGGCAGACGCGGGCGCCGGAGAAGAAATCGCGCTGGACCTGAAGTTGCAGGAAGCCGGTGCGGTCGCCGCGGAAGTCTTCAGACACGAAGAAGTGACTGCCCGCCGGGCGCTCGCGCAAGGCATGTTCGACATCCTTGTGGATCGCGGCGAGCACGTCGCGCTTGCGCCGGCCTTTCGGCAGAGCGAACGAGGCGAAGCGCGGCACCAGCGACAGGATGAACTCCATGTCGTCGGCGGTGGCGGGGCGAATGGCGATGCGCGGTTTGCGTGCATAAGGTTCCCCCTCACGCGCCAGGCCTGTCCTGAGCACCGTCGAACGGCGTTGCGCGCTTGTCTCCCTCTCCCCTGCGGGGAGAGGGCTGGGGTGAGGGGGCGAACGGCGCCTCGGCTTCATCCAAACAGCTTGTCCGGCATCGCGAAGATGCTGTCGGGCCCCGCCTGCATGGCCGCGAGGTGCATGCGCGTACGCGGCAGGATGCGGTCGAAGTAAAAACGCGCGGTCATGCGCTTCGCCTGTTTGAAGTCGTCCGATTGCGATGATGCATCCGCCGCGGCCACGCTGCGCGTCCACGCGTCGGCCAGGGCGATGTAGCCGCAATAGAACAGGTAATCGACCGCCGACGCGCCGATCTCGTCCGGGTTCGATACGGCGCGCATGCCGAGCCGCTGCGTGACTTCGGTCCATTCCTTGGCGAGTGCAGACAGTTTCGGAATGAATTCCTTCAACGTTTCGTCGCTCGCGTGCTGCGCGCAGAACGCGCCCAGGTCTTCCAGGAACAGGCGCAATCCTTCGCCGCGCTGCTGCACGATCTTTCGGCCCAGCAGATCCAGCGCCTGGATGCCGGTGGTGCCTTCGTAGATCGTGGTGATGCGGGCGTCGCGCGCGTACTGCTCCACGCCCTGCTCGGCGATGTAGCCGTGGCCGCCGTAGATCTGCAGCGCGAGATTGGTGCACTCGACGGCGTTTTCGGTGAGCAGCGCCTTGATGATGGGCGTGAGGAACGACACCAGCGCGTCGGCTCGCTTCACTTCTGCCGGGTTTTTCGCGCGGTGCTGGATGTCGACCAGGGTCGCGGCGTACAGCCCGAGCGCACGTCCGCCTTCGATCAGCGCCTTCTGGGTCAGCAACATGCGGCGGATGTCGCCGTGCACGATCAGCGGGTCGGCGGGTTTATCCGGGAACTTCGCACCCGAGAGAGCGCGCATCTGCAGGCGCTCGCGCGCGTAAGCCAATGCGTTCTGGTACGCGCGTTCGGAAAGTGCCAGGCCCTGCAATCCGACCGCCAGCCGCGCGGTGTTCATCATGGTGAACATCGCGTTCAAACCCTTGTTGGGTTCGCCGATGAGCCAGCCCTGCGCCGCGTCGAAGTTCAGCACGCAAGTGGCGGAACCCTTCAATCCCATCTTGTGCTCGATGGATCCGCACCGGACCGCGTTGCGCTTGCCCTTCTTGCCGTCCTTGCCGATATGGAACTTGGGCACGATGAACAGCGAGATGCCCTTCACGCCTTTCGGCGCGTCCGGAAGGCGCGCGAGCACGAGATGCACGATGTTGTCGGTGAAATCGTGCTCGCCCGCGGTGATGAAAATCTTGGTGCCGCTGATCGCGTAGCTGCCATCCTCGTTCGGTTCCGCGCGCGTTTTCAGCAGGCCGAGATCGGAACCGCAATGCGCTTCCGTGAGGCACATCGTGCCGGTCCATTCGCCGGAGACGATCGGTTTCAGGAAGGCTTCCTTCTGCCAGTCGGCGCCGTGCATGCGCAGGGCTTCGGTCGCGCCGTGCGAGAGCAGCGGATAGGTCCCCCACGCGAGATTGGCCGAGTCGACCATCTCCTTGACGGGTGCGCCAATGGTTTCCGGCAAGCCTTGTCCGCCGAACGCTTCGGGCGCGGTCAGTCCGGCCCAGCCCCCTTCGATGTATTGTTCGTACGCATGCTTGAAGCCTTCCGGTGTCGTGACCGCGCCGGTCTCTTTGTCGAAGGTGCAGCCCTGCCGGTCGCCGACCTCGTTGAGTGGTGCCAACACCTGTTGCGAAAATTTCGCGGCTTCCTCCAGCACCGCGTCGATGGTTTCGCAGGTAAGTCCGTCGCAGCCCGGCAATTTCGCGAACAGTTTCCCGACATCCAGCAGGTCGTAGAGATCGAAACGGATGTCGGCGAGTGGGGCGGTGTAGTGGGTTGTCATGGGTCTTTTCGGCGTCTTGCGAACCGAACGGGGTTGCTTTGAATACTGGCGTATCGGCTGAAGCGAATAGGTCAGCAAATGAACGCAAATTCACGCAAATGAATTGCGTTGTTTGAGACCGATTCGCGTTTATTTGCGTTCATTCGCGGACTGATTTTTCTTGTTGTCGAATGCGGCGCGGCCGCGAACTCTCAACGCCAGATGTTGCTGACGCCCGGCACCGGCGAAATGTAGCCCGAGCCGTTGAGCTTGAATGGCTGCGCCTTGCCGGTGGTGCCCTTGCCGACCGAGAGCGTGCCTTTGAGTTCGTAGCGGATCGCGTTGCGCTTGGCGGCGGCCAGCGCGGCGACGCCGGCCGGATCCGGCTCGAACGTCGCGGTCGCGATATCGGCGTCCATCGCGGGAATGTCGAGCCCGGGCGAGATCGCGACGTGGCCCGCCGGCTTGCCGTCCAAATCGAGCGTCGCGTCGATCGCATAAACGTGCATGCCGGTGTCGTAGCTGTAATTCTGGAAACGCACCACCGCGGCCCAGGTGCCGTCGCTGTTGACGGTGAGTTGCTGGATGCTGGCGGTCGGCGGCTGCAGCTTGGTGCTGGCGCCGAAGCAGCCGGCGAGTGCCAGCGTCACGCAGGCAAGCAGGACGAGCGCGGCACACGTGCGCGGTGAGGTTCTCGACAAACGGTTGGTCATTGGCCGGCTCCTCGGTGGCGTTGGCAGACGCTAATCGACAGGTACTTTACCCCGTAGCGCGGGCCTGCGGCGTGTCGGGGGACGCTGTCGACACCTGGAACGTCCGGATGTCTTCCAGGGCGGCGAGCCGCCCATCCTCGATCCGCGCCACGCTGTCGGCCAGCGCGATCACCTCGTCGGGCTGATGACTGACCAGGATCGTCGTGAGCGCGAACTCACGTTTGAGCTCGTGCAGGTATTTCAGTACCTCCACGCGCGCTTCACGGTGGAGGTTCGCCAGCGGTTCGTCCAGCAGCAGTGCGTGCGGTTGGCGCAGCAGCGCGCGGCCGATCGCGACGCGGCGGATCTGTCCGCCAGAAAGCTGGCCGGGCCTGTGCTTCAGCAAGCCGGAGAGTCCGAGCAATTGCACGACGCCGTCGCACTTCGCCGGCGCCGCTCCGCGCGGCATGCCGTAGCGCAGGTTCTCGCGCACCGTGAGGTGGGGGAACAGCCGTGCATCCTGGAACACCACGCCCAGCCCGCGCCACGCCGCGGGCAAGTCGATTCCTGTCGAACTGTCGAACAAGGTTCGTCCATCGATCGAAATGCGTCCGCGGCGCGGCCGCAGCAGGCCCGCGATCGCGAGCAGTGTCGAGGTCTTGCCGCAACCGGAGTGGCCGAACAGCGCCAGCGCACGCGCTGGCGACGCCAGTGCCAGTTCCAGCGAAAACTCGCCGCGTTGCAGCGCGAGATCGAGTTCGATCATGCGAGCTGGGCCACAAGTATTCCGTTCGCGCTGAGCGTAATGAGCGCAGCGAATGAAGTCGAAGCGCAGCGCGTTCTTCGACTCCGCCCCTTCGGGGCTACGCTCAGAACGAACGAAGGAAACTTCATGCCTCGGCCTCCGATTGCCGCGCGCCGCCGCGCAGCAGCATCAGCGCGGCAATCAATCCCGCAACGAGTGCGACGACCACAGCAACCAGGGTCAATCGCAGCGCGCCGCCTTCGCCGCCGGGCGTCGAGATCAGCTCGTACAGGGCGATGGGCAGCGTGCGCGTCTGACCGGGAATCGACGACACGAACGTGATGGTGGCGCCGAATTCGCCGAACGCGCGTGCGAACGCCAGGGCAAGGCCTGCCACCAGTCCGCGCAGCGACAGCGGCAGCGTGATGCCGAAGAAGATCCGCCACGGACCCGCTCCGAGCGTGGCGGCGGCGTGCTCCAGTTTCCGGTCCACCGACTCGAACGCGTTGCGCAACGCCACCACCAGCAACGGAAACGCCATTACCGCCGCGGCCAGCGCCGCGCCGGTCCAGCGGAATGCGATGGAAAGTCCGGCTGCATCGAGCAGCCGCCCGATCGCGCCGTGGTGGCCGAACACGATCAGCAGGATGTAGCCCGTGACCACCGGCGGCAGGATCAACGGCAACAGCAGCAGGCCTTCGAACAGCGGCTTGCCGAAGAAACGCGTGCGCGCCAGCAGCCACGCGCAGCCGACCGCGACCGGCAACGAGCACACGACGCCGACCAGCGAGACCTTGAAGCTCAAGGCCAGCGCGACGGTTTCAGGGTGGGTCAGAAGATTCATGCGGCATGCAAAGATCGAAAAGCGATTTGTCCGCGAATGAACGCAAATGGCCATCATTGCATTGTTTCGGAGCGACCTGATTTTGCTCGTCATTCCGGGGCCGCCGCAGTTCCGTCGCGGCGAACCCGGAATCCAGCTCTCTGCTCTTCGTGATGTTACAAAACCTGGATTCCGGGTCCGACCTGCGGTGACGCCTGCAGGCCGCCCCGGAATGACAAGCGGCGATAGTCCCCGCTAACGCAGTTTGCGTCGCGATACATCGAAGCCCCACCGTTCGAAGATCTTTGCCGCACGCGCGGATTCCAGCGCAGCTACCAGCGCTCGCGCGGAGCCATCGTCGTGGCCTTTCACGATTGCGACCGGATACACGATGGGTTTGTGGCTGTCCGGAGGAAATGTCGCCAGCACCTTCACGCGCGGTTCCGACGCTGCGCCGGAACGGTAAACGATGCCTAATGGACACTGCCGCAACACCACCAGGTTCAGCGCTGCGCGTACATCGCGGGCCATCGCCATGCGCGGCTCCAGCGGCTTCCACATCCCGAGTTCGGTCAGCGATTGCTTGGCATAAATGCCAGCCGGCACCGAGTCGGTGAGTGCGATCGCGAGACGTCCGCCCTTGCCCAGCGCTTTCAGCAACGGCGCAGCGCCGTGCGAGAGGTCGACGGTCGCGTGCGAATCCGACGGCGCAATCAAGACCAATGCATTGCCCAACAAATTC
>Ga0070737_10001380_pt1 | contig 35081 bp, 24 predicted proteins | sample Coa_R1_10_FD_66438 | JGI IMG/M metagenome (GOLD analysis project Ga0070737, IMG submission 66438) | Surface soil microbial communities from Centralia Pennsylvania, which are recovering from an underground coalmine fire - Coalmine... | ecosystem: Environmental > Terrestrial > Soil > Unclassified... | reverse complement strand
GCGAGGGCAACCCCCAGCGTGGACAGGTCACTGCGAAACGAGGGCCCGAGCGCTCTCAGGGCCCCGATCGGGAACACCCCTCCGCGGATGCGGAGAGCAGCGAGGTTCGCGTGGGCGGAGGTGGCATAGGCCGCAGCCGCCAGCAGGTGGCCGACCGACGACGCCACGCGGACCGCCCGAACCTGTTGCGAGACGACCGGCACCACCTCGGCAAGCCGAGCAGCCGAGAGGTCGTCCTCGGCGGCCCCGAACTGCCGCTCGGCACGGGCGAACTCCGTTCGGGCGAGCCGCTGCTGGCCCCGCTCTGCGGCGTGCAGTCCGAGATGCGTGCTGTCGAGAGCAGAGGTGAGCGCCGTGCGAGCCTCGAGCACGGAGACACCGGCGAGCGCCGTCAGACCGATCGCCGCCAGGGCAAGGACGCCGCAGGCGGCCAGCACTCTCCGCCGGGTCCGTGAAGGGGCGAGAACGACGCCGGGCACGATCAGAGCCAGCACTGCCACTGCGGCGATGGCAGACGGCAGGAGTGCCCGGTGGGGCCAGCCGAGGCGAAGGGCGACCTGGCAGACCACCGCCGACACGGCCGCCGGCACGACGGCAGTGTTCCAACCACGGCGGCGGACCAGCTCGCTCCGTTCTCGCCGGCCGCCGAACCCAACCCCGGCTACGGCGAGGCCGAGCGCGGCTGCGGAGGGGAACAGCGTCGGCTGGTGCAGCGAGGCTGCGGTCGTGACGGCTGCGGCGAACGTGATCCACAGCCACGGTGCCGACACGCCGGCGAGTGCGCAGGCCGCCCCGAGCAGCGCCTTCATCGCCACGTCGACGCCCGAGATCCCGGTCGGGCTGCCGGGCGCGACGGAGGCGGCAAGGGCGCTCGCGGCCACGACGAGCGCGAGCAGCAACTGGGTGCTGTCGGCCCGCGCACGGTGCCTCGGCGCCGGCCGGGCAGGCCGCTCGGAGAGGCCGAGCCGCTCGCCGAGCGGGACAATCGTCGCGCTGTCCCCGCTCTGGCGCGGTTGCTCCTCGAGATTGCCGGCCATCTTTCCAATCATGGCCCCTCGGCCGTCGTCGAGAGGGGCATCCCGGCGCCACGGCGGCGGCCGCACGAGTACGCTGACGTAGCCAGCTGGGAGAGCAGGCGAGAGTCTGAGAAGGAGAAGCTCTCGCCTTCCGGCGCGCGATCTGGTAAGGTTGTGTCAATTGTGACCGTTGTGGTCTCCATAGGGAGGACGCGGTATGGGAAGCACCTTTAGGGCAGTAAAGGTCTTCGGGGGTTCAGTGCTGCTCGGAGGCATGCTCATGCTGGCGACGGGCGTGGTCGGCGCGTCGGTCGCATCGGCCTCGAGCGGGTGCTACCCGCCAGGCTCCTCGAGCTGCAAGGCGTCACTCACCACCAGCAGCTCGACGGTGGCTCCGGGCGGTTCCTTCACGCTGAACGGCACGGGCTACGCCAGCGGTGCCACGGTCACGATCAAGGTCTGCAGCATCGAGACGACCTCGGCGACCGCTGGATCGGACGGCAAGTTCGCCCTCACGATCACGATCCCGAGCACGGCCCAGGCTGGCTCCTGCACCATCACCGCCACGGGCACGGGAGCGAGCGGTAGCACGCTCACGCAGACCACGACGATCACCATCACGAGCTCTGGAGTGACCGTCCCGCCCGCACACACGGGTGAGCCTTTCTCGAGCTGGCTCTACTGGGGTGGTGCGGGGCTCGCAGCCCTTCTCGGCTTCAGCCTCTTCGGTCTCGCTCGGAGGCGTTCCGCCGTCAAGGCCTGAGCGGGCCGACCGAGCGGCAGTACTCAAAAGAGCTCCACTCGAAAGAGTGGGGCTCTTTCATGTGGGACCGGAGTTCTCGAGCGCCACGAGCCTGTGGGGGGTTGTGGCCCCCATCCCCTTCGAACGCTCTGTTGGAGACGTCAGGCAGCGGCGTGAACCGCCAGGTACCAGCCGTAGCGCCCCGGGATCCAACCGAGCACCCAGCGAGGCAAGTAGCGGCCGTCCCAGGGCGTCACGATCGGTGTGACGGTGCACGTGGCGAACTCGCCGAACAACGCCCTCGCCTCGGTGAGGGTGTAGGCCCTGGTGCCCGGGCTCTCCATGTACCTGGCGAGGACGCTCGACACCGACGGCCACAGGCGGCGGTCCTTCACGCAGTGCTGGACCCACCTCCGGTACGCCACCACGGAGCGGCGGTGGTACAGCATGCCCCGAAACTCCCCCTCCGGCCGGAGGACCCGCCGGATCTCCGCCACCACCCTCTCAGGGTGCTCCGCGTGGTGGATCACGCCGTACGAGTAGACGAGGTCGAACATCCCGTCGTCATATGGGAGCTCCTCGGCATCCGCGCGGCAGAGATCGGACGTGTAACCGTGAACAGCGAGGTGGGCACGGGTTGTCTCGATCGCCGTGTCGGTGAGGTCGACACCCGAGAGCACTGCTCCGGCGCGGGCGAACTGGAGGTGATCGGTGCCCGCGCCGACCCCGATCTCGAGCACGCGCCGGCCGGCGTAGCGGGTGAACTGAGCCACCTGGTGCACGAAGGGCTCGACCTCGTAGCGCACCGACTCGATCTCGGCGAACCACTCGGCAGATAGCCGGTCGTCACGGTCGCCGAGAAAGCCCGCTCCCGTCCCGCACGCCTCCGCCTCCCAAAAGGCCCTGACGTCAGCGTTGGTCACCACCGGCCATCGTTGCACAGGCTTCCCGGCGAAAGGGTGACCGCGATAGAGCTTGGAGCTATCCGCCGAGCAGCTCCGCGACGTCGCGGCGCTCCTCCAGGAGCTCCTCGGTCGTGAGGCGGATCCGCTCGCGTGCGAACTCGGAGTGCTCGAGCCCCTCTACGACGGACCACCCGCCCCTGCCGTCGGAGCGGACCGGGAAGCCGAACTGGAGGCCCTCGGGGACGCCGTACTCGCCGCGGGAGACGACGGCGAGCGAGGTCCAATCACCGTCAGGGGTCGCTCGGTCGATCGACACGATCGAGTCGATGGCGGCGTTCGCTGCCGACGCGGCGGAGGAGGCGCCGCGGGCGTCGATGATGGCAGCCCCTCGCTTTTGCACCGTGGAGAGGAACTCGCCCCGCAGCCATGTCTCGTCGCCGATCACCTCCGGCGCGGGCTTGCCGCCGATGCGCGCGTTCTCGAAGTCCGGGAACTGGGTCGAGGAGTGGTTCCCCCAGATGGCCACGTTCGTCACCTCGGCGACCGCCACCCCGGCGCGCCGGGCGAGCTGCGACTGGGCCCGGTTCTGGTCGAGCCGGGTCATGGCGAAGAAGCGGTCCGCCGGGACCTCAGGCGCGTTGGTCCTCGCTATGAGGCAGTTCGTGTTGCACGGGTTGCCGACGACGAGCACCCGCACGTCGGAGGCCGCATGGTCGGCGATGGCCCGGCCCTGCGGCTTGAAGATGCCGCCGTTCACGCCGAGGAGGTCCTTGCGCTCCATCCCCGCCTTGCGCGGCACCGAGCCGACGAGGAGGCCCCAGGACGTGCCGTCGAACGCGGTGGCAAGGTCGGAGGTCGCCACGACGTCGTGGAGAAGCGGGAAGGCGCAGTCGTCGAGCTCCATCACGACCCCCTCGAGCGCCTTCATCGCCGGCTCGATCTCGAGCAGGCGGAGGACGATCGGCTGGTCGGGGCCGAGCATGGCGCCCGACGCGATCCGGAACAACAGGGAGTACCCGATCTGGCCGGCGGCTCCGGTCACGGTCACCTGGACCGGGGCGCGGCGGGAGGAGGATTCGTCAGTCACGGTACGGGGAGGTTAGTGGCCGCCGACCGGCACCGGCACCTCGCAGCCGCCACGACGAGGCGAGTACGACGCCTACCGGCACAGCCGATCAGCACTCCGCGACGGGTCAGCCGCCCGACGTCGAGAGCCGAGGGAGGAGGTGCTCCACGAGCGCGGCGAATCCGGCTCCAGCGAGGACCGGCCGGACCGGGCGGCCGCCGCGCACCAGCTGCATCGTCTCGCAACCACCGGTCTCGGCCATGACCGTCGCGTACGGGGCAGCGCCCGGGGAGCGGCGGAACTGCAGCGTGAGGACGCCACCGGCAGGCGCTCGGCAGCTCGTCACGCCTGGCGGCTCCGGATCCGCCCCGTCGAACGCCGCGATGACGGCGGCGATCACCTTCTCGTCGCGGGTGGTCACCCGCCTCGGGCGTGAAGGGGCCGTCGCACTCTCCGGGCTCATCGTGGCCGTCATCTCCGTGGCACCACCCGCCACGTCGTCGTCCCGAAGACGGGCGGGGTAGTACTCGACGATCGCGACGATCTCGAGCCCCGTCCTCGACGCCGCGCTCCCTCCGGCCGAGCCCCCTCCGCGAAGCTCGACGGCTTCCAGCACGAGCGACTCGTGCTCGAAGATCGGCCGGCTGTCCGGAAAGGAGAAGGTGAGCTCGAAGGTCGTCCTCGCCCCCGTCGAAACGGCCGTGCCGCTCCCGGCGGGGATCGAGCTGGCCGGTCGATGTGCGGCGATGAAGCGGACGACCGACGAGACCCGCCCCGGGACCGTTGCGAAGCGACGCACGCTCACGACGTTCGAGCCGCCTGGGAGGCCAAAGGGCCCCGCGAGCAGGCTCCCACCCCCCACCGGCTCCCCGGAGGCGACGTGCCCACCCGGCGGCAGCTTGAGGCGACCGAGCAGCGCTCGCGCCGTTGCGAGCGCCAGCTGCCGCCGAGTGGCCGGCCCGGCTCCTGCGAGCGCGGAGGCGCTACCAGGCGCCGGGCCGCCACCTTGGTGCTGCGCCTGTCCGCCGTGGCCGCAGCCGGCAAGGAGGATGGCGGCGGCGAGGAAGGCGGCCGCGATCCTCGGGCGCGGGGTCCTCACGCTCGCACGAAGCCCCACCGAGCGCCCGGCGCGTACCCGGCGACGCTCCGACCTGGGGCTCGGAGCTACAGCCGCTCGACGATCGCCTCGGCGAACTCCGAGGTCCTGACCTCCTTCGCACCCTCCATGAGCCGGGCGAAGTCGTAGGTGACGATCTTCTCGCTGATGGTCTGCTCGAGGGCCCGCACGATGTCGTCGGCGGCCTCCTGCCAGCCAAGGTGCTCGTACATCAGCACCCCCGAGAGCAGGACCGAGCCGGGGTTGACCTTGTCCTGGCCGGCGTACTTCGGCGCCGTGCCGTGGGTGGCCTCGAAGACGCCGTGCCCGGTCACGTAGTTGATGTTCCCGCCGGGGGCGATCCCGATCCCGCCCACCTGGGCGGCGAGGGCGTCGGAGAGGTAGTCGCCGTTCAGGTTCGTCGTCGCGATGACGTCGAACTCGTCCGGCCGGGTGAGCACCTGCTGCAAGGTGATGTCGGCGATGGCGTCCTTCACGAGGATCTTCCCGCCCGGCTCCCCGCCGCAGTCGTCCCAGCCGACGGCGACGTCGGAGAACTCCTCTCGCGTGAGCTCGTAGCCCCAGTTGCGGAAGGCCCCTTCGGTGAACTTCTGGATGTTCCCCTTGTGCACGAGCGTCACGGATCTGCGGCCCCGCCGCACGGCGTACTCGATGGCGGCCCGGATGAGCCGCTTGGAGCCCGTCTCGGAGACCGGCTTGATGCCGATGCCGGAGTCGGGGCGGACCTGCCAGCCATAGGCGTCGCGAAGGTGCTCGATGAGGCGGGCCGCCTCCACGCTCCCCTCCTGCAGCTCGAGGCCGGCGTAGACGTCCTCGGTGTTCTCCCGGAAGATCACCATGTCGACCTTCTCGGGGTGTCGTACCGGCGAGGGCACTCCCTGGAACCAGCGCACCGGCCGCAGGCAGACGTAGAGATCGAGGATCTGCCGGAGCGCCACGTTGAGCGAGCGGATCCCGCCGCCGACCGGCGTCGTGAGCGGGCCCTTGATCCCGATGAGGTGGTCCCGGAAGGCCTCCACCGTCGCGTCCGGGAGCCACTCCCCCGTCTCCTTGAACGCCTTCTCCCCGGCCAGCACCTCCTTCCAGGCGACCGAGCGCCCGTGCTTGGCCGCCGCCGCGTCGAGCACGAGCTTGGCGGCCGGCCAGATGTCGACACCCGTGCCGTCACCTTCGATGAAGGGGATGATCGGCTCGGCGGGGACGTTGAGCGTTCCGTCGGAGGTCATGGTGATCTTCTCGGCCATGCCGGGGATGCTACCGACGCCACCGGGTACGCTTTCCCACACCGAGGATCGGACACGAGCCGAGGAGCGGACGACCCGGTGGCGAACGAGCGTGGTCGGCTCCTCCAGCGAGTCGCACGAGGATGAGGCGAGCCCGACCCCTACACGCGTCGACACAGCCGGGCTCGCAGGTGATGCCCGTGCTCGGCCTCGTCGCCCTCGCCGCGGTCATCGGGCTCGCGGCCGCCACGATCGACTCGGTCGTGGCCCCGAGGCACCTCCGTCCCCGCCCCGTGGTCCCTGCAGGAGCGGTAACGGTCTCGGCCAGCGTGGCCACCCTCGTCGCCTCCCGGGACGCGCCCGACCCGACCGGGCCGCTCGCCTGCGGCAGCGCCACACGCTGCGTGAGCCTCGGCGTGCAAGGGAGCGCGCCCGCTGCGCTGTTCACCGCCGACGGCGGGGCGCGCTGGTCCCTTGCGAGCCGGCTGCCGCTCGACCTCGCCCGCCACCCCGTCCTAGCGGCCCTTGCCTGCCCTGGCGCCTTCCGCTGCTACGCCGCCGGGCACGACTCGGGCGGTCCGCTCGTGCTCGTGACGACCGACCGCGGGAACCTCTGGCAGCCCGCGGATCTCGCCCGCGCCCTCGCCGCCGACAAGTCGCTGTCGCGGCGCGCGGCGGAGGCGCTGCAGCCGCAGGCGATCGGCTGCTCGACCCGACTTCGGTGCCTCGTCGCGCTCGGGGGCTACCTCGCCGCAACGGCGGACGGCGGCAGGAGCTGGCATCTCGAGCGGCTGCCGGGCGCGGCCCGGCCCGTCTCGGCGATCGACTGCCCGGCGGTGGCCCGCTGCCTGCTCCTCGCCGGCGGCCGCCTCTTCCTCGGCACCGGCTCCGGCGCCCGCTGGTCCGGGGTGAGCATCGGGGGCGCCCGGGCCGACGCTCTCGCCTGCAGCGTTGCTGCCGCCTGCTTCGTCGCAGCCGGCACCGGCACGGCGCTCGAGCTCTGGGCGAGCGTGGACGGGGGCGGCCGCTTCGTGCTCGCCGGTGACGCGCCGCCGCTCGGAGGGGCGGCCACCGGGGCGTCACTCGCCTGCGCGAGCGGCAACGACTGCCTCCTCTCGCTCGGCGGCCCGCTCGTCGCGGCCACCGCGGACGGGGGCGCGAGCTGGCGGGCGCTCCCGGCCCTGCCGGGACGGCCGCGCTCGCGCCCGAGCGTCCGCGCACTGGCGTGCTCGCCGGCCGGGACGGCTGCAGCGACCTGCGTCGCGGCCTGGTACTCCCTCGTGCCCGCCCGGGCTGGTCTCGCCGACCTCGACCGGACGAGCCTCAACGCTGCTGCGCTCGGCGCCGGCGGGCTCGGGCTCGTCCCGGGCGCCCTTCCGCCCGGACTCCCCCCGCTCACGCTCTCATGCGCCTCGCCGTCGAGCTGCGTCGTCACCTCCACCGGGAGCTCCTACCTCGCCTGGTTCGACCCCGAGCGCACGACGGGCCTCGCCGGCCTCGAGGAGATCCCCATCGCCGGCGTCGAGCCTCCCGCCCGGCCGCCGGCCGACGCGACCGATCCGGTCGTGACCTCGATCGGGTGCGCCGAGAGCACCTGCGTGGCGGAAGTGAGCGAGGCCCGCCTCGTCGCCACCGCCCTTGCGACCTCCGTCGAGCTCCTCCCGGTCGGCGCCGCGGCCCGGCCAGGCGGCAGGGCGCCCGTCGAGCCCGCCGTCGACCTCCCGGGCACGCTCGACGCCCCGCCGGCCGGGGCAACCTGCGCGAGCACGCGTGTCTGTGCCGTCGTCGCCTCCTCCTCCCCGGCCACGCCGGCACTCCTCCTCACCGCCGACGGCGGCGCCCGGTGGGCGACGGTAGCGCTCGGCGCCCTCGCGGCACCGCTCGCAGGCCGGGCCCGGCACCCCGGCGTCGGGGCCGGGGCCGACTGCTGGACCCGGCTCCGCTGCCTCGTCGTGGTGAGCCTTGCGCCTCCCGCCGCCGGCCCGCTCCTCGCCTACGAGACGGGGGACGGGGGCTCGTCCTGGCACGAGGTCGCCTCGCCGCTCGCGAGCCGCTCGTCACGGGCGACCCTCGTTGCGCTCTCGTGCGATCGCGGCGGGGACTGCTCGCTCCTCGCCGCGAGGCCCCGCAGCCCTCGCCCGCTCGTGGCCGCGAGCTCGGCCGGGAGAGGCCCCTTCCGCAGCGTCCCCGTCCCGGCTCCCGACTCCCCCGTCGCCGCGCCCCGCTGCGATGCCGGCCGCTGCTGGATGCCGGTGTGGCGCCGAGGCACCGCCGGCATGCTCGAGTGGCCGGCGGGCGACCCGTCCCGGGTCGTCCAGCTCCTGGCCGGCGGCACAGCCCCGCCGCCGTCCCGTGAGCTGTCGGCCACCTTCGCCGCCGCCTCCCCCGGTTCCGGCACCCTCGCCTGCCCGAGCCCCCAGCTTTGCGTCGCGATCGCCGTTGCGGCGAGCACGGAGCAGATCGAGCTCGTGAGGTTCCGCCCGGCGCCCTGAGCCGCCCGCTGGCATGATGCCGGTATGGGACTTGAGCACCTCGAAGAGAAGACAGCCGTCGTGACAGGAGGGGCGAGCGGGATCGGCCTCGCCCTCGGGACGGCGTTCGCCGCCGAGGGCATGAACGTCGTGCTCGCCGACATCGAGGCGGGCGCCCTTGACGCCGCCGCCGCCGAGGTCGGCGCCGCCGGCCCGGGCGAGGTGCGCACGGTCGTCTGCGACGTCGCCGTCGCCGGCGACGTCGAGCGGCTCCGGGACGAGACGGTCGAGGCGTTCGGGACCGCACACGTCGTCTGCAACAACGCCGGCGTCGGGGGCGGCGGGCCCTCCTGGGAGGTCTCGCTCGCGACCTGGAACTGGGTGCTCGGCGTCAACTTGATGGGCGTCGTCCACGGCATCCACGCCTTCGTCCCGCTCCTGCTCGAGCAGAACGAGGGCCACGTCGTCAACACGGCCTCGGCCGCCGGGCTCCTCTCGGTGCCCTACATGGGCCCGTACACGGCCTCCAAGCACGCCGTCGTCACCATCACCGAAGGCCTCGCCTTCGAGCTCGAGCTCGCCGGCAGCGCCGTCGGCGCCTCGGTCCTCTGCCCGATGTGGGTCCGAACCCGCATCCACGAGTCGCATCGGAACGCGCCCCGCGACGTGGTCGGCTTCGGGGCCCGCGACGTCGCGAGCGAGGCGGGTGCGGCCATGTCGGACACGGTCGCCGGGCTGGTCGCCTCCGGCATGGACCCCGCCATCGTGGCCGGCCAGGTGGTCGAGGCCGTGAAGAAGGGGCGCTTTTACGTGCTCCCCCACGACGAGGTGCGCCAGGGCGTGCTCAACCGGGCGCAGCGCATCGCAGCGGGCGAGCCGCCGCAGCTCACCTTCGGACGCTGAGCCCGAGCCTCAGCGCTCCGCCGCGATCACCGCGTTGCGAAGGAGCATCGCCCGCGTCATCGGACCGACGCCGCCGAGACGGGGCGTGATCCAGGAGGCGACCTCGGCCACCTCCTCCTCGACGTCGGAGAGGAGCCGCCTGCCCTCGAACGAGGTCCCGGCGCCGACGACGGCCGCCCCCGGCTTCACCATGGCGGCCGTGACGATCCCGGGCTGGCCCGCGGCCGCCACGACGACGTCGGCCCGGCGGACGTGCTCGGCGAAGGCCTCGGGAGGGACGCCGGTGTGCAGCACCGTCACCGCCGCGTTGCACCCGGGCCGCTTCATGGCGAGCAGGAGCGCGAGCGGCCGGCCGATCGTGAGCCCCCGCCCGATCACGACGACGTGCCGGCCCTCGACCGGCACCTCGTAGTGGCTGAGCAGCTCGACGATGCCAAGCGGCGTGCACGGGAGCGGTCCGGGGTGGCCCATCACGAGCCGGCCCAGGTTGACCGGGTGGAGGCCGTCGGCGTCCTTCGAGGGGTCGACGGCCAAGAGCGCCTCCTCCTCGTCGAGGCCGGCCGGAAGGGGCAGCTGGACGAGGTAGGCGTGGACGCGCTCGTCCGCGTTGTAGCGGGCGATCACCTCGAGCAGCTCGGCCTGGGTCGTCGTCGCCGGCAGGTGCTCGTGGATGGAGGCGATCCCGACCGAGGCCGAGTCCTCCCTTTTCATCTCGACGTAGCGGACGCTCGCGGGGTCGTCCCCGACGAGGATCGTCCCGAGCCCGGGCCTCACTCCCTTGCCCGCGAGGACCTCGACCCGGCGGCGCAGGTCGTCGAGGACCTTCGCCGCGAGGGCGTTCCCGTCGAGCAGCCGTGCGGCCATGGCCTCGCCCCCGCCCTCAGTGCCGGAAGTGGCGTTCGCCGGTGAGGACCATGGCGACGCCCCGCTCGTTCGCGGCCGCCACGACCTCGTCGTCCCGAAGCGACCCCCCCGGCTGCACGACCACCCGCACGCCCGAGTCGCAGACGGCATCGAGCCCGTCGCGGAACGGGAAAAAGGCGTCGCTCGCGCCGGCGCCGCCCTTGGCCCTGCCGGCCGCCTTCCTCGCGGCGAGCCCGGCGGCGTCGACCCGGCTCTGCTGGCCGCAGCCGACTCCCACCACCTGGCCGTCGCGCACGAGGACGATGGCGTTGGAGCCCGTGCGGGCGCAGACGAGCCAGGCGAGCTCGGCGTCGAGCCACCCGGCCGGGTCGGGCTCGGCGTCGGTCACGCACCGCCACTCGGGCCGGCGGGCGAGGAGGCGGTCCGGCTCCTGCACGAGGTAGCCACCGTCGATCTGGCGGAGCGCGAGCGCCGGCTCGCCCGGCGGGCCGGCGCTCAGCACCCTCATGTTCTTGCGCCGGGCCGTGAGCAGCTCGAGCGCCTCGGGGTCGTAGCCGGCGGCGATCAGGACGTCAGCGAGCGGGTTGGCGACGATCTGCTCGGCGAGGGAGAGGTCGACCGGGCCGGCGAGGGCGACGATCCCGCCGAAGGCGGAGAGCGGGTCCGCCTCGAACGCCCTCGCGTAGGCCCGCCCGAGGTCCCCGTCGCGATCGAGAGCGGCCCCGCAGGGGTTGGCGTGCTTCACGATCACGGCCGCGGCCGGGCGGCGCGCGGCCGCCGCCTGGTTTGGCCCGGAGAGCTCCAGCATCTCGTGGGCGAGCCGCCAGGCGGCGTCGCCGTCGAACAGGTTGAGGTAGGAGAGCTCTCTCCCCCCGTGCTGCTCGGCGCCGCCCCACCACCCCTCCCGGCTCTGCCCGCTCCCGCTCACGACCCGGTAGAGGGCGCCGTGCTGGTGGGGGTTCTCGCCATAGCGCAGGCCCGCCGCACGCTCGAGGGCGAGGTGGACCGTCGGCGGGAGCGGGTCGGCCTCGGAGGCGAGCTGGCGGTCGAACCAGTCGACGATGGCGGCGTCGTACCCGGCGACGTGGGCGAAGGCCGCCCGGGCGAGGCGGCGGCGGGTGGCGAGCGAGACCATCCCCTCGCGGCGCAGCTCGTCGAGGACCGGCCCGTACTCCGACGGGTCGACGACGACGGCGACATGGGCGTGGTTCTTGGCCGCCGCCCGCACCATCGCCGGACCGCCGATGTCGATCATCTCCACCGAAGGGTCGGAGCTGAACGGGTAGAGGTTGACCGCGACGAGCGAGATCGGCGCGATCGCGTTCTGTTCGAGATCCCGGCGGTGCGACTCCTCGTCGAGATCCGCGAGGATCCCGCCGTGGATGGCGGGGTGGAGCGTCTTCACGCGCCCTCCGAGCATCTCCGGCGACCCGGTCACCGACTCGACGGTGAGGTGGGCGATCCCGGCCTCACGAAGGGTGCGCGAGGTGTTGCCGCTCGCCACGAGCTCGAAGCCAAGCTCGGCCAACCCCTCGGCGAAGGGCACGAGACCGGTCTTGTCCCACACCGAGAGCAGCGCCCGGCGAGCACTCATACGGCAGTCCTTTCGCTGTCGGTCCTTCCAGACGGCCCCCCGTCGCTCCCGCTGAGCTCGTCGAGAAGGCGCCTGAGCGCAGCCGGGTAGATGCGCCGCTCGACCTCCTTGATCCGCTCGTGCAGGCGCTCCGGGCTGTCGCCGGGCAGCACCGGGACCCGCTCCTGGGCGAGGATCGGGCCCTCGTCGACCTCGAGGGTCGCGAGATGGACGGTGCAGCCGGTCTCGGCCACGCCGGCGTCGAGGGCCGCCTCGACCGCATGCCAACCCTTGAAGGCGGGCAGGAGCGAGGGGTGGGTGTTCACGACCCGGCCCGGGAACGCCTCGAGCATGGAGCGGCCGAGGATCGTGCCGTAGCCGGCCATGGCGACGAGGGCCACCTCGCGGCGGCCGAGCGCGTGGACGACCGTGGCGGTATAGCCCTCCCGGTCGAAGGCCCGCCCGAAGCTCCGCTCGAGCCGCTCCACGGGCACCCCCGCTCGTGCCGCCACCTCCTCTGCCCGGCACTCGCGGTCGGTGACGACGACGCCGATCGGCAGTCCCGCAGCGATGATCGCCTCGAGGATCGAGCCGGTGCCCGATGCCAGCACCCCGAGCCGCGGATCTCCCTCCGTCACGACGGCGAACGTAGCAGTGACTGCGGTCACTCAAAGTGGGCAACGAGGCTCGGCTCGCTACAATCGGCGCGAGGAGCACGAGAGGGAGCCCGCCCGCGGTGCCACCGTTCGGGGCGGGGGCCGAGACGAGGAGCGAGCGTGAGCGACGTACCCCAGGGGGACGGGTGGTGGATCGCCTCCGACGGGAAGTGGTACCCGCCCCACCTCCACCCGGATGCCCGCTCGGACGCCGAGCCGGTCGAGGAGCCGCCACCGGGCTGGTGGCTCGCCAGCGACGGCAAGTGGTACCCGCCGGACCAGCATCCCGCCCTCGCCGACGAGCCTCCGGCGCTCCGGCCGACGGTCCCGGGCGTGGTCGGACGAGGCGGCAAGCCGCCGGTGCGCGGGCCCATCCCCGTCGGGGAGCTCGACGACGAGATGAAGCGGTTCCTCGCCGGTGACGACACCGTGGTCGGTGCGCCGCTCAGCTCGGGCGGTCAGATCCCGCCGACGGGCATCCGCCACGAGAGCGAGCCCGGCGCCTGGCGGGGCACCGTCGGGGCGCCGCCCCCGGGCTTCACGCCCCCCGGCTACGGCCTGCCCGGGGCCTCCGAACCCGAGGAGTTCTTCGCCACGAGCCGCCACGCCTCACGCCACGGCCACGCGCCGGGAGAGCGGCGCTCGGGCGGCGACGGAGCGAGCGCCGGGTCTGGCGAGCCCCCGAAGCGGCGCTTCGGCCTGCTGAAGGGGAAGCGGCCCCGCTCCTGAGACTGGGCGCCACGGGCGCCGTGGCGCAAGGGGCCGTTCCCCGCAGCGCTTCGGATCAGAGGTAGGGGTAGAGGGGGAAGCCGTCGAGGAGGGCCCGCACCCGCTCCCGCAGCCCCGCCGCCACGAGCGGCTCCCCGGCTGCTGTCCGGGAGCCGTCCGGGGCGCCGGGAGCGAGCGCGAGCGCCTCGGCGAGGATCGCTCCCACCTCGGCGAACTCGTCGGCTCCAAAGCCCCTCGCCGCCGGCGCGGCCGCCCCGAGCCGCAGCCCCGAGCCGGCCGGGCTCTCGTCGAAGGCAAGACGCATCGCGTTGGCGGAGATCCCGATCCCGTTGAGCGCCGCCATCACGGCCGGCGCCTCGCGCCCCGACGGCTCGAGGTCGACGGTCAGCTGGTGGACGTCGGTGCCGCCGGTCACGACCGCCGAGCCCGTCGCGCCCGCGGCGGCCACGAGAGCGGCGGCGATGGCCTGGGCGCCCGCCACCGTGCGGCCCATCCGCTCCCGGAAGGCCTCGGTCGCCGCGATCTGGAACGTGGCCGCCTTCGCGGCGATGACGTGCGGGAGCGGGCAGCCCTGCTCGCCCGGGTAGACGGCTGCGTCGACGCGCTCGGCGTGCTCTGCCCGGCAGAGGATGGCGCCGCCCCTCGCGCCGCCGAGGGTCTTGTGGACCGTCATCGTGCAGGCGTCGGCGTACGGGACGGGATCGGGATGCAGCCCGGCGGCGACGAGGCCGGCGAAGTGCGCCATGTCGACGAGCAGGTAGGCCCCGACCTCGTCGCAGATCTCCCTGAAGCGGCGGAAGTCGAGCCAGCGCGAGTAGCACGACCAGCCGGCGATGACGACCTTCGGCCGGAGCCGCTCCGCGGTCTCGGCAACCTGGTCCATGTCGACGAGGCGGTCCTCACGCCGGACGCCGTAGGTGGCGGGCGAGTAGAAGTGGCCCGTGAAGCACTCTCCGGCATGATGCGTCGGGTGGCCGCCGTGGGCGAAGTCCCACCCGAGCACGACGTCGCCGGGCTCGCAGAGAGCGTGGAGCACGGCCGCGTTGGCGCTCGAGCCCGAGTAGGGCTGGACGTTGGCGTGGTCAGCGCAGAACAGGGACTTGGCGCGCTCGATCGCGAGCCGCTCGATCCCGTCGATGAAGCCGCAGCTGTCGTAGTGCCGACCGCCGGGATAGCCGTCGGCGTACTTGGCGGTGAGATGGGAGCCCTGCGCCTCGAGCACGGCGCGGGGCGGCACGCTCTCGGAGGCGACGAGGTCGAGCGTGGTGCGCTGGCGCTCGAGCTCGCCCGTGAGCAGCTCGGCGAGCTCGGGGTCCACCTCGGCGAGCGGAGCGCGAAGCTCGTCGCCCGCCGCTCGGGGTGGCTCGGCTCCCGGCCCTTGCGCCATGGCAGCGAGCTGCGGCCTCAGCCGAGCGAGCGGACGATCTCGACCATGAGCTCCCCGGCTTCGGTCGGGTTCTTCGCGACCCTGGCGCCCGCCGCTTCGAGCGCCTCCATCTTCGCCTTCGCCGTGCCCTTCGAGCCCGAGACGATGGCGCCGGCGTGACCCATCTTGCGGCCCGGCGGGGCCGTCTGGCCGGCGATGTAGCAGACGACGGGCTTCGACATCTTCGTCTTGATGAACTCGGCCGCGAGCTCCTCGGCCTCTCCCCCGATCTCGCCGATCATCATCACGGCCCGTGTCTCGGGGTCGGCCTCGAAGGCCTCGAGGACGTCGACGAAGGTCGTGCCCGGCACCGGGTCGCCGCCGATCCCGACGCACGTCGTCTGGCCGATCCCCTGCTGGGAGAGCTCGTGCAGGGCCTGGTAGGTGAGCGTGCCCGACCGGCTCACGATCCCGACGGGGCCGCCGGGCAGGGCGATGTCGCCGGAGGTGATCCCGATGTTGCACTTGCCGGGCGAGATGATCCCGGGGCAGTTCGGCCCGATGAGGCGGGTGCCGGGGAAGTCCCGGCGCAGCCGGGCCGCGACGAGCGCCTCGTCCTTGGCGGGGATGTGCTCGGTGATGCAGACGACGAGCTCGACGCCCGCCTCGGCCGCCTCGATGATGGCGCCCGGGGCTCCCTTCGGCGGGACGGTGACGAAGGTGGCGTCGACGCCGTGGGCGGCGACCGCCTCCGCGACCGAGTCGTAGACCGGGATCCCCTCGACGTCGCTGCCCCCCTTGCCCGGCGTCACGCCGGCCACGACCTTCGTGCCGTAGTCCCTGTTGCGAAGTCCGTGGAAGCGCCCCTGGCTCCCGGTGAGGCCCTGCACGGCGACCTTGGTGTGCTCGTCGACGAAGATGCTCATGCCCGGGCTCCGTTCGCTCCGTTCGCCGGCCCGTCGCCGGCGTGACCTTCCCTTGCGGCAGCGAGCTCGACCGCGCGCCGTGCGGCCGACAGCATCGTCGCCTCGCTGATGACCTGGTCCGAGGCCCGCCCGGCGATGATCTCGCGGGCCTCGCCCGCGTTCGTGCCGTCCAGGCGGAGCACGATCGGCGAGCTGATCTCGACCCGGTCGAGGGCCGTGAGGATGCCCCGCGCCACCTCGTCGCAGCGGACGATCCCGCCGAAGATGTTGACGAGGATGGCGCGCACCTTCTGGTCGCTGTTGATCACCTCGAGGGCGCTCGCCATCACGTCCGCGTTGGCCCCTCCCCCGATGTCGAGGAAGTTGGCGGGGGAGCCGCCGACCTGGTTGACCACGTCCACGGTGCTCATGGCCAGTCCGGCTCCGTTGGCGATGATGCCGACGGTGCCGTCGAGGCCGATGTAGTTGAGGCCCCGCTGCTTCGCCATCGCCTCACGGGCGTCGGTCTCCCCGCCGGCGTCGAGCTCGGCCCACTCGGGGTGGCGGAAGGCGGCGTCGTCGTCGAGGGTGACCTTGGCGTCGAGGGCGTGCACGCGCCCGTCAGGGGTGAGCACGAGCGGGTTGATCTCGACGAGGTCGGCGTCTCCCTCGACGTAGCAGCGGTACAGGTTGACGAGCACGTCCGCGGCGCCGTCGAGCGCGCGGGGATCGAGCCCGGCCTCCTCGGCGAGGGCCCGGGCGTCGTCGCGAGCGAGCCCGTCGAGCGGGTTCACGTGGCGGCGGGCGATGGCGCCCGGGTCCTCCTCCGCCACCTGCTCGATGTCGATGCCGCCACGGGCCGAGACCATGGCGAGGTGGAGCTTGGCGGCGCGATCGAGCGTGAAGCTCGCGTAGTACTCCTGCTCGATGTCGGTCGCGTGCTCGATCCACAGGCGGCGGACGACATGGCCCTTGATGTCAAGGCCGAGGATGTTCCCGGCGTGCAGCTCCACCTCGCCCCGGTCCGCCGCGAGCTTCACGCCGCCCGCCTTGCCCCTCCCGCCCACCTGCACCTGGGCCTTCACGACGACGGGGTAGCCGACCCGCTCGGCCGCCGCCACCGCCTCCTCGACGGTGTCGGCCACCTCGCCGGCCGAGATCGGGATGCCGTAGCGGGCGAAGTACTGCTTGCCCTGGTACTCGAAAAGGTCCACGGGGAGCTGTCAGCCTTTCTCTCGGAGAGCCGGTGCGCCCGGCGCGCGGCGGCGCCGGACGGGGCAGGGCGGATGGATCACCCTGCGGGGGTGCCGAGCTGGCGCTCGCGCTCGTCGAGCGCCCGCTCGAGCCAGGCGGCGATCTCGGTCAGCGGCGCCCCCGGGGTGAAGACCTCGGCCACCCCGGCCTGCTTCAGCACCTCGATGTCCTTGTCGGGGATGATGCCGCCGCAGATGACGAGGACGTCGTCCAGCCCCTCGGCCCGCATGCCCTCGATGACCTTCGGGACAAGGGTGAGGTGAGCGCCGGAGAGGAGCGACAGGCCGACGGCGTCGGCGTCTTCCTGCACCGCAGCCTGCACAACCTGCTCTGGGGTCTGGTGGAGGCCGGTGTAGATCACCTCGAAGCCGGCGTCCCTGAGCGCTCTCGCGATCACCTTGGCACCGCGGTCGTGGCCGTCGAGGCCCGGCTTCGCGACGACGACTCGGTAACGGCGTTCCATTCGTGCCGGATGCTACCGAGCACGTCGAGCGGGCACGAATCGCGTGCGGCGCGATCGCGCCGCAGCCCCGCGCGGAGCCGTGGCGGCAGCATCCCGGCTCGCAGGAGTGGCGATCGGTACGATTCGCCCGTGCAACGGACGGCGAGCTCTGGGGCGTGGTGGCTCAACCCGTCAGCTGCGGCGGTCGCCTCGCTCCCCCCGGCCGTCGTCGCCGTGTTCATCTGCGTCCACCAGCTCACCCTGCACGGCGTCCTGCACGGGATCGTGATCGGCAACGAGAGCCAGAACCTCGGCTCCGCGATCGCGCTCACGAACGGCGCCCTGCCGTACGCGAACTTCCCGCTCGCCTCCCCTCCCGGGATGACGATCCTCATGCTCCCGTTCGCAGGGCTCTCGCACGCGGTCGCGCCGAGCGTCGCCATGTCGCTCGCCCGCGGCGCCACGGCCGCCACCACCGTCGTCGCCGTCTACCTCGCCGGCTTCGTCGCCCGCTTCTACGGCATCCCGGCTTCCATCCTCGCCGGCGTCTTCACCGCCACCTACCCGGTCGAGTTCCTCTCGACGGCGGGCGTCACGACCGGTCCGTACGTGCTCGCCTTCAGCCTGCTCGGACTGGCGCTCGCCTTCCCAGAGGGTCGCCTCGCCGAGGGGCGGAGGATGCTCTACGCGGGATTGTGCCTTGGCTTCGCCTGCACGATCCGGCCGTGGGCGATCATCCCCACTCTCGTCGTGCTCGGGTGCGCCGCTGCCGCCAGTGCCCGCCGGTCCCGCCTCGCGCCCGCGATCGGAGGAGTGCTGGCCGGCATCGTCGTCCCCTCGGTCATCTTCCTCGCCGACGCCCCGGGCGCCTTCTGGCGCGACGTCGTCACGACCGAGCTGCCCGGGCACGGGACGATGGCGGCCGGAGCGAAGCTCGCGACGGTGCTCGGTCTCGGCGGCGCCGCCGGCGTCTCCCACCCCGACGGCCTCGCCGTGACGCTCGCCGTCATCGTGATGGTGGCGATCCTCCTCGTGGCCCTCGCGAGCGCGTCCTACTCGTCGGCCTACGACTGGTGCATCACGATCACGTCGATCGCCGTCGTGGCGGTCGCCTTCCTGCCCGGGGTCATGTCCCCGCAGTACGGCGAGTTCGCCTTCCCCCTCGCCGGCATCGGCGTGGGGGTGAGCGCGAGCCGGCTGCTCAGCCTCATGGCTGCCTCGGGCAGCGGAGCCGGCTCGGACATGCGGGCGACGCTGGCTCGCGGGGTCGCCGTCGTGCTCGTGGCCTGCGGGGTGGTCGTGGCGGCCGTCGCCGCACCCGCCGACGGCGCCTTCGGCGCCCGCTACGCCGACGAGCACGGCTTCATCGACACCGGCGCCGTCACGGCGAGGATCCCTCCCGGGGCCTGCGCGATCTCGAACGACGCCATGGTGCTGATCGCCTCGAACCGCTTCGCAGCCAACGGGGCGACCTGCCCGGCGGCCGTCGACACGAACGGGCTCTCCGCCATCGAGGGGGACAGCCGAAGCGGCCTTTTGGCCGCTTCGAACGTGTGGCTCTCGTGGCTCTCGCAGGCCCGCTACGTCGCCATCTCGTCCGCCGGCGGCTCCGTCTCACCGACGAGGATCGTGTTCACGGACCTGCACGCCAACTACGTGCCCATCTTCTCGCGCGCCCACCTCGAGCTCGTGAAGCGGAGCAGATAGCCCGACGAGGTCGCCTACCGGGCGGAGGCCACCTGGCCCCAGGGCTCAGCTGACGAGCGCCCTGATGTCCTCTGCCCCGAGCGCGACCGAGTCGAACTCTCCCGAGTCGACGACGTTCTTGAACAGCGCCGCCTTCTTCTCCTTGAGGGCCATGACCTTCTCCTCGATCGTGTCGTTCGCGACGAGGCGGTAGACCATCACTTTGCGGGTCTGGCCGATGCGGTGGATCCGGTCGATCGCCTGCGCCTCGGTCGCCGGGTTCCACCACGGGTCGAGCAGGATGCAGTAGTCGGCCTCGGTGAGGTTGAGCCCGAAGCCGCCCGCCTTCAAGCTGATGAGGAAGACCTGGGCCTCCCCCGAGCGGAACTGGGCGAGGACCTCCTCGCGCCTGCGGGTGCGGCCGTCGAGGTAGCAGTGCTCGATGCCGGCGGCGGCGACGCGGCGGCGGGCCTCGCCGAGGAAGCGGGTGAACTGGCTGAACACGAGGACACGGTGGCCGTCGGCGACGATGTCGCCGAGCATCTCCATCAGCACGTCGAGCTTGGTCGAGGGCACCGCTCCCTTGCTCGAGTCGACGAGCGAGACGTCGAGGCAGGCCTGGCGGAGCAGCGTGAGCGAGCGGAGGATCTCGAAGCGGTTCCTCGTCATGTCGCCGATGAGGCCGAGCACCTTCTGGCGCTCGCGGGCGAGGTAGGTCTGGTACAGCCGCTGGTGACGTGAGTTGAGGTCGAGCTCGAGGACCTGCTCCTGGCGTTCGGGGAGGTCGTCGGCGACCTGCTCCTTGGTGCGGCGGACGACGATCGGCCGGAGGCGGCGACGCAGCTGCGCGAGGCGCTCGGCGTCGAGGTTCCGCTCGATCGGCAGGCGGTAGTGCTCCTCGAAGCGCTGGGGGTTCGGGAAGAGGCCGGGGGCGGTGATCGAGAGGAGCGACCAGAGCTCCATCAGGTTGTTCTCCATCGGGGTGCCGGTGATCGCGACCTTGAACGGCGCCCGCAGCAGCCGCACGAGCTGGTGAGCCTTGGAGTTGCGGTTCTTCACGAACTGCGCCTCGTCGAGGAACATGCCGGCCCAGGCCAGCGCCTGGTAGTGGTCGAAGTCGAGGCGGAACAGAGCGTAGGAGGTCACGACGACGTCGGCCCCTGCCACGAGCTCGTCGAGCGGGACTCCCCGTCGCCGGGTCGTCTCGGTGACCGTCGCCACCCGAAGTCCCGGCGCGAAGCGCCGGCACTCGGCTGCCCAGTTTCCGACGACGCTCGTCGGTGCCACCACGAGGTAAGGGTCGTTGCTCAGCCCCTGCTCCACCGTGTGGCAGACGAGGGCGATCGCCTGCAGCGTCTTGCCGAGCCCCATGTCGTCGGCGAGGATCCCGCCGAGGCGGTGCTCACGAAGGAACGCAAGCCAGTTGAAGCCCTGGAGCTGGTAGGGGCGGAGGCTCGCCTGGAGCCCTGCCGGCGGGGTGAGGTCGAGCCGGTCCGAGGCGGCGAAGAGGGCGGCGACGGACTCCTCCCAGGCCGCGGCCTGCTCGGCCACGACGCCGAGGCGGCGCAGGTCGTCCCAGAGGCTCGCCTGGAAGCGGTTGAGCCGGACCGTGCCGGGCGGAGCCTCGACGAGGCCGCGGGCCTCGGCGATCAGCTCGGCGAGGCGCTGCAGCTCGGGGGAGTCGAGCGAGAAGTAGGTGCCCGAGGGGAGCACGAGGTGGCTCTGGCCGGTGGCGAGGGCCACGAAGAGCTGCTCGAAGGGGACCTCCTCGCCGCCCACGGTCACTTCGACGGTGAGGTCGAACCAGTCGCCGTGGTCGGTCGAGGTCCGCCCGAGCGTGACGACCGGCGCCTCGTCGGCCTCGCGGTAAGAGGGAAGCTCCTCGGCGATCTCGAGCTCCACCCCGTCGAGCTCGGCAAGGGCGGGGACGACCTCGGCAACGAAGCGGACCGCCGCCATCCCGGCGAGCACCGCCTCGGGCAAAAGCCGCTCCCCGAAGGCCGTCACCTCGACCAGGCCCGGGACCGGGCGCACGAGGGAGGTGACCTTGGCGACGAGGTCGGCATCGAGCCCTGCCGCCGCCCGCGCCGTCGCCGAGAAGCCGCCTGAGCCCGGCCGGAGGGGCCGGCGCGCAGAGGAGCCCTCGAACCCTCTTGACCAGGCGAGACCGATCCGGTGCTCGCCCGCCCCGGCGACGGTGAGCACGAGGACGGGCTGGGCGGCCGGCAGCACTACCGACCCGTCGCGGGAGACGACGGAGATCCGCTCGCGAAGAAGGGGCACCCCGGCGAAAAAGCGCTCCCGGTCCCCCGCCGGCACGTGCATCCTCGGCCCCTGCAGGAGGCGGCGCACCTCGGCTCCGACCGGTGAGGCGAAGCGGGCAAGGTGGAGCCCCGGCCGCTCGAGCACCTCCGGCCGCCCGCCCGTTCCCTCGTCCGCCTCCGAGAAGGCGATCCCGTAGGCCGGCTCCCCAATCAGGACGGCCGAGCCGAGCGCCACGCGTGCCGAACCGGCCTCGACGGCCGGTGCGAGCTCAAGGCCGCCGTCACCGGACTCGGTGACGTCGAGCAGTGCGGTCGCGCTCTCCCGGTGCAGGTACACGGGGCGAGGCGGCCGGCCGGCCACGAGCAGCGGGATCCCTGCGGCGACCGCCTCGTCGAGGACGTCCAGCACCCGCCGGCTCGTGACCGCCTCGAGGCGGAGGTCCTCGTCGTAGCGGTAGTACATCTGTCCGGCGCAGGCCTGGTGGAGCGCTCGCAGCTCCTTCAGCAGCCGGAGGCGCTCGAGCGCCTCGCTCGTGAGCGTGAGGGAGTAGCTGAGGTAGTCGAGGCTGCCCCACGACACTCCCGACTTCGTCCACCGCCCCGACGCTCCGAGCGTGACGGGCCGGAGCCGGATGCTCGGCGAAGAGCTCTGGCGCGCTGCGGGAGGCTGCCATCGCTGCGGTGGCTGGCGCCGCGACGGCGACGCTCGGTCGTCCCCGGCGACGACCTCGAACTGGAGGCCGAGCGTGGGGCTCGCCTCCTCCGGCTCCTCCTCGGGGAAGAGCTGCTCGAGCGTGGTGATCCAAGAGGGCGGCGGCGGCTCCGCATCCGGCCGGCGGCCCGACCGCCTGGGCCGGGCAACGGCCGTTCTCGCCGCTCTCGCCGGCAGGGGGGATCGGCCCGAGGGCGAGCCGGCCTCGGCGGCGGTGACGAGGAGCGCGACGACGTGCTTGCAGTTCCACCCGACCGGGCAGCTGCAGGTGCCCTCGATGCCGGCGAGGCGGCCGGCCGGTGTGAGCTGCAGCTCCACCGTCGTCCAGTACGCCTCGGCAGCGGAGCCCTCGACGTCGCCGTGCAGCATCCTCCCACCGTCGGTCCACTGGTAGCCGCTGACGGCGCCCGCGGCGGCGTACGCACTGCCGCGGCTGTAGGTACCGGAGTCCACGAGGCGCCGCAGGATCGCGAGATCGGCGCCGATGAGCTCCACCGCGGCGAAGCTAACCCCGCGGCCGGCCGAGGCGGTGGATCCCCTGTGACCTGCAGCGCTTCGGCCTCGACGGGACCGACGTGCACAGCTAGGGTCGGCCTGTCGGTCCCGTCGAGTGCAGCTATCGGAAGGTGGGTGGGCACGTTGAGCCGTCGTCGCAGGTACCCGAGGTCCCGCCGCAGGGCGCCCCGTGGGGTGGGCGCGCTCGTGCTCGCGCTCGCCGCCGTCGTGGCGAGCACCCTCGTGCCCGGCGCCGCCAGCCAGGCCGTGACGACGGCAGCGGTCTCGGCCCACGGCAGCGCCGAGCAGGTCTACGTGCTCGACCTCGCGCCGCACGAGAGCGCCTCGCTCATCAGCCCGACGGGTCGCACGCTCCAGACGAAGAAGGCCGACTCCCTCGGCGGGCTGCTCTTCCTCAACGTGCCGCCGGGCCGGGGCTACCGGGTGAAGACCGCGAGCGGTGAGTCGGGGCAGGTCACGGTCCACAGCGACGCGGCGGCCCCTTGGGACCCGAAGATCTACGACCAGAAGATCCCGACGAGCGGCTACGGCTACCTCACGACCCGGGACGGGACCAAGCTCGCCATCGACGTCCGCCTCCCCACCTCGGGCACGGCGCCCTACCCCACCCTCATCGAGTACGCCGGCTACGGCTACGCCGACCCCGCCGGAGCACAAAGCGGGATCTCGCTCCTCGCCAACCTGATGGGCTTCGCCGTCGTCGACGTGAACATGCGCGGGACCGGCTGCTCGGGCGGCGCCTTCAACTACTTCGAGCCGCTCCAGAACCTCGACGCCTACGACGTCATCGAGACGGTCGCCCACCAGCCCTGGGTCCTCGACCACAAGGTCGGGATGATGGGCATCTCCTACGGGGCCATCAGCCAGCTCTTCGCGGCGCAGCTCGACCCGCCCGCGCTCGAGGCGATCGCGCCCCTCTCCACGATCGACGCGACGGCGACGACCCTCTACCCCGGCGGGATCCTCAACACCGGCTTCGCCGTCGCCTGGGCCGAGGGGCGCCAGTTCGACGCCGAGCCGGCCGGGCCGAGCAGCGGCGAGTCGTGGGCCTGGCAGCGGATCCAGCAGGGCGACACGACCTGCGCGGCGAACCAGGACCTCCACGGCGAGGCGAGCAACCTCATGGCCGAGATCCGCTCCAACCGCTACTACCGCCCGAAGGTCGCCGACCCGCTCGACCCGGTCACCTTCGTCGACAAGATCCACGTGCCGGTCTTCATGGCCTGCCAGTGGGAGGACGAGCAGACCGGTGGCCACTGCGCCCAGCTCGTGCAGCACTTCACCGGCACCTCGCACAAGTGGTTCTTCTTCACCAACGGCGCCCACATCGATTCGCTCGACCCCTACACCTACGACCGCTGGTACGACTTCCTCGAGCTGTTCGTCGCCCACAAGCCGCCGATCGACAACCTCGGCTTCAAGGCGCTCGCGCCGCTCATCTACGAGCAGGCCTTCGGGACGCCTGCCTCGGACCCGATCACGCTCCCGAGCGACCCGATCCAGACGATCCCCTCCTACAGCGCCGCGCTCGCCGCCTTCGAGAAGATCCCCGAGGTGACGGTGCTGTTCGACAACGGCGCCGGCAAGTCGCCGGCTGGAACGGTGACGCCGGGCAACCCGTACCCGGCCTTCGTCCGGCACTTCTCGAGCCTCCCGGTGCCCGGCACGCGGGCCGAGCGGTGGTACCTCGCCTCGGGCGGGCGGCTCCTGCTCAGGCCGGTGGCGCACCGCGGGGTGAACTGGTACACCTCCGACGCCTCGGCGCTCCCGCTCACCGACTACAGCGGCGGCACCGGGGGCGGCGGGCTCTGGGGCGACGCCGCCCAGTGGCAGTGGAACTGGGAGCAGAACCCGGCGGGCACCTCGGTCTCGTTCGTCTCCGCCCCGCTCACGAGGAACACGACCGTCATCGGCGCCGGCTCGGTGGTGCTCTGGGTGAAGTCGGCGACCTCGGACGTCGACCTCCAGGCGACGGTGAGCGAGGTGAGCCCGAACGGCATGCAGACCTTTGTCCAGGACGGCTGGATCCGGGCGAGCGAGCGGGCCCTTTCCACGAACACCGACAACATCTTCAAGCAGCGCAGCACGGTGCTCGACCCCATCCCGAGCTTCACGAAGGCGGCCGCGGCGCCGATGCCGCACAACGGCAGGTTCACGAGGATCCTGATCCCGCTCTACTACGAGGGCCACGTCTACCGGAAGGGGTCGCGCATCGAGGTGACGATCGCGGCGCCGAACGGCGTGCAGCCGGTCTGGTCGTTCAGCCAGACGGTCCCGAGCGGCACGGACCGGGTCTCGATCCTCTTCTCGAACCGGAGGCGCTCGAAGCTCGTGCTGCCCGTCGTCCCCGGCGTGACGGTGCCGACCGGCCTCCCGGCCTGCCCGAGCCTGCGCAATGAGCCGTGCCGGGCGTACGTGAAGACGGTGAACCGGTAGCGCGCTTGCTTCGAGCGATGCGGCCGCCTGAGCGTCCACAACATCCAGGGTGATTCATCCGGGGTGAAGAAGGTTTCGCTGCCGCCGCCGATTCCGACGGGAGTGGCGATGCCCGGTGCCGTGGACGGATCCAGCGGTTGCCGGCCAGCGAGTGGGCGTCGGCGACGCCGTGGTAGCCGGTCCGCACACGCACTCGGCCACGCGTGCCGGGGGTGATGCAACAGGCTCCTCCATTCGCAAGAATGACCCTGTGACGACGCGGTCGGCCGTCTGTCCAATACGGATCGGACGGGACGACGAAGTTGCACGCCTCGCGTCCAACATGACCGAGCGGCTCGTCACTCTCATCTCGGGACCTGCCGGCATGGGCAAGTCCCGCTTGGCTCTCGAAGCCCTCCGCTTGGGTGACCAACAGGGCCTCGCCCGCCTTCAGGGCAACTGCACCCAAGGGGCGAGCGTCCCCTACGGGCCATTCGTGTCGGCGCTGCGGCGGCGGACGAGAACGCTCCCCGAAGATGATCTCGACCGGCTCTTCGATGGCGCGGCGCTACTTGCCGCCGCCCTCCTCCCCGAGGTGGCCAGCGCCAAGGGCCTCCCGTCCGAGCCGCCGCAGCAGGAGGACCTGTTCGCTGCCGTGTGGCAGCTCCTCCACCGCCTTGCGACGCCCACTGGGTGCGTGCTCGTAGTGGAGGACCTGCACTGGGCGGATGCCGACAGCCTCCGCCTCTTCTCCTACCTTGCCCGGGAGATCGCCGACCTCGACGTGTGGATCGTTGGCACCTACCGCTCCGACGAGCTCCATCGTCGCCACCCGCTCACTGCGACCCTTGCGGAGCTGACCCGCGCCCGCGCCTACGACGAGATCACGCTGTCGCCGCTGTGCCGCGAGGAGCTGCGCGCCATGGTGAGCGCGATCCTCGACGGAACGACGGTGGGCGACGAGTTCCTCGACGCGCTCCTCGCGCGAACTGCCGGCAACCCGTTCTTCGCAGAAGAAGTCATCAAGGTGCTGCTGGAGCGTGGCGATCTCTACCGGGACGAAGGAGACTGGGCTCGCCGCTCGATGGCGGAGATCGAGATGCCGGTCAGCGTGCGCGAGGCCCTCCTCGCACGTGCGAGCACCCTCGAGCCCGGCCAGCTCGAGGTGCTGGAGCTGGCTGCGATCGCGGGCGACCAGCTCGACCTCCCGGTGCTCGCCGCGGCAGCCCGGAGGCCGCGATCCGAGATCGACGGCGCGGTCAGGTCCGGCCTCCAGCTCCAGCTCCTCGCCGAGCACCGCGACGGGCCTCGCACCGTGTACACCTTCCGACACGCTCTCACCCGCGAGGCGATGGCGGACGAGCTCGTCGGCCCCGACCGCCAGCGCGCCCACCGGCGGGTCGCCGAGGCGATCGCCACGACCCACGCCGAGGACCTCGACGCGATCGCCGCCCAGCTCGCCGACCACTACGAGGCGGCCGGGGAGCTCGCCGACGCCGTCGAGCATGGGCTCCGGGCCGCGCGCTCGGCAGCTGGCAGCTTCGCGTTGGAGGAGGCGGGCCGCCGCTATGAGCACGTGCTGCGGCTCATGCCGGCGAGCTCGGCGGAGCGGCTCGGCGTTCTCATCGAAGCCGCCGAGGCGCTCTTGGACGGCCCCGACCCGCGCCTGGTCGAGTCCTTCGCCTCGGAGGCTCGAGACGTCGCCCGGAGCGCGGGCGATCAGCTGAGCGAGGGCCGCGCCCTCAGCGTGCTGCAGCGGCGGGTCTGGGACTCCGGTGACACGCCGGGCGCATTGGCGCTCATGCGCGAGGCCTACGAGCTGGTGAGGGGGAGAGACGACCGGGTGGAGGCGCTGGAGACGGCGAGGCTCGCCCGTCTCGCGTGCCTGGCCGACCGCAAGGAGGAGGCCGCCGAGCTCGTTCGGCGCGGCCTCGAGATCGCGAGCAGCGTGGAGGACGCGCAGGCCCGCTCCCTGCTCCACGGCACCCGCATGATGCTCGCCTCCTTCGGACCCGAGTTCGAAGAGGCGCTTCGTGCGTCGGTTCGAGCGGCAAGAGTCGTCGGCGACGAGAGGGCCGAGTGGAACGTGGCGAGCGGTGCGGGCTATGTGGGCCTGTGGTGCGGCGACTTCGCCCTCGCGAAGGAGTGGCTCCTTCGAGCGATGGAGCTGGCGACCCGGCTCTCGCCCAACGATCGCTATGCCGCCGCCGGCTACGCGTGGTTGCTCTCCCTCATAGGTGACTACTCGGCCGCCCTCGATCTTGCACAGTCGGTCGGTCCGTCGGCGCGTGTCCCAGCCCAGATCGTCGCCCTCACCGCCCGTTACGAGGTGACCGAGAAGACCGACCTCGACAGTGCCGGCGCCGTCGTCGAGGAGCTCCTCTCCCTCGCAGCCAAGACGGGCGAGGCGCAGCGCTCGGTGCCGGCAACGGCCGCGAAGGCACGGCACACACTGCTCACGGACGGCATCGAGACGGCTGCCCCGCTGTTCTGGGAGGCCCTCGAGAAGACGACGACCTCGCGGCGCGCGGGCAGCCACTGGGCGTTCTCCCCTGACATGTCGAGGGCGCTCTGCGATGCCGGCGTGGTGGAGGAGCTCACGAGGTGGGTGGATGCGCTCGCCGAGTTGACCTCGCACGACGCCCACCCCCACAATCGGGCGGCACAGCGGCTCGCCAGCGCCTACCTCGACGCGGCTCGCGACGAGCTCGGAGCGGCGCGCAAGGGTTTCCACGAGGCGGGCGCACTGTACGGCTCGATGCCCTGCCCGGCCCGAGAGGCAGAGTGCCTGCTCGGCCTCGCCGACCTTGAATGGCGCGCGAACGATCCGGACTCGAGCGGGCTCGCCGCGAGGCGTGCGGCTGTTCTGGCTGACCGGCTGGGCGCGACGCTGCTCGGACGTCGGGCAGCTGAGGCCGCTCGGCGTGCCGAGACGCCGGCCGTGCTCGCCACCGTGCTCGTGACTGACATCGTGGCGTCGACCGAGCGTCTGTCCGACGTGGGAGACCGCGCGTGGAGCACGATCCTCGGGCGTCACCACGCCATCGTGCGCCGGGAGCTCGAACGTTTCAAAGGACACGAGATCGACACTGCGGGCGACGGCTTCTTGGCGACCTTCGACACGCCGGCTCAGGGGATCAGGTGCGCCCTCGCGCTGCGGGACGCGCTGCGGGCGGTCGGCATCGTGGTTCGTGCAGGACTTCACACCGGCGAGTGCCAGATCATGGGGGACAAGGTCCTCGGGCTCGCCGTCCATCTCGCCGCCAGAGTCAACGCCGCCGCGAAGCCCGGCGAGGTGCTCGTGTCGCGGACCGTGAGGGATCTCGTCGCAGGATCGGGATTGTCGTTCGAGGATCGGGGAACCCACACGCTCAAAGGCATCAAAGGAGAGTGGACCCTGTTCTCGGTCAGCGACGCCAGCCGGGTGGCAGGGATCGTGCCGCACGACTGACGGCGGCAAAGCTGACCGGATTGCCTCCCGCCGGCCATCGCCGGCATGCCCTCTGTTGGCTCCCGACGCACAATGGCGTGCCGGAGTTGGCTCGTGACGCCGGAGAGCGCGTCTCACCGGCAGCGCTGAGCAGGCCCGGCTCGCACGCCAAACCGGAGGCTCCGCTCACATGCAGCTTGATCAGCACCTGCCCCGGGGGCGGCGAGGACCGGCTGCCTTGTGAGCTGGCGCGGCCCCTGTCGTGGCCGACGAGCTACGGCAGTCCTCCGGGACGAGCCCAGCGGTAGCGGACGTCGGGAGCACCCTCCTCGTTGTTGCCCGAGCTCTGCTCGACGTCGACAAAACCGTTCCGTTCATAGAAGCGGCGAGCGCCAGTGTTCGCCGCGAAGGTCCACAGCTCGAGGCCGGCGGGCCGCCGCGCCGTGGCGAGCTCGAGGAGCCGGCTACCAAGTCCCCGCCCGGTGAGGGTCGGCTCGACGTAGAGCTGGTCGACCCACTCGCGATCGAGCACGAGGAGCGCGACTGGCCGCCCGCCGGCATCGGCCACCCAGACCTCCCGGTCGGCGAGGACGACGTCGCGGAACCACGCTCGTACCTCTTCCTCGGTGTGGACGGGTGGAGGGATCGCCGGCACCGACGCCGCTCTCGCCCGGAGCCAGATGGACGCGAGGGCGTCGCTCTCGTCCGGGAGCGCTCGACGTAGGAGCGCCCCAGTTACGTCGGCCGGATCCGGGCTCCCGCCGGTCACCTCGCCGCCCGGGAGCCGCTCCTGCCGGCCGGCGTCATGTGCTCGCAAGGGTGCCGGTGTCCGGATCCCGCTGCGTGACGCAGTAGAGGAGACCCACCGGGTCGCGAAGCGTCGTCCAGTGCGGCATCCTCCGCACGACGGTGGCGCCGAGCGACTCGTGGCGACCGATCTCCGCCGGCAGGTCGTCGCAGGCGAGGTCGAGATGGGCGCTCGCCTCCCCCTCCTCCTCGCCGAGGCGCTGGAGCAGGAGCCGGAGCGGCATGCCCGCCGGCCGGGCGAGGAGCTCGAACTCCGGCCTCGACCCGCGCCGCCGTTCCCATCCGGTGAGCGCCGCCCAGAAGGTGGCCTCGCGCTCGAACGAAGAGCCCGGCACGTCGATGCAGAGCTGGTCGACGAGGCTGCGCTGGCCCGCCGGCCAACGCTGCGGAGGTGGCCGGTGCGCCTCCCCGCCGTCTCTCATCACGCAGAAGACACTCCCTGCCGGCGACTCCAGCAGCACGAGGTGCTCGCGGCGCTCGACGAGGCTGGCACCGAGCTGGAGCGCCCGGTCTGCCAGGCCAAGCGTGTCCTCGGCGTGGAGGTCGAGGTGGCAGCGGACCGGCCCGCGGGCAAGGCGCTGGACGCGAAGGAACGGGTCCCCACCTGCCTCGGGGAGCAGCGTCGCGAACTCGCTGCGATCTCCCCGCAATGGGGAGAGGCGGGAGTTGGTGACCGCGCACCAAAAGCGGCACCCCGCCTCGAAGGCCTCCTCCGGGAAGTCGAGGAAGGCGGTCAGCCAGCTGATCCCCACTGCGGCAGCGTAGCGATGCATCGTGGAGCGTCCTCGCCCGGCTCACCGAGCCGCCTCGACCGGTGGGCCCGGACGACCTCCTCGGCCGGGAGCCGGCCGCGAGCGCCGGCGGGTGGGAGACTGGGCCGAGGCACGGACATGGACCTCGACGACTTCGCTTCCCTCGCCACTGCCCTCGACGGGGTCCGCCGCAGCGTCGTGGACGGCCGCGCCAGCTGGCGCCTCGGAGGCCGAGTCGTGGCCCGCGAGCTCGACGAGGAGCACGTCGTGATCCGCTGCGAGTTCGAGTACCGAGACGAGCTGCTCGGGGCCTTTCCCGAGACCTTCAGCGTCCCCCGCCGCTTCGAGCAGCACATGATGGTCGTTGCCGACCTCGCCGGCGGCGACCCGGGAGCGATCGAGGATGCTCTCGAGGCGGCCTGGCTGCTCCAGCGAAGCAGCTGAGCAGCGAGCGGGCCCTCAGCCCCTGACCCTGCGCAAGGGGGTGAGGGCGAGCAGGAACCGCTTCACGCCCCGCTCGGAGAAGCGCACCTCTGCTCTCGCCTCCTCGCCCTCTCCTTCCACGTGGGTCACGACCCCCGCCCCGAAGCGGTCGTGCACGACGGCATCGCCAGGTCGCAGGCCGAGCGCCTCCGCACCCGTCGTGGCGGGCGCCGCACGGCCGGCACCGGCGGCTGCGACACGCCCGGCCGCTCCCCCGACCGCCGCGTAGCGCTCGGCCCAGCTCGAAGTGCCTCGGCCCTGGCGCCCGGCCCCCGTGCCCGCGCCGACGACGCTTCCCTCGCCGACCTCTTCGATCAGCTCCTCGGGGATCTCCTTCAGGAAGCGGCTCGGGATCGAGTCCTGGAACGAGCCGAAGAGCAGGCGGCTCCAGGTGTGGGTGAGGTAGAGGCGCTCGCGGGCCCGGGTGATCCCGACGTAGCAGAGCCGGCGCTCCTCCTCGATGTCCTCGGGCTCCGCCAGCGTCTGGTTGTGGGGGAAGAGCCCCTCCTCCATCCCGGTGAGGAAGACGGTCGAGAACTCGAGCCCCTTTGCGGCGTGGAGCGTCATGAGCGAGACGGTCGGGCCGTCGTCGATCTCGTCGGCGGCCGAGGCGAGCGTCGCCGTCTCGAGGAAGCTCTCGAGGTCGTCGAACTCCGAGGCGACCGAGACGAGCTCGGCGAGGTTCTCGAGCCGGCCCTCGGCCTCGAGCGCCTTTGCCCCGCCGTGCAGCGCCTCGGCCTCGAGCATCTCGGTGTAGCCGGTCCGCTCGAGCAGGTCCGCCACGATCTCGGCGGGAGGCCTGGCCCGGAGCTCCTCGTCCCCGAGCTGCTCGAGGAGGTCGAGGAGGGAGCGGATCCCGGCCGCCGCCTTCGGCGACGCCCCGGCCGCCGGCGCGTCGGCGAGGGCGTCGGCGAAGGCGATGTTGCGCTCGGCGGCATAGGCGACGAGCCGGGTGACGGTCGTCTCGCCGATGCCGCGCCGGGGGACGTTCAGCACCCGGCGCAGCGCCACCTCGTCGGCCTCGTTCACCACGAGCTTCAGGTAGGCGAGGAGGTCACGGATCTCCCGCCGGTCGTAGAAGCGGGTCCCCCCGATCACCTTGTAGGGGATCGAGCGGGACATGAGGCCTTCCTCGAGGGCGCGGCTCTGGGCGTTGGTGCGGTAGAAGACGGCGATCTCGTTGAACGGCACCCCGGCTCGGGCGGCGAGCGAGTTGATCTCGTCGGCGACGAAGGCGGCCTCCTCCCGGTCGGACCCGGCGCGCAGCCGCTTTACCCTCTCCCCCTCGCCGAGGGCGGACCAGAGCTGCTTCGGCTGGCGGAGCATGTTGTTCGAGATGACGGCGTTGGCGGCGTCGAGGATGCGCTGGGTCGAGCGGTAGTTCTGCTCGAGCAGGATCACCGTCGCGTCGGGGAAGGCGTGCTCGAAGTCGAGCAGGTTGCGCATCTCGGCACCCCGGAAGCGGTAGATGCTCTGGTCGGTGTCGCCCACGACGCACACGTTGCGATGGGCTCGGCCGAGCAGCATCACGATCTCGTTCTGGGCGACGTTGGTGTCCTGGTACTCGTCGACGAGCACGTGGGCGAAGCGCTCCTGGTAGCCCTCGAGCACGTCCGGGTGGTCCCGGAACAGGCCCACGGTCCGCACGAGGAGGTCGTCGAAGTCCATCGCGTTCGCCTCGACGAGACGTCGCTCGTACTCGAGGTAGATCTCGGCGAGGCGGCGCTCGTAGAGCGTGGCCGCCCGGGCGTCGTAGGCGTCGGGCCCGACGAGCTCGGACTTGGCCTGGCTGATCACGCCAGCGACGGCACGGGCGGGGAAGCGCTTCTGGTCCACCCCCCGGTCGTCGAGGATGTGCTCGATCAGCCGCCGGCTGTCGCCGTCGTCGTAGATCGTGAAGTTCGAGCGGTAGGAGATCCTCTCCGCGTTGCGCCGGAGGATCCGGACGCAGGCGGAGTGGAACGTCGACACCCACATCTTCGAGGCGTCGTCCCCCACGAGCGCGACGACCCTCTCGCGCATCTCCCCCGCCGCTTTGTTCGTGAAGGTGATGGCGAGGATCCGCCACGGCTCGGTCCCGGTCGCGACGAGGCGGGCGATCCGGCGCGTGAGCACCCTCGTCTTGCCCGAGCCGGCGCCGGCGATGACGACGAGGGGCCCGCCCTCGTGGGTCACGGCCGCCCGCTGGGCGGGGTTGAGACCCTCGAGGAGGACCTCGTCCGACAGGTCGCGCTCGGCGCCCCTGCCCCCGCCGACCTCGACGAGGTCGGGCAGCTGGTCGAGGTCGCCGAACAGGTCCCATCCCTCGTCGTGCCAGGCCTCGGGCGGCCCGTCGGTGGCACGCGGCTCGCCCGCTGCGCCCGAGTCAGTCGCGCCGGCCATCTGAGCGAGGATACCGACCCCGTGCGACCTCCCCGGGGCGCCGCGGTGGCGGCAGCCCGGCCGGTGGGCAATGGTGAGGGGATGCGACGACATCTCGAGCGAGGCCTCGGCCTCGCCCTCGCCCTCATCCTCGGCGTGACGGTCGCCGGCCGGCTGCTCGGCTACGGCTTCGGGAGGAACACGGTCGTGCGGTGCCGCAAGGGACACCTCTTCACGACGGTTTGGATCCCCGGCGTGAAGCTGAAGGCCGTCGACCTGCTCGTGGCGCGCTTCCAACGATGTCCCGTCGGGCCCCACTGGAGCCTCGTCACGCCCGTGCGGGCGGCCACCCTCACCGAGGAGGAGCTCGCCGCCGCGACGGCGCGGCACGACGTGCGGATCCCGTAGCGGCCCGCCTCAGGCCGCGAGCGGCTCCGGGAGCGGCTCGGCGTGGACGATCGAGAGGTGCTGGATGGGGCGGGTGAGCGCCACGTAGAGGAGCCGGAGACCGCGGAGGCCCTCGCCGGCCGCCACGATGCCGCTCGGCTCGACGACGACCACGGCGTCGAACTCGAGCCCCTTTGCCGCCGGGGCCGGCACGATCGTCACCGGCCTCGTGATCCCGTCGGCCTCGAGATGGCCGACCTCCGGTGACCGGCCTGCCGCGGCGAGCAGGGAGGACTCCGCCTCTCCCGGCGCGACGATGACGCCGACGAGGAGCGAGCCGCCGCCCTCCCCCGCCGGGACGAGCGCCGTCGTGAGCCGGCGTGCCTCGGCGAGCGCCTCGACCGGGAGAGCTGCCGCCTCGACGCGGACGACTCTCGGCTCGTGGCGGCCGGGCCGGACCGAGCTCGTCGGCCGGACCCCGGGCGCCGAGATCGGCAGGAGCCGGGCCGCGAGCTCGAGCACGCGCCCGGGGGCCCGGTAGCCGAGCGTGAGCTCCTCCCGGCGCGACCGAGCCGGCTCGTCGGGCAGGTGCGGGAGGATCTCGTCCCAGGACTGGTACTCCCAGGTCCCCGTGGCCTGGGCGATGTCGCCGAGCAGCGTCATCGAGCCTCGGGGTGCGCGGCGGGCGATCATGCGGAGCTGCATCGGCGTGAGGTCCTGGGCCTCGTCGACGATCACGTGGCCGTAGGTGCGGACCTGGCCGCTCAAGAGGAACTGGGCCTCGTCGAGCAGGGCAAGGTCGTCGCTCGTCCACGGAGCCCTGCGGAGCGAGGGCGGCCGCGCACGGCGGAGCGCCGCCCTCTCCTCAGGGGCGAGGAGTCCGGTGGCCGCCTTCTCGAGCAGCCCGGGCCGGGCGAGGAGCTCGCTCACGAGCTGCGGCGCGGACAGCTGCGGCCAGAGGAGCTCCCGGAGCCGGATGAGCTCGGCCGACGCCGTCAGCTCCTTTGCGAACCACGGCTCGTCGCCCTCGTGGCGTCCCTGGCTGCGGAGCCGCTGCCGGACGAGGCTCACGAGCCGAGCCTGGAGGGCCGCCCGCCCCGCCTTGTAGGGCATCTGGCGGGCGCCGATGGCAGCGGCGAGCTCGTTCACCTCGTCGGGCTCGAGCGTGACGACGCGGTGGCGGGCGGTGAGCGCGACGGGCTCGGCCAGCCGCCCGCGCGCCGCCGCGAGCGCCCGGGCCAGCACCTCCGCCATCCTCGGGTCACCCTTCGTTCGGGCCGCGAGGGGGCTGTCGGTGCCGCGCACCGCCGCCCGCACGAGGTCGCGGATCGTCACCTGGAGCACCGACTCCTCGCCGAGGGAGGGCAGCACCTGCGCCACGTAGCGCAGGAACGCACGGCTCGGACCGACGACGAGGACGCCGCTGCGACTGAGCTCGGGGTGGTTGTAGAGCAGGTACGCAGCCCGGTGGAGCGCCACTGCCGTCTTCCCGGTGCCGGGTCCCCCCTGGACGGTGAGCAGTCCCTCGAGCGGGCTCCGGATGATCTCGTCCTGCTCGGCCTGGATCGTGGCGACGATGTCGAGCATCTCGCCGGTACGGGCCCGCTCGAGCTCGGCGAGGAGCGCGTCGCCGCCCCGGAGCCGGGCCGTCCCCGCCCCGCCGTCGCTGCGCCCGCCGAGCAGGAGGTCGTCAGCGACCGCGACGACCGAGCCGCCGTCGACCATGATCTGGCGGCGACGGCGCAGGCCGAGGGGCTCGGCGGTGCTCGCCCGGTAGAACGGCGTCGCCACGGGCGCCCGCCAGTCCACGACGAGCACCTCGCCGCCGTGCCCTCCCGGGCTGTCGCTCACCTCCTCCACGTGGCGCCGCCCGATCCGCCAGGTGCTCCCGGTGTCCTCGTCGATCCGACCGAACAGCAGCGGGCGGCGGCTCTCACCGAGCTGGGCGACGCGGCGCGCGAGCGCCGCCTCGTAGTCGAGATCGGGAGCCCCGGCGCTGCGAAGGTCCGCCAGCAGGCTCTCCGCCCGGGCGCGCA
>Ga0070737_10001379_pt1 | contig 35084 bp, 19 predicted proteins | sample Coa_R1_10_FD_66438 | JGI IMG/M metagenome (GOLD analysis project Ga0070737, IMG submission 66438) | Surface soil microbial communities from Centralia Pennsylvania, which are recovering from an underground coalmine fire - Coalmine... | ecosystem: Environmental > Terrestrial > Soil > Unclassified... | reverse complement strand
GTAGATTTCACCGGCCCAGCGATACACCAGCCAGCCGCCCAACAGCGACCAGAGGACGCCGGCCAGGCGAGCCAGACGGATCAGCGTCATGTAGTTCTGCTTGTTGAGATCGGCGAAATGTCGGGCCTCAGTCCACTCTTGTCGCAATGCCGGCGCATCACTGAGATCGTCAAAGTCCGTGTTGGGTTGTGCAGCCAAAACGGGCAGCACGGCCAACATGCGCCACAGCGGCGGATTGACGCGGTACAAGGTGAACGTGCCCGTTTTCCAGACCGCCAGTCCGGCGGGCACATGAGCAACTTCGTTGCGTGTGGCGAAATGACAATGGATGCCATACAGCAACAGCAGCGCGTGGATCGCCAGAAGGAGGACCACCATTAGGCGATGCCATGACGATTGTTCCCGCAGCATTCACTTGTCCTCCGGTCACTTGCGCATTCTCGCCGCGAGCAAAAGCATTCTATCCACCTGGGAATGGAGAGGAAAAGTGTTCCTGGGAATTGAAACTCGGCTGCTGCGCAGTGAGTAAAATACCTTATACTAACGGCGTCGCTCTGGTGGACGGCCGTCCCCCTGATTCGTCGAACGGAGAGAAGCCTTATGTTACGGTTGCTTTCGCGGTCGCTCTTGCCGGTTGTTGTAGTTCTCGTCTCGGCCGACGTGTCTGTTCGGGCTGATTCCGATGTGGTCGTCGCCAAGCTCAACAAGAAGATCGACAACGTCACCTTACACGATGCGGCCGGACAGGCGCGGTCGCTGTATGATCTTCAGGACAAAAAAGCGATTGTAGTTGTATTTTTATCCTTTGAGTGTCCGGTGTCTACCAGCTATTCGTCGCTTCTGGCGGAGTTGGCGAAGACGTATCGCGATAAGCAGGTGGCCTTTGTCGCTGTCGATAGCAGCGACGATGGTGATGCCGCTCACGTTGCCAAGCAGGCGGCCGAGTACAAGCTGCCGTTTCCGGTATTCAAGGATGAAAACTTCCGCGCCGCTGAGGCTTTCAAGGCCGATACCGCCCCCTCGGTGTTTGTCCTGGATCGCAACTTTGTGCTGCGCTATCGCGGCCGTATCGATAACGGCTACTATGCGCGTCTCAAAAAGAATGGGCGAGTCACGCGGCACGACCTGCGGCAAGCGCTCGATGAGGTGCTGGCTGGCAAGGCTGTATCCGAGCCGGCGACGAAACCAATCGGCTGCGCCATCGTGCGCGAACGGAAGACGCGCAAGGATGGCAGCGTGACTTTCTATCGCGATGTCCTGCCGATCGTGCAGAAGAAGTGCCAGGAATGCCATCGGCCTGGTGCTGTAGGTCCATTCGCGCTGATGACGTACAAGCAAGCGGTCAACTGGGCCGACGACATCAAGGAATACGTGCAGGAACGCAAGATGCCGCCGTGGAAGCCGGTCGAAGGTCCGGCCTTTCTGGGCGAGCGCAAGCTATCGGACCATGAGATCGCAACGCTGACGTCGTGGGTAGACGGCGGGATGCCGGAAGGTGATCCAAAAGATGCGCCGCCGCCGCGGCAGTTCGTCGAGGGCTGGCAACTGGGCCAGCCAGATCTCGTGCTGACCGTGCCGGAGGAGATGACCGTCGGCGCCAGTGGTCCCGATTTGTTCCGCTGTTTCGTGTTGCCAACGAAGTTGACCGAAGACAAATTCGTTACTGCCGTCGAAGTACGGCCCGGCAATAACCGCATCGTGCATCATACGCTCAATTACTTCGATACCAGCGGCAAAGGGCGAGAACTGGAGCAGAAGGCACAGGAACAGAAGGACGATAAGCAAGGTGATTCCGGTCCCGGTTACTCGGCGGCGATGGGGCTGGGCTTTCTGCCGACGCGCGGCCAGGTCGGCAGCCTGGGCGGCTGGGCGCCGGGCAACGTCCCGCATCACCTGCCGGACGGCTATGGCTATTTCCTCCCCAAAGGATCCGACATTATCATACAGACGCACTACCATCGCAACGGCCGTGTCGAGAAAGACCGCACCTCCATCGGTCTGTACTTTGCCAAGGGCAGCCAAACCAAGCATTGGAAAAACATCGTCTTGCCAGGGCGGTTCTGGTTTATTCCGCCCGGCAACGATCACTACCGCGTTCAGGGCGGTCTAGAAGTGCTCGACGAATGCACGCTGTACTCGGTAATGCCTCATATGCACATGCTGGGCCGCGAAGTTAAGGTGACGCTGACACCGCCGGGCGGCAAACCGAGGACGCTGGTGGCCATCAAAGATTGGGAATACAATTGGCAAGAGACGTATTTCTTTAAGGAGCCGATCATTGTCAAACCCGGCACGCGGCTGGAAGTCGAGGCGATCTACGACAACAGTACGAGGAACCCTAATAACCCATTTAACCCTCCGCGATGGGTTAAATTTGGCGAGCAGACGACGGACGAGATGTGTTACGTCTTCTTCGGCGCCGTTTCCGAGGCGCCGGGAAGAATCCTGGTCCGGCGCGACGGCCAGCAGGAGAAGCCCAAGGAGCGTCCCCACGCCGAGCACGGGAATAAGGGAGCAAAATCGTTTCAGGTGCCGTATCGGCTGACCAAGGCCAAGCATGTTCTTGTCCGCGCCAAAATCAACGGCAAGGGGCCGTATAATTTCATCCTCGATACCGGTGCGCCGGCCTTGTTCGTGACCGTGCCCGTGGCCCGCAAGCTCGGTATCAAACCGGACAATAAAGACTGGGGGACTTTGGATCGTTTCGAGATCGAGGGTGGTATCATCCTCACCCAGATCAAGGGCCGCATCGAGACGCCGCCGCAGATTGAGGGCATGAATGCACTGGGACTGGCCGGCGTTGAGCTGCACGGCATGATCGGCTACGACATTTTGGCCCGCTACCGAGTGGAGATCGACTTCACGCGCGATAAGATGGTATGGACGCCTCTCGATTACAAGCCTAAGGCATCCCTGGCGCTGGGCGGAGGCCGAGGGAGTAGCGGGCTCGATCTGCTCGGCAGCCTGATGAAATCGTTCGGTCGACTGCTCGACACCCAGGTCCGTCCACCGGCGCGGCTGCGTGGCTTCCTCGGTGTGGAATTGAAAGATGAGGAGGACACTCCGGTGGTCCGGGCCGTCCTTGCGGAAGGACCAGCAGGTCGGGCCGGAGTGAAAGCTGGCGATCGCATCACCCATGTTCAGAAGCGTCCTGTCCTTGACACCGCTGACGTGCTGCGCTACGTCAGCCGGAAAAAGCCGGGCGAGGAGATCACACTGACCGTACAGCGCGGCCAAGAGACCAAAGAGATCACCATCAAGCTGGGGGAGGGGTTATGACATGAGATTACGTCATCTATTGCTAATAGCGGTCTTCTTTGTCTCTTGCTGGCGCTGGGGGCTGGCTGAGCAGCCTCTGGCCAAGCCCATCGTCGTTCCTTTCGAAACGCTCCAGAGCGGCCATATGGCCGTGAAGATTAAAGTCAACGGCAAAGGTCCGTACCGTGTCCTTTTCGACACCGGAGCACCGATCCATCTGTTCAACAACAAGCTGGCCAAGGAAGCCGATCTGCTCAAGGACGCACCGAAATCGGTGTTTCCATTCCTGGGCACGATTGCTGAAGTCAAGGTGAAGGAATTGCAAGTCGGCGGCGCCACAACGGCTGATCAGCACGCCATCGTTTTGGATCACCCGCTGGTCGAGTTGATGGCGAGAAAAATGGGTCCGTTGTACGGCATCGTCGGCTACCCATTCTTCGCACGCTACCGCATGACCATCGATTATCAGGCCGAAACATTGACGTTCATCCCCAATAATTATAAGCCGGCAAATGTCTTGCGTTCGCTGGAATCGACACTGATGCAGTTCATGACAGCCAGCGCTCCGCCAGTGAAGGTGCTGGCGCCAGCGGCGCAATGGGGTCTGACGCCGCGTAAGAAAGCCAATGACGAGGAAGCTGGCGTGGACATCGAGGAAGTCCTGGCCGGCAGCGCCGCCGCAGAGGCTGGTCTCCAGCCGGGCGACCGCCTGCTGACCATTGACGGCCGCTGGACCGATTCACTTGCCGATTTGTACGAAATCGCCGGCCATCTCAAGCCGGGCACAACGGTTCCCCTTGGCATCAAGCGTGCTGGCAGGGAGATGGAAATGAACATCAAACTGCGCGCAGGATTGTAGCACCTTAAATAAGCCACCAAGACGCCATGAGAAGAAAACGAGAGGAGCGAAACATGAGAACAGTCGTATCAAAATCCGAGACAAAGGTGTTCAGGATCAAAATAGGCCTTTTTCATTTCTTTTTCTTTCTTGGCTTCCTTGGTATCCTGGCGGTTCGCAGTGCCGAACCGGCGCCGGCTGAGGATCGCAAAGCCGCCGACTTTCGTCTCCAAGATCCGCGCGATCAAGAGATCATCACATTGTCCGAGCTGCGCCAAAAAAACAAGGCTGTCGTTCTCATCTTCCTCGGCGTCGAATGCCCACTCAGCAATCAATTCACTCCTGTCTTGTCCGAATTGTATAAGGAGTATAAAAGTAAAGGAATCGCTTTTGTCGGCATTAATGCCAATGCTCAGGATAGTCGGGAGCGCGTGGCCGTGCATGCGCGGAAACATGCCATCCCCTTCCCGGTCGTCAAGGACGCCGGCCACAAAGTGGCGGACCAACTCGGCGCCCTCCGCACGCCAGAAGCGTTTGTCGTAGATAGCTCCGGCATCATCCGCTACCAGGGACGCATCGACGATCAATTCGGTATCGGCTACGCGCGGCCCGGCAAGCCCACACGCCGCGACCTCGCTGCTGCCCTCGATGAGATCCTGGCCGGTAAAACGGTCTCCGTGCCGCGGACCGATGCGGCCGGCTGTCGTATCGGCCGCGTCGCCAAGCCCAAGTCGGCAGGACAGATCACCTACGCCAAGCAGGTCAGCCGTATTTTGCAGAAGCATTGCCAGGAATGCCATCGGCCCGGGCGGATCGGCCCTATGTCGTTGTTGACTTTCGAGGATGCGCTGGCCTGGTCGGACACCATCCGCGAGGTCGTCAGCGAAGGACGAATGCCGCCCTGGCACGCTGATCCGCGGTATGGCAAATTCAGCAACGATCGCCGGCTGTCGCAAGAGGACAAAGAGACCTTGCTGGCCTGGCTCGACCACGGTACGCCGCGCGGCGATGACAAAGATCTGCCGCCGCCGCGCCGCTTCCCGGAAGGTTGGAGCATCGGCACGCCGGACCTGGTCGTTAAGATGCCGCGCGCCTATGAGGTGCCCGCCAAGGCACCCAAGGACGGCATCCCCTACCAGTTTTTCACTGTCGATCCCGGCTTCAAGGAAGATCGCTGGATCCAGTGCGCCGAAGCGCGTCCCGATGCGGCTGCCGTGGTCCATCATATCCTCGTATTCATTCAGCGCAAGGGCGAATTTTTTAACCCCGACGAGCCGGGCGCCGTTTTGTGCGGCACCGCCCCGGGCGACATGCCGCTCATGCTGCCCGACGGCCTGGCCAAGAAAGTCCCCGCCGGGGCCAAGCTCGTCTTCCAGATGCACTATACGCCCAACGGCAAAGCCCAGCGCGACCAAAGTTCCGTAGCCCTGGTCTTCGCCAAGAAACCCCCGCGTCATCCTGTCTACACTCTACCCGTTTGGAATGGCCGCTTCATCAGCCGCCTTGATCGCATCCCCGCCGGTGCAGACAATTACAAGATCGAATCCGAGCACGTTTTCGAACAGGACGCCCATCTCTTGACTTTCATGCCGCACATGCACCTGCGCGGCAAGGACTTTCTCTACGAAGCCATTTATCCCAATGGCAAAAAAGAAACCCTGCTGTCGGTGCCGCGTTACGATTTCAACTGGCAAAGTGTTTACCGCCTCGCCGAGCCGTTGGCTATGCCCAAAGGCACGAAGCTGCACTGCATCGCCCATTTCGACAACTCAGCGAAAAATCCCAACAATCCCGATCCCACAAAGGCAGTTTATTGGGGCGATCAGACGTGGGAAGAAATGATGATCGGCTGGATTGATTATTACCTGGACCAAGAGAAGCCGTAAATAATATCGCTGCCGATTGCGAGCGCCGGTGTCCCAGAAGGCGGCTCACGGGCAGAGAGCGAAAGGCGACGTTTCTGGTTTCGATAGTGCGACAGACGACTATGAAGCGGAAAACTCTTTTGTCTATTCGCGTAGGTCCAAGCTCTGTCCTGCTGAGCTTTCTCTTGGCCGCTGGAATCGTTGCGCCGGACACTTTATCGCTCTGCGCCGCCGCAGAGATAAGTACCCCCTATGCCTATCTGTTTCCGGCTTCCTGGGCGAAAGTAATCAGAGAATTCCAGCATCGCAACGTCCCTGTGGAAGAATTGCGGGAAGACATCGAGCTGGATTTAGAGATTTATCGAGTCGTTGAAGTGAAAAGAACGACTCCTCCCAAACAGGACCGTATCAAGGTCAAAGCGGCGCTGCGTAAAGAAACGCGGCGCATTGCGGCGGGAACGATCCTGGTACGAACGGGGCAAGCGAAGAACACGCTCGTTGCTACTCTATTGGAGCCACAGGCAGAAGATGGTTTGTGTGCTCGAAATTTTTTCACCGATGCCATCCGTGAAGGTGCTGATTATCCTGTGCTGCGACTGCCGAAGGAGACGCCATTATTGTGTACGCCGGTGCGCCCGTTGGCCGAGAAGCGCACCTTTCACAAACGCATTGAGCGGGACATGCTGATCGGCAAAAAGAAGTTGCCGAACTTGTCTGGCACACCGATGACCGATGTGGTTTGGCTCGACGACGGCGAACATTTCCTTCAGCGCAAAGATGGCCGACTCTGGAAGGTCCATGCGGTAAGCGGCCGCGCGCAGCCGCAGCCGATGCCAGATGCGAAAAAGATCGAGGCAGCCCTGATTGCTTTGCCAACGATTGATCAAAAAACAGCGGAGCAGATTGCCGCTTGCGCTGCATCTGAAATGCCCGACGGCAAAAAAGGGCGCGTTTTCCAGCACGGTGACGATTTGTATTACTACTTCCTCGATGGCAGCAAGGCGGTCCGCCTGACGCATTCGACCGGGACCAAGGAGCTGATCTCACTCAGCCCAAATGAAAAATATGTTGCCTTTGTCCGCTCAAATAATCTTTGCGTTGTGGACATCGCCACACAGACGGAACGTGCCCTGACTACGGATGGTTCCGCTCTCATTTTTAACGGCAAGATGGATTGGGTGTATTGGGAAGAGATCGGCAATCGTCGCGGCAACGCCTACTGGTGGAGTCCGGATTCCACGCATCTCGCTTTCGTCCGCTATGATGATACGCCCGTTTACAAATTCGCCGTTCTCGATACCCTGCCCGTACGGCAGCAGGTTGAGCTGACACCGTATCCGAAAGCAGGCGATCCCATACCGACTGTCAAATTTGGCATTGTGCCGGCAGCGGGCGGTCCTGTTGCCTTCGTTGATCTCTCAGGCTACTCTGAAGGCGCGATGATCCTGACACGGGCCGGTTGGCTGCCGAACAGCGAAAAGGTGTATTTCTACATTCAAGATCGGGCACAAACCTGGCTCGACTTCTGCACGGCGCCGCGCACGGGCGGCAGTCCCACCCGGCTTTTCCGTGAGAGGACGCGCGCCTGGGTGAATGATCCTGGTCCGCCGCATTTCTTGAAAGATGGTTCATTCTTGCTGGCGAGCGAGCGCAGCGGTTGGCGGCATCTCTATCACTTCGATGCCAAGGGCAAGCTTAAGCGAGCAGTGACAAGTGGTCCCTGGGAAGTGCGCCACTTGCACCTCATCGATGAATCGTCGCAATGGGTGTATTTCTCGGCGACCAAGGACAACCCGATCGGCCTGAATCTCTATCGTGTTCAACTCGACGGCGGCGAGCCGCAGCGCCTGACGACAGGGCCAGGCCAGCATCGCGTCAGTATAGGCCCAAAAATGATCTTTTTTATAGATTATAACAACAGCCACGCTTCGCCACCCACGGCGCGGCTGTACCGCAGCGAGGGCACACTGGCCCGCACGCTCGATACCAATCCGGTGTACGCCCTGGAAGAATACGATCTGGGTAAGCAGGAGCTGATTCAGATCCAGACGCCGGATGGTTTCGTGTTGGAGGCATCGCTTTTGAAGCCGCCGGACTTCGATCCATCGCGACGCTATCCGGTATGGTTCACAACCTATGGCGGTCCTCATGCCCCGGTCGTGCAGGATGCCTGGCAGGGAGGCCGGTTGCGCGAGCAGGGGTTGGCGAACCTCGGTTTTCTCGTCTTTCAGGTCGATCCACGTAGCGCCAGCGGTCAGGGCATCTGCTCCACCTGGACTGCTTATCGGCAACTCGGCGTCCAGGAACTGGCCGACATCGAAACAGCGATTCGCTGGCTGATAGCCCATTCGTTCGTCGATGCCGAGCGTATCGGTATGACAGGACACAGCTACGGCGGCTTTTTAACCGCCTATGCGCTGACGCATAGCAAGCTCTTTGCTGCCGGCGTCGCCGGCGCTCCCGTCACCGATTGGCACAATTACGATGCCTTTTATACCGAACGCTATATGAACACGCCGCAGGAGAATCCGGAGGGATACAAACGCTCTTCCGTCGTCGCCGCAGCGGCGCAGCTGCACGGACGCTTGCTTCTCCTTCACGGCATCCGCGACGACAATGTACACCTGCAAAACACGCTGCAACTCGTCAACGCGCTTCAGCGTGCCGATAAGGATTTTGAACTGATGGTCTATCCCAACGCTCGCCACGGCATCCGCGGTCAACATTATCAACGACTGGTCCTGGATTTCATGCAGCGGACCTTGCGGCCGGAACCGGCGAGCGGGACGTGTCCACACCCCGGTCCAACATGCTACCGGGACGTGGACAAACTCCGGTCACCGCACCGTACAGGTGCAACATCGCTGGCAGGAAAATGAGTGCGGTCAGCATCGAACAGCCGACACCTAAAGTTAGGATCAATCCCAACCCCGCCAGGCCGCGCTCACTGGCAATCATCAGCGTGCCAAAGCCGATCATCGTCGTCAGCGCCTTGACCAGCACGCCACGCCCAATGGCGTAACTGATGCCCCCACCTTGCCCTCCCTCAAGTTGGGGGAAGGAAGGGTGGGGACGACGGCGGAGCAGATAATCGTGCAAGATGTGAACGCCATTATCAACGCCGACGCCGAGAATCAGCGGGAAAGCGATCATGTTGGCGGGATTGAGCGGCACGCCGAACAAGCCGAGAATGCCCAGCGAAAAGAGCACGGCCACCACCAGTGGCGCCACAGCAACGGCGGTGCGTTTCCAGCTGCGGAAATCGAGCCACAACACGGCCACAATGACAAGGAAGGCGTAAAAGCCGGCCCGCTCTAAACCGTTCTTCATTGCCCGCAGCCCTTCAACGGTGCCGAACGGTTTGCCGGTGGCGGTCGGATCGACAGCATGAATTTGCTGGGTAAATTGCTCCAGCTGCGGGAACTCCCATAGCGAGTGGCGGGCGAAGACGCGCAAGAGCCATTTGCCGCTGCGGCCGACATAGCGGTCGCGGAAAGCGGTCGGCAAGTCGGCCAAAGTAATCGGCTGCGGCATGGCCACTTCACGCAGACGATGCAGATCCTCAGCCAAATCACCGGCCAGGCGCTGTTCGAATTCCTGCAAGCGCTTCTCCACGATTTCCGCTGGCAAAAGGAGGATTTGCCGATGCAAGTTCCACACGCTTTCGCGCAGGTCGGTCAGCAGGGTCGTAGGTTTGCCATTGGCGCCACAGGCAGATCCGGCCAGCGGTTGGAGCTTCTCAGCCAGGTTGTTAAGGCACGTCAACAGGGTGCGACAGTTCGGCCGCAGGTGGGGTATGATGGCGCCGCGCTTGGGCAAATCGGACAGCCGCCGTTGGATGTCGGCGAGCAGCGGCACCTTGACCTCTTGGTCCTGGGGTAGCAGAGAGGCGGCTTCGACGACGCGAGACACTTCCGGCAGTTTTTCGTAGCGAGCCTTCAAAGCCAACGCTTCCTGCGGCGTGTCGGTGTAGCTGACGGCATGCCAGTTGGCACCGGCTGTGTGCTCGATAAGCGTTAATTCCCACTTTACGGCATCGAGATCGCGTGCTTGCAGGTGCAATAAATTGTGATCGTAGCTCACGCCCTTCCAGGCTGCATAACCCAGGCCGATTGTCAGGACTAGTCCGGCCAGTACCACCCAGCGTGCCCGCCGGGCTAATCCGGGCAGCCAGGCATCCGGCGAACGGCCGGCGTTAGTTGGCTGGTACGGTATGCACCAGTCGGCTGAGGTCGGCCGTTCGCCGGTTCGGCGGCGATCAAAGATTACGAGCAGGGCCGGCAAGATAGTGAAACAGGCAAAGGCGCACAGCAAGACGCCGCAGCCGGCAATCCAGCCCAACTCGGCCACAGCTTGAAAGTCGGCGAACATGGCCGCGAAAAAGGCCAAAGCCAGCGTACAGGCCGCCGTCAGGTTGCCGATGGCCACATGGGTGGCGGTGTGCAGCAAGGCAGAGCGAACGTCAACACCGCGCCGCCGCGCCTGCTCGTAACGCATCACCCACAGGACGCCGTAATCACCCATGCCGATAAGCATGACGGCGAATGTCGCCGACAGAATGTTCAGATGGCCTACCGTCAGCGTCAGCCAGCCCAGCGCCCAGGCGGTGCCGATCAGCAGGGTCACTACCGTCAAGAGCGGATACCAAATGCCGCGATAAACCAGCAAAAACAACACAGAAACACCGGCAATGGCCAGCCAGGACGCCAGGCGCGTATCGTGATCGGCCGCTGCCATCTCATCGGTTTCCAGTACCGGCAGGCCGGTCACACCGAACGCGATACCGGGAAATTCCGCACGTGTCTGCTCCACAATATCGCGGATGGCCGTGACGCTTTTGAGGGCGTAGGTGAAGGAGCCTTCTTCCTTGATTGGCCGCATCAGCAGAAACGCCAGTGTTTCTTTAGCTGGCCTGGCTGGCGTCTCGTCGGTCACGGGCGGGTCGCTGAAAAAATACTGCGGCTCGGCCAACATATCTTTTTGCTGCGGTGGCCGAGCCAGCAGGCTGCCCCACGGTGTTTTGTACTTTTGGGGATCGACAATTACGTCTTTAGCATTGTGTGTGATATTCCATAGCTGCGTCAGGAACACTTCATCATCGGCTGTCAGCGGAACGTCTGGCTTCATCTTGGCGGTGCGTTGCACTGCTTCTTGAAGTAAGCTCGATAGCGTTAGCAATTTCCATGAGATCCAGCCGTGCTTCAGTAGCTGACTCATGTCTTCCAGATGATGCTGAATCGCCCGGATTTCCTCTGTGGAAAGAAACAGCAGGGCCCGGTTGCGCAGCGAACGCAGATCGACCTTGTAAAACAGGCGATCGAACAACTCCGGCCGCGCCTGTACACGTGCTGCCAACGTCTCCAGTGCTTTCTCCATGCGCGGGCGGTCTGTACCTTTGACGACGACGACGATGTCATCATCATCACCGAACTCGGCGAGATAGTCGCGCCAACGCTGCTGATGTTCTTTGTGCGGACTGATGAGATCGTTGCGTTGCGTTTTGTACTGGAGCTGCGTGGCGGCGGCCCACAGGGAGACGCCGGCCAGAGCTAACGACACGAAGAGCACCCCGCCCGGATAACGGCACACGAATGACACCAGACCAAGCAAAAAACGACGAACAAAGGAGTGCTCGTGAGGAGAGATCGGTTCTGGGACCATAACTTCCATGTGCCTCTAGGACTGGCTCGCTCGCTCTCCTGCCGTGGAGACGAGGCCGGCGAATTGTAGGCGAGTGTTGCCAATCGTGCAAGGCGAAGGAAAAAACAAATTGCCCAGACGCCGAGAATGCCAAGAGAAGAGGAGGGAGAATAGATAAGACAGAGAAGCAAGTGAGGAACCTGGCTCGCAAGCACGATGGCTTTCCGACTCAGGGGGGCGGTTGGAATGGCAGGACATAGCGGATGACAAAGAAGATGTGGATGAGAGTGCCGCCCATGTCGGCCAGATGCAATACTTCGTGATAGCCAATGATGCCGGGCAGAAGGATGGGCCATTGGGCCGCATCACAGACGCCGCCGAAAGTGTAGAGCAAACCGCCTAGCAAGCCGTACAGCATGGCCGGCATGCCAACGGCACGGACCAGCGGCACAATCGGCAACAGACCGATCCATCCCAGGAGAATGTACAGGGTCACGGTCAGTCCATAGGGCGGCCACGGTAACAGCCACTTGGCCAAGATGCCCCCGCCAGCCAGTCCCCACACCAACGCCAACAAGACCAGGCGCAGCCGGCCGCTCAAAAGCACGGCGAACACCGGCGTATAGGTGCCAGCGATCAGGACATAAATGGCGCTATGATCGAGTTTCTGTAGATAGGGCAGGAGCGCTTCGGGACCGGAGACAGCATGATAAAGGCCGCTAGCGCCATAAAGCAGAACCATGCTCAGTCCGAATATTCCTGTGCTGAATTGCCGCAGCCGATCGCCACGGCTAAGCCGCCATAACAAGGCCGTGACGTAAATGCCCAGGACGCACCACAACAAATGCGTACCGGCGCTGACGGGATTGCGAAAAATGAAACGGATGATTTCGTCGCGCGCCATCCGTTAACCTTTCGTTTAACTCCTCGTGGCGCCTTATTCCCAGAACTCTGTTGGGGAACAAGGAGGCAAAGGTCGCCGAAATTCAGCCACTACGGCTGGGAGCGCCGATTTCCATTTCGCAAGTGTTATGATCCAGGATCCCATTTTGGTATTCTTCCGCTGCCAGATAAGTGTTACCGAAAGAAAATCCTCCTCCTTTATAGGGGGAGAGTAGGAAGCGGAAGTGCAAGTAAGCCAAGGAGTTCTGCCACCCACCCCCATCCTCCTCCACAAAGGGAAGGAAAATATCTGCTCGCCCTCAGTTTACTCTCGAACCATGACGGAATATACTAATTAGTTGGCATTGGAATTGCAATTATATTTGACTTGTTGCGGCTTGACTGCCGCGCCTAACAAACAAAGGAGATGGTCATGGCCGTGGACGATTTTTGGGAACCGGAGGTAGCCATTGCGGTGGCGGTCACGGCGGCGGTCGCTTCTCCGCCGGTACGGAAAGCGTTGCGTCGCGGATTAGTTTATGGACTGGCGGGTTTGTTGACAGTCGGCGATAAGATTGTAGGAGCGGCCCGCGAGATGGCTCGCAGTGCTCAGGAGACGGCCGCGCCGACGAGCGCCGCCGGTCAGGAAACCGCGCAAACCTCTCCCCCGCCGCGGATCGTGACGGGATAACGTGGGGCACGTTGGCAGTGTGCCCCCCACATAAACCGCCGTTTGAGGAAGACAACCATGCAGGACAATCCAATCACCGGCGCAGAGACGAAGACTGCTTCGGCAGCCGATATCAATGGAACAGCCGAGCAGCAGACTCAGACAGCCAGTCCCGATGAAGCGCGTCGCCAGGCCATGCAGCGCGCCGAGGAGATGGTAGATCGCCTGGGAGAGCGAGTCGGCCATTACGTATCTCTTTTGGGCCACAATATCCTCAAATGGGCCGCCCGCGCCCGCGAGGAAGCGGAAGACATCTGGGCTGAAGCCCAGGCCATCCGCCAACGAAACCGAAAAGACTAACCACAGAGTCACAGAAGCCACGAGCCGGAAGCGCTAGCGACGGCAAAGCAAACATCGCTAACGCTTCCGGCTCGTAGCCTCTATGGCCAGTTCAATGAGTGTCAAACCCCGCATCCTGTCTTCGATTCCAGGGCGTATCCGTATTCACCTGCCGCACTGGTCGGGCAAGGGACAGCGCTGCCTGGAACAGCATGTTCGCAAGCTCCCCGGCGTGCGCCGAGTCGAGGCCAATTCGCTCACCGGCAACATTTTGATCGGCTTCGATCCGCAAACGACGAATGAAAACGCACTGGTGACAGCCCTGAACACGCTCAGCGAACCGGCCGCGCCAACTGCCGGATTAGAAGACACCGACGGACTGCTGGAAGACAAACCGCTGCCGCCGGTGATCCATGAAGGCGTGTCAGGTTCTCTGCATCAGGCACGCATTGCCGTCCGCGGGCTGGACCGCGATCCGAGTTTGGCCGGCAAAGTCGTGGAGCATTTGCGCAGCCTCTTCAATGTGCGTGTGCGGGCCAGCCAGCTGACCGGCCGTATTTTGGTGGAATACGACAGCGAGCAAGTAGATCTGCACGAGCTGCTGGCCCGCGTCGCCGATGTGGAGCTGCCGGACCTGCCGGGCGAAGACCGGCCTGCTCATCCGCTCGACACGGCCCCGCTGTTGCACGCCGCCACGCGTACGATCGGGGCGGCTCTCGGACTGGGGCTGATCGTGGTCCGCCGTCTGGCCGGATGGGCGACATCCTCCCGCACCGTCCGAACTGCAGCCACCGTTGCCGGGATCATCGGTTTGATACGGAGCTTCCCGTCTCTTCGCAACGGGCTGCGCCAGGTGCTGGGGATCCACGCTGCGGATATGGTCTTCAGTTCAGCCAGCGTCGTTTCGTTGGCCTTTGCCGACAGCCCGTTGGGCCTGACTGTCACCGGCGTAGAGGGGCTGTTGCTACTGACGGAGGTGATGGCCCGGCGCTCGGTCTGGCGGCGCTACGAGGAAAGCCTGGAAGGGACAACAGCGGCCGAGCCGGGAGCTATTATTCGCCTGGAAGCCGGCGAACGGCTGCCGCTGCCGGCCGAGGTCATCGAAGGGACCGGCACCGCCATCGGTCGCGATGGCTTGCCGCGGCAAATCGCTCCGGGTGCCCATCTGTCTGCCGGCGCCGAACTTTCCGGCGGGCCGTTCGTCCTGCAGCTCCAGGGCGGTAAGTCGTTCCTGCCGCGGCCCCGTCCCGCTCTGCCGCATCCAACGCTCTATAGCCGTTACCTTCGAATGCTGGGACCGATCTCACTCGCCTATGCGGCGGCGACGGCTTTGTTCAGCCGCTCTCTGAATCGCACCTTCGAAGCACTGTTACTGGTCAATCCGCGTACCGCTATCATCGGAATGGAGGCCGCCAATCTTGACGCTGCCGCGCGTGTGCTGCGGGCGGGCGTCACTGTGGTTGGTACCCGGCCGGATCGAGTCATTTGCTTGCCCGATATCCTCCTGCTCGATGGGCCGCGTGTGCTGACCGATGGGCTGGAAGTTACCACGGTGCTGTCGCTGGAGGAAGGCCTGGATGAATCTCAGGTGCTGGCGCTGGCCAGGCGCATGTCCATTGCGGCGGGAGCGCCTTGGGGAGATGTCTTCGCCCGAACCGACAAATCACGTGAGGAATGGAGAGGGAGGAGAGAGGAGGAAAAACAACAAGGTCCATCTCCTCTCTCCTCAGTTGCGGCAGAGGGCGTCTTCAACGGCTTGTGGATCACGGCTTCGGTGGAGGGCGTGCGCTACATTCTCGGTCCGCCGGATGATCCGCCCCTGATCGGCGAGGCGATCGAGCGCCGCTACGAGGGAGGCTATCTGCTGATGTTAGCACGCGAGGAGGACGGACAGGCGCTTGGGTTAGTAGCGTTGCGTCCACGCCGAGCCGCGACCACGAAAGAGCGGAGAGTAGGACCGCTCCCTAACGATCACGGCTCAGTCGGAGTGCGTGGCGATGGGCTGGAGATCACCACGGTGCTGCCGTTAGAGGAGTCGCTGGATGCTTCCCAAGTGCTGGCGCTGGCCGCCAGCGTGTCTGCGGCGGCGGAATCGCCATGGGGGAAAATTTTCCCCTCCCTGGGCAAGGCACCCGCAACAGAAGGCAGTTTCAATGGCCTGTGGGCAGCGGCTTCCGTGGAGGGTGTGCGCTATACACTCGGCCCGCCGGAAGATACGCCAGCCATCGGCGAAGCAGTCGGGCGACGGCATGAGGGGGGCTATCTATTAATGCTGTCGCGCGAGGCGGATTGGCGACCGCTCGGCTTTGTCACACTGCGGCCCCGCCTCCACGCGACCACCGCCAATCTGGTGCAGACCTGTCGCCGTCTCGGTGTCCGCCTGGAGATGCTGACGGCCGGTGCTCCCATCGCTGCCCAGGCCGTCGCCCGCCGAGCCGGAGTGGCTCTGGTAGACTCTGCTGATGCCGTGGTTGTCATCACCCATCACCAAAAAGAGGGAGAAATTGTCGCTTTTGTCTCCGATAGTGCCCAAGCGGCACCGGGCTTCGCCGCTTGCGATTTGGGTATCGGTCTGGCACCTGTAGCAGGGCCATTTCCCGCCCGTGCCGATCTGCTCGCTCCGGACCTTGATGGTGTCGTGGCCGTGCTCGAAGCTGGCGTACGCCGCCAGTATGCGGTACGCGATGGAGTCTGGTTCTCGGCAGCGGCTAACCTTTTTGGCGCCATCTGGGGCGTGCAGGGCAGGCCCGGAGTGGAGGAGGCCTCACGCGGCGTCCTGATCGCCGCCCTCGCTGCCTTGGCCGACGGCTGGTTACGACTGCGCGGCGGCCAGCGGCCCAGATCGGTTGTGTCTCGTTTGGCCGATCCACACCCGGAGCGCTGGGGCCGACGGAGCATTGCCAATGTCCTGCGCACGCTCAAAACCAGCGCGAACGGACTGAGTACCCAACAAGCCAAGCAACGCCAAGGCATGATGCCACGGGCCGAGGACCGCCAAAACTTGATGACAGTCATCTTCGACCAGATGCGCTCGCCGGTCAATGGCCTTCTCACGGGCGGCGCCCTTTTGTCTCTGATTGCCGGCGGTGCCGCCCTCGACATCGTTATCATCGGCGCTACGGTGATCATCAATGTCGCCGTCGCTGTCTGGCAGGAGCGCCAAACTGGCAAGGCAGTGGAAGCTCTGCGACGCCTGGGCACTACGACAGCACGGGTGCTCCGCGACGGCATCATCCAGACTGTGCCAGCATCAGAGGTGGTGCCGGGAGACGTGTTGCTGTTGGCACCGGGAGACCGGGTCGCCGCCGATGCTCGCTTGCTCAAGGCTCACTCTCTGGAAGTGGACGAGGCGGCACTGACGGGGGAGTCGGTGCCAGTGGCCAAGTATGCCGAGGCGGGTCCGCCTGAAAGCCGCGTTGTTCTGGAAGGCAGTGGCGTGGTCGTGGGCACGGGGCATGCGGTGGCGGTGGCGATCGGCCGGCAGACGCGCCTGGGAGCAACCGCCGCCGCTTTGAGTCACGAAGAACTGCAAGAAAGTCCTTTTGGTGCCCGCCTGGCGCGCTTGCTCCAGTTGGCCCTGCCGATTGCCGCCGCGGGCGGAGTAACGGTGATCGTCTCCGGGCTTCTCTGGGGCAAGCCGCTGGTATCTCAGGTGAGCGTGGGGGCCAGTATTGCCTTGGCCGTGGTACCCGAAAGTCTGCCGCTCTTGGCCGGCACCGGGCAAGTGGGCGTGGCCCGTCGCCTGGCACGGCGACGGGCTTTGCTGCGGCGACTGCCGGCCGTCGAAGCCCTCGGTCGCGTGGACGTGGCCTGCGCCGATAAGACGGGCACCATGACCGAAGGCCGTCTGACTGTACGCCTGGTAGCCGACCTGTCAGAATTCAGGGATCAGAAGTCAGAAGTCCAAGAACAGGGAGTGGTCGGTGCCAATTTTTCTTCACCGGCTTCGGACTTCCGCTCTCTGTCCCCTGATGCCCGGGAAGTGCTACGGACAGCAGCCTTGGCCAGCCCGCATCCCGAAGCCACAGACGCCGTTGCTCATCCTACGGATGTCGCCGTGATCGCTGCTGCCCAAGCCGCGGGACTGGGCGATGAACTATCCCAGCCTCACCAGCGTGAGGCCCCGTTTGATCCAGATCGCTCCTATCACGCTGCCGTTGTCGGTGGCCGTCTCCGTGTCAAGGGGGCACCCGAAGCCGTCTGTTTCCGCTGTACCTGGTTGCGTCGGGCCGGCAGCGATCAGCCGCTTGATGAAACCGGCCGGCAGGCGCTTCTGGAGCAAGCCAACGCCTTCAGCGCTCTTGGCTTACGCATCCTTATGGTTGCCGATGGACCTGCAGATACATCCGTGGACGATCCCCAAGCATTACGGGCGCTCGGCTTTGTGGGTATTAGCGATCCGTTACGGTCGAATGTGTCTGCGGCCGTGCGTCGCTGCCGCGAGGCCGGGGTCCGCATCCTCATGATTACCGGCGACCATCCTGTTACCGCCCGGACCATCGCCCACGAAGCCGGTCTCTTGGATGGCGGCGATATGCTCACCGGTGTCGAGCTGGCCGAACTGGACGACGAAGAACTGGACCGCCGCATGGAAAAGGCGACGGTCATCGCACGGGCCACGCCGCTGGACAAACTGCGCATCATCGAGAGCCTGCGGCGTCGCGGCCACACCGTCGCCATGACCGGCGACGGCGTCAACGACGCACCTGCTCTGCGCTTGGCCGATGTGGGCGTCGCGATGGGGCGCAGCGGCACTGAGGTCGCCCGCCAGGCCGCTGATGTGGTGCTGGCCGACGATGATTTTGCCACACTGGTGGAGGCTTTGGTTGAAGGGCGTGGCTTCTGGCGTAACATGCGCCGAGCGTTGGGGCTGCTCCTGGGCGGCAACCTGGGCGAATTGGGCTTGATCGTAGGGACGACGATCCTGGGGTTCGACTCGCCCCTCAACACACGGCAGATCCTGGCCGTGAATCTGATTACGGACGCGCTACCGGCCTTGTCCGTGGTTTTGCAACAACCGGAGCATCGCAACCTGGCCGGCTTGGCCCGCGAGGGGACCGCCGCTCTGGATGATTCACTGCGCCGCGACGTCTTCCGCCGCGGTATGGCCACTGCTCTGCCCGCTCTGGCTGCCTATCTGCTCGTACGGGGCCGTAGCACTCCGCCGCAAGCCGGCGCCGTGGCCTTCGGAACCATCGTGGCTACGCAGCTGGCCCAGACCCTGGACGCCGGCTGGTCGGAAGGGAACCTCAATTTCCCCGTTCTGGGCGCGGTCGGCGGCTCGGCCGCCTTCCTTGTCTCGACGCTGACTTTGAGTCCTTTACGCAATCTCCTCGGTCTGGCTATGCCCACCGCAGCCGGCTGGTCGCTGATCGGCACAGGGGCGGTGGCTGCCGTAGCGCTGAGCCGCCTTCTCGCCGCTGCTGGTTCGGGAGGATCTACCAAGCCGAGTACCCTGGGTGTCGAACCGGAAAACCGAGTATAAAAAGTTTGCAATGTCTTGCTACAACACCTCGACCAATCGGCTGGAGACATTGAAGAAACATCCACGTGGACCCAAGAAGCCTGTCACCGAGAACCCAAAGAACCACAACAAGCCGCATGTGTCTACTCTCCGCCTGCTTGAGAAGAGAAAACGGACCAGGTAAGACAGTGACCCTCAGATTTTCGGCAGTCGAAACGCCAGGCGGCCCTGTTCTTCAGATTGCTTCTCTCACAGCGGCGTCTTGGGGAAGGGTGGGTTTTCGTTATACGTATGCATCACGCGCTCGAGCAGCCAGTCGGGCGCCCAGCGCATGAGTTTCATGATTAGCGCCATTTGCCAGGGAAAATTGTAGACTTTGCGTCTTCGCTTCAAGGCACGGACGATTCGCCGCGCCGCCTCATCGGCAGTCAAAAGCCACGGCATCTTGAACTCGTTTACTTCCGTCATCGGGGTTTGGACGAAGCCTGGACAGATTGTCGTTACAGCGATCCCTTTACTCCGCAATTGGATACGTAGACCTTCCATGAACACATTCACCGCCGCCTTGCTCGACGTGTATGCGGACTCGCCGGGCAATCCCTTGTACGCAGCCAAGCTGGAAATGGCCGCCAGATGTCCGCGACGTCGCTGGAGCATTTGCGGCAACACTGCTTCCAGCGAATAAACGACGCCCAGTACATTAACACGGAACATTTTTTCGATTTCGCCGACGTTGAACGGCTCAATGGTAGTAGGCGCACCGACGCCGGCATTGGCAATGAGCAAATCGACCGGCCCCAGACGAACGGTGAGATCGTGGATAGCGGCGACGATCTGCGGGCGCTCGGTCACATCAGCGACGGCGAAGGCGGCAGTCCCGCCGGATTTCTCGATCTGCCCGGCTAGGTCAGCGAGCTGTTCACGCCGACGCGCTATCAGACCGACCTTGCTGCCCTCGGCGGCCAAGGTCCGTGCCAGCGCCCAACCGATGCCGCTGGATGCTCCCGTGATGACCGCAACCTGACCCGCGAACGACATAGGCACCTCCGCAATTCTGTTACCGCTTCTGCGATCTTCCTTACCGGCGCGTCCAGCGCAGCCGGCGCCGTGAGAGTAGGCTCCTCACTTTTGTCTTCCTGTTGTATTTATCGCAAGCCTGAGATGTCGCGCCGGCGTGTTACAATGACAACGTGACACCTTTAAGCGGAAGGATGCTCCCATGAAACATAGTAGCGCCGTCTCAGGGTTGCTCGCTTTTTCGCTTGTTTCTTTGTCTTCGGCAGCTGCACCGCCGGCCCCCCCACCACCGGAAACCTACGACGTGCAGATCTCCTATCGCATCAACGCTTTTCGCAATGAACGCTTGTTGCAGTATGCCGAGATGATGCGCTATCTCAAGAAAAGGGGCTTTCAGCGCAATCCACAAGATGTGGCAGAGAATGAAGCGGAGGATGTTGCGCATACTCGCTTAAGCGGCACGGTCCCGGGTCGGCACGCCCAGGATCTTGTAAATGAACGACACATTCGTTCTATCCTGCTCATTCCGCACGGAGCGAAGCTACCAGAGGACAAAGCCACTCGTGTTCGCGTTGAGATCGAATTGTTCAGCGGCTTGACGCCGGAGGGACAATACCGACTCAGCCGACAGACGTTGGAAGTGTTGGCCGGGTTGTCATTTTTCGAGGCAGTCGGCTATGATTCCCGCGGCTACACGCGGCTGGTTGGCTCGATGCCTTTCCAGAACGTAGACATGCTGTTGACCGATCTACGGCAACAACCTGCTGGTCAGAAATTGCCGGCCCCCTTCAAGAACGTCTGGGCTATACGCGCATCACTGGTCACGCCGGACATGCCGCCGCCTCCTCCTCAGCCGCGATTACCGCAGGTGCCGAAGGAACAAGAAAAACTTTCTCCCGACCTGCGTGAAGTGCTAACGGATGCGGATGCCGCGGCCAAGCCGCGGCGGATGGAAGTGATCCTTGCCACTGCTCTGGATGCCGGGGACAAAAGTTTCCTCCGCCTGCTTCGTAGCGCCCTTCCGGGTCTGATTGTGGAAGGCCGGCTGGGACCGCTGGTCACGGTCGTCGCCAATCCCGCTCAGGCAACCACGCTTGCCGCTGTGCCGGAAGTCATCGGTGTGCGCTTGCCGCGTCGGCCACAGCTTTTCCATCCTGCTCTAACGGACGATCAGGCGCGCTGGCAGCCTCTTCTCGATGCCAGCGGTGCGGCGCGTCTGCAAGCCCTGGGCTGCAAGGGACGCGGCACGCGCCTGGCCATCGTGGACAACGATTTTCGCGGCTGGCAAGCGCTCGTTGGCAAGGGGTTGCCTGCTACTACGCGCCTCATCGATTTCACTGCAGAACGCAACGGCGATTTGCTCCCCGATCCGTTCTCCGCTGGCGATGAACCAGGCTCCGGCACGCACCGCGCTCTGACCATCGCCCGCCTGGCGCCGGAAATCCACCTCACCCTCATCCGCATCGATCCCGCCTCGCCCTACATGCTCGAAGCGGTGGCACGGGCCATCAACGGTGATGACGTGCCCTCGATCAATCTGGATAATCGCCTGACCGAGATACAAAACGACCGCGATGCACTCGACCAACGCCGCGCTCAATTGGCCGAAGAACGCCGCCAAGTTCTGAGCACATTTCCGACGCCGGATGAATCGCAACAGCGTCTGCTCAAACAAGCGGAGGAACAGAACTTGACGCCGGAGCAGCTGGAGAAACTTCCCGCCTTCCAGAGATTGCCCGAACGCGATCGAGCTTTCGTCCTCTATCGCATCCGTCAGCGGATCTACGATCGCGATGCCCGTGCGTTCCAGCAACGGCTGACTCGCTACCTGCAGTACAAGCAGGACATGCTTTCGCTGCGCGGCATCCGCGTGGTAGCCTCGGCGCTGTCCTGGCACGATGGGTTCCCGGTGGACGGCACCAGTGCCCTGAGCCGTTATTTTGATGATCGCCCCTTCCGCGCGGCGTTGTGGTTCCAGGCGGCCGGCGACACGCGGGGTCAAAGCTGGGCCGGTCTTTTCCGTGATGCCGATGGCAACGGCATTATGGAGTTTAACGATCCGCATCTACCGCTGCCACCGGACTTATGGTCGCCGGAACTAAATTTCCTGTCTTGGCAAACGCCGAAGGGACAGACGGTGCGTGATCTCCCCACCGGCGCTCGGCTCCGCTTCTCGCTCCAATGGCGCGAAGCCCATGATCCGCTCTATGCCCTGACCGGTGAGGATCCCTATCGCCGGCCGCTCGCCCGCAACATGCGCATCGTCCTCTTGCGGCAGCTTGACCCGACCGGCCAGCGTCAGCCAGCCGATGATATGGAGGTCGTCGCCCAATCGGTGGATGCCGGGATGCGCCTCAGCGCCATGCCCAATTCGGCTACCTACGAGATCACGCTCGATGTGCAAATCAAACAAGCGGGCCGCTACGCTGTGCGTATCGGCGGCGTCGCCCCCGACTCGATCTATCCGCCGGGCGATCCGACTCTGCCGTTTATGCGCAAACACAGCGAGGTCCACGTGCGGCTATTCGTGTCGGCGTTGGACGCTTCAGGACGAGCGATCTTCCACGATTTTACCACCGCCGCCGGCAGTCTCGGTATGCCCGCTGATGCCCGCACAACTATCACCGTTGGCGCCGCCAACTCCGGCAATCAACGTCAGCCCTACAGCGCCGGCGGCACTCCGTTCGGTCTGGATCTGCTGGCGAAACCAGACGTATTGTCTTACGACCGCGGCGAGGGCACGGCGGAGTCCGCCGCCTTCGCCGCTGGCCTGGCGGCGCTCGTTCCTGCCGCCGGTCACACGCCTTCGGCTTGTTTGCAAAACCTGCACATCCTTCCTGGAAACGTATTGCGTCTTCCGGAACGGTCGCCCGACCGCTGACGAGTGACGAACTGTCAGGCACGTGATGCGATTACTTTACCAGCCCGCAGCAAGCTGGATGGCTCCCCGTGCGGGTTCGTCGACAAGGGTAATCGGCCCTAGTGGAACGCCGAGGTTTGCCAAGGCATCCAAAACGCGCTGTCGATAGGCCACACTGCCCAGAAATAGTCCACCGGCCAAGGCGAGAGGGATCGGAGCTTCGCAGTGGAGTTGACGCACCACCGCCTGGCCCGCTCGCGCCAATTCTTGCGCTTGCTGCTGCACAAGCGTGGCAGCAACTTCATCCTTTTCTGCTTCTTCGAGCACCAGAGGCGCCAGCGCCGCCAAGTCGGCTCGGTCGCGGCCACTGCGGTAGACAGCGGCGATCAACTCTTGCGGCTGATTTAGACCGAGCCGGCTCAGGAAGCGTTCCGTCAAGCGCGTGGCCGGGCCGCGGGCATCGGCGGCGCGAACTACCGCTTGCAGGCCAGCCAGGACCAGAGCGTAGGCACTGCCTTCATCGCCGAGCAGATGGCCCCATCCTCCGGCCCGCGCCCGCCGCCCATCCGCGCTTTGGCCGAAAGCAATCGATCCGGTGCCAGCGATGAGCGCAAGCCCCCAGCCGTGCGGCGTCCCCGCGGCCAGCAAGATTGCGGCATCGTTAGTGACCTGGACCTGGTTGGCCAGCTGTACACGCTCCGTCCAGGCACGGATCAGGCTTTGGTCATCGGCCCGATCGGCTCCGGCCAACCCCAAGCACGCCGATGCCACGGAGCAACGCGTTATTCCTGCTGTGGTGAAGGCCGCGTTCACCGCTTCGTCCAGCGCTGCCAGCGCTCGCTCTTGACCTACTGCCTGCCGGTTAGACGGACCTGCCGTGCCGCGGCCCAGGATCGTCCATTGGCCCGCCCTACCCGCCGCCAACAAGGCAACGGTGTGAGTGCCGCCGCCGTCGATGCCGAGATACAGTTGCTCACCAGCCCGTAGCGCCAACGAGGTTTGTCCCCTCGCTGGAGTTGCCACCGAACATGACAACGCTTTCCGCACCTGACCGCCCGCCGCCGCCAGCCGAGAGCGCGCTTCCTCCGGCTCGACGCCACCCAGCTGCACCACCAATGCCGTTTTCAGCTCGCCGCCGCAGCGACGCAGCAATGCATCCGCCGCCTCGACCGAGAGGCCGGTGAGGAAACGCACGATGCGGTTGGTGCGCGCCCGCAGTTTGCTGTTACTGGCCCGCAGGTCCACCATAAGATTGCCATAGGTTTTGCCCAACAGGACCATCGCCCCCGTGCTGAGGATGTTCAGCACCAGCTTGGTGGCCGTGCCTGCTTTGAGCCGTGTCGAGCCACTGACCACTTCAGGACCGACCACAGGAACGATCGGCAGATCCACTTGCGAATTCAGCTCTGCATCGGTGTTGCAGGCAATGCCGATGGTGAAAGCGCCCTGCCGCCGGGCATAAGCAACGGCCCCCAACACATACGGCGTCCGCCCACTGGTGGCGATACCGACGACCACATCGCGGCTGCTCACTCCCAGCGATTCCAGATCGCATGCCCCCTGTTCCGGATGGTCCTCCGCCCCTTCGACGGCGCGTGTCAGCGCCGCTGGCCCGCCAGCGATGACACCGATGACTTGCTCCGGCGGCGAGTTGAAGGTCGGCGGGCACTCGCTGGCATCGAGCACGCCAAGCCGGCCTGAAGTGCCTGCACCGACGTAAAGCAGGCGTCCGCCCCTTCGCAGACGATCGGCAATGATTTCGACAGCTCGCGCCAGAGGTTCTGCCTGTGAAGCAACTGCGGGAACCACCCGCGCATCTTCGGCATTCATAAGACGGACGATTTCCAATGCCGTCATTTCATCCAATCTTGTCGAGGCCGGGTTCCGTGCCTCGGTTTGCAGATGATCCATATTGCGGTCCCAAACAATGCACAGCGAGGGCCACAGCGACGGTCGTCACTGTACCTATTGGAGCATACCACGGCCACGCCAGGCGCTGATCGCCCCACAACGGCGGCAGCCAGATAAGAAAGACCACGAGAAAGCCAATCACCAACCCCGCCAAAGCGGCCCACGACGGCACCGGACGGCGCAGGCTGCCCAGCAGGAACAGACCGAGGATCATGCCCGTGGTGAACCCGGCCACGGTGAACACCTGATCGATGACACTGCGATCGTGCAGCCAGTGCAGGGCAAACAGCGCCACGACGATGCGTGAGAGGCCCCAGAAGAGTGTCATCCAACGCGACACGATGAGATACGCGCGCTCCTTTAAACCGGGACGCAGCGGCCGATAGAAATCGTTCACAAACGCGCCGGCCGAGCTGTTCAGTGACGACGAGAGGGTACACATGGAAGCCGACAACACTGCCGCAATCACCAGGCCGATAAGCCCGTGCGGCAGAAAGTGGATAATGAAGACGCCGAACACTTCGTCATCCCGTGTCCCCGCTGACAGACGCAGCGTCCCCTGTTGATGGAGTACGTACAAACCTGTTCCAATTGATAAAAAGAGTAGAAATTGGAACAATACCACGACACCGCTCAGTACCAATGCCACCCGCGCCTGGCCGATCGACCGGCTGCACAGGTAGCGCTGCACCATCATCTGATCGGCTCCGTGGCTGGCCATGGTGAAGCAGGCGCCACCTATCAGGCCTGTCCAGAACGTGTACGTCTGCGTTAGGTCGAGGGTGAAATTAAGGATGGTGAACTTGTGCATCTGCTCCCCGACCGCGAGGTATCCCGGCACTCCCTGCGGTATCTGCTGAACAATGCAAATGCCGGCCACGATGGCGCCGAGGATATAAATGATAAACTGGATCGTATCTGTCCAGATGACGGCCTGAATCCCGCCCAGAAGCGTGTACAGGATCGTGGCGCCGCCAATGGCCAGCACCGAGGCAGGACCGTTCCAGCCTGTAAACTGTTGGAGCAGCAGGGCGGCCAGATAGAGACGCAGCCCATCCGCGACAACGCGAGTAAGAAGGAACACGCCGGAAGCGGTTCGCTGTACCGAACGATCAAAGCGCTGTTGGAGCAACTGATAGGCCGACAGTAATTCGCCGCGCAGGTACTGCGGTACCAAAAACCAGGCGATCAGCGCCCGGCCCACCACGTAGCCGAAGGCCAGTTGCAGGAAAGTGAAATCCCCCTTGAAGGCCACGCCGGGCACGCTCAGAAACGTCACCGTACTGGTCTCAGTGGCCACGATGGAGATAAGGACAAGCCCCCAGCGGACATTGCGGTCGCCGACAAAATAAGTGCTCAGGTTGTGCTGCCGCCGGCTGAACCAGGCCCCCAGCCCAATCGTCCCCAACACGTACAAGAGGACAATTGCCACGTCTACGGCCGCCAGTTCCGAATGCATCCTATCTCCTATACAGATCGCCTTTATTCTGAATCAGTACATCAAATAAGGCTGCCGCCGCTGGCGGAAGGCGTCCTCCTCCGCCTCCCAGATCCGACAGATATCGACGGCCGGCACGCCGGCTTCCAACGCCCGCCGCTCGCGGTCGCTGCCGAACAGAAGATCGATGGCCGGACGATCGCTTACGAATTCGTAAGTCTCCTGCCGCCAGGCGAACGCCCCACCCGACTGTTCCCGCAGCGCCGCCAACACCGCCAGGCCGGTACGCACCGGCTGAAACGCCTGCCGATCCGTCACATGCAGCTGCACCCCTGCGCAGGTCTGTCCAGCGAATTTGTGGAACGTGGGACGGAACCAGGCGGGCCGAAAAACGACACCGGGGCAGCCTTCCTCTTGCAAGTGTTGGCACAGTTTGCGGGCATCGATCCAGGGAGCGCCGCACAGCTCGAATGGCCGGGTGGTCCCACGTCCTTCCGAGAGGTTCGTTCCTTCCAGCAGGCATTGCCCCGGATAAACGAAAGCGGTCTCCAGCGTGGGCATATTCGGCGAGGGGAGCACCCATGGCAGGCCCGTCTGCTCGAAGTCCCAGCCGCGCTGCCATCCTTCACAGGGAACTACCATCAGCTCGACACGCAGATGTCGTTCAGCCCGGTACAGGCGGGCCAACTCGCCGATGGTCATGCCGTGTCGGGTGACGATGGGATGGATGCCGACGAAGCTTTCATACCCTCGCTGTAACAATGGCCCCTCGACCTTCTCGCCACCGAGGGGGTTAGGGCGGTCCAAGACGAAGACACGAAGCCCCTGCCGCGCCGCCGCCTCCAGGCATAGGAGCATGGTGGCCTGGAAAGTATAATAGCGGCTTCCCACATCCTGCAAATCGATCACCAGCGCATCCAGGCCACGAAGCTGCTCTTCGCTGGGTGTGAGGCTATCGAAGCTGTTGCCGTAGAGGCTGTAGATACGCAGGCCGGAATCCGCCTCGGTCCCCCCCGCAACGCCGATTAGATCCTGTTCTTCGCCCATCCATCCGTGTTCGGGGCCAAACAGGGCGGCCAGATGTACGCCCGGTGCCGCCGCCAATCGTTCACGGATGTGTCGAAGTCGGCTATCAACCGCCGCGGGATGGGTCACCAGACCGACACGCAAGCCACGTAGCGGAGCGAAACCTTGATCGACGAGGCAATCCAGCCCCGTGCGGACGCGAGCTTGTGGAACCACGGGGTCTCCGGGACCTCGTATCATGGACGCTGTTCCCTAATCTGTAAGCCTGCGGCCCAGTGGATTGCGTTGCTCAGCAGGCGCTGGAACGCCGGCTCTTTGAAATCATCGGGATGCCCTAGTGAGGTGTAGACAACGCGGCCGCCGGCCCGGGTGGTGTGCGTCCACAGAACCGGCTCAGCCGGCTTGCCGGGAATTGAACCAATCAACAGGGGCACAGCCGATTGCACCAGAGGAGAGACCTTGTAGAGTGAGCCGTTGCCGTACAGTTGAGTGAGGGGGACATCAGCCAGGATGGGGTGGCCAGCGGCACCGTCCGCCGGCTTGATCTCGACTTTGGGACCATCGCCATGATGGTTGGTATAATGGCCGCCGAACACCTCTGCATCGAACGATTCCCAGGTAGCGCAGCCCTGCGGCGGTTTCTTGCCGCGGAGTGAAAAGGCATGACTGGCCGTGCGGATACCGACCAGGGGTTTGCCGCAAGCAACAAATTTGCGGATCATATCCATCTGCTTTATCGGCAAAGGTCGGCGGCGCACGCTGACAAGAGCGAGGTCGGCCTCGTCCAGCACATCGAGTCCAGGCAAATTGTGAGCATCACTTTCGCTGCCGAATACGGTGCTAATACGGAAGGATTTGCCCAGGTGCTTGAGGGCGAACTCCGGCAGCGTGCGCTCCGTTTGGTATTCCGATTCGGCAATAATCAAGACCAGGTGCGGCCGTTTGTCGCCGGAAAAACGGAACGGTTTGCCGCCGAGGATCTGATCGCTGGTGATAGTGGGACACACCCATTTCTCGATATGCTCGACGATCAAATCCGTGCCGGTGAAATGGCTGACGAACGGAGCGCGGGCAGGATTGTACATGGCATCGGTCAGGTCGCGCATCAGCACAACGTTTTTGCCGTTCTTGGCCATCTGCCGCAGGCCGAAGGGCCGGCCCAGGACGCACATGTTCGTGTGTACGCCGATCAGGATAACATTGTCGATGCCGCGCTGCTCCATTACACTCCAAATTTCCTCGCCTTTATCGCTAATAATATCCCGATTGTCGATGGTCAACACATCGATCTGCGCTTTCCACGGGGCGCGGGGATTGCGACCCATCTTGTGGAGCTTTTCAGCCCAGGCGCGATGCTCGGCAGGGTCATCGTCCTCACCACCGTCGCTCTGATCAAGGGGATAAACCCCCTTCTCTTCGGCGGGAATGCGCGAGCACCAGCTACCGATGTCTTTGGGCATGTTTTTGGCGCGCGACGTCTGGAGCGCGTTTTGGCGAGCGGGATGATCTTTGTAAGCGTTCATGCATTCGCTTGGTGCATGAATAATGAGGACGCCACGGTTGCGGGCCGCGCTCAGCAGTTGGTTCATGCGCGGCGCCATCTCACCGACACGGCGGGCAGCGTTGAGGCAATGGTGCGAGTCCCACATATCGCAAACGATGATCGCTGTCTTCTTGGCGTCCCACCTGGCGGACTGGACGATCGTGTGAAACCGACCGCTGCCCGGCTTGGTCTCGACACGCTTGCGTAAGGATAACGATAACGTCCCTGCATCCTCTGCGGCGGAGCATGGGAATGCCAAGCCGGTACAGCTCACCAGCATCAAAAGGAAAGCTGTCGCCCTGTGTGCAATCTGCCCAACGGACACGGACCCAGGAATCTTCATGCCGCAGATGCAGGTCCGGCCGCCCAGGATTTGGGGATTGAATGTAATGCGGTCGAACACGGCTTTCTCCCTTGATTAGCAATCGAACAACGAGCGTTGCTGCGGCGGCGGTGTTGCAAACGGCGGCACCACCGGCAAGGCCGTCCGCTCCTCGATCAACGCACGCAGACGTCGGGCATTGGCAACTGCCTGTCCGCGATAACAATTGTTGAACAGAAACAGTGTTTCCTCCGTCTGTTCCTGTTCTGCATGCATTCGGTCGATCCATTCCGTCAACTCGTTGTCGCTGTAGTTATAATCATAGCGTTTTTTGTCACCGCCGTACCAACTTTCAGCGCGGCGCGAATGCAGGCGCACATAAACACGACGGCCAGACTGCACCCAGCCGCGCGGGAACAAAGCCGGCACATCGGGAACGTCTACCGAGACCAGGTCGAGACGATGATCCGCCATCCACCTGGGCAGATCTTCACGCTGCCATGACCGATGACGCAACTCGATTGCCAACCGCATGTCGGACAGCTCGGTACTTAATTTTTGTAGCCATTGCAGAGATTTTTTCTCGTAATGAGCTGACTGCGGCAGCTGGCAGAGCAAGCCCAGGAGCTGTTTGCGCCGTTGCAACTCCGCTACGGCGTCGCGGAATGCAGCCAAATCGTCTGTTCTCTGTTCATGGCTGAGGGAGCGTGGCAATTTGACAATGAACTGAAACTCATCCGGTGTGTTGTCGGCGAGGCGGGCGAGCATGGCAGGTGTGGGCGGGCGATAGAACGTGAAGTTCAGCTCCACCAAGGGAAAGACGCAGCAGTAATACGGCAACATCCGGTCGGGGCGTGTGCCCGGAGGATAAAAAACGCCGACCCAATCCGGGTACGAATAACCCGATGTGCCGATCCATACATTCATGCCTCATTTCTCCTGGCTGCCTCATTATCCACGAACAAAACTGCACTGGCAAGCACCAGACGCCTTTCGGTAGGATAACGCCCCGCTGGGGCCGAAAGTCCTGGCCGACGTCTGTTGGGGAGGGCGATAGACATGGCGGAGGCAAACGGACAAAAGCTAACGGCGCGGAACCTTGTTCTGGGTTTGAGCGGCGTACTGCTGTTGTTGCTGGGCGGATTGTGGCTGATCGATCCGGACGCCTTTCCTGTCGGCAATACCACGGAAGCGGAACAGCCTGCGCCGGCGCTGCCTGCGGAATACAATTCCCCTCCCCCCTCCGACGCCGAGCGCATTGCCCGTTTGCAACGCTCCATCGAGGAGCAGCGCAAATACCTGGAAAGATTAAAGGCACAGCTTAACGATCCCAACAGCGAGTATTACAAGGCGGAGAAACGTTTTCAGGATGTCGATGCCGAACGCGAAAAGGTCCGCCGGGAAATTCGGGACTTAAAAGAAGCAGGCAAGACAGCGGAAGCCGCCGCACGCGAAGCTGCCCTCAAAGACATCGAGACGCGTTGGCAGCGACAGCGTGATCGTTTCAACTTGGCCATCCAAGAACACAAAGATCTGCAACGGAGCATTGATACGGCGACGAAACAACTCCACGAGGATGAGCAAGCGCTGGCACGCTTTTCCGGCACGGCTTCTTCCTCTTCCTCTTCCGCTCCAGCATCCGATGCAGCGCTTGCTTCCGCCGCACCATCGGCAAAGACCAAGGAGAAAAATGCGCCGCCTTCCTCTTCTCCGCGCTCTCTTCTGCCTACGCCGTCCTTGTCGCGGGCACCTATTACGGCTTCTTCAGAATCGCCATCGTCGTCGGCTCCTTCTACGCCCAGCGCTTCTGCGGCCCAACCGGCCACCCATGTCTCCCGCGAAGTCGAACGCGCTCGTGAAGAAGCCAAGCTCAAAGAAGAAGCTGCCAGGCAGGCTGAGAGCAAGGCCCAATCCATCAGCGAACGCATCGAGATTGCCAATGATAACATCGCCCAGACCAAAAAACTCCTTGAAGATGCCCGCCGTCGTGCCGACCTCGAGCAACAAAAGAAAACGCAGCTGGAAAACGAATTAAAACAAAAAATATCCGCAAAGGCAGATGAAGCCGAGTTGCAAGAGATGGAGCGCCGCATCAAGTCTGCTGGACAGCGTTTTCAGCAGGCTCTCGATGACGTTCGCTCGACGACCGATCATCTCCACGATTTGCAGGACCAATTGAGCCGCCTGCAAGCGGCGCAAATTCGCGCCCTGCACGACGCCGACGCCAAAAAGCAGGCTGCTGAAGCTGCCGAGGAACGGATTGCCCAGCTGCAAAATCCCTTCCGTCCGCGCAATATCGTGCATTGGCTGTTCAGCCATGGCCCGCGTCTGTTGTTTATTGCCCTGGGAACATTCGTCTTTTATCGTCTATCACGGGTCTTCAGTCGACAACTCGTTCAGATCATGTCCCAGGGCACAAGCAAGCGCGGCACCCACCAAGATCGCGAGAACCGGGCGCAAACACTGGCCGGTGTCTTCAACAGCGCCCTGTCACTGCTTATCCTGGGTGGCGGCAGTTTGATGATGCTCGATGAGATCGGCATTCCCATTGTGCCCTTGATGGGCGGCGCCGCCGTGGTCGGCCTGGCCGTCGCCTTCGGCGCCCAGAATCTCATCAAGGACTATTTCTCCGGCTTCATGGTGCTTCTGGAAGATCAATACGGCATCAACGACGTGGTGAAAATTGGCGAGATTTCCGGCCTGGTCGAACACATCTCGCTGCGCACCACCGTACTGCGCGATCTGGAAGGCACCGTCCACTTTATCCCGCACGGCACCATCACCACCGTCAGCAATCAAACGCATGGTTGGTCGCGGGCACTATTCGACATCAACATCGACTACAAAGAAGATCCCGATCGTGTCATGGAAGTGCTGTTGGAGATTGGCCGCGAGCTGCGCCGTGATCCGGTGTTCGGCCCGCTAATTCTCGACGATCCGGAAATGCTCGGTGTCGATCAGTTCGCCGATTCGTCGGTAATTCTCAAATTTTTCCTGAAAACACGGCCGCTCCAGCAATGGACGGTCAAGCGTGAGATGCTGCGGCGCATCAAAAAGCGCTTCGATGAGTTGGGCATCGAGATTCCCTATCCCCATCAGACGGTGCATCACCGCTACGACTCGCCGCCCCCTCCCACCTTGCCATTCTCGAGCGTGGCCTGAGCGCGGGCTCTTGTCCGCGAACCTGCTCAGACCCTGCCGTGTCCGTGGTACTACCACCTTCCTGGCCAGCGCGATAGCATCCAGGAAGATAGATCTTCGGACATTCGGCGGAGGAGCGGACATGAACAAGGACATCTATCGCGGGCCACTAGAACAAGTGAACGCTTACTGCTGGCGCATTCCCAAAAGCTATAAGCAAGGCATGCGCGTCGATGGCTTGATCTTCGCCAGCGAGCGCTTGCTGGAAAAGATCAAGCAAGACCAGGCACCGGATCAGGTCGCCAATGTTGCCTTCCTGCCGGGCATTCAACACGCCAGCCTGGCCATGCCGGATATTCACTGGGGCTACGGTTTCTGCATCGGCGGCGTCGCCGCTACCGATCCCGAGGAAGGCGGAGTAATTACACCTGGCGGAATCGGTTTCGATATAAACTGCGGCGTCCGTTTGGTGCGCTCGAATCTGTTTTACCGTGAGGTGAAACCGCACTTGCGTACGTTGGTGGACGAGTTGTTCCGCAACATCCCTACCGGCGTCGGGCGCTCAGGACGCTATAAATTCGACAAAAAAGAGTTATATAATCTTCTTGCTGAAGGCTCGCGCTATCTCATCGGCCGCGGTTTGGCGACCCAGGGCGACATCGATCATACCGAAGCCCAAGGCCGGCTCGACGGCGCCGAGCCGGATAACGTTAGCGAGCGGGCCCTGGAGCGCGGTGCCGAACAGTGCGGTACGCTTGGTTCCGGCAATCACTTCCTGGAAGTAGAGGTGGTCGATCACATTTTCGATGAGGAAGCGGCGCGGGTTATGGGACTGGAAAAGGACATGATTTGCGTTTTGATCCACAGTGGTTCGCGCGGCCTGGGCTATCAGGTGTGCGATGATGCCCTGGCCATGCTGCGTAAGGCGCCCGAGAAATACGGCATCGAACTGCCCGACCGGCAACTGGCCTGCGCTCCCGTCGATAGTCCCGAAGGGCGACACTATATCGGAGCCATGCGGGCGGCGGCGAACTTCGCCTGGTGCAATCGGCAGCTGCTCATGCAGCAGGCCCGCGAGGTGTTCGCTGCGGTGTTCGGCCGATCGTGGCAGGAATTACAGATGAACCTGGTCTACGATGTCTGCCATAATATCGCCAAGTTTGAGGAGCATACCGTCAACGGCAAGCGCAAGAAGGTATGGGTGCATCGCAAGGGCGCAACGCGCGCCTTCCCCCCGGAGCATCCGGAGGTGCCGCCAATGTATCGGCACATCGGCCAACCGGTTATCATTCCCGGCGACATGGGTCGGGCCAGCTGGGTGCTGGTTGGCCAGGAGGGCAGCATGGACAAGACATTCGGCACCACTTGCCATGGCGCTGGCCGTGCCATGAGCCGTACCGCCTCGGTCAAAGACGCCGCCGGTCGTCGCATCGATAAAGAACTGGAAGCGCTTGGCATCATCGCACGCGCGCAGAGCCGCAAAGGACTCGCCGAGGAGCAATCCAAAGCGTACAAGAACGTCGATGACGTCGTCGAGGTTGTCGATCGGGCCGGGCTGTCAAAACGCGTGGCACGGCTGCGGCCGATCGGTGTCATCAAGGGGTGAATGATTAGCCGCGACGCGGAACAGAGCGTGAGGATTATTCCTGCACTCCGCTCTGCGTCGCGGCTAACCGAGAGCTTATGCCCGTGCATCAGCCAGTAACTCGCGGACCTCGGCGACCAGCGCCTGCGGTTGCAGCGGCTTGGTCAAGTAAGCATCGGCACCTAGCTCACGCGAACGTTGACGTGCGGCTTCGTCATCCAGCGCCGTCAGCACAATCCAGGGAATGCGCTTAAGCGATCCCTGACGGCGCAATTGCTGCACCATTTCCAGTCCCGACATATCCGGCAGCATCAGATCGAGAAGGATGGCCGCTGGACGCTCGTGTTTCGCCGTCTCCAGCGCCTGGCGCCCTTCCTCAACGCCCTGACAAACGACGCCTTCACGCTGGAGTAGCTCACACAGCAAATGATTTGTCTCGGCCTCATCCTCAACGATGAGGACCGGTGCCTCGGGGGCACCCCTTGCTGGCGCTGCGGGCTGATGGACCGCAAAGCGTCCTACCCCGGGCCGGACGACGCGATACCAGTCGCGAAAACGCACAGCGATGGAAACTTCCGGCGTTCCGGCCGGCAAAATGATCTCGCCCAAATGCGCCAAACCGCGATCCAGGAGAATGCGCATGTCGCTGCGAAGTCGGAATGGGGGCACGCAGCCGGGCTTACAGCCCTTGAACCAGCTGGCGATTTCCGCTTCCGTCGCCAGGCGCAGCTCCGGCTCGCCTAGCACCGAACGCACACGCTCGACATCCAGACGCGCCACGGCCGGCAGCACGACCATAACCGGATGCTCTCGTGCATTCAAAAACACAACTTTGGCCACGCGTCGTCCTGTCACGTGCTCGACATGCGCCAAATGCGACGCCGAAAAGACCGGCGGATGAACGTGCTCACGGTATGGCACGCCATAATAAGCCAGCAAACGTTGCAACCACTGAGGGACCGACATGAGGAGACCTCCCTGTAGCATTCATGGAGATGATCTCGGAAGGGGACTTCCCTTCTTCACACTACTCCTTGCTGTTGCGCAAGTCAACGGTTCAGAGGGCTTTTTTACCGTCAAAGCTGCGAACTCCTTGCCTGCGAAGCCTCCTAATATCCCCAATGCCGCCTACCATGTTCGTGCCATGCATGCCCATCATGTTCTCAACGTACCGTCAAGATCTTGGTCAGTCATAGGGCCATGGGGCCATAATTCGGGTTTCCCTCTCAATTTTGGCGTGGAGGGGGAGTACGTACCGGAGGTCTTTTCCCTCCTCCCTTGTGGG
>Ga0070737_10001377_pt1 | contig 35130 bp, 28 predicted proteins | sample Coa_R1_10_FD_66438 | JGI IMG/M metagenome (GOLD analysis project Ga0070737, IMG submission 66438) | Surface soil microbial communities from Centralia Pennsylvania, which are recovering from an underground coalmine fire - Coalmine... | ecosystem: Environmental > Terrestrial > Soil > Unclassified... | reverse complement strand
TTTCCATATCGGCATTGTGCAGATGTCGTGCAGCCCGGAGCCGGAGCAGAATCTGGAACGGGCGGTCGCGCACGTCCGTGATGCCGCCGGCAAGGGTGCCGAGATCATCTGCCTGCCGGAACTTTTCCAGACGCAGTACTTCTGCCAGCGGGAAGACATCGCGCTGTTCGATCTCGCCGAACCGATTCCGGGGCCGGCAACCGCGCGTCTCGGCGATCTGGCCCGCGAACTGAAGGTCACGATTATCGCCTCTCTGTTTGAGCGTCGCGCTGCCGGCGTTTACCACAACACTGCGGCGGTTCTTGACGCCGAAGGCAAGCTCGCCGGCATCTACCGCAAGATGCACATCCCCGACGACCCGCTGTATTACGAAAAGTTTTACTTCACGCCGGGCGATCTCGGCTTTAAGACTTTCGAAACGAATTTTGCGAAATTCGGCACCCTGATCTGTTGGGACCAGTGGTATCCCGAGGGCGCACGCCTGACAGCGCTGCAGGGGGCGAACGTCCTGTTCTATCCCACGGCCATCGGCTGGCATCCGGATGAGAAGGCGCGCTACGGCGAAGCGCAGTACGATGCCTGGCAAACCATCCAGCGCGCACACGCCATCGCCAACGGAGTGTATGTCGCCGCCGTGAATCGCGTCGGCTTTGAGACCGGCAATATTCGCGGTAAGGAAGCGCCGGGGTCCCCAGCGCGCGCCGACGCTGCGCGCGATGGGGTGGTAGCGCCGGGCAAGGGCCTCGAGTTCTGGGGAGGCTCGTTCATCGCCGATCCCTTCGGACGGGTCGTCGCCCAAGCCTCCCACGACAAGGAAGAAATTCTGGTGGCCGAGGTCGATCTTCGCCGCATCGAGAACGTGCGGCGTAACTGGCCCTTTTGGCGCGATCGCCGGGTCGAGGCCTACACAGCCATTACGCAAAGGTTTTTGGTCTAGCTTGTGCCCCCGAAGTCTAAGAAACTCGCGCAAACTCCTGCCGCCCTCGGCTATCGCATGCCCGCCGAATGGGAGCCGCACGACGCCACCTGGATCGCCTGGCCGCACAATCGCTCGGACTGGCCAGGAAAATTCGAGGCCATTCCGTGGATTTACGCCGAGATTGTTCGCCATCTGGCGCGCGTAGAGCGCGTCAACATCCTGGTGAACGACGAGGCCGCTGAGGCGAAGGCGCGCCAGGTGCTGGTCCGCTCGCATGTGCTGCCTGAACGGGCGATTGAGCCCGGTAAGCGTCTCGCCCGCCCTAGCCAAAAACAGGCTAGAACGGGGCACCCGCCCGCCGGCAACATCCGCTTCTTCCGCATTCCCACTAATCGAGGATGGACCCGCGACTACGGCCCCATCTTTGTTCGCCGCGATTCACGGAAAGGCGAACTGTCGCCGGTGGCCGCCACGGTGTGGCGATTCAACGCCTGGGCCAAATATAAGGACTGGAATCTGGATGCGCTGGCCGGGGCGGAAATGGCCAGTCGCGCTCGCGTCCCGTTATGGCAGCCTGAGATGCGCATTGACGGCGAGCTTCGCCCTATCGTACTGGAGGGCGGCAGCATCGAGGTCAACGGTCGCGGCACGCTGCTCACCACCGAGGAATGCCTGCTGAGCGACGTGCAGCAGCGCAATCCCGGCGTCTCGCGCGAGCATCTGGAAGAAATGTTTGCCGATTATCTGGGCATCGAAAAGGTCATCTGGCTGGAACGGGGCATCGCCGGCGACGACACCCATGGGCACGTGGACGACATCGCTCGCTTTGTCGGCTCCCGCACCGTAGTGACCGTTTATGAGCCTGATCCCGACGATCCCAACTACGAGCCGCTGCACGAGAATTTTCGCTGGCTGAAGAAGAGCAGCGACCAATCAGGCAAACCTCTAAAAGTGCTGAAACTGCCAATGCCCAAGCCGGTGTACTTTGAGGGCCGGCGGCTGCCCGCCAGCTATGCCAATTTCTACATCGCCAACAAGCTCGTCCTGGTGCCCGTCTTCGGCGATCCCAACGATCGCCTGGTGCTGGACACGCTGGCCGAGTTGTTTCCCGAGCGCGAGGTCGTCGGCATCTATTGCCGCGACTTCATCTGGGGACTGGGAGCGTTGCACTGTATGACGCAGCAACAACCGGCGGAATGATCGCCGACATCACGAACGACGTAGGCGCTTGACCAACAGGGCCACGAAGAAGTATCCCACTGCCGCCACCCCGGCATAGAGAAATCCATTGGCGAAGACGATCGTGCCGACCGCCAATCCCAGTTCCAGATACGAATCGGGCGAGGGGCCGATGGCCAGCGACAGGATATACGGCGGACAAAGCAGCAGCGCGAGCGCGCCTGACACGTCGTGGAAGCCGGGAGCGATCCCTCCCGACCTCCAAACCCAATACACACCGATGGCCACGGCCATGCCCAGTACGAAGCTGATGACAAGCGCCATCAGCAAGTATTTCTCTTTCACTCCGGGCCGCTGCGCCAAGATTTGCCGTGCTCCCATCCCAGTGTAGTGTGCCTGCCGGATGAATGCACGGGCGGAGAGCGTAGCTCCGTGCTATTCTGCCGTGGAATTCTCTGCGGAGGGCTTGATGAGCACCAGCACGGCAAACGTAAATCCGTCTTTTTCTCCCACCGTCCCCCATAACATGGTGACCACCGCCTTCACCCTCGACGGCTACCGCATCGTGCGCAATTACGGGCTGGTGCGCGGCATCATCGTCCGCTCACGCTCTATTGTCGGCACCATTGGCGCCGGCTTGCAGACGTTGGTCGGCGGCAACATTACCCTGCTGACCAACCTTTGCGAGAAAACGCGCGAGCACGCTTTCGAACTAATGTTGGAACACGCCGCCGAGCTTGGTGCCAACGCCGTCATCGGCATGCGCTACGACGCGACCGAAGTGATGCAGGGCGTTACCGAGGTGCTGGCGTACGGTACGGCGGTGTATGTAGAGAAAAGTAGCGACTAGCCGTTTGCCGGACACCCAGCCTCGGCTGCTCTGTCATCTCGAGCGGAGTGAGGCTGGTCACCGTGACCAGCCTCATGGAGTCGAGAGACCTGCTTTCCCGTGGGATTTTCCGTCACGCGCCCACGCGCTTAATGCACTCCTCCAGCACGTCCATGGCGATGTCGGCCTGCTCTTTGGTTACCACCAGAGGCGGGCAGATGCGAATGCTGTTAGGGCCGCAGCCCAGGAACAGCACGCCGCGCTGGAAGGCCAGCTCGACAATTCGGTCGCGCTCGGCGGCACCGGGGGTCTTCGCCTTCTTGTCGGTAACGATTTCAACTCCGATCATCAGGCCGCGCCCGCGCACGTCGCCTACCAGAGCGAGACGCTGAGGCCATTCGGCAATGCGTTCCATGATGTGACGTCCTACCACCTCGGCGTTTTTGATGGCTTCGCGTTCCAGAATGTCCATGGTTGCCAGGGCCGCCGCGATCGAGACCGGATTGCCGCCAAAGGTGGAGGCGTGCGATCCCGGCACCCAATCCATAAGCTCGGCCTTGGCCATCATCACACTCAGCGGCATGCCGCTGGCGATGCCTTTGGCGATGCAGACGATGTCGGGCTCAACACCGGAGTGCTCAATGGCCCACCACTTGCCCGTACGCCCACAACCGGACTGCACTTCATCCGCCACCAGCAGAATGCCGTGACGGTCGCAGATGCGGCGCAGCTCCTGCAGGAAGACTGTCGGCGCCACCACATAACCACCCTCGCCTTGGATGGCTTCGACAAAGATTGCTGCGACTTCCTCGGGGGGCAGTGTTGTCTTGAAAAGCTTTTCTTCGATGAAGCGGGCGCAGCCGAGGGCAAACGCCTCGGCTTCCTGCGGGCTGCCGCCTGCGCACCCGCGATAGACATCGGGATAGCGCACATGGGTCACGCCGGGAACCAGCGGGGCGAAGCGGCGGCGCTGCTGCGGCTTGGAAGCGGTCAACGACAGCGCGCCCATGGTGCGGCCATGGAAAGCCCCGTAGAAGGCGATGATGTTCTGCCGCCGGGTGTGGTAGCGCGCCAGCTTCAACGCGGCTTCAATCGCCTCCGCGCCGGAGTTGCCATAGTAAATCTTGTGCGGGCCCTTCATGGGCGCTACACGCGACAGACGCTCGCCCAGCGTCACCATACTTTCGTAGTAGAAGTCTGTGCCGGACATGTGGATCAGCTCGGCCGCCTGCCTTTGGATGGCGGCAACCACCTCGGGATGACAGTGGCCGGTCGAGGTCACGGCAATACCGGCAGAAAAATCCAGAAACTCATTGCCGTCTACATCCTCGACGATGACGCCGCGGCCGCGTTTGGCAACCAGGGGATAAGACCGCGTGTACGACGGGGAAACATAGCGCTGATCACCTTCGAGAACGCGACGCGCATTGGGACCGGGCAGCGAAGTTTTGTGATGGAGAGCAACAGCGGGGCTAATCGTATGGACGGACATTTCGTTTTCCTCCAAAGGCTGGCGGCAAGCCGAGAACGGCAGCCGAGGCTTTACGCAACCCGAAAATCATTCCGCGAGGGGTGATGACGGGCAGGCGGAGCGGAAAACGGAAGCTTAGTCGCCGGAGAAAAGATTGGGGCGCACCCTGCTGGGGGCGAGCCTGGACTCAGCGCGGAGCGAGACGGCGGGAGTGCGACAGCTCGCACCGTTGTGCGCGACATTTTTACGGCGGGTCACGGCTGGATTCCTGCCTTGATTATAGTCGGCCCGCATCGCCAGCGTAACCCCTTTGCGGGACGAATTTTCCCCATCTATAAGGAAATCCAACGTATAGTGTCTCTCATATAGCTTGCCAAGGTTGCCGAGAATCCAGGAGGTTCTGGATGGCAGACGCGACTGCAGACTTGATTCTGCTGGTGGACGACGATGCGACTGGCCGGTCGGTTCGCAAGCTGGTGCTAGAGACTCAGGGACATAACGTCCTGGCCGTAGGAGATGCGCCCTCGGCCCTGCGCACGCTGGCGACTGAGCCGGTTTGCTTGGTCATCGTCGATTACTTTCTGCGTGACACGACGGGAGCGGAGCTTGCCAAAACGATGCGTGAGGTGAAGCCGGAGGTGCCGATCCTGTTGTTATCAGCCTCCGGCGAAATGCCGCAGGGCGCTGAATACGCCGACGCTTATCTCTCCAAGCTGGAGCCGATAGCGGTAGTCGAATCGACGATCGGCGCGCTCCTCGATAAAAGGCGGCGCAGCACACCGTAACTCTACCCTGGGCGGGATCTTTTGTCGCTGGCGAGGTGCCTCACCCGCTTTCCGCCTGCCGGGAGCCGGCGTTTCACGGCGGAGAGCACAGCAGCCGCGTCCGCTTCGCCGCTGATTTTCGGCTTACCGAGCGAAGTACAGCAGCCCGAAGATATACAGCCAGAGTACTGCCATGAAATGCCAATACCAAGCAGTCACGTCGACGACCAGGCGGCGCGTCTCCGGCGGCTTGTGCAGCCACACCGTGATTCCCGCGTACGACAGCACCAGGATCCCGCCCAGCAGGTGTACCGCGTGAACTCCCGTCAGAATGAAGAAGAACGAGCTGCTGACATTGGTCGTGAAACTAGGGTTAGTGATTTGCAGCGTATACCAGGCATAGCCCTGTCCGGCCAGAAAGCCGAAGCCCAGCAGGATGGTGATCCAAAGCCAGGGAAGAACATGGTTGTGGTCCACACGAATGCCGGGAATGCCGGCGATGGGCGCGAGCGCAACATCTTCCGCAGCGCGGCGGCGAGCAACTTCGAGAGTGATGCTGCTCAGCGCCAGGATGAAGGTGTTGATCAGGAGAATGCGCACGGGCAGCGTCAGGGGTACCCAGTTGCTGATGTAATCGTTGCGTGCCGGGTCCCACACCGCGCCGGCCTTGCGGACCACATAGGCCGTAGTGAAGGAGACGAAAAGCATCACCACCGAACCCAGCGCCAGCAGCAGGCCCAGGCGATAGCGCCGGAGGCGCTCACGATAGCTGGGCCGGTCGTCGCCGCCGCGGCCGCCACCTCCGCCCCACCCGCCGGGCCAGTTGGCCACCGGGCCGCGCCCCCCGCCGCCGCGGGCGGTCTTCGGCTCCCGAATGCTGGTTATGCGCGCCATCCTGGTACGGCCCCTTCACACGAAGCGGCGCGCTCCTGCCTTCCTTCCTGAGCGCCCTCCGCCTCGCCTGCGTCTACGTCACACACCCCTGTGACATTATGATGCGCGTCCCGGCTTCGTAACACAACCTTTTCGCGACTCGCTTTTCGCACGAAGAATACCCTTGAAACGAGCCGGTGAACCCGACAGCGGATCGTTAACCAGGTGCGCAATGGAATGCAGGCATTGGACGGCCAAAAGCGAAGGGCAAAAGCGGCTGTCTTACAATTGATCTACCGTGGGCCTTCGATGAAACGGATCCTCCTTATCGTACTCGCCGTATGCGCGACTTTGTACGCCGGCGATTTTCTTTCGTTGCGTTTCGGTTGGCCGGCGCGCGCGATGCTGGGCAGCGTGACGGTCCACACCTATTACGCAGTGAAGCTGAAGAGCGGCAAGACCGAGTACGACTATGCCGGCGATCACAACGTTAGCTGCGCTAATTCCTTATTTCCCCAGTTAGGCATGGCGCCTTGCTGGTATGCCAGCCGCCATACCGACGAGCAGATCACGATCGATTCCGGGAACCCGCATAATCCAAGCCTGTTTTAAGAACTCAGTAGCCGGCGGCCAGTAGTCAGTTGCCAGTTCTCCCCTCTCAGTGTTCTCTATTGACAAGCACCCCACGTGAGCGGGGCTGCGGGAACTGCGTTCGGGCACCAGCGTTGTCAACCGTCGCGTGCGCGGTGGGGGCTCTCGCCTCCACGATTGCGACCGCCGACTGGCTACTGCCCGCTTGCATTCCCCCGCACTCTGTTCCATCTTGATGACATGCGCCGCCACAAACTAGTTCCTGGACATCACGTCCAGCAGCGTCAATTGGGCAACAAGTGCTTCGGTTGCGGCCCGCAGAACAAAACCGGACTGAAGCTGAAGTTTGTATTGGACGAAGAGCGCGGGCGTTTCTTGTGCCGCTTCCGCCTGCAAGGGCGCTTCGTGGGACCGCCGGCACACGCCCACGGCGGCATCATCGCCACCATTCTGGATGAGGCCATGGGCAAGGTGAACAAACTTCGCAATGTGGTCTGCCTCACCCACACGATGCAGATACGGTATCAGAAGCCGGTGCCGCTGTTTAAGCCGCTGATTGTCGAAGGCTGGGAGCAGCGGGTGCGCGGTCGCGAACACTACCGCGCCGCCGAAATCCGCAACGGCGACGGCGAAGTGCTGGCCAGCAGCAAAGGGAAGTTCATTGAGATCGATCCCCACCGCATGTTTGCCAAGTACCTGAAGGAGAAGCACAGCGACGCAACGTAACACCAAGCCTATTTAGACGCCGGCGATGGAACTCCTGCGCTCCATCAGCACAGTGTCGCGCCAGCGGCCATTGAGGAAGCCGATGCGCTCGCGCGTGCCGACGATGCGAAAGCCCGCTTTCTGATGAACGCGGATGCTGATTGAATTTTCGGCATGAATGACGGCCTGCAAGGTCCAGATGCCGTTGCGTTCTGATTCAGTGATGAGCGCGGCTAGCAGTGCGGCGCCGATTCCCTGCCCGCGCGCCCGCTCAGCAATATAAACGCTGACTTCGGCGACGCCGCGATACACGTAGCGTCGCGAGACGGCGCTGAGCGCCGCCCAGCCGAGGACGTTGCCGGCCTTCTGCGCCACCAATCGGCACACCGGCAGATGGTGGGCATCCCACTCCTCCCACGACGGAACTGAGGTTTCGAAGGTGGCGTTGCCGGTAGCGATTCCCTCGGCATAAATAGCGCGCACCGCCTCCCAGTGTTTTTCGGTCAGGGGAACAATTTCAACCGCGCTCATGGTTAACTGCGACCTTACACCCCGCCAAACAGCAGAGTAAAATAAAGATTGGTTCTAGCTTAATTCTTGCGCTATGTCTCAGGACACGTCTTTGGTGCGCCGTTCGCGGCCATGAATTATGGCTTCAGCCCCTGCGCCTTGCCACAGTGCCTCAGGGGCTAAGGGAAGAATTCCCCAGACCGTTCTTCGGCGCCGCTCGAGTCATGTCTTGGTACAAAACGTGGAGGGCGTGTCTGCTTTGGCGAAAGGCAAAGTCGCGGTTTGAAGTAGGAGAACTCTGATGCCGGAAAGTAATGGTAATCATACGGGCTTGCGGTTAAAGACCGGCCTGGCCGAGATGCTCAAGGGCGGCGTCATCATGGACGTGATGAGCGTCGAGCAGGCCGAAGTGGCGGAAAAAGCCGGCGCCGTCGCAGTCATGGCGCTGGAGCGTGTGCCGGCGATCATTCGCGCCGAAGGCGGCGTGTCGCGCATGGCCAATCCCCGGCTGATCAAGCAGATCATGGCCGCGGTCTCGATTCCGGTTATGGCCAAGTGCCGCATTGGCCACTTTGCCGAGGCGCAGATTCTGCAGGAGATCGGCGTCGATTACATCGACGAATCCGAGGTACTGACTCCGGCCGACGAAGAACATCACGTGGACAAGTGGGCCTTCACCACCCCGTTCGTCTGCGGAGCACGCAACCTGGGCGAGGCTCTGCGGCGCATCGCCGAAGGCGCTGCTCTGATTCGCACCAAGGGCGAAGCCGGCACCGGCGACGTCATCCACGCGGTCAAGCACATGCGGCAGATCGTCAGCGAGATGAGGCAGCTCACGGTAATGACCGAGCAGGAACTTTTCGCCGCTGCCAAACAGCATCAGGCGCCGTATGAGCTGGTGAAAATGGTGGCGAAGACGGGCAAGCTGCCGGTGCCGAATTTCTCCGCCGGCGGCATTGCCACACCGGCCGACGCTTCGATGGTGATGCAACTGGGGGCGGAGGCGGTGTTTGTGGGCTCAGGCATCTTTATGAAGGGAGGGGTGACGCCGCTCGACCTGACCTTAGGGGTAGAGCGCGAGGAAGCCGAGTCGCGCGCTCGCGCCATCGTGGTGGCCACCACGCACTACGACGATCCTAAGGTGCTGGCCGAAGTCAGCGAGCAAATGACCGGCGCCATGAAAGGATTGGCGGTGGCGGCGATTGCGGAGAAGGACCTGCTGCAAACGAGGGGATGGTAAGGAAGCAATTAGCTGTTAGCGTCTAGCCTCACCGGTCCGCCTTTGCGAATCGCCAGTACCGAGCCATTGAAAGGGCGTTAAGCCACGCTCGTCCAAGGGCTGAATAGTTTTCTCCCTTTTTCGCTAATCGCTAATCGCTAATTGCTATCTTATGAAGATCGGTGTTCTTGCCCTACAAGGTGATTTCGGCGCCCATCGCCGCCGGTTGGAGGAACTCGGCGCGGAGCCCGTCCTGGTCCGCGACCCCGAGAACCTCCACGGTCTCGACGGCCTGATCATTCCCGGCGGCGAGTCGACCACGTTTCTAAAGCTGCTCGGCAACGAGGGACTGAAGAAGCTAAACGATTTCGTGCATCGCAAGCCGACGTTCGGCACCTGCGCCGGGGCCATTCTGCTGGCGCGCGAGGTGGAAAACCCGCCGCAGCCTGGACTCAACGCCATCGACATGACGATTCGCCGCAACGCCTACGGACGGCAGATTGATTCCAGCATCATCGAAGCTCCCAGCGCGCTGGGAAACGAGCCGCTGGAGATGGTTTTCATCCGCGCTCCGCGCATCGAGAGCGTGGGCCGGAATGTTGAAGTGCTGGCCCGACGCGGCGACGATCCCGTGTTGGTGCGCCAGGGCAATGTCATGGCTGCAACCTTCCACCCGGAGCTATCGCAAGACAAACGCGTGCACCAGGAGTTTCTGAAGCTGGTGAAGAACGGGACCAAGTAGCGCGTCTTCGCGGCCGCTGCGGCATGTGCGTGCAAGGAGCATTCATGGGCCGGCGCCGCTTCTGCTGCTGATCCCGCATAACATACTGACATTTCTGAAATTCGGGTCTAGGTTGAGCGCATGGGATTCCCCGCAGTAGCCCTTGGCCGCAACCGCTCGTCGCTGCATCAATACGCCTTCGCAATCACCACTCTTCGCGCCACCTCTTTGCCGGTGACGATGCACTTGCCCGCGCCATCGAATTCATCCGCCACGGGAATGCAGCGGACCGTGGCCTTGAAGTCCTTCACCCGCTGATCGCAGCGCTCGTCGTCGGCGAGGTGGGCCATGACGAACTTGCCGCCGCCTTTCTCGGCAGTGACGTCCCTGAGGAGCGACTCGACTTCCTCCATCGAATTCGCCAGCACGGTGTTGTCCTGCAGGCGCTGCTTGGCGCAGCGGTACATCTCCTGCTGCATGACTTCGAGCAGCGCCGGCAGCTTCGCCGCAAGCTCCGACTGCGCCATGGGTTGCTTCGCTCCCGTATCGCGCCGCTTCACGACGACGTTGCCCGCGGCCAGATCGCGTGGCCCAAGCTCCAATACCAACGGCACGCCGAGCCGCTCCCAATGGAAAAACTTCGCACCCGGGGTCTGCCCCTCGCGATCATCTACCTTGGCGCCGATGTCCTTGGCGATGCGGTGGGCAGCTTCAAGCACCTTGCCCTTCTCTTCATCCTTGCGATAGATCGGCACCACGACGGCCTTGGTGGGCGCCAGGCGTGGCGGCAGCACCAGGCCCTTGTCGTCGGAGTGGCTCATGATCAGCCCGCCGATCAGGCGCGTGCTGACGCCCCAGCTCGTCTGCCACACGTACTCGAGCTGGCCTTCGCGATTCTGGAACTGCACGTCAAAGGCCTTGCCGAAATTCTGCCCCAGGTCATGACTGGTGCCCGCCTGCAGCGCGAAACCGTTCTGCATCATGGCTTCGATGGCATAGGTGCAGAGCGCACCGGCAAACTTCTCCGACTGTGTTTTCAATCCCTTGATTACCGGCATGGCCATCACATTTTCTGCCACGTCGGCATAGATGTCGAGGATGCGCAACACCTCCTCCATAGCCTCTTCATGACTGGCATGAGCCGTGTGGCCCTCCTGCCAGAGAAATTCCGTCGTCCGCAGGAACATGCGCGTGCGCAGCTCCCAGCGAACGATATTGGCCCATTGGTTGAGCAAGACCGGCAGGTCGCGCCAGCTCTTGATCCAGCGGGCGAAGAAGTGGCCGATGATGGTCTCCGACGTGGGCCGGATGATGTAGGGCTCTTCCAGTTGCTTGCCGCCGGCGAGCGTCACCACCGCCAGCTCGGGCGAGAAGCCTTCCACGTGCTCGGCTTCTTTCTGCAGGAAACTCTGCGGGATGAGCAGCGGGAAGTAGTAATTCTGGTGGCCGGTGGCCTTGAAACGATCATCCAGCTCGCGTTGCAGCCGCTCCCAGATGGCGTAGCCGTTGGCCTTGATGACCATACAGCCCTTAACGATCTCGGCCGGCTCGGCCATGTCGCCTTGCAAAACCACGTCCTGATACCAGGTTGCGAAATCCTGACTGCGGGGAGTGATAGGTGACTCAGCCATGCATTCTCTTTCGTATGAGGAGTTGATCTTCCATTATGACAGGTGAGGGAATTTTCACGCGTCATGAAAGTGACCGCAGGGTTTCGCTCGCCAGCACGGTGGAATGTGATCTGGCTCACTGCTAGGAGGCTGTGACGGCACCATAATCCCCTTAAATCCTTGCTCGCGAATGGTGCAAGAAGCAGAACTGAGGCACCATGCAACTCGTCTGCATTTCCCGCGGGAGCTACGGTTGCGGCAAAGCCTTTGCGGAAAGGCTGGCTCACCATCTGGGTTGCCGTTGCATCGGCAGGGAGGAACTGCTGGAGCAAGCCACTCTGTCCGGCATTGCCGCCGGCAAGCTGGAATTGGCATGCGTCCGAGGTGCCCTGAATGAACGCATGCTACTGGAGCGCGAGCATTACCAAGCCTTTGTGATCAGCTACTTGGCCGAGGCGGCCTTGGCCGGCCCCTTGGTTTATCACGGCCTCTGTGGCCAATGGTTGTTCAAAGGGATCAGTCATGTGCTTCGCGTGCGCGTGGAAGCCGACCTGGAAACGCGCATTCAGTCAGTCCAGGAAAAGCTCGGCTTAGACCGCGACAAGGCCGAGCAATATATTGAAGAGGTGGACCAGGACCGCCAGACGTGGGCGCGGACCTTCTACGATGCCAATTGGCTCCAGCCGCGCGGCTATGATTTCTGCCTCAGCCTCGAACGTACGAATGCCGATCACTTGGCTGCGGCGTTCTGCTCCATCGTAAAGCTACCCGAGTTCCAGGAAACACCGGAATCGCGGCAGGGGCTACGCGACCTACTGCTCGCGAATCAGTGCCGACTGGCGCTGGCCAGGGATGCTCGCACCAGGAACGCCAGCTTTCAGGTGCAGGCCGACGATGGGATCGTTTCCGTTTCCTATCGCCAGCGTGAGGCGGCTGAGGCTATTACACCCATCCTTACCAGCATCCCGGGAGTCAGGCAGGTGGTTTGCACCAGTGCCGCTACCAGAATTCTCTGGATTCAAGAACACTTTGATCCTTCCGACGAGACGTTTCAATACGTTGTGGACTTGGCAAATCAGTGGAAAGCAGCCGTAGAACTACTGCGATTTAGGGCCAGTGAGGAGTCTTCCTTTGTAATGCAAACTACTCTCGGCAAAGCTGCGGCGCTCGACGATGCGCCGGGGGGTATTCAGGAAGACCTTCCGGCAGAGCGGTCTCCAAGCCAGTTAGACAAAGGCGGGATGGAGGAGACGTTTAGGGAATTGGTGAGGCTCGGGAAGGCCGGCGGACGCACTTTATTTCAGGGCACAGCGAAGAACCTGCTTACCGTGGTCCAGGGCACTGCCAACTATAGCCTGGTCGTCATCGGCCCGGTGTTCTTAGACCAAAGCAATGCTGCCCGCGCGCGCCTGAGCCAGCAGCTGTCCGCCAGCCTGCGCGAACACTTGGGGTTGCCGGTACTGCAGGCTGGTGAAATCAAGGAACGTTTCAGTTCCAGGAAACTGTCAGCAACGCTCCGCAGATTTCTGCTGCGGTGCTTAGCTGTCCCCTGGTTTGTCCATCTCCGCAGGCGTTTATCCATTTTTTAAAGGTCATGGTTTTGGCGGCAAAGGTAACGTGCCCATGAATAATAAGATCAGGATTTTGCTGGTAGATGATGAGGCCATTGTAAGCAAGCGACTGAAGCCCGCTTTGGAAAAGAGCGGCTACGAAGTAGAGGCGCACCAGACGGGCAGCGCCGCCCTGGCCAGCATTGCGGGACGAGATTTTGACGTGGTTGTGACCGACATGTGGATTGACGAAGTCAGCGGATTACAAGTGCTGGAGGCGGTGCGTCGGAAATCACGACGTACCAAGGTGATCCTGATCACCGGTTACGCCACGATGGAGCTTGCCCGCGAGGCCCTGTCCAAAGGCGCGTTCGAGGTCATCGCGAAGCCATTTTCGCCCGACGAGCTGCGGGAGGCGATTGGCCGCGCGGCAGCAGCGTTGGCAACGAAGGCGGCGGGGTAGGCTGCCTAAGTGCACGGCAAGCAACGCAGGCGCGATTCCATGGAAGCTTTATCCTTCGAGCTTTGGATCAGGGCACGGCTTTAGTCGTACCACACCAGGGCCAGCACAGCCCGATCACCGCGGCGTTTCCACCTGTTCCCCTACTTCGCTGAAATTGAGAGGCAAGCTCGTAACCGGAAGGTGCACGGAAAACGTGGTTCCGCGACCAACTTCCGTATCCACGGCGATCTCTCCGCCGTGCTTACTCACAATTCCCTTGCAAATGGAAAGGCCCAGTCCCGCTCCTTTTCCTTTGGATTTGGTGGTAAAAAAGGGATCGAAGATGAGCGGCAAGATATGATCGGGAATCCCGGTCCCGTGATCCGTGACTCTGATTTCGACGAACCCCTCTGCCGCCGCACGGGCAACAACAAGCTCGATTTTGCCGCCCTCCGGGGAGGCGTCGACTGCGTTCAGCACCAGGTTGAGGATGACCTGGGAGAGTTGCTGGGCGTCGCCATGGATTGTAGGCAGGTGGGGCGCAACCGTAAGGTTGATGCGGACCCCTTTCAGATTGAGCTGGTTCTGCGCCAGCGCCAGCGTGCTCTTGACCACCTCGGAGAGGTCCAGCGGTTCGATCTGGCTTTCGCTTTTGCGGGCGAAATCCAGCAGGCTGGCCACGATTTTCTTGGTTCGGCTTGCCTCATGAATCAAATCGTCGATCATCTCACGGCGCTCGGCATCGCTCAGATTGGCGTAGTCCTCCCGCAGCATGTGGCTGGTGAGGGTGATGTTGTTGATCGGGTTGTTCAACTCGTGAGCTATGCCCGCCGTAAGAGTTCCAATGGCGCGCAGGCGATGTGACTCCACCAGAATGTTTTCCCGTCGTCCCAGCTCTTCCAGCATGTGGTTGATGGCAATGGCCAAAGCAGAGAATTCATCGCGGTACCGGCGCGTGGGCAGGATAGGACTGTAGTCCCCACCCGCAATACGCTCCAAATATCCCATGTACCTTCCAATTGGGCCAACGATTCGGCGCACCAGCACATAGCTCATCGCCGCCATGTAGAGCAACAGGAGGAGGATCAAATAGAGCTGGGCTTGACGCGAAACTGAAATCGTCCGCTCCAGCGCTTCCTGCTCTTTCTCCACCAACTCAGTGGCCAGAGAGTCGATATCGCGCCCGTGCTTGCGGACCTCGGTCTCCGCCCTTCGGAGCGCATCCGGTGAAGCGGAAGCGCTCATCGTGACCAGGCTGTCGAGCGCAGCTTCATACTGCTTGAGGCTGTCCTGAATGTTGGTGTAGTTGTCGATGCCGGCAATACCAACGATCCGCTCAGCGTTCTCGCGAAGCATCCGCTTTGCCGAGTGGACCTGTTCCAGCGCTTCATCCAGGTTGGTTCCGTGTTCAAAAAAGTTCTTTTCGAAGCGCCTGGCTTGGTCAATCTCGAACAACAGTTTGTTCGTTACTTCGAACAGATGAGTTTGCTGTTCGACCCGCAAGGTGGTAGCCAGAGTCAGCAAACCCAGCACGAGAACAATGGCAAACAGGAGAACTACGCTGAGGCCTACCTGCATCCGCAGGCTGAAGGCAGGCCGTTCCTTCAGCGCTTTTTCGGCAGCGGCCGCCAGGGTGTTGCGATCGATGGCCGCAGCCTCGGAGGCGTGCCTATTATCCTCTTCCTCTCGGACCACGATTCGGTTCATGTGCGATGAATCCGTTCTGATCGAGTTAACTCCGTCGGCCCTTGGCGCCACCACTGGCCAATCGCCATGGGGGCAGTCGCTCTTAGCACCTTGTATGCCAAAACGCAACTTCCACCAGTGACCAGCGTCACAAGAGGCGGTGCCGTTCCGACGCCGGCTGTGCCGCCATCAGCACACACAGACCCGTGATGGCCTTCACAGACGCCTGCATTTAATAGGCATAGCCTATTCGTTAGCCTGTGGATTAGTCCGTGACGTGTACGTCCATAGTCGTGTTCCTATCACGGGCTTCATGCTGGCCCGCCGACCAGGGCATTTCCATTGCATTGCTATACAAGCACAGCAAACTGGCAAGAGGGCCGGATTCCTGTAACCTTCGGTCGCAAGTCGGGCAGCGATGGTTAATCCGGTGACTCGCTGATTTCCAGGAACAGGTACATTATGCCCATCATCACAATTTCTCGGGGAACGTTCAGCGGCGGGAAGGAGTTGGCGGAGTGTCTGTCCAAACAATTGGGCTATCCCTGCGTCAGCCGTGAGGTCATCGTCGCGGCGGCGGAGCAATATGGCGCGTCGGAAGCGGCCTTAAGCACTGCGCTCGACCAGGCTCCGACGTTGCTCGACCGCGTCCGGCGCGACCGTGACCGCTATCTCGCTTACATCCGCGCCGCACTGTGCAAACAGGCCCTGCAAGGCAGTTTTATCTATCACGGCCACGCCGGGCACCATCTGCTGGCGGGGATACGGCACGTAATCCGGGTGCGCGTGGTCGCCGACATGGGCTCCCGTGTCGAAAGGGCGATCAAAGAACTCAATATGGGCCGCCGAGACGCAGAGGATTATGTCCAGAGGCAGGATGAACAACGGCGAAAATGGACGCGCTTTCTCTACGGTGTTGCCTGGGAAGACCCCGAGAACTATGACGTGGTAATCAATCTTGAGCATCAAGGCATCAGCGGCGCCTGCGCCATCGTGATATGCATGGCCGGACTCGATCAATTCAAAGAGACGCCGGAATCACGAAAGGCGCTGGAAAACATGGCGCTGCAGAGCGCGGTTCTGGCTGCCTTGGCGCGCGATGCGCGGACTCGCGATGCCGATTTTCGCGTTCGTGCGAACGATGGCGTGGTCACAGTCGAGGGCATGGGCAAGCTTCCCAAGATGGATGAGGCGGTGGAGGCGGTGGTCCGGGAAGTTGCAGGCGTTACCCGCGTCGTGAACCAGGTCGCGAACTTTGGAGTTCCGGGATGAGTTCGAACTCGGCCCCAACTGCAGAAAAGCCACGTACAACTGTTGTGTGGCCGCAGATTTCTGCCGCGTCGGCAGGCGCTGCTGAAGAGAACCAGCGGCTGCTCGCTGATGCAGAGCGGGCGCTCTCCGATCGGCCCAGCTTCAGCATGAGTTTGCGGATCGGCATGAGCATGCTTTTGTGCTTCCTGTTGGTGGTCGGGGTGGTGCTGGCCGCATTGGCGCTGGTGTCCCGTGTAGGCAATCTTCAGGAGTTTCTCGACAAGATGAGCGCCTACACCATTGAGGTGGAGCAGGCACGGCGCTACGAGAAGAACTACCTACTCTACGGCACCGGGCTGGATGAGGCATTGAACCAGGTACAGGCGGCCCACCAGCAGCTACGTGGAGCCAAAGATAGCATGCTCCAGCAAGTGGGTCCCAGGGAATTTGAGCGCATGCAAAACAACCTGGAGCAATACGGCCGCTTGCTGGAGCAGATCGGCACTCTCCGTAGGGAGCCAAGTACGGAAACACCAAACCGGCGGGCAGAGATCGAGCAGGAGCTGCGCCGGCAGGGCGCTCAGCTCATCGCCGATTCCACGGAGTTGATCGTCCGCGAGCGGCTGCGCTTGCATACTGCGATCCACACCTCCTGGATGGTAGCAGCCAGCTCGCTGCTGCTCATCATGCTCACCATGGTGGCCGTCACCTATATGCTGACGCGCCAGGTTAGCGACCCTTTGAAGCGCTTCGTCGGCTATACCGAACGCATCGCCGACGGCGATTTCTCACCCATCCTTCCCAAGCGGCGCTACCGCGACGAGTTTTCGCGCCTGACGGTGGCGATCAATCGCATGGTATTCCGGCTCAAGGAGCGCGAGGCGCAGCTCGCCCGCACCAGTCGTATGGCCGCGGTGGGAACGCTCACCGCCGGCATCGCTCACGAGCTGAACAATCCGCTGAACAACATTGGACTCACGGCCGAGGTCTTGCACGAGGGATTGCAGTTCTACCGCGACGAACAGAAGTTAAAGATGTTGGGTGACATTCTGGTGCAAGTCGATCGTGCCAGCGCCGCCGTAAGAAACCTGCTCGACTTCACCCGCGTGGAGCACCCGGTGCATGTTCCGTTGTCTATTGCCGACGTGGTTAGCGAGGCGCGTCGGTTGGTGGCGAACGAGGCGGAAATCCATCGCGTAGATTTCCATCTGGAGAACCTCTCCGATCTGCCTCGGATTCAGGGAAACCCCCGCGCCCTGCAGCAGGTCTTTCTCAATCTCTTTATGAACGCGATTCAGGCGATGCCCGATGGCGGGCAGCTTACCGTCCACGGCAGGGAAACCGGCGACGGGGCCATCGAGCTCGAGGTGACCGACACCGGGATCGGCATACCCGAAGAAAACCTCGGTTCGGTTTTCGATCCATTTTTCACCACCAAAGAAGTCGGGGCAGGAAGCGGGCTCGGCCTCTTCGTGAGCTACGGGATCGTGGAGAAACACAACGGTACGATCACCTTACGCAGCAAGGTCGGCGAAGGCACAACGTTTGTGGTACGCCTTCCCGTGACTGCGGCCAGCCGCCAGGAAGCACCCCTGTTGGCTTCCGCCAGGGGAGGGGCCTAATGCACCTCTATTTGCCTATTGCCGGCAATTCGATCAATGTCTTCGTCATCGTCGGGCTGGGTGCAGCGGTAGGTTTCCTTTCCGGCCTGTTTGGTGTAGGTGGTGGCTTTTTGATGACACCCCTGCTCATGATGCTTGGCATCCCGGGCACGGTGGCCGCGGCCAGCGATTCCAACCAGATCGTGGCTGCCTCCGCCTCCGGCTGTTATGCCCATTTTCGTGCGCGTACGGTTGATATGCGCATGGGGATTCTGCTGCTGTTAGGGGGCGTGGCTGGGGGCACAGTGGGCGTGCAGTTCATCAAGCTGCTGCGTCACCTGGGGGAAGCCGATTTTGCCATTACGGTTACCTACGTGGTGATGCTCGGCGGAATCGGTTCCTACATGTTCTTCGAAAGTCTCAGCGCTCTGCGCGGCCGCCCTCCTAAGACCGCGACCGGCAGGCCCTCAGTCTACCGCCGGTTCGTCGAGGCGCTTCCGTGCAAAATGTATTTTGCGCGCTCGAAAGTAAACACCTCCGCCCTGATGCCGCTGTTGCTGGGCGTCCTGGTCGGCATGCTGGCCGCCATCATGGGTGTGGGCGGAGGGTTCATTATGGTGCCGATCATGATTTATCTGCTGCGCATGCCCATGCACGTGGTGGTCGGCACCAGCCTGTTTCAGATCCTGTTCACTTGTCTGAACGTCACCGTCCTGCAGTCCTACTTAAATCACACCGTTGACTTCCTGCTGGCGCTGCTGCTCCTGATCGGCTCAGTGGTTGGGGCGCAGATCGGAGTACGGGCCGGTCGCAAGTTGAAGGCCGATCAACTCAAAATTCTGATGGCGGTCTTGGTGCTAGGAGTCATGGTCAAGATGCTGCTCGGCCTGCTGATGGAGCCGCAATTTCTGGTCGCCTATAAAGGGGGTCACTGAACCGTGAGGCTAGCCACGCACGCCGTTGCGCTCCTGACCTTGGCCGTTGCAGGATGGGCATCGGCAGGGGGCCAATCAGCGCCCCCCGCGGGCGCCATTCAAATCGAACCGTCGCGGGTGGAGGTCGGTCTTTTCTATAACGGCACTACTGTCAACGTCCGCGTGGAAGTGCCCGCCGGATACCAAGCTGCCTTGCGGTTGAGCGCGCGTCCTGGGCCGTTGGAATTGAAGCGCCTGGGGAAACGCGGAGGCATACTGTGGATGGGTGTGGGCCAGGTGGCTTTCGAGAATGTGCCGGCGCTGTACCAAGTGCTGAGCACCGCTCCCTTGGAGCGACTCGGTGCGCCGGAGACGCTGGCCGCCTGGAAACTCGGCTATAACTCTTTGGTTCCAGACGGCGCGCCCGGGGCCGATTTGCGCTCCCAACTAGTGGGACTGAAGGAGCACGAAGGACTGTTTACCATCCAGCCTACGGGCCTGACGCCCGTAGCGCTGAGAGCGGAAGTACCGCGCCTTGCTACCATAGAAGAGGCGGGAAATGGTTCAGTCGTATCGGCTCTGGCCGGTGAGACCGTTGTGCTCCAAGGGGCCTTCCGCTTGCCGCCACGCGCGCCGGTAGGCGACTATTCGCTGGAGCTGATCGGGTTCAAGGATGGGCACGCCGTCCGTTTGAATAGCGCCACCTTGCATCTCGAGCAGGTGGGCATGGTGCTGCAGTTGCGGCGTTTCGCCTTCGATCACGGACTGGCTTACGGCATCGCAGCCTGTTTGATCGCAGTCGTGGTCGGGCTCTTGACAGGATTGATCTTCCAGCCGAAATCGGACGAGGCGCACTGAGAGGAATTTTGAGATTCGCTGACCTGTTCAGCCAGAGCCACGGCGGCCTGGAGGTGCTGCGAGCGCGCTTTCAGAAGTTCCGGCACTTGCTGGACGTCAACAACCGAATCTTGTGGTTGTTTGCCGATGCCAACGAGAAGCTGGGGGGCGAATATCTATTCGATCGCCAGTATCTGCGCTGGCTGGAACACGAGCTTAGCATAGCAGCCACGGCTGCGGTCCAGGATTTTGCGGACATCTCTGACAACCGATATCCGCGGCTGGCGGAGGCGCTGGAGCGAGTGCAGGCTGCGGTGCATGCCTGCCTTCAGCCGCATGAAACTGCCCGCGAGCTGCCACTCACTTTATCAATCGAGAACCTCGGCACGGAACACGCGGATGTGGTGGGTGAGAAGATAGCACGGCTGGCAGAGGTCCGCCGTCAACTTTCGTTAGCTGTACCGGACGGGTTTGCCATTACCATACGCGCCTGTGAGCTGCTCCTGGAGCAGCCTCACATTGCGGACTTGCTGGAGAAATACCGCGCAGGCCAAGAGCCTCCGTCTTCCGTGCAAGCGGCGATTGCCTCGGCGAAGCCGCCTTCGGAAGTAGCCAAGGCGATTAGGGATGCCCTCAGCCGCTTCGGGCGCGATGCCAGGTTTGCGGTGCGCAGCAGCGCCGTCGGAGAAGATGCCGAACTCAGCTTTGCGGGACAGCATACGACGCTTTTGAACGTGCCCCGCGACCGCGTGCTCGACGCCTGGTTGGAAGTGGTGGCCAGCCTGTTTTCTGTGCAAGCCGGCGAGTATCGCACCCGGCACGGCTTTCCCGCGGCGGAAAGCGATATGGCCGTAGGTGTAATGCTCATGGTGCCCGCGGCAGCCAGCGGTGTCATCTATACCGTAGATCCCATGGCGCCGGGCAGTGGTGCGTTGGTCGTCTCCGCAACCTGGGGCCTGGGTGTTCCGGTGGTAGAAGGACGCAAGACAGTCGATCGCTTCGAGTTGTCTCGCGCCACTCCTCACCCAATCTTGCTGCGCAGAATCGCCGATAAGCAAGAAATGTGCCAAGCCTCCCCGGAGGGCGGAGTTCATAGCAAGCCGGTGGTCGCGGAGCTTCGCACTGCACCCGCAATCGACGACAAAACCCTTGCCGCGCTGGCGGCAGCGGCGCTCAAGATCGAGCGCCATATGAAGAGTCCCGAGGACATCGAATGGGCGCTTGATGAGCGCGGCACCCTCACCATCCTGCAGGCGCGGCCTTTGCGGGTTGGACCGACCGGGCAGCCGCGTCCGGAAGATGTCTTGGCAGCCTGTCGCCGTCACCGCATTCTCCTGCAAAACCAGGGCGAGGTGGCCTGCCGGGGAGTCGGCACAGGACGAGTATTTGTGGTGGACGCCAACCAGTCGACCGAAGGCTTTCTGCCCGGTGATGTGCTGGTTACTCCGGTGGCCTCGCCGGGCCTCTCCGTGCTGGTGGCCGACGCCAGCGCGCTGATCAGCGATGCCGGTTCCGTCACCGGACACCTGGCTACCGTCTCTCGCGAGTATCGCGTTCCCGCTATCGTCGATGCGCGTGATGCCGTGCGGCGGCTGCAGGCGGGTTCGGTTGTAACGGTAGATGCGGACGAGAAAATCGTCTACGAAGGAAACGTCGATGAATTGGTCCGTTACCACCTGCTGCGGCATGAGCCCTACCAGGAGGCGGCTGAGTTCCGCATCCTGCGGCGCATGCTTAAACATGCGGCGCCGCTGACTCTGCGCGACCCTGCCGTTCCAGGATTCACTGCCGAGAACTGCCGCACCTATCACGACATCATCCGCTTCGCTCACGAGTGCGCCCTGCTCGAACTGGGCCGCCTGGAGGGAATCAAGCTTGATGGCCGCCACAGCCGTGCGCAGGAACTGCAACTCGACATTCCACTTGACCTCGCCGTGATTGACCTCGACGGCGATATCGCCGAGGGCCCCGGCAATGCCCTGACTCCGGCTCAGGTTACGTCCCGGCCGCTTTCTCTGCTATTGGATGGATTGCTGGCGCCCGGTGTGTGGTCCACCAATCCGGCAGAGATGGACCTGGAAGGCTTCATGGCGAGCGCCACTCGGGCCGGTCCTCTGACGATGCCAGGCAGCGGTGGGGTCCGTCGCAACGTGGCCATCGTCTCCGCCAATTACCTCAATCTGAACCTTAGGCTTGGCTATCATTTCAACGTTGTGGACTGCTATCTCGACGGGCGTCCCGAAGAAAACTATATCTTCTTTCGTTTCGTCGGTGGGGTAACCGATGTGACCCGGCGCACCCGGCGTGCGCGCCTGCTGGCGAACGTCCTGTCCCAGCAGGGATTCAAGATTGAGCTTAGTGGAGAACTGATCGTTGCGCGATTGCAAGGGGCACCGCTGACCGTCTGCGAGGAGCGGATGCGCATGATCGGGCGTCTCATCGGCTTCACCCGTCAACTCGACATCCTGCTGCGCGACGATCCGATTGTGGACAAGCTTACAACGGCATTCTTGGAATCCGGGCTCCACGCGAGTCTCGATGATTTGACTCGAAGCGCTGCCCTTCAGACCAATATCGAAGTGCTGGTGCTGGATGACGAGCCGATTGTATGTGAACGCGTCAAGGATTATCTGGAGAAGAACGGCATACAGGTGGAAACCTTCACCGACAGCGCAAAGGCAATCGAACGGCTCGCCCAAAAGCAATTTCACGTGGTGATCACCGATCTGAAGATGAAGGGTCCGACGGGAATCGACGTGATGGTCGCCATCAAGAGCCGGGAGCTTCCCACCGAAGTAATTGTCATCACCGGCCATCGGACCATGGAAGCCACCCACGCGGCGGAGTGTGTAGGGGCATACGCCTTTCTGGACAAGCCGTTTCACATGGAGGAGTTGCGGGACTTGGTGAAGAAAGCCGCCAAAAAAGCGGAAAAGCGCGCGGCTGGGCGGCCCGGCATTGGAGGAGAGTGATGAAACCGAACTTCCGCATCCTGGTCATCGATGACGAGAAGATCGTCTGCGATCGGCTGAGCATGGAACTGGAACGGGCCGGCTTTGAGGTCGAAGCGTTTAGTGAGAGCGCACAGGCGCTACAGCGAATATCAGCCCAGCCTTTTGACCTGGTGATTACGGACATCAAGATGCGCGGCCCAAACGGCATCGAGATCATGAACTTCATTCGCGAGAACTACCGCTCGACCCGTGTAATCGTCATCACTGGGTTTGCCACCGTGGACACCGCCCGGCAAGTCCTCGCAGGCGGCGCCGTGGAGTTCATCCCCAAGCCCTTTAAGATAAGCCAGCTTCGTGAAGTGGTGCAGCGCCTGGCCGCAGAAAAGGCTGGGGAAGGACACTTCCATGAACGTGATGGCAAGGAAAAATAACTCCCAGCAATGGCTTCGCAACAGGCCTTTTCTTTTCGTCGAGAAGGCAAGCACTACCTTTTCACAGGCTGGGACCCCGTGTCTTGTCCGATATAGTTGCCCGCCGCCCCGCTTGCCGAGCTCGGTCGGCTGATTTGGAGCGGCAGAATTCTGCCACACAACTTCCTGATTTAGAATGTGTTGCTAATGGCATACCTGACACTCCTCCAAAAGCTGCTGTAAGTGGCAGGAAAGTGTGCTATTACTGGAGCGTCCCTCATATTGACAATGCCAGGATCACCTTCCGCAGCCCTTCGGTACTTGACCCTTTTCGCAAGGACGTGTATTCCAAGTTGAGCCTTATGCATCCAGCACACGCTCGGATCAAGATCCTGGTAACTTTGAGCCTGTTGTTGTTGATGTCTTCCGCCGAAGCGCAAAGCACGACCCTCATCACCCTGGATCAAGCCATCGCGCTGGCGATCGCGCATAATCACGCCCTAAAGGCGGCGCGCACCTTGATCTTTCAGAATCAGGCCCAGGAGATTACGGCGAACTTGCGCCCCAACCCGACCCTGAACTCCGACTACCAGTTCGTGCCGCTTTTCTCGCCCTCCAATATCTCCACCGACAATCTGAACCAGATACAGCAGTTCGATCTCGGGGTCGGCTATCTCTTCGAGCGCGGTCACAAACGCCAGCGCCGCCTGCAAGCCGCCAAGGACGCGACCGCCGTAACCACTGCCCTGGTTTCGGACAACGAGCGTACCTTGACCTTCAACGTCGCCCAGCAATTCATCGCTGTGCTGCTGGCCGAATCGACGTTGCGATTTGCCGAGCAGGACTTGAAGAGCTTCCAGAACACGGTCGACGTTTCCCACGAGCAGTACAAGGCCGGCTACATCAGCGAAGCCGATTATCTGAAAATCAAGCTGCAACTGCTGCAGTTTCAAACCGATGTCTCGTCGGCGCAAGTGGCCCGGGTGCAAGCGCTGGTTGGCCTGCGGCAGTTGCTGGGGTACGATGCTGTGCCGGCCAATTACGACGTGGTCGGGGATTTGAGCTATCAGCCAGTACACGCAAAGCTCGAGGACCTGCAACTGGAGGCACTGCAGGACCGTCCCGATTACCGCGCCGCCAAACTGGGAGTGACGGCCGCGCAGAGCCAAATCCTCCTGGCCAAAGCCAACGGTAAGGTGGATGTCACCGCCACCGCCCTTTACACGCACGTTGCCGCCGAGAACGACGCTTCGTTTTTTATGAATTTCCCAATGCCGATCTTCGACCGCAACCAGGGCGAGATCCTGCGGACCCGCTATGCCCTCACCCAGGCGCAGGAATCCCAGGCTGCCGCCAGCGATCAGGTGCTGTCCGATGTGAGCGATGCCTACGAAGGGCTTCGCAGCAACGAGAAGGTGGTGCAGCTTTATACTTCCGGATACCTGAAAGAGGCCCAGGACTCGCGCGATATCAGCGAGTATGCCTACAAGCGCGGGGCTACCAGCGTGCTGGAGTTCCTTGATGCGGAACGTAGCAACCGCGCCGTACAACTGGCCTACCGCCAGGCCCTGGCTTCCTATATGACATCGCTTGAGCAATTGAAAGCAGCCGTCGCAACGAGGAACCTACCGTGATCATGCCCAGCCAGCAGCGGCTTCGCACAGTCGTGTTTTCACTGATCCCGGCGTTGGCCCTGACGCTTGCCGGCTGCGCTGGTACCGGTCCGAAGAGCGGAGTCGATCAAAACTCAGGCAATGCGGAGTTATTCACCGTTCCCCCGGACCAGATGGCTCATGTGCAGGTGCTCACCATCGAACCTACCAGTTTGACACGCACCCTCCGCCTGACCGGAAACGTAGCCTACGACAGCTTTCAGACCACCCCAGTCATTACCCAGGTCAGCGGTCCGGTCAGCCGCATCGTAGTCGCACCGGGTCAATTGGTGCACCGGGACCAGCCTTTGTTGTATGTGTCGAGCCCGGATTATTCGCAACTGCGTTCTAACTATCTGAAAGCCAAGGATGCCTACGGACTGGCCAAGAAAATCTATGCGCGCGCCAGGGACCTTTACGATCATCATGCCATCGCCGAGCAGGACCTGGAACAGGCGGAATCGGCGGAGGTCCAGGCTCTCGGGGATCTGAACTCTTCGGAGGCGGCATTGAAAGTGCTGGGGATTAATGACCCCAATGCGCTGCTCAATGCGCCTCCTTCGTTTGAGGCGGCAGTGAAGGCCCCCATCGAGGGACAGGTGGTAGAGCAAGATGTGGCTGTTGGGCAGTTGCTGCAACCCGGCGCCACCCAATGCTTTGTGATCTCCAACATGAACACCGTCTGGGTCCTCGTTAACGTTTATCAGAAGGACCTTCCCTATGTGCATGTTGGCGATCCGGTCGCAATTCAGACCAACTCCTACCCCGACGTGTTTCACGGACGAATTTCCTATTTGGCCGCCGCCTTGGATCCCAACACGCGCACTTTGCAGGCGCGCATTGAGACCAGCAATCCCGGGCAAAAGCTGAAGAAGGACATGTATGTTACGGCCTCGGTGGATGCCGGGACGATTCAGAATGCAATTGCGGTGCCGGATTCCGCCGTGTTGCGCGACGCCGAGAACCAACCGTTCGTTTATCTGCAGATGGCAGGCAATCGGTTTGGCAAACGCTCGATCACCCTGGGGGAGAGTTCGAAGGGCAAGACCGAAGTCACCGCCGGGCTGAAGGCCGGCGACCGCATCATCGGAGACGGCAGCTTGTTCCTGCAGTTTGCCAACTCGCTGCAGCGCTAGAGGCCGGTTGCATCAGCTCATCCGCGGAGTGGCGAGGTTTGTGTTCGTCGTGAGTGCAAGCCGGCGACGAGCTGAGGAAATGCACCAAGTTTGGACGACCTTTATTCTCATGCAACTTACAAGGACCCCGGCATCCGCGCCTGAATGATCCATCGAATCGTACAAGCCGCGCTTCGACAGCGCTTCCTGGTGTTGATGCTGACGGGCTTCGTGCTGGTCGCCGGAATCATTTCCTTCCAGCGCATGCCGGTGGACGCTTATCCAGATCTCTCCCCGCCGCAGGTCGAACTGATTACGCAATGGCCCGGCCATGCCGCCGAGGAAGTCGAACGGCTGGTCACGCTACCGCTCGAGTTGGAGCTCAACGGCGTGCCCCGCGTCGTCTTCATGCGCTCCATTTCGCTCTACGGCCTCTCCGACATAATCCTCACCTTCGAAGACGCTACCGACGACTATTTCGCCCGCCAGGTTGTGTTCCAGCGAATGTCACAGGCCCAACTGCCCGCCGGCGTGTCTCCTACCATGGCACCGCTATTCAGTCCCAGCGGGCTGATCTATCGCTATGTACTGCAAAGCCCCGACCGCACGCCGCAGGAACTGAAGACGATTGAGGACTGGGTGGTCGAGCGCCAGTACCGCTCCGTGAAGGGGGTGGCTGATGACTCCGGCTTCGGCGGGACGGTGATGCAATATCAGGTGCTGCTCGATCCCGCTCGGCTCTATGGCTATCATCTCACCGTACCGCAGGTGGTGAACGCGCTGGCGGCGAATAACTCCAACGCCGGCGGCGGATTCTATTCCCAGGGCGGACAGTTTTATTACGTGCGCGGCCTGGGGTTGGTGCACAACACCGAAGACATCGGCGATGTGGTCGTGGGCAGCAACAACGGCGTTCCCATCCGCGTTAAGGACATCGGCGAGGTCACCATTGGGCATGCGCCGCGGCTGGGCGAGTTCGGCTACATGAAGAACAACGACGCGGTTGAGGGCGTGATTCTGATGTTGCGTGGCGAGCAAACCCAAAACGTCCTCAAGGCGGTGGAAGCCAAGACCGCGGAGTTGAACCGCTCGGTGCTGCCGCCTGATGTCAAGATTCACCCTTACTACGACCGTAGCGAGCTTGTGAAGCTGACCACCGACACCGTCGAGGACAATCTGCTGCGTGGCATGGTGCTGGTACTGATTGTTCTCATCTTCTTTTTGGTCAGCGTTCGCGCCGCCGTCATCGTCGCCCTCACCATTCCGCTTTCTCTGCTATTTGCCTTCATCGTTCTTCATGCCCATGATGGCGCCGCCAACCTGCTCTCCATCGGCGCCATCGATTTTGGCATCATCATCGATGGCACTGTGGTAATGGTGGAAAACATTTACCGCGAACTGGCATTGCGTCACGGCCAGAGCTACAGCCTGCATGAAGTCATTCTTCTGGCGGCCAAGGACGTTGACCGTCCCATCTTCTACTCGGTGGCCGTGATCCTCGCCGGTTATCTGCCAATCTACGCACTCAGCGGCCCTTCCGGGAAACTGTTTCATCCCATGGCCGAGACCATGTCGTTCGCGCTGATCGGCGCCTTAATCCTCACTCTGACCTTCGTTCCGGTGCTGGTCTCCTACTGGTTCAAGAAGGGCGTTCGCGAGTACGTCAACCGTCCTTACGAGTGGATGAGGCGCAAATACGCGATCCAACTGGATTGGGCGCTGGCACACCACAAGCTGGTGATGCTGATCTCCAGCCTCCTGTTCGGTGCGGTCCTGCTGCTGGTCCCCTTTATTGGCGGCGAGTTCATGCCCAAACTTGACGAGGGCGCGCTATGGGTGCGGGCCACCATGCCGTACACCATTTCGTTCGACGAAGCTAGCAAAATCGCTCCCCAGATTCGCGCTATTCTCATGTCCTATCCGCAGGTGACAACCGTGGCGTCAGAGTTAGGCCGCCCCGATGACGGAACCGATCCCACGGGCTTCTTTAACTGCGAGTTCTATGTCGGCTTGAAGCCCTACAAAGATAAGGCGTGGAGCGGCGATATCGACACCAAGGACAAGCTGATCGCCTCGATCAATCGCAAGCTGACCACCTTCCCCGGCATCATTTTCAACTACACTCAGCCCGCGGAAGACGCCGTGGACGAGGCGCTGACTGGCCTCAAAAGCTCGCTGGCCGTCAAGATCTATGGCAGCGATTTGAACGTGCTGCAGGACAAGGCGCTTCAGATCAAGAACACGCTGTCTAAGGTGCCGGGCTTTACCGATCTCACCGTGGTGCGCGAACTCGGCCAACCGAGCCTGCTGGTTGATGTTGACCGCGACAAGATTGCTCGCTACGGGATCAACGTCGCTGACGTAGAAGCTGTAGTTTCAGCGGCGGTGGGCGGCCAGGCCGCAACCCAGGTCATACAAGGCGAAAAGCTGTTCGACCTCGTGGTTCGCATGCAACCGCAGTTCCGCAGCAGCGCGCACGAGATCGGGCAACTCCTGGTCGGCACGCCCGACGGCAAACAAATCCCTTTGAGCGAGCTCGCCACCATCAAGCAGGGTAACGGCGCGTCGTTTATTTATCGCGAAAACAACTCCCGCTACATCGGCGTGCAATACAGCATCCAGGGGCGTGACCTGGAACGCGCTGTGCGCGATGGACAGAGGGCAGTCAGCAAGAACGTTGTCCTGCCCCAAGGCTATTGGCTGACCTGGGGCGGCGAGTACAGCCAGTTGCTGGCGGCCAGGGCCCAGCTTACGATCATTGGGCCTATCGCAGTCGTAATCATCTTCATGATCCTCTTCGCGCTGTACGGCAACTTTAAGTTTCCGGTCACGATTGCGCTGGGGGTGATCCTGACCGAGCCGGTGGGAGCGCTGCTGGCGCTGAAATTGACCCACACGCCGTTTAGCGTTTCCTCGGTACTGGGATTGCTGGCGCTGTTGGGGGTCTCGGTGGAGACCGCCGTGATCCTGGTTTCCTACATCAACAAGCTGCGCCTGGAAGGGATGGACATCCCCACGGCCACTCGCGAGGCCTCGCTGCTGCGGCTGCGCCCCATCATGATGACGGCGCTCGTCGCCTGCCTGGGACTGCTTCCTGCTGCACTGGCGACCGGCATTGGCTCTTCCACGCAAAAGCCTTTCGCCATCGTCATCGTGGCAGGACTGGTCTCGCGCCTGTTCATCGGGTTCTTTGTCAATCCGGTGCTGTACGCAATGGTCGCCCGTGAAGGAGACGTCCTTCAGGTATAGGAAGCTCGCCCTCTCACCACTCCATCCTATTGGGTGATGACCCGGCACGGGGCCGCACCAAATTCAGCCGGTGCCGATAAGGAAGGACCCTGCCTTTTCCGCGCAATGGTAGGCATTCAACTTCACGTGCTGCGGTTCAGCTTCGTGCTCCCCTGCTCCTGATCAGGTTCGGTGTAGATGATGGCACCGATCTCGTTTGCCAAAAAAGGGCGGCTGCCCCTTTTCTTGTGTGAAGACTTTTGGATTAACGGATCGAGAGAATCAGCGTCGGGCCAAGAATCGAAATCTCTCCCGCCTAGTTTCAATCTCTACGTTGCGGAAGCCGGCTGCTTGGAGCCGGGCCGGCATCGTCGCCGGATCCACAAGGACCATGGTGTCGAAGATGTGAAACAGACTCATCCGCAACGACCCCAAGCTGTCCGTTCCGACAAATGTTCCTCCCGGCCGCAGCACTCTGTACATTTCAGCAAAGAGCCGGTCCTGCAGCGCGGGTGAACTTATGTGGTGGAGCACGGTAAAACACACCGCACTGTTGAAGGAGCAATCTTGAAATGGTACCCGAATCGCACTGCCGCACAGCACTGTGACATTCAAGCCAGCTAGGCGCTCCTGCAGTAAACGGGCAAGCTCCCAATCAATTTCCAAGCACGTGAGATGCTTGCTTCGAAGCAGCAACCAATTGGTCGACAGTCCCGGCCCGGGGCCGACCTCCAAAACCTGGTCGCCAAGCGCGATGTTGCTGACCGCCCATGGCATCAGGGCGTCAATCGTGCGGTTCCAGTACGTCGACCGGCAGTACCATCGGTGCAAACGATTCATCAGCGGCCTGCTTTGCATGGCCCGGAATCCAGTAACGCCGCTTTTGGATCCGGCAAAGTCGAAGTCGACAGATTCCGCCTGCCGGCCATTTCCATGGCAATGGCAGCTTTATCTGCGGACGAAAGGACCTGGGCCGCACAGGGGAACACCACCTCATCTTCCAGTGCGATGTGTTGACGGTACATCGATACCAGGTGGTCGACTGACTCGCGGAAGGCAGCAATCTCCGAGGCAGACAATGCCTTCGTCGATAAGTACTTCCTTCCAAGCTGATCAACTTTTTCGTGCAACAGGACAGCCCGCCGGTGCTCGTCTTCCAGAGCAGTCAGCCTGGCAAGGACGGACTCGGCGCGCGGATCGCCCGTTTTCCGCAACCGCGGGAAAAGAGATTCTTCCTCGTCTGCGTTGTGCTTGGGAGCAGCCTCGCGAAAGTAACGCAATGCGGAATCCAGAGCGGTTCTTGTCTGCTCGCTTTGGGGCCTGTCCAAAATGGTGGCGACTGCCTGCAAGCAGCCCAGGAACATCTCGATGCGACGATGACAGTCGGAAAGTAGCCCAGTAGGATCAGAAAAGGAATGTGCTTGCGCCCCGATTTGTACAGGCATGCGGGAAAAGCCTCCTACTCAATACCTGACCTCCTATTGGATGACCGGATTGCAACTTTCGCTCTGAGCTTTTCAATCGCTCGGGGACTCGGTAGCGCCTACTGCTGTAGCACCACCTCTTCGCCTTGCTTGAGGCCGGCGAGGACTTCGGTCTTGACTCCGTTGGAGATTCCAATCTTGATGGGAATTTTCTTCATTCCATTCTTGGCGCTAGGGACAGGAATATCCACGGAAGCGTTCTTGTCCTTGTCGTACATGATAGCGGCTTCGGGGACCATCAGCACGTTGTGGTGTTCATCGAGGATGATTTCCGCGTTGGCTGTCATTTCAGCCTTCAGTTCGCCGCCCGGATTGTTGATCGAAACGCGCACTTCGAAGGTGGTGACGTTGTCCTTCTCCACGCCCATGGGCGAGATTTTGGTCACATGTCCGTAGAATGTCTTGTCTTTGAAGGTTTCCACATGAATGCGGGCAGGTTGTCCTAGATAAACCTTGCCGATGTCGCTTTCGTCCACCTTGCCCTTAACGTAGACCTCGCTGGTATCACCGATAGTCATGATCAGCGTCGCCGCCGAACCTAGCACCAGGATGGAGCTGACGGCATCGCCCACCTCGACATCGCGCGACAGTACAACCCCGTTGATCGGCGAGGTTATGGTGGTATAGCTGAGCTGTTCTTCCAGTTGTTTCAATCCGGCCCGCGCCTGCTCCACATCGGCGCGCGCCTGCGCCACCTTGGCCTTGCTCACCGACAACTGCGCCCGGGCAACATCGCGCTTGTTCACCGCCATGATGTAGCTACGTTGCGCGTCGTCCACCGTGGCTTGTGAGACCACTCCGTCTTTGGACATGTCCAGCGCACGCTGGTAAGCCCGCTGCAAAGTGGGAATATCTACGCCCTCGGCGTCGACCTCGGCGCGCTTCTCGTCGGCGATGGCGCTTTGCAGGTTGGCCTGAGACGAGAGCAGTTGCGCCTTGGCCGAATTCACCTGGGCTTCAATCTCCACCTTGTCCAACTCAGCCAGAACCTGGCCCTGCTTCACGTGATCGCCTGTGTCCACATACAGCTTTTTCACGATGCCGCTGGCTTTGGATTTGATCTCGACCTTGGTGATAGGCGTGATCTTGCCGGTGGCCACGACGCTCCTGGCGAGATCGCCGCGTTCCACCTTGGCCAGCTTGCTGGGGTCGATTTTGGTGCCACCGCGAGTCGCCGCCACCGCCACAATGATCAGCGCCAGCACCGACACGGTGACAATGATGGTGATGATCCAGCGCTTCTTCTTATGGTTCTTGCCGTTCGCCACTGCTCCCTCCGCCAGCGTCCAAGTCCCTGACATGTCCGGACCCTGGACTGTCGGGTGAAACGGCCAGCTCTTCCTGCTGGTAGTACGTGGAGAAATGGAAATTTGTTCCGTCTTCTGACGACACTAGGCAGAAATCTGCGAGGCAGTCTTGCCGCCTCTCTATTAGACCGCTTTTGAGGTAGATCGATAGCAACACGAGCGCGCAGCCGTTCCTTTCACTGGCAGCGGGCGACGATCAACGTCATGTCATCGGCTTGTTCGCCCCGGCTGAAGCGTTGCACCTCGGCGATGATAGCTTCGAGGATTTCCGGTGCCGCCTGCTCCTGGTGGGCGCGCACATTTTGTATTAATCGCTCGTCTCCAAATTCCTCCGCATCCGTGCTGGACGCGGCCTCGGAAATTCCATCGGTATAAATGACCAATACATCTCCCGGGGCCAGTTGCCGCTCAGCCACGCCGCAATCCCACTCTTCAAACAACCCCAGGACGGTAGCGGTAGCTGGCAGCCATTCCGCGTCGCCGTTGTTGCGTAGCAGCAGCGGCGGATTATGTCCGCAATTCACGTAACGAAGCACCCGGCTTTGATCGTCGTAAATGGCGAAAAAAGTCGTGGCGTAGTGATTGCTCTCCGTGTTCGTGTAAAAGAGGCGATTGACCGAACGCAGCAACCCAGGAAGGTCGGCCAGCGCCAGCGCGTACTGGCTGCGTAGAATGGCTTGCAGGTTGGCCATCAGCAGAGCGCCGGAGATGCCTTTGCCGGAGATATCGGCCAGAACCAGGCCGAGCTTACCCGCGCCGAAATCCAGGAAGTCGTAATAGTCGCCGCCGACGGCCCGCGTCTGGATACACTTGCCGGCGCATTCCAGCGTCGCCAGCGAGGGCGCCTGCTGCGGCAACAGCCGGCTCTGTACTTGGCGGGCGATCTGCATCTCCTGCTCGCTGCGGCGCTCGGCTTCCATGCGCTCCGCCATTTTCTCGGCCAGCGAGATGCTCCGCATGGCGATGCCTGCTTGGCTGGCGACCGAAGCCAGCAGACGGCGATCGCCCGCCGAGTACGGCTCCTCGGAGAGTCTTGGTCCCAGGACGATGACGCCCTGCAATCCGCCGTCACCCGCGCCGGGGCCTCCGGCAACTCCCAACTGCGGATTTGACGGGGCGCTAGAGCCGCGAATCGGGACCAAATACTCAACGTGCAAACCCTCCAGTTGGACCACCCGCAAATTCCCTGAGTCCGCTTCCACTGCAGCACTGCGTCCCCGCAACCGGTCCAGCCCGATACTCGTGGTTGCCAGGGTCAGCGCCTCCGGCGGTGGGTTGCCGGCGTAGGCGTGAAGCAGCCCGTCGTCGGCCAGGAGATACACAAACAGCGGCACGGGATGCAAGGCCTCGTAAATATGCTGGTGCAGCAAGAGGGCCAAGCTTTCGCGGTCGGTCACCGCCAGCGTGGTGGACGCCAAAGTTTCCAAAATCTGTTGTGCGTCATAGGCGCTGCGGAAAAAAGCGCGGTCCAGCCGGGTGCGCACACGGCGATGCACCTGGGTAGCGCCGCTGATCAACAGAACGCCGAAGGTGGCGCCCACCGGTATGGCAGCTTTCGATCCTGCCGAAAAACGCCGCGCGAAGGCCTGCCCGAACCACAGCGTGATACCGACGGAAATCAGCAGGATCAGGATGGCAAAGCCGCGTTCCACCAGCAGATAGCGCGCGCTGCGCCGAAGCAGCACCGGGACGTCCATTACCCTGTGCTTTACCACCGCGTAGGCGAAAGATAGTGGTATTAGGAACAAAAAGACGACCTTGATGAAGGTCGCCCAAAACGGCGTCTCCTGCCGGGAAAGATCGTAAACCAAGCCGATTAAGATGGCGGGCGTGACTCCGACCAACGTCCCCCATAGCATCACCTTGAGCTTGCGCCGGTCTTCCACGCGGGGTGCCCCCAGAGCATTCCAAATCAGCGAGGCCACGCCCAGCAGCACCACACCGTAGGAAAGTAAAACTCTCACCAGATCGATATGCGCCGGCGTCCCCAAGGCGTTGATCAAGGGGAGCGCTCCGAAGTCGCCCTGGCGCATACCGCCCCAATCCAGGCAGGCGCACACCGCAGGCAGCACCCACTTCAGCCAGGGCAGTTTGCCATCAATTGGGGAACGTGCGGGGAAAACAGCGAAAAAGAAGTAAAACAGCCCAGGGAGTAAGCCTCCGATGAGGGTAGCATAGCCATACAGGAACCGCAGCAGCGGGTCCGGAGCGAGTGCAAAGCCCAGCGGCATTGGAGCCACCGTAATAAATCCCGCAAACATAAGCGCCAGCAGCCAGGCGTTCCTGTCATCCACGCGCAGGAATAACACTGCCAGACCGACAATCAAGAACAGCAGCGGATAGAAGCCAATGATCTCCGCCGCGCTTCGCCGCGCCAGCGATTGCACATCGCCACTGCCTGCGGCCGCGCGGAAAACCGGCGTAAGCGAGAGCGGCTGGGATTCGCCTGGCCGGTAGATCGTCAGATGCACAGGTTCTCCCGGACGGGATTGGTGCCACACCCGGAAGAGGACGTCGCTACACGACGCCGGCGCAACCAGCGTGCGGCCATTGATGGCGGTGATGACATCGTTCGCCTTCAGGCCGGCCTTCTGTGCGGGGCTGTCCTTCCAGACCCTGGTTACTACCATTCCTGCGGAGGATGGCTGGTTGTCAATGCCGATTTCCACCGGAAGGCTGGACCGGCGGACGTAGTACATCCACGCCATACTGTAGATGAAGGTGGCCGTCGCAAAGGCGATCGCCGCTGCCAGCAGCAGCGGACGGTACCTTGCGGTTCGCGGTGTAGAAAGTACCATGCGGCGATAGACCCTGAGACACCTTCGCCAGTAGTGTAGTTCATCCGCACAAAGATAGCGGGAAGCAGGATTCTCTTTTGTGGTCGCCGACAGAAACCCGGGAATTCGTTACTTCTCTTTTGAATCGCCACCGTATTGAGCTGTAATCTTCATTGAGCTGTCGTCCTTAAGGAAACTCTGATCAAGTCCGGTCTTTAAAGGGGACGGCCTTTAGGCCGTCCGTAAGGCTGGAGGATCATCACGGCTTTAGCCGCTGAGGAACTTCGTTCCGACTGAATCAGAGTCTCCTTAATACCCTGTCGTCTTTAATGACCTGTCGTCTTTAATGACCTGTCGTCTTTAATGACCTGTCGTCTTTAATGACCTGTCGTCCGTATTGAGCTGTCGTCCGTATTGAGCCGTCATCCCGAGCGAAGGCGACCTTCTTTGGGTCGCCGGAGCCGAGGGACCACTCTATGGGAAGGATTTGCGCGAGTAGATCTTTCTCTATCTTGGCTCCGGGGGTAGGCA
>Ga0070737_10001376_pt1 | contig 35150 bp, 38 predicted proteins | sample Coa_R1_10_FD_66438 | JGI IMG/M metagenome (GOLD analysis project Ga0070737, IMG submission 66438) | Surface soil microbial communities from Centralia Pennsylvania, which are recovering from an underground coalmine fire - Coalmine... | ecosystem: Environmental > Terrestrial > Soil > Unclassified... | reverse complement strand
GTTCATCGAACCGGCCCCGCGTGCGCCGGGCGCCTGTACACTGCGCGCCCCATGGCGACGGCACCGGTCAGCACGGAACGACAGATTCGCCCCGGCACGCGCGCGCTGGCGTTCGGCGCGATCGGCGTGGTGTTCGGCGACATCGGCACCAGCCCGCTGTACACGCTGCAGGAAGTTTTCAGCAGCCAGTATGGATTGGAAGTCAGCCACGCAGCGATCCTCGGCGTCCTCTCGCTGGTGTTCTGGTCACTGTTGCTGGTGGTGACGCTGAAGTACGTCTTGTTCGTGATGCGTGCCGACAACAAGGGCGAGGGCGGCATCATGGCGCTGATGGCGCTGGCGCAGCGGGGCGCGCGGGGCATACCGAGGCTGCGCTGGCTGGTCGCGCTGGTCGCGATCTTCGGCGCAGCGCTGTTCTACGGCGATGGCGTGATCACGCCGGCAATGTCGGTGTTGTCGGCGGTGGAAGGCTTGAAAATCGCGGAACGTTCCCTGGTGCGCTGGGTGATGCCGATCAGCGTCGTTATCGTGCTGGCGCTGTTCGTCGTGCAAAAGCGCGGCACCGCGGGGGTCGGGGCGGTATTCGCGCCGGTGATGGCGGTATGGTTCGTGGTGATCGCGCTGTTGGGCGCGCTCATGATTGTGCGCGAACCGCGGATCCTCATCGCGCTGAATCCGTACTACGCGGTGCGCTTCTTCCATTCGCACGGCGTCGCGGCCTTCATCGCGTTGGGTGGCGTGGTGCTGGCGGTGACCGGCACCGAAGCGCTGTATGCCGACATGGGACATTTCGGGAAGACGCCGATCCGGCGCGCATGGTTGTTCTTCGTGTTGCCTGCGCTGTTGCTGAATTACTTCGGGCAGGGCGCGCTGCTGCTGCGCGATCCGCGCGCCGCGGGCGATCCCTTTTATTTGCTGGTGCCGCATGCGGTCCTGTATCCGATGGTCGTGCTGGCCACCGCGGCCGCGGTGATCGCCTCGCAGGCGGTGATCTCGGGCGCTTATTCGATGACGCGCGAGGCGATGCAGCTCGGCTTCTCGCCGCGCATGCGGGTGGTGCACACCTCGAGCCGGATGTCCGGGCAGATCTTCGTCCCCTGGATCAACGGCATGCTGCTGATGCTGGTGCTGGCCGCCGTGATCGGCTTCCGTTCCTCGGAAAACCTGGGCGCTGCATACGGCATTGCCGTGACCGGAACGATGGTGGTAACCACGTTGCTGATGCTGATCGTCGCGGTTCGCTTGTGGCACTGGAAGCTGCCCGTCGTCGCCGCGATGGGTGCCTTGTTCCTCGTCATCGATCTCGCGTTCTTCGGCGCCAATCTGCTCAAAGTCGAGCACGGCGGTTGGTTTCCGCTGGCGCTCGGATTGCTGGTGTTCACGGTGATGACCACGTGGCGACGCGGCCGCGAGCTGGTGCTGCGCCAGCTGAAGCACGGCGGCCTTGCCTTGGCGCCGTTCATCGGCAGCATCGCCGAACATCCGCCGGCGCGCGTGCCCGGCACCGCGGTGTTCATGACCGCCAACCTGAATGCGGTACCGCATGCGCTGCTGCACAGCCTGAAGCACTTCAAGGTGCTGCACGAACGCAATGTATTGCTCAGCGTGGAAACCCTGGAAACGCCCTATGCCGATGCGTCGGAGCGCATCGAACTGCGCGATCTCGGGCATTCCTTCCACACCGTGGTGTTGCGCTTCGGCTTCATGGAGGATCCCGATATACCTGCGGCGCTGGCGGGCTGCGCGGCGCGCGGATTCGCCTTCGACATGATGGATACCACGTTTTTCCTTTCGCGCGAAAACGTGGTCGCCGCGCGACGCGCCGGCATGGCGTTCTGGCGCGACCGGCTGTTCGCGTTCATGTCACGCAACGCGATGCCCGCCACCGCGTTCTTCCACATCCCGGCCAATCGGTTGGTGGAGTTGGGCACGCAGGTCGAAATCTGAGGACCGCGATTGCCGGGTAACTGCGTAACCGGTTACGGCGCGCGGCCTGCCGAGGGTGGTGGCGGTGGTGCAGGCGGCAGCGGCGCAGCGACTTTGGGCGGCGGTGGCGGCGCGGGCACGGCCGGCTTTGCCGGTTCGGGCGGCATCGGCGGCAGGGGCGGCGGCGGTGGCAAAAAGTTCCACCGCGGCGGGACCCGCATCGCCAGCGAGACCTCCTGGCCGTGGCGACGCAGCGCCATGCGCACGCGTGAATCGGCGGGCGCATTGCGCAGTGCGCGCAGCACGTCTTCGGGCTGCGCCACCAGCTTGCCGCCGATTGCGGTGATCACGTCGCCCGCTTCCAGTCCCGGAAACTGTTTGTCGCTGCGCGACAGCACCAGCACGCCGCGATCGGTTCCGAAGTAGTGCCCGAGCCCGGGGTTCAGCGGCGCGAGGTTCAGCCCCCACCACGGTGACATGCTGATGATCCATGCGTGCTCGCGGCCGCCGGCCTGGATGGCGGCTTCGCGTGCCGCTTCCGCGCTCATCCTTGCAACGTCGGCACTCTTCATCGCGTCGTCGATGCTTTGCTGGATTTGCCGCTGGAATTCGGGCGAACGCACGCGCGCGGTGGCCTCCTTGGCAGCAAGTTCTGCCTGACGAGCGATGTCCTGCCAGTCCGTCGCTTGCAGGCGCTCGGGCGTGACCCGCAGTTCGCGCGTCTTGCCGTTTCGATCCACGCGCAGCGCGATCGGCTTGCCCGCTTGCGCCTGCCGCAGCGTGTCCGCGGATGCGCCGTCGTGGGGGCCGACCGCATTGCCGTTGATGGCCGTGATCATGTCGCCGGCTTTCACCCCAGCGCGTTCGGCGGGACCGCCGGGCGTGACGGCTTCGACGCGCAATCCCGCGGCGCCGGGGCTGACCGCCATTCCGAGCATGCCGCGCTTGCTGTCGGCGAGGTAATGCAAGGCGCTGGCGTTGGCTTCATCGCCCATCCGCACGGACAGCGCGGCCATCCGGCTGGCGAGATCGCTCATTCGGGTTTGCAGCGCGGCCATCTGCTGCTGAAGGGCCGCGTCGCTTTCCGGCTGTGCGGGTGCGGACGAAGGAGGCGCGGCGAAGATCGCGCCGGAGAACGGCAGCAACAAACAAAAGGCGAGCATGCATTTCATGACGGTTCTCTCGTTCACATGGGAATGACGCGCGTCCCGGATGTAGGCGCCTGTTCGGCAACTGTGTACGGTTGCAGGTGCAGCAGTCCAAGCTGCTGCAGCAATGTGATCCGCTGTTGCCAGAGATCGGCGGCAGTCGCGGGGTTGCGGGCGGCGCTGAGTTGCAGGTCGACGAGCCCGATCTGGTCCTGCAGGCTCACGGCCCGCGCAAGCTGCGGACCATTCAGCGGTGCGCCATCGCGGTCGAGCTTTTGCACCCACGCCTGCCATTGCTGCGAACTCACTCGCAGCGCGGCAAGATCCGGTAAGGCTGGTGTGGCTGCGTGCATGGCGGGGCGCGCCGCAACGCCCGCGGGCGCCGGCAAGGGTGCGGATAGACGCAGGTGCGGCCACGCGAGCGCCAGTGCGATGCCGGCGGCGAACACAGCGGGCAAGGTGAACCAGGCGGTACGACGCACGACGTGCCGGCGCCGGATGCGTGCGGCGAGTTCCGGCCACGCGTCCCGCTCGGGCGCGCAGGACGGCAGCGCGCGCAAGGCTTCGGCAAGCGCCGTGTCGTCGTTCATGCGGTGGTAGTCGAGCCGATCGTGCATGGCGTGTCCTCCGCTGTCGGTTGGAGCAGTTCGCGCAGCCGCTTCGTCGCGCGTGCGAGCTGCGATTTGGAAAAACTCACCGAACGTCCGAACTGCTGGGCGATTTCGATATGGGTGTAGCCTTCGACGTGGTATAGCCAGAGCACCGCGCGTGCGGCGTCGGGGAGCCGGTTGAGTGCGCGATCGAGCGTCGCCGCATCGACCAGCATCCACGGCAGGGGCGCATTGGCGTCCGCCTGCGTGTCGTCCAGCACCTCGATCACGTGCAGCCGATCGTGGCGCAGTTGCATCAATGCCTCGTTCACCACCAGCTTGCGCAACCATGCCGCGAACGGCGCATCGCCGCGGTACTGGCGGGCGCGCTCGAAACCTTTCAGCATCGCGTCCTGCAATACTTCCTGGGCAACATCGGTGCGTCCGGTCAGGCGCAATGCCAGCGTCCATGCGGCGCGTTCGAACTGACGATAGATCGCTTCGAAGGCGTCGAGATCGCCGCGCTGCAGGCGGCTTATCAATGCCGGATCCACGGTTTGCTGGAAGCTCGTTGGCTTGTCCACGATCCTAAGATGCTCCAGCAGCGCAAAAGGTCGCATCCGCCATCGGGTGCTCTGCCATAATCGCGCGATGGATGAATCGCGCATCGTCGACACGACCGAAGCGCCCGCCGAGCGGGTGTTGGAGGCGAGCGTGCGTCCGCGTACGCTGGCCGAGTATGTAGGGCAGTCGGCGATGCGCGAGCAGCTGGCGCTGTCGATCCAGGCCGCGAAACGGCGCGGCGATGCGCTGGATCACGTGCTGGTGTTCGGACCGCCCGGACTCGGCAAGACCACGATTTCGCACGTTATCGCCAACGAGCTGGGCGTGAACCTGCGCACCACCTCGGGGCCGGTACTCGAGCGCGCGGGCGACCTCGCCGCGCTGCTCACCAACCTGCAGCCGCGCGACGTGCTTTTCATCGACGAGATCCATCGCCTGTCGCCGGTGGTCGAGGAAGTGCTGTATCCGGCGCTCGAGGATTTCCAGATCGACATCATGCTGGGCGAGGGTCCGGCCGCGCGTTCGATCAAGCTGGACCTGCCGCCATTCACGCTCGTGGGAGCGACCACCCGTGCAGGGATGCTGACCAGCCCGTTGCGCGACCGCTTCGGGATCGTGCACCGGCTGGAGTTCTACACGCCCGACGAACTGGCGGCGATCGTCACGCGTTCGGCGCGCATCCTCGACATCGCCTGCGATGCCGACGGTGCTGCCGAAATAGCGCGGCGCGCGCGCGGTACGCCCCGCATCGCCAACCGGCTGTTGCGGCGCGTGCGCGATTACGCCGAAGTCCGCGCCGGAGGCCGGGTCACGCGGGCAGCCGCGTCGGCCGCGCTGGACATGCTGAAGGTCGACGTCGGCGGCTATGACGAGCTCGACCGACGGTTGCTGCGCCTGATCCTGGAGCAGTTCGATGGCGGCCCGGTGGGCGTCGAATCGCTCGCAGCGGCCCTCGCCGAAGATCGCGACACGATCGAGGACGTGCTGGAGCCCTTCCTGATCCAGCAGGGCCTGATGGCGCGCACGGCCCGCGGCCGCATCGCTACCCCGAAGGCCTGGCGGCATTTCGGCCTGAAACCCACGCACGCCGAGCCGAACCTGTTCGACGACGCGAGGTCCTAGATGGTCGAGACGGCCGACCACGGTCAACCGGCATTCAGTTGGCGGACAAGGGTCTATTGGGAAGATACCGATGCGGGCGGGGTGGTGTACCACGCGGGTTATCTGCGTTTTCTCGAGCGTGCGCGCACCGAATGGATACGCGCGGTTGCCATGGGGCAGGATGCCTTGCGCCGCCGGTACGGGATCGTGTTCGTGGTGCGCGAATTGAGCATCGCCTATGACAAGCCGGCGCGGCTCGACGATGAACTCGACGTCACGGTGCAGGTTGGGCGTTCGCGTGCAGCCAGTCTCGATCTCGCACAACGCGTGCTGCGCGTGCCGGATGCCGTTACGCTGGTGCGCGCGAACGTGAAGGTCGCCTGCGTCGACGCGCAAACTTTCGTCCCGTGCCGGATTCCTGTTGAATTCTCGGCCTTGATCCAAGGAAATCGCCTTACATGAATGGTTCCATCAACATCCTCGACCTGGTCGTCCACGCCAGCCTCCCGGTGAAACTGGTGTTGCTGATCCTGGTGATTTTTTCCTTCACCTCGTGGGTGATCATCTTCCGCAAGAAGGCGATGCTGGACGCGTCCACCCGCGACGCAGACGATTTCGAGGAGCGCTTCTGGTCGGGCGTGGACCTGGCCGCGCTGTTTCGGGAGGTCAGCAACCGCGGCGCCGACGCAGGCGGCCTCGCGGCCGTGTTCGAATCGGGGTTCCGCGAATTCGTGCGCCAGCGCCAGCGCGGCAGCGGCGAGGACCGGCGCGCCGTGCTCGAAGCGTCCGAACGCGCGATGCGTGTGGTGGGCACGCGCGAGGTCGAAAAGCTGGAACACAACATCGAGTACCTCGCCAATGTCGGATCCATCAGCACTTATGTCGGATTGTTCGGCACCGTGTGGGGCATCATGGTGGCGTTCCAGGGACTGGGCACCTTGAAACAGGCGACAATCGCGACGGTCGCACCCGGCATCTCCGAGGCCTTGGTGGCGACCGCGATGGGCTTGTTCGCCGCGATCCCGGCGGTGTGGGCGTACAACCGCTATTCGACGCGGCTGGAGCGGATCACCCTGCGCTACGAAACGTTCCAGGAAGAGTTCTCGTCCGTGCTGCAGCGGCAGATGCACGCCGAGCAACCGGTGGCGCCCGCGCCCGGCCGTGCGGAAGCGCGTGCGCGCTGAGGAGCATCATGGCACTGCAACATCACAGCCGCAACCGTCGCCGCCGCAGGATGGCGGAAATCAACATCGTGCCGTACATCGACGTGATGCTGGTGCTGCTGATCATCTTCATGGTCACCGCGCCCATGCTGAACCTCGGCGCCGACATCCATCTGCCGCAGTCGGCCGCCAAGGCATTGCAGGAAGACAAGCAGCCGGTACTGGTGTCGGTGGACCAGCAGGGCAACGTGTTCCTGACCCTCGGCAAGAGTCCGCGTGAGCAGGTCGACGATGCGACGCTGGTCAAGGATGTGTCCGCGTTCGTGAAGCAGGACCCGAAGGTGTCGGTGTTGCTGGGCGGCGACAAGCGCGTCGATTATGGGCGCGTCAATCAGGTGCTGGGATTGCTGCAGGAGGCTGGCGTCGCCAAGGTCGGGCTGATGAGCCAGCCCGAGACCACGGTCGTTCCCGCGAGCAATGGAAAGCGCTGAAGCCACTCCGCGCGCGGTCGTCTATTCCGCGTTGCTGCACTTGGGGATCGTCGGCTTCCTGGCACTGGCGATGCTCAATTGCACGAATTGGGAAAGCGTGGCCGACGCGCTGCGCCTGCCCGAGGCGATGCGGCCGGTGACCTGCACGCGCATGGTGCGCCTGGAAGGTCCGGTGATCGAAGCTACGCTGGTGGGACCCGTTGGCGCGCCGCCTCCGCCGACGGCGAAGCGCGCGCAGAGGGCATCGCCGCCGCACCCGCAGAAAGCGGAACCCAAGCCGAAGCCGCCGCCGCCGGCCCCGGTGCGGGTGCTGCCGACGCCTGTACCGCAACCTCAATTGAAGGACCAGGAAAAGATCGCGCAGATCGCCGAGCAGAAGGCGGAACAGCAGAAGCAGGCGCAGGAAGAAGAGCAGAAGCAGCGCATGGCCGAGCTGACCAGGCAAAAGGAAGCGGAGCGCATCCTGAGGGAACTCGCCAAAGTCAAGGCCGAGAGCGAGGCACAGCAACGCCGGATCAATCTCGAGCAGCAAAAGGCCGAGCAACTTGCGGATCTGAGCAAGGCCAATGAAAACCAGAACGCCGAGAACGTGCCGGTGGCCAAGCAGGCCATGACCGGGCAGGCAGGCACCAGCAACGATGCCTACATCGCCGCGTTGCAGAACGCGATCACCCAGAACTGGCTGCGACCCGAGAATATCCCGGCCGGCGTTGACTGCCCCGTCGACATCGTCCAGATACCGGGCGGTCAGGTGATTTCTGCAAAAGTATTGCCCAGTTGCCCCTTCAGCGAGGCGGGCAAACGTTCCGTGGAGAACGCCATCTACCGCGCTTCGCCGTTGCCGTACAAGGGGTTCGAAAAGCAGTTCCGGCGGGATATCACGTTCAACTTCAAGGTCACTTCGTCTCAGTAAGGAATCTTCTACATGAGAACTCCAAAACTCCTGCTTGCCTTGGCCCTGACGCTGATCACGGCGTTGATTGCGACGCAGGCCGGGGCGCAAGGCCTGACCGTCCAGATCGTCAACGGCGTGCCGTCGGCCATCCCCATCACCGTGGTGCCATTCGGACAACAGGGATCGGGGCCGGCCTCGCCCGTGGACGTCGCCGCGATCGTCAGCATGGATCTCAACCGCTGCGGCCAGTTCCGCAGCCTTCCGACCAGCGAGATCGTGCAGTCGCCGACAACGGGTTCGCAGATCCAGTTCGCGACCTGGAAACAGTTGAAGCAGGATTACATCGTGGTCGGCACCACGTCGTATTCCGGTGGCGTGCTGAAGGCCGATTTCCAGTTGTGGGATGTCAACAAGCAGCAAATGCTGCTGCAGAATTCGGTGGCAATGCAGGGCAGTGATTTGCGCCGCGTGGCGCACCAGATTGCCGATCAGGTTTACCAGAAGATCATCGGTGTGCGCGGCGCATTCGATACGCGCATCGCCTACATCACGATGACGGGCACCGGCAACAGCACGCAATACTCGCTGGTGGTCGCCGATTCCGATGGCTACAACCCTCAGACCGTGGTGCGTTCGCACGAACCCCTGTTGTCGCCGGATTGGTCGCCGGACGGCCAGGAAATCGCCTACGTGTCGTTCGAAAGCGGCGATTCCGCCATCTACATCCAGAACGTCGCCACCGGCGCGCGGCGGCTGATCTCGGCACGGCCCGGCATCAATGGCGCACCGGTTTTTTCTCCGGACGGCAAGAAGCTGGCGGTGAGCCTGTCGTTCCGCCGCAATCCCGAAATCTACGTGATCGATCTCGCGACGGGCGCGTTGACCCAAGTCACCAACAATCTCTCGATCAACACCGAACCACGCTGGATGCCGGACAGCAAAGACATCGTTTTCACCTCCGACCGCTCCGGCAAGCCGCAGTTGTATGAAATTCCCACGACCGGCGGGGCACCGCAACGGTTGACCTTCCAGGGTCAGTGGAACGGCAACTGCTCGATCAGCTACGACGGCAAGAAGATCGCGATGGTGGAAGGTAATGGAAACGTGTATCGTATTGCGGTGATGGACCGCTCCCTTGGTGGACAGGAAACCTTCATTTCTCCGGGGAACCTCGACTTTGCCCCCAGTTGGGCGCCCAACGCCAGCATGCTCCTCTATACCGCCGACGGTGGTGCGCATGACGTGCTTTATTCGGTGTCTGCCGACGGTCGAGTGCGCCAGCAGTTGGCGCTGGCCGGCGGCGATGTCCGTTCGCCGGCTTGGGGGCCGTATCGCAATCCTTGACGCCGTCTTGATCGGCAAGGTGCTCCACTAGATTCTGTTGTACCTACCCACTCACCCACTCGTTAGGAAAAAGGATGGATTCGCCATGAACGCAACCGTTCGCGTTTCGGTGATTGCACTGTTCTGTCTCGCCGCCGCGGCCTGTGCCAAGAAGCAGGAGGTCAAACCCGCGCCACCGCCTGAGGCTCCACCGACCACCAGCGCGCCTGCCACGACCGAGGGCGCCTTCACCCCGGCGGACTTGCAGACCAACGCATGCCTGCGCACCCGCGTGATCTACTTCGATTTCGACAAGAGCGACATCAAGCCGCAGTTCGACGACATCGTGGCCTGCCACGCGAAATACCTCCGTGACCGCCCGATGGCGCGCATGACCATTGAAGGCAACACCGACGAGCGCGGCAGCGAGGAGTACAACCTCGGCCTCGGCGAACGCCGCGGCAACGCACTGGCCAGCGCACTGGAAGCCCAGGGTGCCTCGTCCGACCAGATCAAGGTGGTCAGCTATGGCAAGACCCGCCCGGTCTGTCGTGAGCACAACGAGAGCTGCTGGCATCTGAACCGGCGCGACAACATCGTGTACACCACCGAGTGATCGTGGTGTCGATGGAAGCAGTGACGCGCGGCCGCGTGCCGCGCAAAGTTGCAACGATCATGGCCGCCTCGGCGGCCATGATCGTTGCAGGGGTGTGCTCGCCTGTCGCATACGCGCAGGACGTGGCGCAGGCATCTTCCGCGGCACCGTCGCCATCGAACAGTCTGGTGCTGTTCAACCAGATCCAGGGCCTGCGCCAGCAATTGCAGGACATGCAAGGCCAGATCGAAGTCCTGCAGCACGAGCTGCAGCAGCTTCAGCAGACCAGCAAGGACCAGTACGTCGATCTGGATTCGCGGGTGGGCAAGCTGGAGCACGCGCAGCCCGGACCGGCCGCATCCGCGCCTGTCGCCTCGGCGGCCCCGTCGTCTTCCGCGGCTTCCAGCGCACCGGGCGGCTCCGCGCTGTCATCCGCGAAGCCCGTATCCGCGGCCGACAAGGCGGCGATACAGGCCGACTACGACGCAGCCTTCAAGTCGCTGCGAGCCGGCAACTACGTCGATTCGGCGCGCGAGTTCCGCGCCTTCATCGACAAATATCCCGACAGCCCGCTGGTATCGAACGCGTATTACTGGCTGGGTGGTTCGTATTACGTCACGCAGAATTACAAGCCCGCGCTGGCGGCCTTCCAGACGCTGTTGAAGAAATATCCCGACAGCCCCAAGGCGTCGGAAGCCGAGCTGCGCGTCGCCGACTGCCAGATCGGATTGAAGGATTACGCGGCGGCGCGCGCCACGCTGCGGGCCGTGATCAAGGCACATCCGGGCACGCCAGTGGAAAAGCGCGCGCGCGCGCGGATGCAGGACATTCCGGTATCCGCCGGCGCAAAGTGATTGCCGGATCATGATGACGGCCGTTGCCGGCGCGTCCAGGGCGGTCGTGCTGGTTTCAGGCGGCATGGATTCGGCGGTGACGCTGGCATTGGCGCGCGCGCGCGGGTTTGCCTGTCACGCCCTGTCGGTCGCGTACGGGCAGCGACACGCCTCCGAACTCGCCGCTGCGGCGCGTGTCGCAGCGATGCTGGGCGCGGTCGAGCACAAAACCGTTTCGGTGGATCTGCGCAGCATCGGTGGTTCCGCGTTGACCGCAGACATCCAGGTGCCCGAGCATTCCGACGCGCACGGCGACGCCGAGATCCCCGTGACCTACGTGCCTGCGCGCAACACGATCATGCTGGCGATCGGGTTGGGCTGGGCCGAGACCCTTGGCGTGAATGACCTGTTCTGCGGTGTCAACGCCGTCGATTATTCGGGGTATCCGGATTGCCGCCCCGCTTTCGTGCACGCGTTCGAACGGCTCGCCAATCTCGCAACCAAGGCGGGCGTCGAAGGCCGGGTCTTGCACGTGCACGCACCGCTGATCGAGCTCTCGAAGGCAGACATCGTGCGGGAGGGCGTGCGGCTGGGCGTCGACTTCTCGCAAACGGTTTCGTGTTACCGCGCCGATGCCGAGGGCCGCGCCTGTGGCCACTGTGATGCCTGCGTGCTGCGCGCGCGCGGCTTCACCGACGCCGGAGTCGCCGATCCTACACACTACGTTCCCGGCGCGTGACACGGTAGAATGCACGGCTTGCGTTGAACTGCGTCGCGCTACCGAATGCGCCGCGCTGCCCTCACTGCTTGCTCGTCCATCGGTGGGAGAGGGAGAGATAATCGCGCAAGCGAAAGAACGGGGCTGAGCGCGGCATGGCCCCTCACCCCTTGCCCTCTCCCGTGAACGGGAGAGGGGAGTGATAATCGCGCTTCGCGCGATGCGATATTGATAAGAGCGGGGGCCGTTAGCTCAGCGGTAGAGCAGTGGACTTTTAATCCATTGGTCGAAGGTTCGATCCCTTCACGGCCCACCATCTCTCCGTTGCACCTTCCTTCCTCTTGCCTCTCCATATTCGTGTGCGGACGATCGCGCGCAAGACTGAAAATCCACACACGTCGTTCGCTCCGCCGTTAGTACTCCATTAATGTCGAGCCGACATTTGCTGGTTAGCATAGGGCTTTGGACGGAGAACGGACATGGACATCACGCGTGAAGGGTTGAGCGGAAGCAACGGATTGGAAAGCGCAGCGGGCAAGGTCAAACACGGTGCAAGCCGAATGGTCAACGCGGCCGAAGACATGGCCGACGAGGCCAAGCATCGCGCGAAGCACATTGGTTACGAGGTGGATGCGTGGGTGCACCGGCGCCCCGTCGAAACCGCGCTGCTGAGTGCAGCGGTGGCGTGCCTGATCACCGGCCTGGCGTTCTGGTTCACACGCCCCGACTGAGGTTCGCGCGTCAGTCCTCGCTGGAACGGAACCGCTGCACCAGCACGGGCACGAGAGCAAGCAGACCCAGGCCAGCCAGCGGCAGCCAGATGTGCGGCTGCAAGATCAGGTCGGGGCTGAGTCCCTTGCCCTCTGCGATGGACTGGGCGAGTCCTGCGCCGATCGCCGTTTCGAAGACCAGCATGACGACGCCGCCCAGTGCGGTCGCAGCCGTGAACAGCCATACGGGGCAACGCAGCCACGCGAGTGCCACGGTGATGCCGCCGAACGGAAACAGCGGCACGAACCGCAGGAACAGCGTGTAGGAAATCGGGTTCGCCTGGTAGCCCTGCCGCACGCGTTCCACGAATTTCGGCGGCGGCCGCTTGCCCGCGCTGAACGCGTGGCGTGCGGCGTAGAAGAGCAGCAGCGATCCGAGAACTTCACCGACCAGCGACAGGCCGATGGCCGTTCCCATGCCGAACAACAGGCCGCCGGCGATGATGATCAGCAACGGGCCGGGCATCGCAGTCGCGATCGACAGCGTCAGAACCACGACGTAAACGATGTATGCAAGCGCCGGATGCGTCGCGATTTGGTGTGACCAGTTGGCTTGCTCCGCGACGATGCGATTGGGCGCGAGGTGTTGCAGCATGCCACTTGCACCGACCGCCACCCCGATCGCAATCAGGATCAACAAGGGCACGAAGGCGCGCAGTCGGCTCATGGGCTATGGGTAAGGGGGCAACCGAAGTGGCGGAAGCATAGCCGGTAGGTATGGCGACGCGAAACGCGATCACTGCCGGCCGGGACCTGGTCGCTAGTAGATCGGTCCACCGCGCGCTGCGTAGGCTTTGAGGACCGTGCATGCCGCCTCACGCCCGAGGTCGCGGATCACTTGAATGCCGCGCCGCTCGAGTCCCCCGGTCCAGTCCTCCGGCAACGGCCCTTCATCGAATCCCGCCAACGACTCGGTATCCGCGGCGCGTGCACCGATCAGCAGCATGTCGACGCCGGCCCAAACGATCGCGCCGTAGCATTGGCAGCACGGCTGCGAGCTGTTCGCAACCGTGTAGCGTCGGCCGTCGCCGTTCAAACGCGCGCGTCCGAGCTTTTGCTGTGCAGCGACCAGTGCAATGATCTCGGCGTGGGCCAGTGAGGAACGCAGTGGTACCACACGATTGACGCCGACCGCGATCAACCGGCCTTCTTCATCGAAGATCGCCGCGCCGAACGGCCCGCCGGTCGCATGATCGACGTTGCGGCGTGCGAGGTCGATCGCGAACGCGATCTGCGCATCCCTGCGTGGCAGGGTGCCCACGGACGCGACCGCGTCGGTGATCCAGTCGGGAAGCGTCGGAACGTGGCAGTCCGCTGCCTTGCGTGCGTCCATGATCCAACCGTAGCACGCGCAACCTGAAGTCGATATCAATGCTGCCGTGCGTTCCGTGCATTGATCACGCGCCACAGCTCGACGCTGCGTGGGTCGGCGAGCCCGCCATAACTTGCGTCGATCCGGGTGAGCAGGCGGATGGCTTGCGTGGTCTGTCCGGAATGGGCGAGCGACTCCACTTGCTCCAATCGGGCCTTCAGCGCGCGTTGATGTGCTTCGCGACAGGTTTCCATCCGGGCCGCGTCGGGCACTTTGCGGCGCTGCAGTTCCCGCAGCGCCTGAGCGAACACGAAGGCATCCGCGAGGGCATGTCCTGTGTGCATCGCGGTGAGGCTGTCCTTGTCGAATGCGCACCAGTACTCCAGCGAGGCGTCTGCACGCGCCAGTTGCGCCTGTCGAATCACGTCTTCGTCGCCGGTCACGAACACGATCCGCGAAGACTGCTGGAAAACATGCAGCAGATCGGGAGGCGGGAGCGGAACCTGTGCGGTGCCGACCAGATCACTGCCCGCATCCAGCAGCGCGCCGCGAAACAGGTCGGGGTAACCGAGAGCGAGGCGCAGTGCAACGCGCGAGCCGCCGGAGAATCCTCCGATGTAAACCTGCGCCGGGTTGATGTGGTAGTGGTGCATCACGCCGTACGCTGCCAGTAGTGCCAGCGGCTCACGGCGGTCGAGCACATTCGCATCATTGCCTGAATGCGCGGCGCTGACGAAGATCGTGTGGGTGCGGTCCAGTGCCGGAATCCACTGCACCGGGACCCGCGCGTCGTCCGATGGCGGGACGAAAACGAGAAGCGCGTAGCCGATTGCGGGCCCGGGGTCGCGCGGGACGTACAGCGTGAACCGCTGCTGCGCAGGATCGAGTGGTTCCGCGCGCAGAGCGTCGCGATTCCCACCCATTCGCTGCTCGATCTGCAGGGCATCCAGTGGACTCACCAGCCGGCGCAGCCGTTCCCCGTTGTCGGCAAAGGGCGGATAACGGGTGAAAACCACGTCGCGCAGCAGCCCGACCGGCGCTGGATCCCGCGCGACCGCAATTCCGCTCGCGAGTGCGAGGATCGCGAACGTCACCAGCGCCCTCCCGGTCAACATTGGCGGACCGCGTAGTCGAACGCGGCACGTACGTGCAGCGCGGTCGAATTGATGAAATGCGTGTCGCCGATTTCGAACACGCCCTCGTTCTGGTATTCCGGAAAAGCCAGCGGCAACTCGGTGCAGCCGAGATAGACGAACGTCGGCGCACCGGGCCGGCCAGTGCCGGCCACGGCGCGGATTCGTTCCGCCGCGCCTTCAATGTGGCCCGTTTTGAGCGCCTCGATGATGTCGATGACGATTTGGCGCGCCGCGCGGCTGCGTGGCGCCGCCGCCGTAGTCCCGTGTCGTGAGAAAACTTCGCGGAGCACCCGCGAGCGCATCATTTGCGTGGTCCCCAGCATCAGAACGCGACCCGCATTTCGTTGCGCGCAAGCCGCGGCCGCGATCTCGATGATGCTCAGCACCGGCATCGCGATTCCGCGCGTGATCTGCGCAAAGCGGTGATGCGCGGTGTTGCAGGCGATCACCGCGAATTCCGCGCCGCTGCGTTCCAGCCGTTGCAATCCCGCGCGGTGATACGCGTCGAATGCGCCCCACGAAGCGTCGTCGTCATCATTGCCGAACAATGCGATCGCCTTTCCGATGTCCAGCGATTCGATTGCGATCTCGGGCATGTCCGCCGTGCCCGTGCGTCCACTGGGTGCGTGATGCGCCTCGGCCAGGCGGCAGATGCCGGTGTAATACGCAGCGGTGGAAGGCCATGCCAAGCCACCGAGAATGCCGATCTTTTTCATCGTCGCCCAAGCCTGCGCGTGCTATCCGGCGATGGCGGGAATATCGAAGGTCCCGTCGGCGATTTCGACGAAGTTCCGTTCCTCCTTCAGGATGAACCGCTTCTGCTGCGCGAATTCGAAATTCTTTTTGCCCTCAGGATCGCGGCGCAGGCGCTCCTGGTATGCCTCGTACGACGCCAGGCTGTCGAATGCGATCAGGCCCCAGCCGACGTAGTTGGTACCCTGCCATGGCAGGAAGTAGCCGACCAGATGCCCGCCGCAGCGCGGGATGGTATGGCCCCAACTCTCCGCGTATTGGCGAAACGCGTCGCGCTGGTAGGGATCGATTTCATAGCGGATGATGCAGACGATGGCCATCCGGGTACTCCTCGTCGGGCTGGGATGGGAAACGCGGGACGTGTGGCCGGGAAAGGCGAACCGATGCACCGGGCCGAGAAGTGCCGCGGCTGCGATGCCCGCGCGACCCAGGAACTTGCGCCGCTCCTCGCCGGCTTGCGGCAGGAAAGATTCCCGTTCGTGTGGGTGTGGGTGCTTCGTTTTGCGCGAATCGCCCGGTTCCATGCCGGCCATGGTGGCGGTTGAGCGACACCTACGCTTTGATTATCATGAAAGTGTGGATGTCGACGATGCCAATGCTTCGGTGGCCGCGATCGCGGCCGCGATTGCCGAACCGGCGCGCACGCGGATGTTGTGCTGTCTGCTAGACGGCCGCGCCCGGACCAGTACCGAACTTGCGATCGTCGGTGGCATAAGTCCTTCGACCGCCAGCGTGCACCTCGCGAAACTGGCGGCGCGGCAGCTCGTGAAGGTGGCGGCGCAGGGTCGGCACCGCTATTACAGCTTGCGCGACGCGAACGTCGCGGTTGCGCTCGAGGCGCTGACCGTGGTGGCAGGCGCCGCGGGTGGAACGTTCGTGCCGGGTACGCCCGCACGCCTGCGCGCTGCACGAACCTGTTACGACCACATGGCCGGCGCGCTCGCGGTCGCCTTGCACGATCGGCTTTTCGAGTTGCGCTGGCTGGCGGAGGCCGGCATCGACTCGGAGAATTACGACGTCACGCGCGCGGGGAAGGAAGCGCTGGCGGGCCTCGGTGTGGATGTGGACGCGGCCCGTGCCCAGCGCCGCCGCTTCGCCTGCGGTTGTCTCGACTGGAGCGAGCGTCGCCCGCATCTCGCCGGTGCACTCGGCGCGGCCCTGCTGACGCGCGTGCTGGAACGCGGCTGGTTGGAGCGGGACGTCGACAGCCGCGTGCTTGGTGTCACCCGCAGCGGAAGGCGGGCGTTTCGCGAGCGCTTCGGAATCGAGCCGTGACTCCGCAATTCGTGTGCGCTCGCGCTGGCGATCCGATCAGACCCGTCTGCGCCCGAAGATCAGCGAGGCGATGAACAGGATGATGAAGATGACGAACAGGATCTTCGCGATGCCGGCAGCAAGACCGGCGACACCAAAGAATCCGAAGAAACCCGCGACCAGCGCGATGATCAGGAAAACGATGGCGTAGTAAAGCATGGTGACTCTCCTTGTGAGACGTTGTTGGCGTTTCGCAGCAGGGTCGAAGATTTGCTTTGAGTACCGATGGGTCCAGAGACCTGTTGATCGCCGTTGGGATCAGGGCCCGCGAGATCGCGGAACCGACTGCCGGTTCTCCCGGGCCAACCGATCCGTGGTTCGCCCGGGAGTGGTGATGCCCGCCATGTCGGAAGGCCCTGGCGGGTTGCCGACGGGCGCGGAGGGAAACGGCCCGAACCGGCTCGGCTCCGTCCCTGGAACGCGGGGAACGCATGCAAGGAAGGCATTCGTTCCCGTATCAAGACCGGCGCGCGAACGTCGCGAATCCATGCGAGCGTTCGCACGCCGGGTACCACTACAACTCACTCTCGAATTCATAGACCTGCAACAGTGCCTCGCGCCGGTCGACGCCGTAGCGTTCCTGCAGGACGGCGGCAAGGTACGGCGCGCTGCCGCCAGCGCAGAGCACGTCGTCCGGAGTCAACCTGCGCCAGCGACGCTGCAATTTGTCGCTGATCCCGGTCCATTCCTGCTTGATCCGGTCCTGGTCCATCGTGCGTCTCCACAGTTGCGGCACGGGCTCGAAGGTCGCCATTCGCGCGACCTCAATCCTTGGCCTTCAATCCGGACGCGTCCACGTCCCGGACGCCCTTGACGCTTTTCGCGGCGGCGACCGCTTTCCGGACGGCGGTTTTGGTGGGAAGCACGCCCGTGAGCGTCACCACTCCGTCCGTGGTGCGTACCGTCACGTCCATGCTTTTCACGCCCTTGGTGGCCGCGAGTTCGCTTTTGACCTTGGTCGTTATCCACCCGTCGCTGACGGCTTCACGTGCGCTGGACGAGTGCTCTCCGTTTTGAGCGACCACGGGTGTCGCAAGTGCGAAGCCGCCGGACATTCCGAGGCCGAGCGCGGCGGCGAGGGCGATGACGGTGAGGTTGCGTGAGCGTTTCATCGTGATCTCCTGATGGCTGTTTTGCCACAGCGTCGTCGCAACGACGATGCGCCCCGACCGTAGCAACAGGAGCATGACCGCGTCTTAACCACCCATGCGAAATCGCGCGCCTTGGTACCGAACTCGTTCAGATTTCGAAGACGAGGTCGCGCAAGGCCGCATGGCAGCGCGGCTTTTCCGGGAATGACGGTGCTGCACGCGCGCCGTCGAGCTTCAGGGCGCGTTCGGGTTCACGTGAAAAAGGCGTCAGCCGGTCGTGACGAGGGCGCGAAGGCTTCGCGATATGCTGGCGTCAGCGCACCGACGGCGACCATGCGTCGCGCAGGTTGACAGCGCGATTGAAGACGGGCGCCTCCCGCGTGTGGTCATGGCGGTCGGCGACGAAATAACCGATGCGTTCGAACTGGAAATGCTGTTCCGGCGCGGCATTGCGCAGGGAAGGCTCGAGATACGCGGGCGCGCTGCGACGCGAATCCGGATTGACATGGTCCAGCCAGGTCTTGCCGTCAGTCTCGTCGTCCGGATCGGCCACATCGAACAACCGATCGTACAATCGGACTTCGGCTTCGATCGCATGCCTCGCGCTGACCCAGTGAATCGTGCCCTTCACCTTGCGGTCGGCACCGGGCGTGCCGTGACGTGAGTCGGGATCGAGCGTGCAGCGGAGCTCGATGACAGTGCCGGCTGCATCCTTGATCGCTTCGTCGCATTTCACGATGCCGATACCGCGCAGGCGTACCTCGCCACCGGGAACCAGGCGCTTGAAACCCTTGGGAGGTACTTCGGCGAAATCCTCATGCTCGATCAGCAGGTCGCGCGAGAGGGGAACCTCCCGTGTGCCGAAGGATTCGTCCTTGGGGTGATTCGGAAACACGAGCGTTTCCATATGCGTCGCGGGCAAGTTGGTAATGGTCAGTTTCAACGGATCCAGCACCGCCATCCGCCGCGGCGCGCGCGCGTCGAGATCCTCGCGCACGCAGGCCTCGAGCACGCCGTAGTCGATCACGCTGTTCTGCTTGGACACACCGGCACGTTCCCAGAAGGTGCGGATCGCGGCGGCAGTGAAGCCGCGTCGGCGTGCACCGGCGAGAGTTGGCATGCGCGGGTCGTCCCAACCGTCCACCAGCCTGTCGTTGACGAGCGTCGCGAGCTTGCGTTTGCTCATCACCGTATAGCTCAAGTTGCCGCGTGCGAATTCGATCTGGCGCGGTTTGGACGGCGCGGTGCGCAATCCCCTTTCGATCAATGGCTGCCACAACTCCGGGTGATTCGGCAGATCGACGTTGTCGACGCACCAGTCGTACAGCGGCCGGTGATCCTCGAACTCCAGCGTGCAGAACGAGTGGGTGATGCCCTCCAGCGCGTCGGACAAGGAATGAGCGAAGTCGTACATAGGGTAGATCGGCCACGCGTCGCCGGCGTTCTGGTGCGTGATCTTGCGGATGCGATACAGCGCCGGATCGCGCAGGTTGATGTTGCCGGACGCCATGTCGATCTTCGCGCGCAGCGTGCGCGAGCCGTCGGCGAACTCACCCGCGCGCATGCGCTTGAAGAGATCCAGATTCTCTTCCACTGTGCGGTTGCGGTACGGTGAATCGCGGCCTGGCTCGGTGAGCGTGCCGCGATAGTCACGAACCTCTTCGGCGTTCAAGTCATCGACGTAGGCCTTGCCGTCCTCGATCAATTTGAGCGCGGCGCGGTAGAACACCTCGAAGTAATCGGAAGCGTGGCGCAGCTCGTTCCACTCGAAGCCGAGCCAGCGCACCGAATCCTTGATCCCCTCGACGAAGGCAGGATCTTCCTTGCCGGGGTTGGTGTCGTCGAGACGCAGGTTGCAGGTGCCGCCAAATTCCCTGGCTATGCCGAAATCGAGGCAGATCGCCTTGGCGTGGCCAAGGTGCAGGTGACCGTTCGGCTCCGGCGGAAAGCGGGTGGTTACGCGCCCGTCTTGTTTGCCCGATGCCTGGTCAGCCAGCACGATCTGGCGAATGAAATTGGTGCCGACGGTGGGGTGTTCGTCCGCCATTTGGGCTTCCAATAAAGATCAAGCGGCGGAGTTTAACCCTATCGCCGTCATTCCCCGGCCGCCCGCGCTGTTTGCGGGCGGAACCGGACTGCGTTTGCAGGACTGCGAACGCCCCCGGCCTACGCCGGGGCAGGCTGCGACGACCCGCGTGGCGAGCGCCAAGGACGGCGCGAGTCAATCCATTTTGCTCTTGAACCAAAAGCAAAAATGGATTCCTGGTTGCCGTGCCAAGGAACTGGCGCGGCCCCCGGAATGACGGCTTGTGAGAGAGTCTCAGCTTTGAACAACGTCACCGATTGTGTGCTAGCTTGAGGGCATGCGAACCGTCTACCACGCCGAAGGCATCGTCGACGCGCACCTGGTCAAGGACGCGCTGGAGCAGGCCGGCATCCCGGCTTTCATCAATGGCGAGTACCTGATCGGTGGCGTGGGACAGTTGCCGGCGCGGGATTTCCTGGCGGTCAGCGTGCCGGACATCTACGTCGAAGACGCGGGGCCGGTGGTGCGCGAAATCACGGAGATGCTGCAGGCGCCGCTTGCCGAGGAACCCGAGCGCGCGCCGCCGCCGCTCCGCCTCAAGCCCGCGCCGATTTGAACGCGACGTCGGCCCACGCGGAAACCGACGCGAATCTCTGTGCGCGCCTCTCTGCGCATGTCCGTGACGTGCCCGATTTTCCGCGCGCCGGCGTGCTGTTCAAGGACATCACGCCGCTGCTCGCGAACGCGCAGGCATTCCGCGACTGCGTGGACGCGCTGGCGGCGCCGTGGTTGGGTGCCGGCATCCACGCGGTGTGCGGCATCGAAGCCCGTGGGTTCATCTTTGGTGCGGCACTGGCGCACGCACTGGGTGCCGGCTTCGTGCCCCTGCGCAAGGGCGGCAAATTGCCGGCGGCGACACGGGGCGCCGATTTCCAGCTTGAATACGGGCAGGCACGCCTGGAGGTGCACGCCGATGCAATGGCTCCCGGCGCGCGCGCCCTCATCGTCGACGACGTGCTGGCAACGGGGGGTACGCTGCTCGCAGCGTTCGAACTTGTGCAAAGCCTGGGTGTGCAAGTCGCGGGAGCCAGCGTAGTGGTCGAGCTGGACTTCCTGCATGGGCGGGCGCGCTGGCCGACCGGCATGCCGTTGCATTCATTGCTGCGTTATTGAGACGGGAGAGGAAGAGACGAGGGACGAGGGACGAGGGACGAGGGACGAGGGACGAGAGAGGAATCGTGAAGACACTCACCGTTCCTCGTCTGAGCTCGCGCAGCGAGCGGTCGTCTTCCGTCTGAGCGGGTATCGTCTCTCCGTTGCCTATCCGGGCGCGGCGCCCGGCCTGAAGTTCGGCCGCTGCACCAGCACGACCTCTGTGTGGAACGGCACGCCCGCCCGCAATCCGGAGACCTCGACCTTGCTCCCAGGCGCCAGCTCCGCTTCGCGGGTACGGAAATCGAAGGGATCGGTGATCGGCTGTTTCCCCAGCTTCAACAGGATGTCGCCTGGTTGCAGCCCGGCCTGCGCCGCAGGGCCCCCCGGATAGACGTCTACGACCGTGGCACCGCGCGCGGCCGCCGGCAGACCAGAATCGGCCGACACGGTCACGTTCCCGACCTCCACGCCCAGCCATCCGCGCCTCACGTGACCATGTTCGACGATCTGTTCCAGCACCCGCTTTGCGGTGTGCACCGGGATCGCGAAGCCGATCCCCTGCGCGCCGACGTCGCGATTCAGCATCGCGGTATTGATGCCGACCAGTTGGCCTTCGGCGTTGACGAGCGCGCCGCCGGAATTGCCGGAATTGATCGCGGCATCAGTCTGGATGAAATCCTCGTAGGGCGACAGGCTCAACTGCCGCTGCAGTGCGCTCACGATGCCCATCGTGACGGTCTGGCCGATCCCGAATGGATTGCCGATGGCCAATACCACGTCGCCAACCCGGGGCGGTTTCGGGTCGATCTGGATGGTGGGCAAGGTGCCGGCGTCGATCTTCAGGACCGCGAGGTCCGTATCGGGATCGGTGCCGATGACTTTCGCGTGCGCGACCCGGCCATCGTGCAGCATCACCTGGATGTCGTCGGCGCCGGCGATCACGTGGTTGTTGGTCAGCACGTAACCGTCCGCGGTGAAGATCACACCCGAACCGAGGCTCTGCTCACGGCGCTTGAGGGCCGGACCTGCGACGCTGCCGCCGAGCATCCTCATCAGCGGGTCGGGAAAGAGCTGTATCTGCCGCTCGGTGACGATCTTGTCGGCATAGATGTTGACCACCGCCGGCGCCGCCTGCGCCACGGCATCTGCATACGAAGCCGGCCCGACCGCGCCGGCGGGTCGGGTCTCGGTCGATGACCTTGCATTCGAAGCAGAAGGATCGGAGATATGGCCGCGCAAGCGTTCGCCCGCTCCCGGCCATACCAGGCTGATCAGGAACGCTGCGGCCAGTCCCGCCACCACGAATTGCAGGACAAAGAGAAGAGAACGGAGCTTGCGGAGCATGCAGATGCGGCCTCGTCGGACGTATTCGGATTGTGCGCTCACGAGGCGAACGCTAAACTAACACGATTTTGGAGCGCCATGGACGACGCGGGTACGGTCGAGGAAAGGCCGTTCAGCCGCGGCGTGAAGGGCGGTCCCGCATATCGTCGGTCGACGCTTGGCGACCGTGGATACCTTGTAGCGCGGAGAGGCAAATGGCGGACGAGAGCATCAACAAGGGCCGACGCAGATTCCTGACTGCTTCCACGGCCGTGATCGGCGCGGGCGGTCTTGCGCTGACCGCGTTGCCGTTCGTCAAGACCTGGCTCCCCAGCGCGCGCGCCGAGGCGGCGGGCGCGCCGGTCAAGGTCGACGTCAGCAAGCTCGAACGCGGGCAAAGGCTGCGGGTTGGCTGGCAGAAGAAGCCGGTCGACATCGTCAACCGCTCCGCGGATCAGCTCAAGTGGCTGAAGGCCCAGGATCCGCGCCTGCGCGATCCCGATTCCAGGGAACCGCAGCAGCCCAAGTACTGCCAGAACACGTACCGCGCGATCCGGAAGGAATGGCTGGTCTTCATCGATATCTGCACGCATCTCGGATGCGTGCCGGACTTCTACGGTGAGGTGAAGCCCGAACCGTTCGACCCGCAGTGGAAGGGTGGCTACTACTGCCCCTGCCACCACTCGCGCTACGACCTGTCCGCGCGCGTGTACCAGGGCGTACCCGCGCCGCTCAACATGGTCGTCATGCCTTACCACTGGGTCGATGACACGCACATCCTGATCGGCGTCGATCCGCCGGCCGGATCACCGCAGCTGAAAGGACCGCTGGAAGGACCGTTGAAAGGAGCCACGGCATGAGCGCGTTCACGCAATGGTTCAACGAGCGCACCCCCGGACTCGGCGCCGTCTACAAGAAGCACATGACGGAGTACTACGCGCCGAAGAATTTCAACGTCATGTATTACTTCGGCTCGCTGGCGCTGCTGGTGCTGGTGAACCAGATCGTCACCGGCATTTTCCTGACGATGTTCTACACCCCGAGTGCGGCAGGCGCGTTCGACTCGGTGCAGTACATCATGCGCGACGTGGATTGGGGCTGGCTGGTGCGCTACATGCACACCACGGGCGCCTCGATGTTCTTCATCGTGATTTACCTGCACATGTTCCGCGGGCTGATGTACGGCTCGTACAAGAAGCCGCGCGAGCTGGTGTGGCTGCTCGGCATGTTGATCTTCCTCGCCCTGATGGCCGAGGCCTTCATGGGCTACGTGTTGCCGTGGGGCAACATGTCGTTCTGGGGCGCGAAGGTGATCATCACCCTGTTCAGTGCAGTGCCGTGGATCGGGGACACGCTGGTTTCATGGATCATGGGGACGGTCGGCGCCGCCGGCTTGTACGTGCCGGGCGATGCGACCCTGAATCGTTTCTTCGCGCTGCACGTGGTCGCGCTGCCGCTGGTGTTGCTGCTGCTCGTCGTGCTGCACCTCGGCGCACTGCATGAAGTCGGTTCGAACAACCCGGACGGCGTCGAGATCAAGCAGCACAAGGGACCGAACGGCCATCCTCTGGACGGCATTCCGTTCCATCCGTACTACACCCTGAAGGATCTGGTCGGCGTTGGCGTGTTCCTGATCATCTGCGCGATCATCATCTTCTTCGCGCCGACCGTGGGCGGATTCTTCATCGAACATGACAATGCGATTCCGGCCAACGACCTCGTGACGCCGGCCACGATCAAGCCCGTGTGGTACTTCTCGCCTTTTTACGCGATCCTGCGCATGATCCCGAGCAAGGGACTGGGTGTGCTCGCGCTGATCGCGTCGATCCTCGTACTGTTCCTGGTGCCGTGGCTGGATCGCGGCAAGGTCAAGTCGATCCGTTATCGCGGATTGGGCTACAAGGTCGCGCTCGCAATCTTCGCGGCCGTGTTCTTCCTGCTCGGCTGCATCGGTGCCGACCTGACGCCCGGCTGGATTACCGCGGTCTTCGGGCCGAACGCCGACATCACCTCGATCGAAAACCTTTTCGGGCGGATCCTCGTGATCCTGTACTTCGCGTTCTTCGCGTTCCTGTGGGTTTATACGTTCTTCGGATTGGAGAGGACCAAGCCAGTGCCGGAAAGGGTGACCACCCATGCGTGACATGACCCTGCGCGCGTCCGTGCGCACCCTTTCCGCGCTGCTGCTGGCGCTCGCGGTGGCATTCGCGGCGTCACCCAGCGCGTTCGCCGAAGAGGGCGGCTACCCCGACGCGAATATCAACGTGCATGACCAGGCCTCCCTGCAGCGCGGCGCGCGCCTGTTCATGAACTACTGCGTGGGCTGCCACTCGCTGAAGTACATGCGTTACTCGCAGATGGCGGCGGGGCTCGGCCTCACCGAGCAGCAGGTGATGGACAACCTCGACTTCACCGGCGCCAAGTTCCAGGACGCGATCGTCTCCGCGATGCCCGAAGCCGACGCCGAGAAGTGGTTCGGCAAGGCGCCTCCGGACCTGTCGCTTGAAATCCAGGCAAGGGGCGCCGACTGGGTCGCCGCTTACCTCAAGGCGTTCTACCTTGACCCGAGTACGTCCAGCGGCTGGAACAACACGGTGTTCCCCAATGTCGCCATGCCGTTCCCGCTGTGGCAGTTGCAGGGTGAGCAGGTGGCGGTGATGAATCCGCCTGAAGACGGCCAGCCGGGCACGGTCAAGGGACTGAAGCTTGCGCACCCGGGCAGCATGACGCCGGCGCAATATGACGAAGCCGTGCGCGACATCACCGCGTTCCTGGCCTACGTGTCCTCGCCGGACGAACTCGTGCGCAGCCATATCGGCGCGTGGGTGGTGCTGTATCTGGTACTTTTCACCCTGTTCGCGCTGGTGCTGAAACTGGAATATTGGAAGGACGTGCATTGATTGGCGGAAGCGCAGCCCATCACGCATTGCCGCTCACAACCGGGACTGTCGCATCATCGGACCGGCCCATGGGGGACACTGGCATGATCCAAACCGCACATACCACCCGCACCGTGCTGACCCTGTTCACCGCCCCGGATGACGTGCAATCGCACCGCGTGCGCCTGGTGCTTGCCGCCAAAGGCGTGGTTTACGACCGCGTCGAGGTGCCGCCCGGCAAGCCGAACGAGGAATTGCTGGGCATCAATCCCTACGGCGACACGCCCACCCTGCAGGATCGCGATCTCGTCCTGTATGAGCCGGACGTGGTCTGCGAATACATCGACGAGCGTTATCCGCACCCGCCGCTGATGCCGGTCGATCCGCTGTCGCGCGCACGGCTGCGCCTCGCCTGCGTGCGCATCGAGCGCGACTGGGTACCCGAGGTCGTCGCGATCCGTGCCGGCGGCCGCACCGCCGAAGCCGCGCGCAAGCGCCTGCGCGATCATTTGATGACGGCGCTGCCGCTGTTCAGGGCGGCCAAGTTTTTCCTGAATCCGGAAATCAGCCTGGCCGACTGCCTGGTGGCCCCGGTCGTGTGGCGGCTGCCGTCGCTCGGCGTGTCGCTGCCGAAGGAAGCCAAACCGATCATCGATTACGGTGAACGCCTGTTCCGCAGCCAGGGATTCGCGCGCAGCCTCACCGCAGACGAGCGCCTGCTGGGCGAGCTGTGACCGAACAAACCCCCGCCATGACTTCCAATCGCCCGTACCTGTTGCGGGCGGTCCACGAGTGGATCTGCGACAACGGCCTCACGCCATACGTCGTGGTCGATGCGGGCAAGCCAGGTGTGCAGGTGCCACCGCAAGCCGTCAGCGAAGGGCGCGTGGTGCTGAATCTTGCGCCGCGCGCCGTCGCGCGGCTCGAAATCGGGAATGACCTGATTACCTGCATGGCCCGCTTCGGCGGCGTCAGCCACGCCATCAGCGTGCCGGTGGCGGCGGTGCAGGCGATCTATGCGCGCGAAAACGGCCAAGGAATGCTGCTGGCCGAGGACGCGCCTGGAACGACTTCGCCGGCGCCCTCGTCCGGGACCGCGACCCCCAAGCCCACCGCGCCCGCGCTGCAGGCGGTGCCCACCTCCGCGCAGGATCCATCCGTGTCCGACGACGTTGGCGGTTCGGCGCCCGGTGGCAGCAAGCCCGACAAGCCGAGGCCCAAAGGCAAGCCCAGCCTGCACGTCGTCAAGTGAAGTCAGGATGACTTCATCCCGTGCAGGCCAGGGATGGCCGATGACACGGGATCCAGAAACAGACCGTCGTCATCCCGGCCAGCACGTGGACGTGCGTTGAGCCGGGATCCAATCAGCATTGACTTCATCCCGTGCAGGGTGCACCGCTGCGCTTGCGAGATGTGATTAGCGCATCTCGCGCAGCGGTGAGCGCCGAAGGCAGCAAGCCGTAGGCAGGCCATTTGTCTGAGGCAGGACGCCGAGGCTAATGCTGGACGGCCGGTGATACGGGATCCAGGAACAGACCGTCGTCGTCCCGGCCAGCACATGGACCTGCGTTGAGCCGGGATCCAGTGTCTTGCTGTCTGCCCCATCTTCCGCTTGCCTCTCTCAGTGCAACGTCCTGCGTGCGCGTTCGATCGGGATGACGTTGTCGCCGGCATCGGTGCTGGATGCAGGCGGCGGCAATGCGGAGATGCGCGGCACCGGAACCGGCGCGGGAATGACATTCTCGAAACGCTCGCGTTCGGGCAGGCTTGCGCTCACGATGCGGTCACCGATCACGGTGATGCTCGCGGTCTGGCGATCATTGCCGCCGAGGCTGGTGTCGAAGCGATACTCGCGCAGCGCGTGCAATCCGCCACGGCGCCACCGAACGCGCAGGCGGTGCAGCGCGACGCTGTCGTCGAGCAGTTGCAGCCCGTGGCGCTCGCACAACTGCCGCGCGTGCGCGGTCACGCGTTCGCGCAGCCGCAGGATGTGATACCAACCCGCCCCGATGGCGGCGATCAACAAGAGCGGCAGCCAGACTTCCAGCACCAACATGCACCTCGCGCGGGCCATGCGGTCCCGATCAGGACCATCATGCCTGCACGGACGTAGGAAAAACAGATGGCAACAGCGGAATGCGGGTTACTTCACGCGTTCCACGCGCACGCTCTGGTTGCAACCCTGAACGTACATCAGCCAACTGCCGAGGATCATCGGTTTGATCGTGACTTCGGGGTTGTCGATGGCCGGGCAGGAATACGCTCCGGACTCGGCCTGCTTCCATACCTGGCCATTGTCGAGGGTGAATTCCGTGTGCCCATCCCAGCCGTTGAAGCTGCCGACCAGATGGGTGGTGAATTTGTCGCGCGGCTGGTTGTCCGGATAGAACACCGGCTGACCGCTTGCAGAGACCGTCTTCACCTGCTCGTGGGTGCGCAGCCAGCCATCGAGGAACTGGAGCTGCTGCGGCGTCAGTTTGTCGAGGCCCGCGGCTTTGAAATCAGCCGCCGACATGCGCTCCTCCAACGAGGAAAACTGTTGCGCCATGATGGGCAGGGCGGTGAGGAGCAGGGCCAGAGCGGCCGGCAACATCAGTCGGGTGCGCATGGTGGGCGATGATAGCAGTGCCCCACGCGGGTCGCACGGGGTATCCGGACAAGCAATTTAATACACTGAAGCCCTTTCGTGGGGCTTTCCCCGTTCGGCAGAAATGCCGGATTTGTTTTGCGCATGCAATCTCCCTTTACCCATCGCGACGTCGAGTTCGAGGCACCGGTCGCTGCATTGCCGGCGAAAGAGCGTGGCCTGTGGCAAGAGATCGATGCGTTGCTCGTGGCCGTTGGTTGCGACGAAGAGACGCGCGCCGCTGCAGCCTGGTACGCGGCCGCAGGAGACGATCCCGACTCATGGGAATCGGCTCGAGCGCACGCTTCGGAAACCCTGCGACGGTTGGTCGAGGGGCAGCAACAGGCAGAGCGCGTGTGGGCATTGCATGCAGCGCATGACGCCGGCGGCAACGCGGAAGGCCTTCGGCGTTTGCTGCTCGCGATCATCCGGGACCTGCGCGTGGTGTATCTGCTGCTCGCGCGGCAGCTTGCGCTGATGCGTGCCGCAGCCGCGCTGCCCGAGAGCGAGCGCCGCGAACTTGCCCAGTTGACCCGCGACATCCATGCGCCGCTCGCCAATCGGCTGGGCATCGGGCAATGGAAATGGGAGCTCGAGGACCTCGCGTTCCGTTATCTGCAGCCTGATACCTACCATCGCATCGCCGCATTGCTGGACGAGCGGCGCGCCGATCGCGAAGCGTGGATTTCACGATGCGTCGAGCAATTGCAGACTGCGTTGGCCGCGCACGACATCGGGGCGAGCGTCAACGGCCGCGCCAAGCACATCTATTCGATCTGGCGGAAGATGCAGCGCAAGCACGTCGGCTTCGGCGAGCTCTACGACATCCGCGCGCTGCGCGTGCTGACAGCCAACGTGTCCGATTGTTATGCGGTGCTCGGCGTGGTGCACGGACTGTGGCCGATCATTCCGCAGGAATTCGATGACTACATCGCGCGGCCCAAGGGCAACGATTACCGCTCGCTGCACACGGCGGTGATCGGGCCGGACGGCAAGACGCTGGAAGTACAGATCCGCACCGAGGAAATGCATCGCGGCGCCGAACTCGGCGTCGCCGCACACTGGCGCTACAAGGAAGGCGGCCAGGGCGACGCCGCCTATCAGGCGCGCGTCGCGTGGATGCGCAAGCTGCTGGAAGCGCGCGCCGATGATGAAGATGACGCGTCGCTCGCCGCCGAGCTGCGTTCGGAACTCGCGGAGGATCGCGTCTACCTGCTGACGCCGAAAGGCGCGGTGATCGATCTCCAGGCAGGCGCGACCGTGCTCGATTTCGCCTACCACGTGCACACGATGGTCGGACACCGCTGCCGCGGCGCCAAGGTCAACGGGCGGATCGTCCCATTGACGTACCAGCCGGCCAGCGGCGATCGCGTCGAAATCCTCACCGCACGCGATCCCGCGCCGAGCCGCGACTGGTTGTCGCCGCAGTCCGGTTATCTCGCGACCGCCAGCGCGCGCGGCAAGTTGCGCGCATGGTTCCGGCGTGAAGACCTCGCCGCGAATGTCGCTGCCGGCCGCCAAATCCTCGAGCGCGAAGCGCGCCGGTTGGCGGTTCCGGAGGAACTGCTGGAACGCTTGCCGGCGCGGCTGGGCCGCAAGACGCGCGACGATCTGCTGGTCGGACTGGCGCTGGGCGAGGTGGGCGTGGCCCAGTTGACGCGTGCGATGCTCGATGCGCAGCCCACTCCACCAGCAGTGGCGGCGCCATCACGCAAGCCGACGCGCGGTGGCGACAAACCTGGCGCGTTGACCGTGGAAGGCGTCGGAAATCTTTTGACCACGCTGGCGCGTTGCTGCCGGCCGTTGCCGGGCGACGAGGTGTCGGGCTATGTGACGCGGGGCCGTGGCGTCACGGTGCACCGGAACGATTGCGCGGCGCTGGCGCGGCTGCGCACCAACAACCCGGAACGCGTAATCGAGGTCCGCTGGCAAAGCGCGCCTGATCGCGCCTATGAGGTTGCAATCGTCGTGCTGGGTTATGACCGGCGCGATTTGCAACGGGACATCACCAACGTCATCACCAACGCCGGGGCGCGGATCGTCGCTTCCAACAGCTACAGCGATCGGGATCGTGGCGAGCTGACGATGCACTTGACGCTGCGCCTGCACGATTTCGGGGAACTGTCCGCGTTGCTGACGAAACTGTCCGCGCTGGCGAACGTGACCGAAGCACGGCGTCTTGCCAGCGGCTGAATGGGTCGTGTGCCCGGCCCGGTACGCCTGGGACCGAATGTTAAGATGAATCCGTTTGCGGACGGCTCTGGCGCAGGAACCGGCGCATAGTCGCGATGGTCTCATGGGCGGAGATCACTACGCCGGGCGCTGGCCCTGCGACGGATTTGGTATGAACGATCGAAACGACGCTCCCGGGCAGGGCAAGCCGCGGCGCACCGAGCCGGTGATCGGCAATCTCGATCACCTCGACACCAATGCACGCCTCGACAGTGTGCAGCGGCGTGCCTTTGCGCCTGAAACGCCCACGGAACCGCCGCCGCGCAAGCCGCCGCCACGGAAGCCGCCGTTCAACGCGCGCCCGAAACGGAATGACAGGCCGCGCCCGCAGCTCCGCTGGTGGCCTGCACTCGTCGTCATCGTGATCCTCGTTGGCGGCGGCGCATGGGCGTGGACTCACCAGGCCATGCTCAGCGGATTGATACCGCAAACCCAATTGAATTCGCTCTTGACGCGCGCCGACAAGGCGTACGCGGCGGGCAACTTGTCAGGTGGCCCCGACAGCGCGCGGGATCTCTACGAGGCTGCGCGCGCGCTCGATCCCGACAACGAGCAGGCGCTGAACGGGTTGCAGAAGGTCGGGAACGCCGAGTTGGCGCGCGCGAAGGTTGCCCTCCAGCAACGTGACTACGCGAACGCGCGTGCATCCTTGGAGGAAGCACGCAGCCTGCTGGGCGGCGGCGCAGATGTCACGGCGGTCGACCAGGCACTTGCGAAAGCGGTTCTGAGCAGCGCGAACGCGGACGTGCTGGTCAGCCAGGCTCGCGCTGCTCTCGCGAACGGTCACATCGACGGCAGCGATGGCGCCGCGGCGCTGTTCGGCAAGGTATTGGCGGGCGATCCGCACAACGCGGTGGCGCGACATGGCATGAACCAGATTGGTGACCTGCTCGCGACCCGCATCCAGGGTCAACTTGGCAACGGCGATCGCGCAGGCGCGAAGCAGACGCTAGCAAATCTGGCGAGTCTGCTGCCCGGTTACTCGCAACTTCCAACCCTGCGCGCGAACATCGCTGCGGCCGACAGGGCCGCCGACGCGCAGCGTGACCAGTATCTTGCGCAAGGCCAGGCGGACCTGCGCGCGGGCAGGATCAGCGGTACCGGTGATGACAATGCGGAGGCGCAGTTCAAGGCGGCGCTGAAAGCCGATCCCGGCAATGTCACGGCGCAGGCCGGGCTGGGGCAGGTCGCGGAGGCGCTTGTCGTGCAGGCCAACGCGGCGATCGACGCCGGGCACACCCGCGATGCGAAAGCGCTGTTGGATCAGGCGGCGGCGCTGGCGCCGAAATCGGCCGATCTCGCCGCGGCGCGCTCGCGCCTCGCGGGCGGGAACACGCAAGTCGCGGCGGCTTCGTCGGTGCCTGCTCCGCCGCCATTGACGCCGGACGAATCCGCGAAGGTCTCGCAACTCGTCGCGCGTGCCCAGATCGCGGCGCGCAAGGGCGACATCATGTTGCCGCCGGGCAACAGCGCCTACGATCTGTACCGTGCCGCACTCGGCATCGACGGCAATGACCCTGACGCGCAGGCGGGACTGCGCGCCCTGCCGGAGGTGACCCGGGCGCAGTTCCGGCAGGCGCTGCACGAAGACAACCTGGATCACGCGTACGACATGCTGGCGACGCTGGAGCAACTTGATCCTGGCGATCCGGCGACGCCTTCGATGCGGCATGACTTGGGGAGTGCCTGGCTGGACCGCGCCGACCATTACGTCGGGTTGGGCGAGGTGGGGGCCGCGCGTGCGGCGTTGCGCGAAGCGCAACGCCTGGTGCCACAGGATCCACGCATCAGCGCAGTGGACGCACGCATCCGTCACGACAATTGAGTTCAGGATGAACTCATCCCGTGCAGCACAGGGATGTGCGACGACACGGGATCCAGTGAAAAAATGAACTCATCCCGTGCAGGCCAGGGATGTGTGTTGCACGGGTTCCAGAAAATACGCTATCTCCTTTCCTTGAGTCACAGAGACGAGCGGGTCGCGCGAGCGGCTGACGGGGACTTGGCCTTGAACAGGTGTGGATGACGTGAACGGCGCCAGCGATACGCCCACCCACGCCTGGCAAACGGATGCGGTGCTGGTCTGTGGCGCCAGCAGCCAGATCGGCCATTTCCTGTTGCCGGAGTTGGTGCACGCAGGTGTGCGGGTGCTGGCGTTGTCGCGCAATCGGCAGCCACCCTTGGTGGGCATCGAATGGATGCGGGGCGCGCTGCCACGGCCGCCGCCAACCGCAGAAGCGGTTGCCTCGGTATGCAGCTTTGCGCCACTGGACGCTTTGGCCGCATGGATCGATTCGGGCGCCGCACCGCGCCTTGCGCGCGCCGTCGCGACCAGTTCCATGAGTGCCGAAAGCAAGCAGGCATCGACGGTCACGGCCGAGCGCGAACTGGCGCGCCGCCTGCGCGACGGCGAAGCCGCGCTCGCGCGGGCGTGCGAGCGTCGCGGCATCGCGTGGACGATCCTGCGCCCCACGCTGATCTATGGCGCGGCGCGCGATCGCAGCCTCACGCCGCTGGTACGCCGTGCCGCACGCTGGCGCGTGTTCGGACTGCCGGCCGGTTCCGGATTGCGCCAGCCCGTGCATGCTGCGGATATCGCAGCCGCGGTAACGCATGCGCTCGATGGTGCCGGAGCGGGGCACGTGATTCCCATCGGTGGCGGCGAGCGCCTGCCGGCCGCGGAAATGTTCAGGCGCGTGCGCTCGAGCCTGCCCTTTCGCACGCTGCCGGTGCGGGTGCCGGCGCCGCTGATCCGCGCGGGGGCCCGGCTGCTGCCGGCGCTGCGCGGACCGTTGGCACGTCTGGAACAGGATCTGATCGCCGACAACACAGAGCTTGAACGGTTGCTCGGCGTGCATCCTTGCGGGTTTCATCCAGACCGCACGTGCTGGGGGCTTTGAAGTCTCCGTCCGCGCGGCGACAATCGCTGCGTGCTGCCGTCCTGCCAAACCATCGTTGTATGTCCGCGCGATCCGCCGTCGTATCGGAGCCCCGCGGCACGCGCTTGCCGGCCGGTGATCCGTGATTGAGGCCGCCGTTCCGGACCAAGCGTCTCCAATAGACGCGAATGCTGTTTGCGCGGTGCTGGTGACGCACCATCCTGATCTTTCGGTGCTGACCGAACAGATCGCTGCGCTGGCGCCGCAAGTGGGGCACGTGGTGCTGGTCGACAACGCCAGTCCCGATCCACGCTTCCGCGACTTTTGCGCCAGCCAGCCCAAGGTGTCGCTGCAGGCGTTGCCGGAAAACCGTGGTCTCGCGCATGCGTTGAACGCGGGGATCGCCTCCGCGCGCAAACTCGACGGCGTGTCGCATGTCCTGCTGATGGACCAGGACAGCATCCCCGCGCCGGACATGGTGTCGAACCTGCAGGCCGCGATCGCCGAACTGGCGTCGCGCGGGAAGGTTGCAGCGGTCGGCCCGTGTTTCCGCGACGCGCGCGAGCCCGTTGACGCGCCTTTCGTTCGCATCCGGTTCCCGTTCAACCGAAAGCTGCGCTGCGACGGCCGATGCACGGAAATCCGCTGCGATTTCCTGATCACGTCCGGGAGCCTGATCCCACTCGCGGCGCTCGACGAGATCGGCGGCATGGACGATGCGCTGTTCATCGACAATGTCGATCTGGACTGGTGTTTTCGCGCGGCTGCCACGGGCCACGGCTTGTATGGCGTTTGCGCGGCGCACATGCGTCACCGCCTGGGTGAAAGCCGGCAGGCAGTGCCTGGTTTCAGACGCGGCCTTGTGGTGCACACGCCGCGGCGGCTCTTTTACATGATGCGCAATCGTGTGTTGCTTTACCGTCGCGCGCATACGCCGGGTCGCTGGATCGCGCAGGACGTGCCGCGGCTCGTGGTCAAGCTGCTGCTGTTTTCGCTGCTGATTTCCCCGCGGCGGAAGAACCTGCGCTGCATGCTCGCGGGGTTGCGGACCGGGATCGCCGGACGCACCACGCCGCCGCCGGACGTCGATTGAAGCGCGCTGGGCTGGCGCCGCGCTTCAGGCCGCGCTGACCCGCTCGCGTTCCAGTTCCTCGAGGTCCCGCCAGCGGTGGACGATCGCGCAGAACAGGGCGGCTGTGCGTTCGGCGTCGTACACCGCCGAGTGCGCCTCGTTGGCATTCCATTCAAAGCCCGCCGCCTGCACGGCGCGTGACAGCACGGTCTGCCCGTACGCGAGCCCGCCCAGCGTCGCGGTATCGAAGCACGAGAACGGGTGAAAGGGATTGCGCTTGTGCCCTGTGCGGCGCACGGCCGCATTGAGGAAGCCGAGGTCGAACGCCGCGTTGTGCCCCACCAGGATCGCGCGCTGACAGCCGGTAGCCTTGATCGCCGCGCGCACCGGCTTGAAGATCAAATCCAGCGCGGCGCGCTCGGGCAGCGCCGCACGCAGCGGCTGGTCCGGATCAATGCCGGTGATTTCCAGCGATTTCGGGTCGATGTTCGACCCCGCAAAGGCTTCGACATGGGTGGAGACGACCGGCTCGGGCGTAATCCTGCCGCGGCCATCCATGCTCACGATCACCGCGGCGATTTCCAGCAGTGCGTCGCGATGCGGGTCGAAACCACCCGTTTCCACGTCCACGACGACCGGCAGGAAACCCCGAAAGCGCGTGGACATGCGCTCCGCGTACGCCTCGATCTGCTTGTGCATCCGGCCAGCATATCAGCACGGCTTTCGCTCGCACGCCGATTGCTTGCAACAGTCCCGTTCGCGCTGAGCCCTTCGACGGGCTCAGGACAGGCTGTGCGCAGCGAGTCGAAGCGTGTCCTTCGAGTCTGGCCTACGGCCTGTGCTCAGGACGAGCAGAGAAGCGAGCCAGCACACTTCGGCCCATTATTGCCGGACGGCGCCGCGCTTAGGCAGCCCACGCGAATGCGCACCCATGCGTCACCCGCTGGTTCTCTACAGGCTCGCCAGCGATTGGTTGCGCGAATCGATGGCCTGGCGGAATTCCGTTTTGGTCAATTCGGTTTTGCCGCGGGTCGCCTTGCTGAACTGCATGTCGTGCCAGGCCAGATCTTCGCTCGGGGTGATGTAGCCATGATGGCTTGCCTCATTCCACATCTGGTTGAATTTCACCTGGCTGAAATTGGCGCCATTCGCCTTCTGCACGGCGGCGAGGCATTCCTGCCGGCTCAGCTTGCCGTCGTGATTGGTATCGGCCATCCGGAATTGCTGTTTCCAGT
>Ga0070737_10001375_pt1 | contig 35248 bp, 29 predicted proteins | sample Coa_R1_10_FD_66438 | JGI IMG/M metagenome (GOLD analysis project Ga0070737, IMG submission 66438) | Surface soil microbial communities from Centralia Pennsylvania, which are recovering from an underground coalmine fire - Coalmine... | ecosystem: Environmental > Terrestrial > Soil > Unclassified... | reverse complement strand
CCTGCCCGCCGCGGGCGTCGAGTACTACTACTACGACCAGCTCGGATCGGGCTTCAGCGACCAGCCGGAGGATCCTTCGCTGTGGGAGCTCGGTCGATTCGTGGACGAGGTCGAGCAGGTGCGCCGGGCCCTTCATCTCGGTCGCGACAACTTCGTGCTGTACGGCCACTCCTGGGGCGGCATCCTCGCGATCGAGTATGCCCTCGCCTACCCCGAGCACCTGCGAGGACTGGTGATCTCCAACATGATGGCGAGCGCTCCTGCCTATACCGCCTACGCCGAGCAGGTGCTGATGCCGGCGATGGACCCCGTGGTGCTGGCCGAGGTCCAGGCGCTCGAGGCGGCCGGCAAGACCGAGGACCCTCGCTACGAGGAGTTGCTCATGCGGAGCTACTACGTCGAACACGTCCTACGTATGCCGATAGAGGAGTGGCCCGATCCCATTCAGCGCGGGTTCGGGCACATCAATCGCGACGTCTACGTGCCCATGCAGGGTCCGAGCGAGATGGGCATGAGCCCCGAGGCACGGCTGGCTCGGTGGGACCGCGTCGCCGACCTATCCAGCATCGAAGTGCCGACGCTCGTGATCGGAGCGCGCCACGACACCATGGACCCGGCCCACATGGAGATGATGGCCGAGCTCCTCCCACGCGGGCGGTACCTCCACTGCGCGGAGGGCAGCCACTGTGCTATGTACGACGACCAGGAGACGTACTTCAGCGGTTTGGTCGACTTCCTCAACGCCCTGCCAGCTTGACCTGAGTCGTTGCCGCGTCGCCGGCCTCATCCACGCATACGGTGGTGGGCCACCGGAGGGTCGGCGCGCGCCAGAGCAAGCCGAGAGATGGGCGAAGCTATGTGGCGCACCGGGAGCCCTACCCTCCTCCCCATGGAGGCAGGACGGCGTGCTCGCGATCCGGAGTCTCATGGGTTCGCTGAGCGGAGCCGGCTCCGGCGCCATCGGAGGCCGCTTCTCGTCCTCGCCGGCCTCGTCGTCATCCTCGCCGTCGAAGCGATCCCCGGGGTCCCGGGGCACAACCAGGTCTCGCTCGCCGGCGAGCTGCTCACCTCCGATGGGAGCGCGCTCGCTTCCAAGATCCCGCTGTTCCATTCCGCTTCGAGCAACCCGTGCGAGATGATCGAGTCGGAGTTCGAAGCCGGGAATCATCTCCTGAAGAACAGCCAGTTCGGCTGGTACGCGAGTATCTGGCCCACCTACCAGGCGCTCACCTCCTTCGAGGTGCGGTCGCTCACCGACCACCACCTCGGCTGCGGCGAGGACTTCGAGACGACCCTCCGGGCGGTCGACGCCAACTACTGGGACCGGGCCTACCCGGTTCCGGCCTTCGACCAGGGACCCAACCCGTTCCACGTCCGCTCGGATCTCCCCCGGGTCGACGACAGCCTCTGGATGGGCCTCGCGCTCATGTCCGGCTACGCGACCACACGCAACAGAAGCCTGCTGCGACGAGCCGAGTCCGTGTTCAGGCTCGCCGTCGGGAACTGGGACCCTCTTCACGGCGGGATCTACTGGGAAGATCATCTGAGAGGCGCAACCATCTACGACAAGGCGGTCGTGTCCAACGCGCCAGCGGCGATCCTCGGCGTCGAGCTGTTCGTGCAGACGGGCGCGCGCGAATACCTCGACTGGAGCGAGCGCATCGTCCGCTGGCTCCACGCCAACCTGCTCGATGCCCGCACCGGCCTGTACCACGACGGCATCGACGACCATGGACGCCGACCGAAGCTCCATCCCATCGAGCTCACCTACGACGAGGGCGCCGTTCTCGGAGCCATGGCCGCGCTGTCGATCGTCGACCCGGGCGCATACCCGCTGTCGCGAGCACTGCGCTTCGCCGCGCGCTGCGAGAGCTTCTTTGCACGCCATCACTCCTACGGACATCCGGCCTTCGACGCCATCTGGGCCTTCAACCTGCTCTGGGTGGCGGGACTTGCTCACGAGCGAGCGTTCACGGAGGCGGCGCTCGTGTCGCTGCGCCGCGCCATCGCGGCCGAGCCGCGCCGTTCTGGCGATCTGCTCGACCGGGGTAGCGACCTGACCTTGGCCGCACTCGCAGCGTTGCCGGCCAGCGACTACCTGGACCTCTACCCGGCCATGACTCGCCTCAGCGGTACAACTGCCGTGTCCAGCTGACGAAGGGCGGGGGGAGAGCCCTCACACTCCCCTCACATTGGTCTCATCACCGCCTGACACGGACCCGGTTCACTATTGATGCAAGATCACGTCGACGCGGCCCTGGCCGCGAAGGAGAAGCAGAAAGATGAACCGGACCACGAGGTACCTCGCCGGAGGGCTACTTACGCTCGCGCTTGCGGGCGGCAGCGCAGGCGCGGCCGTTGCAGCGTCCGATGCCGGCTCGGCCACGGCGGCACCGGCGATGACACTCAGCACGGCGGCTCCATCCACCGCTCATGCGCATCACCTTCATTGGCGCCGCTTCCTTCGCCGGCGCGTTCGCGAGCTGCTCCGCCACAGCGTGCACGCTGACTTCGTCGTGAAGCACAAGGGCACCTGGATCACCATCTCGGTCGATCGGGGCAAGCTCGACCAGGCAACCTCGTCGAGCATCTCGTTGACACGGGCTGACGGGGTCACCGTCTCTGCCCAGGTCACCTCCTCGACGAAGTTCTTCGGCATCCCGGAGAACCGCCTCGCAGCGGGTGACCGGGTCATCGTGGCGCAGTCAGGTGGCAAGGCGCTCGACGTGCTCGCATTCCACCCCCGAGCTGGCTCGACCAGCGCGACCGCAACGGTCAGCTGACCCTGCGTTCCCCGGCATCACGGGCGGGCGGCATCGAACCGCCCGCCCGTGATGTCGCGTGCGGGCAGGTCTGGGCGCGAAGCTGTCCCAGATGACCGCACCCCAGGGCGCCGCCGTCGTGGTCGAGGACGATCCGAGCATCGGCGACCTCGTCGAGCTGTACCTCCGCCGGGAGGGCTTTCGCGTGCTGCGGGCGAGCAACGGGAGGGAGGGGCTCGACCTTGTGAGGCGGGAGCACCCCCGGATCGTCCTCCTTGACGTCGGGCTGGCCGGTGAGCTCGACGGCTTCGACGTCTGCCGGGCCATCAGAGCCGATGGCGACACCCCGGTCGTGTTCCTCACCGCCCAGACCGACGAGATCGACCGGGTGCTCGGGCTCGAGCTCGGAGCGGACGACTACGTCACGAAGCCGTTCTCTCCCCGGGAGCTCGTCGCTCGGGTGAAGGCGGTGCTGAGAAGGGCCGGTCAGCTTCCTGGTGCTGCCTCGGCTCATCGTGCGGCGCCGGTCACCGTCGGCGGGGTCACCATCGACCCCGCTCGCCGAGAGGTGACCGCGGGAGGCGAGGCCGTCGAGCTCACCGCACGTGAGTACGACCTCCTCGCCTACCTCGCGGCCCATCAGGGCTTCGTTCTCTCCCGCCAGCAGCTCCTCGACGGGGTCTGGGGCCTGAACTGGTTCGGGGACGAGCGGACGGTCGACGTCCACGTCGCCCAGCTCCGAAAGAAGCTGGGGCCTCATCTTCCTCTCGCCACCGTTCGCGGTGTCGGCTACCGGCTCGGCTGAGAGGCACTGGTGCGGGGGCGCATCACCGCGACGCTCGTCGGCCTCGTCGTCCTCACGCTCCTGCTCGCCGGTGCCGGGACCGTGCTCGTCTCGAGAGTGACCGCTCGGCACAATGCCATCTCGCAGCTGCGCCGGGAGGCGACCGCGATCGCGAGGGCTGCCGCTCGAGTGCACCAGCCGCGTGTGGTAAGGCTCGTAGGCCGGCTGCTCGCCCTGGACGGAGGGCGCCTCTTGGTGATCGGCCCGGATGGCTCGATCGAGACGAGCCGGCCGTCCGGGATCACACTGTCCGACCTCGAGCCCTCGCGCCTGCTCGCCGGCGAGGTCGTGACCGGCGTTGCGGGCAATGGGGTGTTCGTGGCCGAACCGCTCCGTCTCGATCCCGCAGCGAGGCTGCACCTGCCCGCCGGGCAGCCGGTGCTGCTCCTGCGCCGGAGCGTCGGAGACCTGTTGTCGAGCTGGGCGTTCCTGCTCCTCGTCGCAGGCGTCACGCTGCTCGTCGCCGGGGGTGTGGCCGCCTGGCTCTCCGAGCGCATCAGCCGTCCCATCCTCGAAGTGCGGGACGCGACTGTCGCCATGGCGGGCGGGGAGCTGTCGACCCGGATCCCAGTGCGAAGGGGCGAGGTCGCCGAGCTCGCCGCCCTGGCCGACTCGGTGAACCAGATGGCGAGCAGCATCGAGGAGTCCCGGCAGCGAGAGCGCCAGATGCTGCTCTCGGTCTCACACGATCTGCGGTCGCCGCTCACCTCCATCAGCGGCTACGCGGAGGCGATCGAAGAGGGCATCGCCGAGTCGCCCGAGCAGGCGGCCGGTGTGATCCGGCTGGCGGCGGCTCGCCTCGAACGGCTCGTCGGCGACCTGCTCGACCTCGCAAAGCTCGACGCGAAGGCGCTCTCGTTCGAGATCGTCCCGGCCGACGCGAGGAGCATCGCGACCGCTGCCGTCGAGGCCCTCCGCCACGAGGCGGAGCGGCGGGGCGTCCAGTTGCTCGGGCCGGATCCCGCATCGCCTGAGGGGAGCCCATCGGACGTCACGTGTGACCCGGATCGGCTTGCCCAGGTCATCACGAACCTCGTGGAGAATGGCCTCGCCTTCGCCCAGACGTCGGTACGGGTCGGGGTCGAGCGCCGGCCGGGACCCTCCGGCGTCGCAATGGTCACCGTGCTCGTGGAGGACGACGGTCCCGGCATCTCGCCGTCGGAGCTCGATCTTGTGTTCGAGCGCTTCTACCGCGCAAGGGGCCAGGGATCGAGCCCGCGGCGCGGCAGCGGCCTCGGGCTCGCGATCGTGAAGGAGCTGGTCACCGCAATGGAGGGCAGAGTGTGGGCCGAGTCGCCCACCGGGCCCGGCGGCGGGACCCGCATGGTCGTTCAGCTCCCCGCAGCGCCGCCGAGCTGAGGGATCGGAGCGGCAGCCTCCCAGGCTGGTGGAGGCGATCCCCTCGTCTCATCGTTCGCGGCGAGCCGCTCGGCTCGGAGCGCGGCCCGCCGGACCTTGCCGGCGTCGTCGCGAAGCGGCCGGTTCGTGTACTCGATCGACCGGGGGATCTTGTAGGGTGCGACCCGCTCGGCGGTGAAGGCGAGGAGCTCCTCTCGGGGCACGCTGGATTCGTCGGCTTCGACGATGGCGTGCACCGTGCTGCCGAGATCCTCGTCGGGGAGCCCGATCACCGCCACCGAGCGCACTCCGGGGTGCTCCTGGATCGCGGCCTCGACCTCGGCGGGGTACACGTTCGCGCCACCCGTGAGGATCATGTCCTGCATGCGGTCGCCGAGGTACAGGTAGCCCTCCTCGTCGAGGCGGCCCATGTCGCCGAGGGACTCCCACCCCCCCTCCCTCGAGCGGGCGGTCGCCCCGATGTAGTGATATGTCGGCCGGTCGCGAAGCGAGCGCATCCAGACCTCGCCCTCCTCACCAGGGGGGAGCTCGTTACCGTCCGCATCGCAGATCATCACGGTGCCGGCCGGCGGCTTGCCGACCGAGCCGCGATGCTGGAGCCACTCCCGCCCGGTGATGACGGTGGCGGTCTGTGCCTCGGTCCCGGCGTACAGCTCGATGATCCGGTCCGGCCCGAGCCAGTCGATCCAGACCTGCTTCAGCCACTCGGGGCACGGCTCGGCGAGGTGCCAGACGGCTACCAGGGACGAGAGGTCGTACGATTCCCGCACCGCGTCGGGGAGCCGCCAGATCCTCTTCATCATCGTGGGCACGAGGTACACGAGCTCGCCCCTGTGGCGCTCGATGGCGGCGAGGGTTCCCTCGGCGTCGAAGCGCGGCAGCACGATGACGTGGCCCCCTGCGAGCCACGCCGAGCACGACCACACGATCGGACCATTGTGGTAGAGCGGGCCCGGCATGACCATCGAGGCGCCCGGCGGGCCGAAAAGACGGCGATTCTCCTCGTCGTAGATGCTCGGGTCCCCGGAGACGATGAGCTTGGGCCGGCCAGTCGAGCCGCCCGAGGTCGGTGCCTTCCAGGCGGGGGAGATCGCGTCCGGCAAGGGGTCGTCACGTAGCGCGCGGTCAGGCTCGTAGCCGGGCGGGAGCGCTCTCCGCCCGCCGGCGAGCTCGGCGGGCACCCCGATCACGGCAGCCGGGTTGGCAAGATCGAGGATTGCCGCCAGCTCGCGCTCGGGCAACCTCGAGGACACCGGTTGCGGGATCGCCCCGAGCTTCCAGCAGGCGGCAACGGCCACGTACCAGCCGGTCGAGTTCGGGAGCGCGATCGTGACCATGTCGCCCGCTCCCACGCCGCCGGCACCAAGGTCACGGGCGAGCCGGTTCGCGGCCGACTCGAGCTCAGCCCGGGTCACGCTGTCGTCACCGCACGTGATCGCCACACGCGCCGGGTCTTCGGACGCGAGCTCGCTGAGGCGGCGGCTGAACGAGATGGTGCTCATCTCTTCGACCCTAGAGCCCCTCGCGGTTCCCTGAAGGGGTGATCCCCTGACTGACGCGGCGGGCGCTGCGCGGCATCCTTCCTTGAAGCAGGTCCGCTCAGGAGGCGCTCTCGTGCCCCGACGGGCCCTCCGCGCCGCCGGACGGCTCGCCGGCGAGGATCCGGTAGAGCTTCTGGCGGGCTTCGGTGAGGACCGTCACCGCGGCCGAGACCTGGGCGTCGTCGCCTGCGGCCATCACCTGGCGCACGGCGAGCACGAGCGTCCGCATCGCCTGCCGGAAGTCGGCGTGTTGGCCCGCCCCGCCCCAGGGACCCTGCCCGATGCGCTCCGAGGCCTCGGTCGCTGCGGTGCGGCCCTCGTCGGTGAGCTCGAAGACGCGCTTGCCGTCGGCCTCGCGGCCGGCAATCAGGCCCTCGTCTTCGAGCAGCTGCAGGGTGGGATAGACCGAGCCGGCGCTCGGGCGCCAGACCCCGCCCGTGCGGGCCTCGAGCCGCCCGATGAGCTCGTAGCCGTGGGCGGGTCCGTCCAGCAGCGCCACGAGCAGCGCCCAGCGGGTGTCGCCGCGCCGCGCCCTGCGACCGCCCCTCCATGGGGGTGGCCCCCCGTGCCAGTGCGGGCCGCCGTGCCCGCCCCCGTGGCCGTGAGGGAGCTCGTCCTCGCCGCCCGGTCCGAACGGGCCGTCGAACCCTGCGAACTTGGCGAACGTCGCCGCTGCCCGCATCCCCTGTGGTTGCCTGAACCTCTCACCACGGCTGCCGTGGAGCTCGTCCATCGCATGCTCTCCTTCTCGTACGATCGTGAGTGCGATGTATAATATCGCGATATATCGGTAGACGGGATGTCACGCAGTCGTGTTGCGCCTATCGTGGCAATGCCCACCAGCCCCAACTGCGGAGGTAGCCGTGGCCGTAGAGCGCTTTCCCGTCGAGGAGGGTCACATCCTCATGTTCGCGAGGGCGATCGGTGACCTGAACCCCGTCTTCACCGACCGTGACAAGGCGGCGGCGAGCGAGGTTGGCGGCATCATCGCCCCGCCGACGTTCGTGGCCGCCAGCGCGCAGTTCGATCCCGATTACTTCCTCCGGCCGAAGGAGGGCCAGCCCTGGTTCGGGTCGGGCTCGCGGCCGTCGGGCACGGCGCCGCGCGCGGGGGAGGGAGAGAGCGAGCCGGGCGATAGCAAAGGCGAGCGCGGCGGAGGCAACCGGGTCGGGAGTGGGCTCCATGCCGAGCAGCGCTTTGAGTACCACAAGGTGGTGCGGGCCGGCGATGTGCTGACCGCCACGACCCGTCCAGGCCGCACCTGGGAGAAGGAGGGCCGTCGTGGGGGCACGTTGCACTTCGGCGAGAGCGTGACCGAGTACCGGAACCAGGACGGCGAGCTGGTGGTGACGGCGACCTCGGTCGGCGTCCGCACCGAGCGCGTGCCGGACCAGAGCGGGAAGGGGGAGTGATGGCGCTGCGATCGAGCGAGGTCAAGGTCGGCGACGAGCGGGCGCTCGTGCTCGTGGAGGACCTGACCCGCACCCGGATCGTCCAGTACGCCGGCGCGTCGGGCGACTACAACCCGCTCCACACCGACGAGGTCTTCGCCCGGGAGGCCGCAGGCTTTCCTTCCGTGTTCGCCCACGGCATGCTCACGATGGGCATGACGGGCCGGATCCTCACCGACTGGGTGGGAGACGGGCGGCTGACCGCCTACGGAGTCCGCTTCGTCGGCCAGGTATGGCCGGGCGACACCCTCACTGCGACGGCGAGGGTGACCGCGCTCCGGGAGGAGCCCGACGGTTCCTTTGCCGACTTCAGCGTCGAGACGCGCAACCAGCGCGGCGAGGTTGTGCTGACAGGGACGGCCTCGGCCCGTCTCGACTGACGGTCCTGATGGGGTACCGGAGGCCGGGAACCGGGCTCGGGTGCCTCGAGGCAGTGGTCAGCCGAGGTACTTCACGTTCGCCGGGATCGTCGTGTCCCCGCATGAGTGCGACCCGGGGAGCCCGAGCCCGTCCTTTGTCACCGTGTCCTTGGTGCACAGGTTCCACGACCAGTAATAGCCCTCCGACCCGATCCGGAAGCGGAACTTGAGCGAGAAGCGGTAGGTGGAGGAGCTCACTCGCTGTATGGCGCCGAGCTCGTAGGGGGTCACGAGCTTGAGCTCCGTGGGAGGCGGTGGCTCGGTGGTCGGGTTGAGGTTGAGAGCGAAATAGACGTAGCGGTGCTTGCCGATCTCCGTCTTCACCGCCGACGGCACCATCTTGTCGGTGATCTCGAAGCTGAGGAGGCACACGGGGCGTGAGCAACTCGGAGCTGTGCTTGGGGAGATCGACCCGCCCGGTGTGACGTACACCGTGCGGACCCCTGCGTGGGCCAGAACGTGCGTTCCCTTGAGCAGCACTGCCCGGTAACGGGTCTCCAGGCTCGGTTGGGCGACGAAGACCACCTTCCCGCTCGAGCTGACCGCCTTCGTTCCGATGACGGAGGGCCGGGAGGTGAAGGGGAACCGGCTCGCTGTCACCTTCACGCTTGAGCCCGCAGGGGCGCCTGCGAACCTCACGATGAGCCGAGCGTTCGCGTAGCTGTGATCGTCGTAGATGACCCAGACGTCGTTCGTGACGACGGGCATGTGCGAGTGCACGGCCAACGTCACCGACGGCGTCGTGCTCGCGGCGGCCTGTCCCGCTCCCTGGGGCAGTGTCGAGACGAGGAGGCCGAGGAGACCGCCGGCTGCTACGAGCCGGACGAGAGTGTGTCGCAGCGTCATCTGCCTGCCTTTCGACTCGAGGCTGTCGGGCGGAGTGTACGGCAGAGGAGTCGGGTCGGCCAGCCTCTTTGGGTTCAGCGCACACCGGCGTCGTGCGACCGCTGCTTCAGCTCAAGCGGCGCTGCGCTCGAGGATGTGGACGCCGCAGGCCGAGCCGAGCCCGATCACGTGCGCGAGGCCGACCCGAGCGTCCTCGATCTGGCGGTCGCCCGCCTCCCCTCGCAGGTGGTGGCAGATCTCCCAGATGTTGGCGATGCCCGTCGCGGCGATCGGGTGTCCTTTCGACTCGAGGCCGCCGGAGACGTTCACGGGTGTCGAGCCGTCCCGCCACGGTGCGCCCGAGCGAAAGAACTCAGCGGCCCCTCCCTCCTCGCAGAGCATCAGGTTGTCGTAGTGGACGAGCTCGGCGGTGGCGAAGCAGTCGTGCAACTCCACGAGATCGAGGTCGGAAGGACCCACGCCGGCAGCCTCGTAGGCCTGCCGAGCCGCGTTCCGAGTCAGCGTGTTGACGTTCGGGAGGACTTGGCACGCCTCCTCCCACGGGTCGGTCGTGAGCACCGAGGCGCTCACCTTCACGGCGCGGCGCCGCTGCTCGGCGGAGAGCGTCTTCAGCTTGGCGCCGTTGACGACGATCGCCGCCGCCGCTCCGTCGCAGTTCGCAGAGCACATCGGGCGGGTGTTCGGGTAGGCGATCATGACGTCGTTCATGATCTCCTCGAGGGTGAAGCGCTTCTGGTAGCTGGCGAGGGGGTTGAGTGTCGAGTGGGCATGGTTCTTCTCGGCGATGGCGGCGAAGAGCTCGAAGTCCACGCCGCCGTAGCGGTGCCCGTACTCGATGCCGATCTGGGCGAAGACGCCCGGCATCGTCTCGGTCCCGACCCGCCCGTCCGTCGCCGCCACCTGGCCGAAGCGCCCGCGCCGCTCCCAGGTCTCGGCGTCCTTCGCGCGGTTGGATCCGGTGAGGAGGCCGGCTCCGGCCAGCTTCTCGACGCCGACGGCAAGACCCATGTCACATTCGCCCGCCTTCACGGCCATGATGGCGGTTCGAAGCGCAGTGGCGCCGGTGGCGCACGCGTTCGCCACGTTGTAGACGGGGATGCCCGTCTGGCCCACCTGCTTCTGGATGAGCTGGCCGATGCCGCCGGCTCCGCCCATGAGGTTGCCGGCGGCGAGGACGCCAATGTCCTTCATCCGGACGCCGCCGTCCGCGAGGGCGCCGAGGACGGCCTCCGAGGCGAGATCGACGAGATCCTTGTCGGGGTGCTTGCCGAACTTGGTCATGTAGATGCCGAGGATCCAGATGTCGTCACTGGCCATTGCTCGCTCCTTCCACCGGCTCGAAGCCGTAGCCGATCGCCTCCGTGCCGGCTCCGTCGACTCCCACGAGCTGCGTGGTGAGCCGCACCTTCATTCCCGTCAGCACGTGGGCGGGGTCGGGCGGCACGTTGACCAGGTTGCCCCGGACGCTCGTGCCGTCGCAGTCGACGACGGCCGCGACGAACGGCGTCGGGATGCCCGGGGCGGCGAGCGAGACGATCGTGAAGGCTCTTACCTCACCTTCGGTCGCCACCTCCACGTCGTGGAAGGCGGTCGCGCTGCAGGCCGCGCAAGCGTTGCGGTGGTCGAAGAAGCGGGCGCCGCAGCTCATGCACTCGTGCGCGACCAGGTGGGGCTCCGGCTCGAGCACGAGGTAGTCGACGAAGGCGATCCGCTCAAGCACCTCAAGTCCCCCTGTCCGGGCTCGACCCTACTGCGCGCCGTCCGCCCACGCCCGGCGCCCTCGCGGTCGTGAGCGTCACGCCGTCTGCACCGAGGCGGCCCCGCAGAGGCCGAGCTCGGCGATGCTGACTTCTCGCATCTCGACCTTGCGGACCTTACCGGTCACCGTCATCGGAAAGGCGTCGACGACCTTTACGTAGCGGGGGATCTTGTGGTGCGCGATCTTGCCTGTGCAGTACTCCCGCAGCGCCTCGGCGGTGATCGGCGCCCGACCCTCCCGCATCCGGATCCAGGCCATCAGCTCCTCGCCGTAGCGCTCGTCGGGGACGCCGATCACCTGCACGTCCTCGATGTCGGGGTGGCCATAGAGGAACTCCTCGATCTCGCGGGGGTAGATGTTCTCCCCGCCCCGGATCACGAGGTCCTTGATCCTGCCGACGATGTTGACGTACCCGTCCTCACCCATCACGCCAAGGTCGCCGGTGTGCATCCAACGGGCCGGGTCGATGGCCTCGGCGGTCTTGTCGGGCTCCTCCCAGTAGCCGAGCATCACCGAGTAGCCGCGGGTGCAGATCTCCCCGGGCGTTCCCTCGGGCACCACGCGGCCGCTCGCCGGGTCGACGACCTTCACCTCGATGTGGGGGAGGGGTCGACCGACCGTGGCAGTGCGGCGGCCGATGTCGTCGTCGCGGCGGGTCTGAGTCGACACGGGCGAGGTCTCCGTCATGCCATAAGAGATCGCCACCTCGCTCATGTGCATCTCGGTCATCACGCGCTTCATGACCTCGATCGGGCAGGGTGAGCCGGCCATGATGCCGGTGCGAAGCGAGGACAGGTCGTAGCGGTCGAAGTCGGGCAGGGCCAGCTCGGAGATGAACATGGTCGGCACGCCGTACAACGACGTGCACCGCTCCTCGGCCACGGCGGTGAGCGTGGCGCCGGGGTCGAACAGGGGAGCGGGGATGACGATGGTGGCACCGTGGGACGTGCAGCCGAGGTTGCCCATGACCATCCCGAAGCAGTGGTAGAAGGGCACGGGAAGGCAGACCCGGTCCGCCTCGGTGTAGCCGAGGAGCTCCGTCACGAAATAGCCGTTGTTGAGGATGTTGTGGTGGGAGAGCGTGGCGCCCTTCGGGAAGCCCGTCGTGCCCGAGGTGTACTGGATGTTGATCGGGTCGTCGAAGGACAGGGTCGCTCCGATCGCCTCGAGCTCCGCGGACTCGATGCTCGCACCGCCGGCGACGAAGGCGTCCCAGCTCTCGTCGCCGATGTAGACCACGTCCCGGAGCTGGGGTGCCGCCGGCCGCACCTGCTCGACCATCTCGCGGTAGTTGCTCGTCTTGTGCGTGGTGGCGCTCACGAGCAGGGAGGTGCCCGACTGGCGGAGGACGTACTCGAGCTCCGAGGTGCGGTAGGCCGGGTTGACGTTGACGAGGATCGCCCCCATGAGTGCCGTGCCGTACTGCACGGCTACCCACTCGGCGCAGTTCGGGCTCCAGATGCCGACCCGGTCCCCGGGCCGGAGGCCGCGGGCGAGCAGGGCCCGCGCCACCTCGTGCGCCCAGGCGTCGAGCTCCCGGTAGCTCCATCGCCGCCCGCTCGCGCGCTCGACGAGGGCCTCGTGCTCAGGCAGCCGAGCTGCGGTGGCAGCGAGGTTGTCGCCGATCGTCTCGCCGAGCAGCGGCACCTCGGACACTCCGTGGCGGTAGGACCATCCCACTGGGACCTCCCTCATTGCAGCGAGCGCGGACAGCGGACTCTCAACAGTCTGCTGCACTCCGGCAGCGCATCGGCAACGGTGCGCCCCTCTCCGCTCGATCGGCGCTCTCCGGTGCCGTGCCGCCCTGCTCGGACGAGAGCCGCCTCAGGCGCCCGCCTCAGGCCCTGTCACGCTCCGTGCGCTGATGTTGCCCTCGATGTGGCTCAGGTCGCGCTCGTCGTGGGGGCGGCCGGGTGGATCGATCTCTGCCCCGGAGCCGAGGAGGCGGCGGGTGGCCGCTTCGAGATCGTCGGGCGAGACCGCGCCCACGGCCATGACGGTGCCGTCCGAGTCGACGAAGACGTTCGTCGGTACACCTCGCACCCCGACGGCGCGCGCGAACTCACCACGCTCGTCGAGCAGGACGGTGCCGTCCACGCCCCACAGCTCGCAGAAGCTGCGTGCCTCGTCGAGAGCGTTCACGCCCTCCCAGACATTCACGAGGATGATCTCCAGGCCCGACCGGCCGGTGCGTCGGCGCAGGTCCTCGATGACCGGCGCCTCCGCGTTGCACGGGCCTCACCAGCTGGCGAAGAAGTTGAGGATGTACTTCTTCTCTGCCCACTCGACCTGGTGGCGAAGTGCCCCGGTGTGCAGATCGGGGAGCGCGAACTCCGGCAGCGGTCTCCCGACGAGCGGGTGCTCGATCGCTTCGACCCGCGAGGCGGGCGGCCCGGTGAGGTCGTCCTCGACGACCGTGATGGATCCCGTTCCGGCGTTGGCCACGAGGACGATCCGGGGGTCCTCCGGGTGCACGATGACCCCTCCGGGGGCGGCGCCGACCGCCACCCTCGCCCACTCGAGCCCGTCGCAACCGAGGACGCTCATGCTCCCGTCGCCGCGGTTGGCGACGTAGATCCGATCCCCTGACGGCGCCGCCGTGATCCCGACCGGAGCGTTGGGGACGGGGAGCTCCTCCCGCACGCGATGGTCGTCAAGACCGATCCGTGCGATGGTGCCGGCGAGCGAATTGACGACGAACACCTCGTCACGATCGGGCACGACCACCGCCGCGCACGGACCCTCGCCCACGACGATCCGGTCGACCGCCTCCATGGCCTCCAGGTCCGCAACGGTCACCGAGCCGGTGACGAAGTTGACGCAGTAGGCCACGTTCCGTGCCCGATCGACGTCGACGGCGCCCGCGCCGAGCTCGGCCTCCACGGTGCCGAGGCGCTCCAGACGATCCACGTCGACGATGCTGAGTGTCGAGCCCATCGTGTCGCCGCAGTACAGGCGGCGGCGCTCGACGTCGATGGCGAGCCCGGCCGGATAGGCACCCACGGGGATCGTGGCAGTCACCTCGCCCACGTCGAGGTCGATGACGGAGACCTGGTTCGACCGGGCGTCCGCGGTGAACGCCCGGCGCGAGACGGGGTCGAGCACGATGTCGATCGGTTCCTGGCCGACCGCGATCTCTCCGATCCGCTCGAGCTTCTCGAGGTCGACGACTGCGACGCTCCCCGAGCGCGAGCAGGCGACGTAGGCGCGGTTGGTCGTGCCGTCGACGACGACGCCCTCCGGGTCGAGGCCGACCGCGACCTCACCTCTCACGCGGATCGCGGGATCGCTCGAGCCGGTCTCGAGATCGAGCCGGCAGCTCGCGCCGTACTCGAAGGACCACTCGGTCTGGCCACCCGCCTGCGCGTCCAACGCGGTCGGGCTGTCGTCCTCCAGCATGCGGCCCTTTCTCCCGGGGGCGCGCGAAGACGGCGAGCCCAAACGGCGTACAGCGCGGGGCCATTCTTAGCATCTCCCCGCTGGCCCGGACGAGCACCCGTGAGCGGGCTCGGGAGGCCGACTCAGCTCGCGGTGGCGGTCCCGAAGGTGAGGTTCGCCCGCACGTAGCGCGGGCGGATGATGTTCACGTTCTCGTTGAGCAGCGCCCAGTCCGAGGTGTTCACGTCGTAGGAGACGATGATCTGGTGGCCGTTGGTGAGCTCGGGGTGGACGGTCGCGCCGTAGGTGTACACGCTGGTGATCCCGTTCGTGCCGTATGGCAGGGGACCGCCTTCGGTCCGGTAGAGGAAGGATCCCCGCACGAATGGGCCCATCGGGCGGCAGGCGAAGTAGGCCTTCACCACGTCGGGCAGGTAGCCGCGGGCCATCGTGACCAGGACGTAGACGTTGCCGACCATGGTGATGCTGAACTGCGGGCCGGTGACGGTCGAGATGGCGACACCCGCCTGCGGGTCGCTCGTCCAGGCGGATCCGTCCCAGTACTGCCATGCCCCGAGCAGGTCGGTGTAGGGAGCCCGGGCGAGGTACATCCTCGTTGTGGGGACGATGCCCGGGATCGAGTTGGTCCCGTAGATGTACACGTAGGGGCCGTGGTGCATCATCCACACTCCCCACTGGATCGTCGCGTGGAGAACGTCCACCGCCGCGAGCCGCATGCTCGGCAGGTCGTACTTCGCGATGACGGTTCCGGTTCGCACGAAGCCGAACACCGTCGGCGTCTCGGGGTAGTAGTAGGACGAGTAGGAGACGTAGAGTGCGCCGTCGCTCGCAACGGCGCCGTTGTTCCAGTAAAAGTGCCGCGAACCCCGCCGAACCCGGTAGTTCATGTACTCGAGCTCCTGCCCGTCCCGGATCCGATGGAGGGCGGTGTAGGTCGTCCCGTGCTGGATGACGACCATGTTGTGGATCATGTGCGCCACCGGCCTCGTGCCGTTCACGACGGGGTTCGGGTAGCTGTCATCGAACAGCCAGGCAACGTCACCGCCGGGGAGCGCTGCGGAGACTCCGCCGTCGCCGCCGCTCCAGCCCTCGTTGCTGTTCGCGTACGACCGCATCTGGTTGTCCAGTGCGTAGTCCGGCCTGGAGCTTGCCACCGACGCCTGGGCGAGCTCGTCCGGGCAGGTAGCGGTCGCCGTCGTGGCTGCGGAGACGGTCGCTCCCCGTGTGCCCGGCGCCGCACCGCCCGTGGTCGCACCGGCCCGGGGCGAGACGGCTCCAGTGGCGGCCGCCGCCAGGACCAGCGCACTGGACGCGACGACCCAGGCGACCCGCCACGCCGGCTTGCCCGGAAGGTCGGTGTGCGCGAGACGACGCCGAGCCCTTATGCCCCTACCCCCTGGTGCCGATGGTCCTTCGCAGGTGTGCCGCTGCGTCGCGGCCAGCCTATCCGAGCGAAGTGAGCGGGAGGGAGCCGGCCCGAGGTGTCGCGGGACCTCGGGCCGGGGCGAGCCGTGGGCGGGTCACGTGGCGGGCGCGGCTACGTCTGCTGGCGCCGCCACGGCTACGTCTGCTGGCGCCGCCACGGCCCGGGAGAGCTCGATCGTGCCATCGTCGACCTGTCGGCCGCGAAGGAGTCGCAGGTCGAGCAGGTAGTTCTGGTGCAGGCGCCACGGCGTCCGCGTCGCCTGCTTGGGCAGCCGGTCGAGAGAACGCCGGACGTAACCGGAGGTGAGCCCGATGAACGGTTCGGTGCCCATCCCGGGGTCGGGTGCCCTCGGGATCGCGAGGTCGTAGCCCTGCTCCTCCATGAACTTGAGCAGGCGGCAGACGTACCGGGCGCCGAGGTCCGCCTTCAAGGTCCACGACGCGTTCGTGTACCCGAAGGTGGATGCCAGGTTCGGCAGGCCCGTGAACATGATCCCCTTGTAGCTGAAGGTCGCCGAGAGATCGACAGCGTGCCCGTCCACGTCGAGCTCGATGCCGCCCAGGAGCTGAAAGTTGAGGCCCGTGGCCGTGACGACGACCTCGGCCTCCAGCTCCCCGCCGGAGGCGAGCCGCAGGCCGTGCTCGGTGAAGGCCTCGATCTCGTCGGTCACGACGCTGACCGCCTCTGCCCTGATGGCCTCAAAGAGGTCGGAGTCCGGGACGAAGCACATCCTCTGGTCCCAGGGGTCGTAGCGCGGGTTGAAGTGGGTGTCGACGTCGTAGCTGGACGGCAGGCTCTTTGCCACCCCCTTTCGGAGCACCCTCCTCATGAAGCGGGGCGCCCGCTGGCAGATCTGGTAGAGCACGATGGCGGCCAGGATGTTCTTCCAGCGCACCAGCGGGTAGACGGCGCGAGCCGGGAGGTGTCGACGCAGCAGGGCGGCGAAGGGATCGAGCGTCGGGACCGAGGCAACGTAGGACGGGGACCGCTGGAGCATGGTGACGTGGGCTGCCTTCTCCGCCATGGCCGGCACCAGAGTGACGGCCGTCGCACCGCTGCCGATCACGACCACCCGCTTGTTCTCGTAGTCGAGGTCCTCGGGCCAGTGCTGGGGATGGACGATCGTCCCCTCGAAGCGGTCCGCCTCGGGGAGCTCTGGCACATAGCCGGCGTCGTAGCGGTAGTAGCCACAGTTCAGGTAGAGGAAGGAGCAGGTGAGCTCCGAGCTGCGGCCCGTCGTCTCGTCGGCCACTTCGAGATGCCAGCGCGCTCTCGGGGTGGACCAACTGGCCTTCACGACGCGCTGGCGGTAGCGGATGTGCCGGTCGAGACCGTAGGCGGCGGCGGTCTCCCGGATGTAGCCGAGGATCGAGGGTCCATCGGCGAGCGTCTTCAGCTCGGTCCAGGGGTTGAAGGAGTAGCCGAGGGTGAACATGTCGGAGTCCGAGCGGATGCCCGGGTACCGGAACAGGTCCCAGGTGCCGCCCATGGACGCTCGCGCCTCGAGGATGACGAAGCTCTTGCCCGGGCAGGCGTTCGAGAGGTGGCAGGCGGCCCCGATCCCCGAGAGGCCGGCACCCACCACGACCACATCGAAGTGCTCGGGCTCCGCAGAGAGGTAGTGCGGGGCCGTGCGCATGAGGGTAGCCGGCGTCCGCGTCTCGCTCACAGCTCAGTCTCGCGCGCCGGCAGCGCCTGGGACCCAGTCGGCAGACGGCGGGTCAGCGTGCGAGGATCTGCGCCCATGAGCGCCATCTCTCGCCGCCAGGTGTTGCAACGCGGCAGCTCGGCGTCGCTCGCCGGGCTCGCCATGCTCCTGCCGCCGGAACTGCTGCGCAGGCCGGGTGAGCGGGCGCCCGCCGCCGCCCGCCGCCGCGTTGCGGGCGAGGAGCACTGGCTGGTCTTCACTCGCCACGAGGCGGCCGTGGTGCGGGAGGCGACGGCTCGCCTCATCCCCGGACCCTACGACGACCCCGCAGAGCGGGGTCATCCAGGTGCGAGAGAGGCCGACGTCGTGCGCTTCATCGACACCATGCTCGGCTGCCTCGACCACTCGCCCCAGAAGGTCTTCGCCGGTGGTCCCTTCTCGAACCGGGCCGGCTGGCCTGTCGACGACATGGCACAGTTCATCGGCCTCACCTCGAGCCAGGCCTACGGTTGGAGGATCCGGCTCGCGGCCTGGCGGCAGGCGTACCGCGCCGGCGTGGTGGCCCTCGACGACCTCACCGGGGGCGACTTCACGAGGGCGACGGACACCGAGCGTGACCGCGCCCTGGCTGAGAACCCGAACGGCTTCACGACCCTGTTGTTCGGACATGCCGTCGACGGGATGTACTCGGTCCCCGAGTACGGCGGCAACAGAGGCCTGGTCGGCTGGAAAGACATCTCCTTCCCGGGCGACGTCCAGCCGCGCGGCTACACGGCGAGCGAGGTGAGCCGCTCCGACGGTCCCGACCCCTACGACCCGGAAGGCCCAGGGAAGGCCCTCGTCGACCTGATCCGGCTGTCGAACGAGCGATGAGAACCCGAGTTGCCATCGTGGGCAGCGGGCCGGGTGGCGCGACGGCCGCCATGGTGCTCGCCGAGGCGGGCCTCGACGTCGTGGTCTTCGAGAAGGGCGCCAATTTCTTCACCGACCTCACCTCCGAGCGCCCGGGCACGGTCTTTTCGAATGACGAGCTGAAAGACGACCGGAGCTTCGCCGAGCCCGACTCCATCGCCGAGCCCCGGGTCTTTCGCACCTCCCCGTCGGACTCGAACCCGTTCGTCGGGGCAGTCCAGTCGCTCCCGCAGACGGTGGGAGGGGGCGCCGTGCACTGGGACGCGAAGACTCCCCGCTACTGGGACATCGACTTCCAGAAGCTGAGCCTGCTCGGGCCGCTGCCCGGAGCCGCCGTCGAGGACTGGCCGTTCACCTACGACGAGATCGCCCCCCACTACGACGCCGTCGAGGCGCTCATCGGCGTCCAGGGCGACGTGGCGAGCCTCCCGGAGCTGACACTCCGCCACGCTCCCCGCTCGGGAAACTTCCCGATGCCGCCCGGCCCCCCTCAGTACTCGTCCCTCCTCGCCGCCAAGGGCGCGAGGTCAGTTGGCCTCCACCCCTTCCCTGCGGCGATGGCCATCAACAGCGTGCCCTATGCCGGTCGTCCGGCCTGCAACGACTGCGGGTTCTGCTCCGGCTACGGCTGCCCGATCCTCGCGAGGATCGGCGCCCTCGCACCGCTCCGCCGAGCGCTGCTCGCCGGCGCCGAGGTGCGGGAGCGCTCGGTGGTCGTGCGGGTGGGGCACCAGGGGCGCAAGGTGGACGGCGTGCTCGTGATGAGGGAGGGCGGCGGCTACTACCGGGAGCACTTCGACGCCGTCGTGCTCGCCGGGAACGCGATCGAGTCCTCCCGTCTCGCCCTTCTCTCCGAGCTGCCGGATCCGTACGGGACCACCGGTCGCTACGTGATGTTCCACTGGTTCACCGACGCCTCTGGCCTGTTCTTCTCGGAGCGGCTGCATGCCTACCGGGGGCGCGACCACACCCACGACATCGACGACTTTGCCGACCCCGACTTCCCCGGGGCGCGGGCCGCCGCCAGAGAGGCCGGCTTGCCCTACTTCCGGGCGGGCAAGGTCGAGATGGGCGGGACCGATCGCCCTCTCGGAGAGGCGCACCAGTACCTCGAGATCTTGCCGGTGCTCTCACCCCGCAAGCCGTTCGGGGTCCCGTTCAAGAAGCTGATGCGGGCGAGCCTGCTGCGTGACCGCCTGCTCGGCCTCACCCTCATGGGCGAGGACTTGCCCTACGCGACCAACCGTGTCGACCTCGACCCGTCGGTCCGCGACTGGCGGGGCCACCCGGTCGCCCGTATCACCTACAGCCCCGGGCGCTATGAGCTGGCTGCCCAGGCCTTCTACCTCCCCTGGCTGGTGAAGCTGCTCGACGGCGCCGGTGCGGACGTGTCGATCGCGATCCCCCAGGACCCCTCGAAGACCTTTCCGATCGGCGCCAGCCCCGTGATCGACACCGAGCACGTCATGGGGGGGATGAGGATGGGCACGAACCCCCGCACGAGCGTCACGGACGGCACGGGCCGGCACCACCAGCTCGACAACCTCTTCGTGGCCGACGGCTCGGTCTTCCCGACCTCCGGGGGGCACAACCCGACGCTGACTATCATGGCGACGGCGCTGAGGAACTCGAGGCAGTGGGCACGGTCGTTGTGACGGCTACGGAGATCGACGTACCGTCCGGAGGGTCCTCGGACCAGAGCACCGAGCGAGACCCCGACCTACTTGGCACCCTCGAGGTCGAGCTGTCGGCGCGATCCCCTCGCCGGTGGAGACGCGTCGCCGCCGGGCTCGGTGCGACAGCGTTCTTCCTCCTCGTGGGGTTCCTCTGCTACTGGCCCGACTCGCCCATCGCGAGCGGCCGGATCGTGACCCGGCCCACGAGCGACCTCGCACAGGGCCTGTGGTTCGTCGAGTGGTTTGCCTTCGCCCTCACCCACGGGCTCAACCCCTTTTACACCCACTACCTGCTCGCCCCGAAGGGCGCGAACCTTGCCCTCGACAACACGGCGCCGCTCCTCAGCCTCCTCGTGATGCCCGTCACGCTGCTCGCGGGCCCGCTCGCTGCCTTCAACCTCCTGTTCCGGCTGGGCGTGGGGCTCTCGGGGGCAAGCACCTACTTCATGCTCCGCCGGTACACGAGCTGGTGGCCCGCCGCAGCGCTCGGGGGCCTCGTGTTCGAGCTCAGCCCGTACCTGATGGGGCACGCTCACCGTCACGACTTCCTCACCTTCGTCGTCTTCGTGCCGATGCTGGTCCTTCTCGTCGACGACTGGCTCTGGTCGTGCCGCAGGGGACCGGTCGCCTCCGGGTTGCTCGTCGGCCTCGTCGCGGCGCTGCAGTTCCTCGTCTCGGTGGAGGTGCTCGCCGGGACGGCGGTGGTGCTCGCCGGGACGGTGGCCGTCCTGGCAGCCCGCCACCGACAGGCGGTCCGCTCCCGGCTCGCGAGGCTGTGGAAAGGCGGCCTCGCCGCTGGAGGGCTCTTCCTCGTCCTCACGGGATACCCGCTCTGGATGCTGCTCTACGGGCCGCAGCGCCCCGCGGCCGGCCTGCACGACCTCTCAAATCTCGCCCACTACCACGGCGACCTCCTCGCGCCGCTGTTCCCGAGCAGCTTCACCTGGTGGCACTTCAGCAACGTCGCGCAGCGGTTCGTGTACGCGAGCCGGGTGGAGGACGGCTTCTATCTTGGCGCCCCGCTCATCGTTCTGCTCGGCTGCCTCGCCATCCGTTTCCGGCGCGATCGCGTCGTCGCGATCGGAGCCCTTGTCGCCATCGCCGCCTTTGTCCTCGGGCTCGGCCCCCGGCTCTACGTCGACGGGAAGGACCTGCACGTGCCGCTCCCGTTCGCGCTCCTCACCCACCTGCCCTTGCTGAGGAACCTCGAGCCGGCTCGGATGACCCTGTTCATGTGGCTCGGCGCCGTCACCGTCCTCGCCGTAGGGCTCGACCGGCTCCGCGCCGCCGGCTGGCGGTGGCGATCCCCGGCCGCCACCGAGCGAGGGCGCCACCTGAGGTCGGCATCTCCCGGGGCGTGGCCGCGGGCGCTGCTCGCCTGCGTCGCCGTCGCCGTCGCGCTCGCCCCTGTGATGCCGCGGCTGCCGATCGCTTCGAAACGTGTGGGTGCGCCGCCGTTCTTCGTGACGAGCCGCGACCTCCGGCTCGTCCCGACCGGTGCGCTCGTGCTGACCTTCCCCTACAACCTCGCTCCCTACGACGCCCCGATGGTCTGGCAGGTGACCTCCCGCATGAGGTACCGCATCCTCGGCGGGGAGGCAACGGTTCCCGGCCCGGAGGGCGTTGCGCTCAGCCACCAGCGTCCTCAGGCCCCGGCACCCCTCGCGACGCTGCTCGTCTCGTCGTGGCGCAACTCACACGGACAGTGGGACCTGCATCCGCCCGACGGACCGGAGCTCGTTCCGATGCTGCGCTCGTACTTACGTCGCGAGGGTGTCGACGACGTGCTCGTGGTCCAAAAGGCGCTCCACTCCGTCCTTGTGGCGAGGATCGTCACCGAGGCCCTCGGCAGCTCGCCGCTGGTGGTGGGCCGTGTCGACGTCTGGCTACATGTGCGCTCCGCCCTCGATGGTCGACACCCCGATCGCCGCAGCTGAGCGGCCTCGCCGTCGTTCCCACGGGAGCGCGCGGCTGCACGGGCGGCGATCGGATCGCACCCCAGCTGCCACGAGTGGGACCGTCCGGCCGCCCGCCCGATCTCTCGCGATCCTCCCGGCGATAGCGGCTCTTGCCATCTGCGTGATCCCACTCACCTGGCCCCACCACTGGGCGGGGGTGTTCTCCTACGACGAGGGCGCCTATGTCGGGTCTGCCATCGAGCTCGCCCGGGGCCTCGTGCCCTACAAGGACTTTGCCTTCGTCCAGCCGCCGGGCATCTCGCTCCTGCTCGCCCCGGTGGCCGGCCTGTTCCGCCTCGCCGGTCTCGGGACCGAGGATGTCCTATCGGCGGCTCGGGTGATGACAGCGATCGCCACAGCACTCGGCTCGGGACTGGCGGCTCTTGCTCTCCGTCACCGGGGGGTCGTCGGGATGATGGTGGCCGGCGGGGCACTGGCCGCCTTCCCGCTCGCCTACACCGCGTTCAGCTCCACGCTCCTCGAGCCATACCTCGACCTGTTGTGCCTTGCCGGCGTGGTGCTGCTGTTCCGCGGCGGCCACCTCGCGACGGGCTGGCGGCTCGCCCTGGCCGGCCTCGCGTTCGGGCTGGCCTTCGGCTTCAAGGTGTGGGCCGTCATCCCGGCCGGCCTCGGCGTTCTCTGGGTCTTCCGCTCCGGTGCGCGGGACGTTGCGCGATACACGGGCGGAGTCGTCGCGGGGGTGGCCGCGATCTACGGTCCCTTCCTCGCCCTTGCGCCGCGGGCGTTCATCCGCGACGTCTTTCTCGCCCAGGTGAACCGTCTCGACCTCGTCGGCTTCGGCTTCCACCGGTTCGTGCTCGTGAGCGGCGTCAAGTACCTGCGTCTCCCCGCATGGTGGGCCGTCCTGCTCATCGCCGTCTGGGTGGCGCTCCTTGCCGCAGCACATCTCCTCGCCCCCACCGCCGACAGGTCTGGGCGGTCCTTCGAATGGTACGTCGCCGTGGTGGCCGTAGTGATCCTGTGCATCTTGATGCTCGGTCACCCCTACTACGCCCACTACTCCGACATCCTCGCCCCATGGGCGGCGCTGTCGGCCGGCTCTCTTGTGGCCCGGGCCGTCGTCGGAGCCTCAGGGCGGCTCGCGCTCCGAGGCTCTGCCGGGGATCCTGCACGGTCACGGCGGAGTATGACCGGGCTGGTGATGGCCGTCGTGCTCGTGGCGATCGTGGTGGTGCCGACGCGCGAGCTGTGGTCGGCCCGTAAATTCGACACCGCGCCCCAAAATGCGGCGATCCTCCGTCTTGTCTCAGCGACGCCAGCCACGAGCTGTGTCGTGAGCGACGAGTCGGAGATGCTCGAAGCCGCCAACCGCCTCACCACGGGAGGACCCCTCTGCCCGGTCGTCATCGACTCCGACGGCGAACGCCTCGTCACCTTGGCGGAGCTCGGCCGGCGGCGCGCGGCCTACGTGGCTCTTGCCGCCCAGTGGCAACGGTGGTTCGGCCGCGCCCGTTACGTCTACCTCACTCGGCGGTTCCACCTTCGCATCCCCTGGACGCGGGAGCTCTCGGGCTGGTTCCACCGCCACTTTGTTCGCGTACGGCTGCCGGCTCGCGACGAGATCCTCGGCTGGTGGTTCCGGCGGCGCTGAGGGTCCGGAGAGCACTCCGGTGATCGGGCAGCCCGTCGAGGTGCCTCCTCCACCGATGGCACCGCAGCGTGCGAGTACGAGCTCCGGGCAGCCTCCCGACCAGTCGCGGCGTCGACCGGGCTGGCGCCGCCTGGTTGTCGTCCTCGTGCCGGCCGCCGTTGCCGTCGCGCTGTGCGCCGTCGACCTGTCCGGCCGGAGCATCTGGATCGACGAGTCGGCGACACTCAGCATCGCGAGCCAGCACGGAGCGGCCCTCTGGGCTGCCATGCGGCGGGACGGCGGCAACATGCTCGCCTACTACGCCCTTGTGCACCTGCTGTTCTCCTGGTTCGGTGACGGCACGGCCGTGCTGCGTGCGCCGTCGGTCGTGGCGGCTGGTCTCACCGCCGGGGCGGTGGCGGCACTTGGAGCCCGCCTGTTCCGTCCCGTCGTCGGGCTCGCCGCCGGCCTTCTCACGGCCGTCAGCGTGGCGTACGTGTACTGGGGCCAGAACGGACGCGCCTACGCCTTCATGTTCGCCTTCGTCGCCCTGTCCTATGTCGCCTTTGCCCACCTCGTGACCGGCGACTCCCGGCGCCGGCCGGGCCACGCCTCGCGCCTGGCGGCGATCGGCTACAGCGCGGCTCTCGTCCTCGCGCTCTACATGAGCTTCGTCGCCGTCCTCGTTGTGCCGGCGCAGCTGGTCTCGCTCTACTGGTACCGGCGCCGGTTCGGCCTCGTCGCGGCGTGCCTCGCGGTGGCGGCGGTCGCCTCGGTTCCCATCGTGCTCCTTGCACACGCAAGGGGGTCCTCGCAGCTGTTCTGGGTCCCCCGCCCGAACCTCCAGTCGGAGTCGGAGGTCGTCCAAGCCGTGGCCGGCTCCGGCCTGCCGCCGGTGTTCCACAACACCGCCTCGAGCGTTCCGCTTCTCGTCCTCACTGTGCTCGGCGTCCTCGCGGCCGCCACCGCCGGTCTCCGCCGTGCCAGCCGGCAGCCACTGGCCGACGGGATCTCCCCCGCTCGGTGGGCGGGTGCGCTCGTCGCCGCCTGGCTCGTCGTGCCGACGGTGCTCGATTTCGCCGAGTCGCTCGTCGGCCAGTCGGTCTTCGAGTCCCGTTACCTGCTCATGTCGGCGCCCGCCGTGGCGCTGCTCCTCGCGTGGGGGCTGTTCGAGTCCGGGCTCGCTCCGGCCCTCGCATGGTGCGGGCTGGCGGGCCTGCTCGTGCTCCGCGGCGCTCAGATTGTGCCGACCTACGGCGTATCGCCGGAGGACTGGCACGCGGCGACGGCCTACGTGCTCGCTCGGGAACGCCCCGGTGACTGCGCGCTGTTCTACCCCTCCGACGTCCGCCAGGCGTTCGACTACTACCTTCTCCACTCGAGTGCTCCCCGGAGCTCGTGGCCGAGACCCGTCCTGCCGACGGCGCCGTTCACGGAGGTCCGCCCCTACGTCGAGGACTACGCGACGCTCGGCGGCGCGCAGCTCGACGCCGTGGCCCGATCCTGCCGGCGGGTCTGGTTCGTTTCCTCCCACGCCGGGGTGCCGAACGGCACGCCGCTCTCCCGGGTCCACTACTCCCGCTACCTCGCCCTCGTGCGCGGGCTCGAGTCCCGCTACGTTGGCCACCGCCTCGTCCGAATGAGCTACGCAAGCCAGATCGACATCTGGCTGTTCCAGGACCGCCGGTGAGCGCCGAGCGCGCGGGCATTAATCAAAGCCGGCGACGGGATGCTGGTCGCGCAGGTACTCGGCGAACAGCGGCACGGTGAAGTCGATCTGACCCCGCCGTGGCGACCAGACGAGCCCTTTTTGGAGCAGCCCGTCGCGATGCGGTGACGTCCTGCGCTGGTCGGTCGCGCCCCATGCCCGGCTGACCTCGGCCGTGGAGTACGGGCCGGCTCCGAGCGAGGCCATGGCGGCGAGGTAGCGCTGCTCGGCGTCGCTCGCCATTGCGAGGCGGGTCCCGTAGAAGGTCCGGCTCAGCTGTTCCCGGACGAGGTCGTGGACCTCCCGGACGTCGCTCAAGGTGATCGGAGACCGCTCCGCGGCGTTCCACAGCTCGCGCCCGTACTCCTGGAGGAAGTAGGGGTAACCGGCGGCGAGCCGCACGACCTCGCGCGCGGCCTCGAGCTCGAACTCGACCCCGAGGGTGGCGGCGGGCTTCACGAGGGCCACCCGCGCCTCCGGGTCGCGAAGGCTCCCGAGCTCGCGGTACTCGAATAACCGGTCGGCGTAGGGCTTCGCCCGCATCAGGCGGACCTTGAGGTCGGGGAGGCCTGCTCCGACAAGTGCCACGGGGAGTGCCTCCCGGCTGATCGTCTGGAACGCCATGCAGACTGCCGCCAGGCAGGCTGCATCGAGGTTGTGCATCTCGTCCACGAGGAACAGGGCGCCGCTGCCGGCCGAGCGCGCCGCCTCGCCGATCTCGCGGAGCAGGTCGACGAGGTCCTGCTCGGGGTCGCCCGAGTCGGCCACTCCTCGTGTAGGCGCGACGTCGAGCTTCAACTGGACTCCTCCGGGGCCAACGAGGCTGAAGGCCTTCACGACACCGAGCGCCCGGTCGACCCGCTCCTTCATCCGGTACCGCCGGCTCATCTCGCGAAGCAGCCTGGAGGCCATCTGGGCGAAGGTCGCTCGGAAGTCCGGCTGGGAGCCAACCTCCTGGACATCGGTCGTCGCCCAGCCCGCCTCGGATGCGAGGACGTCGAACTCGAGGAGGAGCACCGTCTTGCCGACGCCCCGCAGCCCGTAGTACACGAGGCTGCGGTCCGAGCCGCCGCCGGAGAGGATCTCGACGAGCGAGCTGAAGTCCTCGAGGTCGCGGTCCCGGCCGGCCAGGTAGGGCGGCTTGCGGCCTGCGCCCGGGGTGTAGGGGTTGTCCCGGCGTTGCACGAGACGAATCTAGCTGTGTCTAAGCCATGAATATGCCTGCTTAGAAAATGCTAGAGAACCGCTGCCTATGGACGGAGGACGCTGCCGACGTAGGTGAGCGTGCTCATCACGATCAGTGCTCCGCCCATCGCCCAGACAAAGCGCGTCCATGCCCGGCCGCGCACCCACTTGGCGAAGATGAGGACGACCGGGAAGGCGGTGATCAGCATCCGCGGGTTCGGAGGGACGTGTGCCGAGGTGCACATGAGCACCGTCATCGTTCCCACGAAGGCCCACACCTCGATCGGGATCGTGAACCGGTCGCGCCATAGCCAGCGCAGCCCGACGAGCAGGAAGGCGGCCCCGAGGATGCCGGAGATGTTGTTCAAGTTGAGGTTCGAGATGTTGCCCGGGGCGAACAGCTCTCGGACGGTGTCGACGATCGTGGCGGGGATGGCAAAAGGAGTAGTGGTCTCGTTCCAGCCGTCCTTCTGGGCGATGAAGCTCGCGAGGAACGACCCCGTCCACAGCTTCAGGAAGAGTGCGAACGCGACCGCCCCGGCGGGGGCGAGGAGGGGCGCCACGAGGCTGCGGCGAGCCTCGGCGTCGCGCCAGCCGTACCGTCGCAGCTGGACGAGGGATGCGACCGCGCACATTGCGATCAGCGTGAACGAGTCCGGGCCGATGGCCGTGGCGAACCCGGCCAGGACGCCGGCGAGCAGCCACCGGCGCTTCGAGAGCGCCAGCATGCAGCCGGCAGCCAGCGGGATGAGCAGGCCCTCGGAGTAGTCCATCGAGAACACGACGGAGCCAGGGAACAAACAGAACAGCAGCACCGCCTTGCGGGCCACGTCGGGACCCCACCACTCGGTCGCGAGGCGCTGGACGATGACGGTGGCGACGAAGCCGCCGATCAGGGAGACGACGAGGCCGCTCACGAAGTAGGGGAGCATGGTGACGTGGCTGACGAGCCACATGACCATCGAGTAGAGGGGGAAGAAGCCGAGCGTGGTCTGAGCGTGCGACACGGCGGCCGGGTAGCCGAGCGTGGCCACCCTGATGTACCAGTAGCCGTCCCAGTTGCCGATCTCGTGCGCGATCGAGGTCTTCGGCACGATCGGGCCGAAGACGACGTCGCAGACGATGGCGAGCAGCAAGAGGGCGAGCCGCGTCCCGCCGTAGGTGAGGAGGGGCCAGCGCAGCTCCTCTCGGAACTGCTCGCGGCGGCTTGGGTGGGCGACGGTCTCGAGCTCGAGCTCGGTGACGGTGGCACGCGGGGCAGTGACAGTCTTGCTGGACACGCCGGCTCCGCCCAGGAGCTCGGGGTCGGCCGGGTCGAGCAGGGTCACGTCGCCGTGAGGGCGCGCTGCTACCAGGGGCCGACCCACTTCCATGGCGCTCGATTTTAGGCTGTCAGCGCGAGCCACGGGCGCGCGCTGTGTTCCGGATGAGGGTGCCGCCTGCGAGCATGGGCGCCGCGCGGCGGTACCGTGCACGGGCATGACGGGCACGGAGTGGTTGCGCGAGCTTGCCGAGCGGCTCGGGACCGACCCGCCGACCGAGGAGGAGGTCGAGGACCTCCTAGCGCTCGCCGGCTTGGCCGCTCACGCGTCGGAGCGGACGGCTGCACCGGTCTCGTGCTGGATCGCGGCGCGCGCCGGGGTGAGCGCAGCGGCGGCTCGGCAGGTGGCCGCTGAGATCGCCGGCACAGATGCCAGCTGAGCTGAGCGGCCTGCTGCTCACCGGCGGCGCCAGCCGGCGGCTCGGCCGGGACAAGGCCCTGCTGCCCGTCGGGGAGGGCGGGGAACCCCTCGCCCGCACCCTCGGTCGCTCGCTCGCGGCGGTCACCGGCGTCGCCCTCGAGGTGGGACCCGGGCACTCCGGACTCCCGGTGCCTGACGAGCCGGATCCGGGCGAGGGCCCTCTCGCCGCCATCGCCGCGGGCTGGTCGTACCTGCTCGCGCACGGCAGGCCCGGACCGGCGCTCGTGCTCGCGACCGACCTGCCCCGGCTCTCGCCGAGGTGCCTTCGCGAGATCGCCTCGTGGCCGGCCCCGAAGGGCTCGAGCGTCGTGCCCGTCCTCCACGGTCGCCTGCAGCCGCTGTGCGCGAGATGGTCTGCCGGCGCGCTCGAGCGCGCCGCTGCTCTCGTGGCACAGGGCGAGCGGCGGGTCCAGGCAGCTCTCGATCACGGCCCGCTGCTTCGCCTCACCGAGGGCGACCTCGCGCGCTGCACCCCGCCGATCGATGCTGCGACCGAGCTCGCCGACGTCGACCTGCCCGGCGACCTGTGCCGCCTCGGGCTCGATCTCGAAGGCGGGAGGGCTCCCTGAACGAGAACGGGAGCACCGCCCAGGGTCACAGGCCGTAGAAGCGCTGCTCAACGACCCGGCGGGCGCGCCGGGTCACCCGCCGGTACCGCTCTCGTAGCTCCGACGGAAGCTCACCGAGGGAGCGGGCGAGCAGGGCGAGCCGTTCGGATGACTGAGGGAGGGAGTCGGCGCCCGAGCGGGTGATGGCGGCTCCTGCCCCGGCCACGTAGTTGCCGACGAGGTGCCAGCGGTTCCGGGTGCGCTCGAGGAAGGCGAGGGCCTCGCCCAGCGCCGCGCTCTCGCCCGGCGCCAGCGCGCCTGCCTGCTCCAGAGCCGCGAGGGCCTCGCCCGTGCTCGTGGCTCGCACGCCGTGCTCGATCTGGAGCAGCTGCACGGTCCACTCGATATCCGCGAGGGAGCCCCGCCCGAGCTTGAAGTGGAACTGCGGGTCCTCTCCGCTCGGGATCCGCTCCCGCTCGGTGCGAGCCTTGAGGCGCCGGATCTCACGCAGGTCGTCCGTGCCGAATGGCCGCTCCCACACGGTGGCCTCGGCGAGCCTCATGAACCGGTCGAGCACTCCGGCGTCCCCTGCGAGCGGGCGGGCCCGGACGAGGGCCTGGCGCTCCCAGGGGGAGATCCAGCGGGCGTGGTACTGGGCGAACGCGTCGAGCGAGCGGGCGAGAGGTCCGCGGCGACCCTCCGGGCGCAAGGAGGCGTCGGTGGCCCAGACGCCCTCGGACGGCGTCGGGCCGTTCAGCAGCCGTAGCAGCGCGGCTGCTGCGCGCTCGCCCTCTGCGGTGTCGGCGGCGCCGTGGCCGTCGTAGACGGCGAGCACGTCGAGGTCGCTCCCGTAGGCGAGCTCCGAGCCACCGAGGCGGCCCATGGCGACGAGCCCGAAGGGGAGCCCCGGTGCCGCCACATGGAGCGCGGCGGCGAGGGTTGCCTCACCGAGCTCGGCGAGCTGGCGGGAGACCGGCGGCTCGACCCGGCGCTCCTTGTTGGAGAGGAGGTCGGCTGCCGCGATGCGCAGCACGTGCTCGCCGACGACCCTGCGCAGGGCGCGGCCTGCCCGGGAGGGGTCGCAGTCGGCGGCCATGACGGCTTGCTCGACGAGTGCCTGGCGCGCCGGTGGCGCGAGCGAGGCGTCGTCGCCGATGGCGAGCGCGGCAGCGGGGTGGCGCTTGGCGAGCTCTCCAAGGCTTCTGCTCGTCCCGAGCACGACACAAAGCCGGCGCGCGAGCTCAGGCGAGTCGCGGAAGGCGGCGACGAGCACGTCGCGCTGGTGCGGCATCCCCGCCAGATTGCGCAGGCCAAGCAGACCGAGGTCCGGGTCGGGAGTCTCAGAGAGCCAGTCGAGGAGCACCGGTAGGAGCTGGTGCATGAGGCGGGAGGAGCGGGTGAGGCCACGCGTCAGCTCCGTGAGTGCCTCGCGCGTCCGGTCCGTCCGGCGGAAGCCGAAGGCGGCGAGGCGCTCGGCGGCGGCAGCCTCCGAGAGCCGCAAGGCGCCGCCCGCGGCGCCGGTCTCGCCGCCGGGAAGGCCGGCGGCGAAGACCTCGAGCAGCGGGCGGAAGAACAGCCGCTCGTGGATCGAGCGAGCCGCGGACTGGTGACGGGCGAGGACCACGTCGAAGCGGTCGGTCCGGCTCCTGCCGGCGCTCGTCGTGCGGCGTCTCGTCGCGAGCGGAGGGTCCTCCTCGGGCACGGGGCCGAGCGGCGCCCCGGCGAAGCCGAGGACCCGCACCAGGTGGTCGCGGGCCGGGCCGGGGGGCGGCACGGTGTGGACCTGGGCCTCCTCGACGAGCTGGAGCCGGTGCTCGACGGTTCGAAGGAAGCGGTAGGCGAGCGCGAGCGCCGTGGCGTCGCCGGCGTCGACGTACCCGGCCCCGGCGAGCTCGGAGAGAGCCCCGAGTGTCTGGCGCACCCGCAGGGCGGTGTCGGACGGACCGTGCACGAGCTGGAGGAGCTGAACCGCGAACTCGACGTCGCGGATCCCACCTGGGCCGCGCTTCAGCTCCCGTCCTGCGAGGCCGCGACGGACGACGATCTCCTCGGTCCGCGCCTTCATCGTCCGCAGCTCCGCGAGCGCCTCGGCGTCGATCCGGCGTGACCAGAGGGCCTCGGCAGCCGAGAGGGCGAAGCGCCGGCCGAGCTCCTCGTCGCCGGCCGACGGCCGTGCCTTCACGAGCGCCTGGAACTCCCAGGGACGGGCCCATCTCGCCCAGTAGGCCTCGTAGGCGTCGAGTGTCCGGACGAGGGCGCCGTTGCGCCCCTCCGGGCGCAGGTCGGTGTCGATCCGGTAGGACTGGGAGGCGAGGGCGAGCACCCGGCGAGCCGCCGTCGTGGCGACGGCCAGCTCGACCCCGTTCGGAGCGACGACGACGACGTCCACGTCGCTCGCGTAATTGAGCTCCTCGGCCCCGTGCTTGCCCATACCGATCACCGCCAGCGGCACTTCGGGCTCAGCGAGACGGTAGGCCCCGGCGAGCACGGCGTCGGCGAGGCGCGAGAGGGCCTCGCCGACCTGCTCGAGGGTGGCGTCCCCCGTGAGGTCGGCTGCGGCGATCCGCAGGAAGCAGAGGCGCTTGCGGCGGGCGAGCTCCGGGGCGTCGGCCGCCCCCGCCACGGCGGCGAGGTCGATCGGCCCCTCGAGAGCCGCGAGGGCGTCGGCATCGGCCACGACGAGGCGGGAGAGCGACCTGCTCGCGGCGACCACGGCGGCGAAGGTGCGGGCCAGCGGCTCGTCGAGGCGGTCGAGGCTCGCCGGCCGAGCCTCGGCGATCCGTTCGGCCGCGAGGCGGACGGCCGCGGGGTCCGCCGAGGACCGGGCCGCGTCCTCGATCGGCGGAGGGAGAGTGGCCATGACCTGGGTCAAGGGTAACGAGGGGGCGGCGGGTGCGCCGGTACGCTCACCTGCGTGGCTCACTGCCGTGTCGCGCTGTGCCAGCTCGATCTCGTGGTCGGCGACCTCGAGGCGAACGTCGCGAAGATCCTCGCGGCGATGGCCAGCGCCGAGGAGGGCGGCGCCGACCTCGCGGTCTTCCCGGAGCTCGCGGTCACGGGCTACCCGCCCGAGGACCTCCTCTTCAAGCCCTCGTTCGTCGCGGAGAACCTCCGCGCGCTCGACCGGCTCGCAGGAGAGAGCCGGCGGGTCGCAAGCGTCGTCGGGTACGTGGCCGAGGACGGCTACCTCCACAACGCGGCGGCCGTCCTTGCCGGGGGGAAGATCCAGGCCGTTTTCAGAAAGCAGCTTCTGCCGAACTACGGGGTATTCGATGAACGTCGCTACTTCGCACCGGGGCGCGACCCTGCCGAGGTCGTCCTCGTCGGCGGGGTGCGGGTCGGTGTCACGATCTGCGAGGACGCCTGGAGCCCGGCTGGGCCGGTTGCGCTCCTCGGGGCGGGAGGCGCTGAGCTCGTCGTCGTCGTGAACGCGTCGCCGTACCGGCGCGGCGTGCTCTGGGAGCGCCGCCGCATGCTCGCGACGCGGGCCGCCGACGCCTCGGTGGCCCTCGTGTACGTGAACCTCGTCGGCGGCCAGGACGAGCTCGTGTTCGACGGGGGCTCGATGGTCGTGGACCACTCGGGCGAGATCGTCGCCTCGCTGCCGCAGTTCGAGGAGCGGGTCGAGCTCGTCGACCTCGAGATCCAGCCGGCCTACCGCAAGCGGCTCCTCGACCCCCGGGGTTCCGAAGGCGCCCCGGTCCTGCCGGCCGTTCCCGTCACCGAGGCGCCCCGTGGCGCCGGCTTGGCACGGGTGGCACCCCCGCTCGCGGCGCCGCTCGAGGAGTGCGAGGAGGTGTACCGCGCGCTCGTGCTCGGGACGCGGGACTACGTCGACAAGGGCGGCTTCTCAGGCGTGCTCGTCGCGCTCTCCGGGGGCATCGACTCCTCCCTCGTCGCCGCGGTCGCCGTCGACGCGCTCGGCCCTGGCCGCGTCCACGGGGTCTCGCTCCCCTCCCGGTACTCCTCGGACCACTCCCGTGCCGACGCCCTCGCGCTCGGGAGCAACCTCGGCATCGAGGTACGGACGATCGAGATCGAGGCTGCGCACGAGGCGCTCTCCTCGATGCTGTCGCCCGTTGTTCGAAGCGGAGCAGAGCTCGGGGGCCTCACCGACGAGAACCTCCAGGCGCGCATCCGCGGCGTCATCGTCATGGCGATCTCGAACGAGCTCGGCTGGCTCGTCCTCACCACCGGCAACAAAAGCGAGATGGCGGTCGGCTACGCCACCTTGTACGGGGACATGGCGGGCGGCTACGCCGTGATCAAGGACGTGCCAAAGACGCTCGTCTACGACCTGTGCCGCTGGCGCAACGGGCGTGCCGGGACCGACCTCATCCCCGAAGGCGTGCTCGCGAAGCCGCCGTCGGCCGAGCTGCGGCCCGGACAGCGCGACGACGAGAGCCTGCCGCCGTACGAGGTCCTCGACCCGATCCTGCAGGGCTACGTCGAAGAGGACCGCACGATCGACGAGCTCGTGGCCGCCGGATTCGACCCGGCGGTGGTCGCGAAGGTGGTCGAGCTCGTCGACCGAGCCGAGTACAAGCGGCGCCAGGCAGCGCCCGGGCCGCGGGTGACCTCCCGAGGGTTCGGGAAGGACCGCCGCATGCCGATCACGAACCACTACCGGGAGATCCGGGCGGTGCCGAGCACGAGAGCGCCCGAGGCGGAGCGGGGCCCGTCGGGCCCGATCGGAGCCGGCGAGGCGGCGCCCTCGTGATCCCGACCGCCTGGGAGGGCCTTGCACCCGCCCCCACCGGTCGGGAAGGGCAGCTCTCTCTCCTCGAGTCGGCCCGCGCCCTCGGGTCGCTTCGCTGGCTCGAGCTCGAGGGACATGCCCGTCTTGGCGCCCTCGCGGCAGGCGGATCGTTGCCCCCGCGCACGGCGGTGTGGGCCTCCGGTGCGAGCCTGGCGCACGCGTGGCGGGCGGAGCAGCTGCGTGAGCTGCTCCCGGTCTCGGCCGGGCTTCCCGGGGTCGACGAGTCGACCCGAGCCTCCGCGAGCGGCGGCGCCCTGGCTCGGGACCTCGAGGTCGCGCTCCGCTCCGCCGACTCGGGTGCGCTCTCTCGGTGGTACCGCGCGCTCTCCGCGGTGTACGCGGCACTCAGCGAGGGCGTTGGCGTGGCGGGAGGTGCTCCCGCCCGCCGGATGCTCAACCGGCTGGCTGCGGATGCCGATAGAGAAGCGGGTGAGATCGCCGTCGACCGAGCACCGTGCGGCGAGGCCGCGGGCACCACGCCGGGGAGTGGGACGCCCACCCTCGGCGGGAAGGCTTGACTCCGTCGGTACACTGAGGCAGGAGCGTTACGGAACGGCGTTCTGAAGGCTGCTTCCCCATAGGTCGACGAGCAGTCGGATTCACGGGTGAGCGAGCCTGAGGGGCCGGGTGGCGACCTCGACGGCGCCTCAGCCGCATCGAACACCCCCACACTGCGATTACGGAGGATTCGGATTTGGCGAAGGAGCGAGTCGAGAGGGACGAGGAGGACCTGGTACGGCTCTACCTCACCGACATCGGCCAGTACCCGCTGCTCACCAAGGATGACGAGGTCCGCCTCGCTCAGGCCATCGAGGCCCGCTGGGAGGCCGAGCGGGAGCTGAAGAGCAACAAGAAGGGGATGACGCCCACCCGGCGGCGGGAGCTCAACCGGGCGATCCGGGAGGGTGAGAGCGCCCAGCGGACCTTCGTCCAGTCGAACCTGCGGCTCGTGGTGTCGATCGCGAAGAAGTACCAGGCATCAGGACTGCCACTTCTCGACCTGATCCAAGAGGGCAACCTCGGCCTCATGCACGCCGTCGAGAAGTTCGACTGGCGCAAGGGCTTCAAGTTCTCCACCTACGCGACCTGGTGGATCCGCCAGGCGATCACCCGTGGCATCGCCAACACGGGTCGCACGATCCGCCTCCCGGTTCACGCCGGCGACACGCTGGCCAGAGTTCAGAAGGCCCAGGCCCGGCTCGAGCTGAAGCTCGGTCGCCCGGCGACCCTCTCCGAGCTCGGTGCCGAGGTCGAGCTGCCCGAGGACAAGCTGATCGAGGCGCTCAGGTTCCGAGCAGAGCCGCTGTCGCTCTCCGAGCCGTTGCGCGAGGACGGCGACGCCGAGCTCGGCGACGTGGTCGAGGACCGCTCGGCTGAGTCACCGTTCGAGGTGGCGGCGACGGCCCTCCTCCCGGTCGAGATCAACCGCCTCCTCGCTCCGCTCGACGAGCGGGAGCGGGAGATCCTCCGCCTCCGCTTCGGCCTCGACCGGGGCGAGCCCCGCACCCTCGAGGAGGTGGGGGAGCACTTCAACCTGACCCGGGAGCGGATCCGCCAGATCGAGGCTCGAGCGATGTCGAAGCTGCGCCACCCCTCGAGCGACACGGGGGCCCGGGACCTGCTCACGGTCTGAGGGACGTGCCCGAGGCGCGACCGCTACGCTGCTGCCCATGCTGAAGAAGGTCCTCATCCTGGTGGTGCTGGTCGCACTCGGC
>Ga0070737_10001369_pt1 | contig 35380 bp, 33 predicted proteins | sample Coa_R1_10_FD_66438 | JGI IMG/M metagenome (GOLD analysis project Ga0070737, IMG submission 66438) | Surface soil microbial communities from Centralia Pennsylvania, which are recovering from an underground coalmine fire - Coalmine... | ecosystem: Environmental > Terrestrial > Soil > Unclassified... | reverse complement strand
GGCCGCGCGTCGCTCATGGAGCATTGTCGCTCATGTCGCCTTGTTGCTATTCGGCTTTCTCGCTTGTGGCGTTCACCGGGGGAGCCGGGGGGAGCGCCTTCGCCTGCTCCTCATCATCCGGCTTCTTTATGTCACGGAAGGACTTCTGGAACTCTTTGATGGTCTGGCCGACGGCGCTGCCCATCTGTGGGAGACGCTTTGGCCCGAAGAAGAGCAACGCAAGAAGCAACAGGGGAAGCAAATCCCACCAGTGGAAACTCGTAAACATTGGAAACCTCGTCTCTTTGTTCCGCTGCTCATGTCACGCCCTGGATCAGCGGAAGCGCCTCTCTGTTAGAGTATAGGGTTCGGCGCTAACGGTGTAAAGTGATCTGGGCCACTTTTCAGCCAGCTTTAACCAGCGATAATACGTACCAAGCGCATATGCGGTTAGTACGCAATTGCAATGCGCTGGCCTGTGCGCGACGACTCTTTGATCGCGTCGGCCACCACGCACGCGCGATAGCCATCCTCGAAGTTTGCTCCATCGGGCGCGACAGATCGCTTGTTCATAATCGCGTCAAAGAAGTGTTTGATCTCGTGGATGAAGGTATGCTCCCAGCCGATGATGTGTCCGCGCGGCCACCACACGTCATAGAACGGATGGCTATGCTCCGTCACCAAGACCTGGCGGAAGCCCTGCGCGTCGTGCGGCGACTCCTCCTCTGGGAGATACACCTCAAGTTCGTTGAGCCGCTCGAGGTTGAAGGCCAGCGATCCCTTTTCGCCGTTGATCTCGATCACCTGATGGTTGCGGCGTCCTTTGGCGTAGCGCGTCGCCTCGAGCAGGCCAATCGCGCCGTTCTCGAAGGTAACGGCGGCGGCGAAGGCGTCATCCACCGTGACGGGGGAGCGGCCACCACTGGCGGTTGGGCGTTCAGTGACGAACGTGGTGACGGCGGCGCTGACGGTTGTTGGCTCGCCCACCAGGAAGCGCGCCAGGTCTATGATATGTGTGCCCAGGTCGCCAAGCGCGCCTGAGCCTGCCGTCTCGGCGGCGTGGCGCCAGGTGACGGGCGTATTGGGGTCGGCCAGCCCTTCTTGCAGATAGTTGGCGCGGAAGTGATAGATGCGCCCCAGCCGCCCGGCTTTGATGATGTCGCGTGCGAGGCGGATCGCGGGAACGAAGCGGTAGTTAAACGCGCACATGCTGACGATGCCATCCTGGCTGGCCCTGCGGGCGGCCTCCCACATACGTTTGGCCTCGGCAGCGTCGCGGCCAAGGGGCTTCTCGCAGATGACATGCTTGCCTGCCTGTAACGCGGCGATGCTTGGCTCGGCGTGCAGGCTGTTGGGTGCGCCGTCGTCGAAGACCTGTATCTCAGGATCGGCGATCAGCGCGTGCCAGTCGGTGACGGCTTTTTCGTAGCCATAACGGCGGGCCGCCGCCTCCACCTGCGCAGTGTCGCGCCCGGCGATGGCGACCAAGCGGGCGTGCGCCGGGGGTGGTGTATAGATATAGTCGAGCGTCTTATAGGCGTTGGTGTGGGCCTTGCCCATGAACGCATAGCCCAGCATGCCCACACCCAGCGTCGGAATGGTTTGTGTGTCATTCGCCATCTTGTCTCTTCCCCTCCGTTAAGTGTCAATTGTCTTTATCATCTTCATCCCCCAGCGGCGACAAACGTCTGCCAGGCGTGAGCCACGCCTGTGAGCATCGGCTCGCGCTGGGCGTAACGTTCCTGCGGGGAGCGCCATGCGATCACGCCGCTTCCCAGGCGCCAGAGCGATCCCACCATCTGACTATAGATGCGCATCTCCGGCGGAAAGATTGCAGCCTCATTCAGAGCTGTTTGTTGCTCATCCGGCGGGTTCTCGCCTGCTTCTTCGAGATAGAAATAGTGGCCGCGCTCAGTGTACCAATCGCGTAGATCAGCGAGTGAGCGCACGGAACGCCCGCCAAAAGCCGCAACCTGTTGACGCAGGTTCAGTGGGATTGGCCCGAATGGCAGCGCATGCAGGTGGGCATGGAAGACCGTCTGGCGGAAGACACCATGTTCGAAGAAGGTAGGCGTGCGGTAGGCTGAGGTGAGGAAGCTGGCCACCCGCCGCTTGAGCGCCACCAACTCGGTCTCGTAGTCAGCAGGGATGCCGCCATAGCAGGCGTAGTGGCCGTGGGGCACGATCAGTAGATGCCCTTCGAGCAGCGGCGCATGATCGGCGAGAAGATAGAAGTGATCGGTGACAGCCAGCGTCAGTTCGAGGTTATGCCGCTCGCAGAAGGGGCAGCCCAGCGCATGCGGCTCAGCGTGATCGTCAGATTCAGGATGATCCGCATGCGAAACCGGGCGCGCGGACGCCACAAAAGGAGTATCGCTCACTGTTTGTTTTCTTTCTTGGAATAGGACAGCTTTGGACGAACCGCCCGCAATGTCTGCTCTGCCCAGAATCTTAGGCCAAGCAGGCTATGTTCTGTGAAGAGAGCGAATGCTTTCTCATATTCATCATAGGCTTGCTGGTACTTATCCTGCATGAGGAAGGCATCGCCCCTGACCATGATCGCCCGCCCTTCCAGGCTGGGGTCGTGTTTCTCTCTGGCCTGGCTGATGATCCTGTCGGCGACCTCCAGGGTGGTATCGGGCGCATAAGTATTCAATCGCTTGATCAGGCTGGTCAGGCGCGCAGCGCGGCGCATCGCCAGTTCAACGAGCGCACGTCCAGTATTGTCTTTTCCCGCCCTGGCGTATGCTATGGCGTCTTTGAGTTCTTTGTGCGCAGCATCCATGAGGGGAGCGATCATGAACTCGTCGGTTCGGTCAAGTTCTTCCACTGAGTCCTGTAAGGCGCCAGGGAGCCTGAACGCGGGATAATCCACCGGATCAAATGAACACTGCGCGGCGACCAGATTCATCCTGTACTCCGCGACCATGCGCAGGCAGCGCCCCATGTTGGTGGGGTTTGTTTCGGGCGAAAGCGCATCCCTCGCCAGCAGCCCGGCGCGATATGCGTGAATAAACCTTCCTCCAACATAATCGAAGAGGGAAGTGATCCAATAGACCTGGAAGGCTTCCTTGAGGACGTTCTCGATGAGCAGCTTGTCGTGGCTGAGCGCAGGGGAATTCTGCGCCTGGGACAGTAGAGCATGCGCCACGCCGATGTGTTGTTCTCCGCTGGAGAAACGACCACGCTCCCACTCATGACTGGCCATGCGCAGGTTCAAGGTGAATCGCATTGCCAGCAGCGCGCTCGCAAAGGAAGGATCGGAAGGATTGGAAGAAAGTTGTGGGAGGGACTGCTCAGCGGCGGCATATTCCTCGTATGCCCTATCGTGATCGCTTTTCTGGTGGTAACACTTGGCCAGCCAAAAATGCAGCGCCACAAGCGAGAGATGGTCAGCAAGCTCCCCGGCAAGTTGTATTGCGTTTGCGAAGCGGTTGATCGCTGTGTCAATAGTCGCATCGATGCTGGTGTCATTTTCCACTTCGTCGGGCGGCTTACGCTGACTCTGGCGCTTTGCTTTCCGTTTGTGCTCACGCCGTTCCATATGTTGCAGATAGGAGCATCGAGCCAGAAGATACTGGCGGTTGAGTCGCTGGCCTACGCTCCCGTCGTCGTCCGCAAACTCCAGCAAGTCGAAAACAATCTCTTCGATCTCCTGGGACTGTAGCGAGGGATTTGCCAGTTTGCGATGCTGCGCATCGAGCACGTTGTCCAGCTCTTTGAGGAATCCAGCCGCTGTCTGATCCTGATGATCCTCACTGTCGAGATGCGTTGAAAACATATCAACAAGCTGCGAGAGTTGCTTCGCCACAGTTCTTCCCCTTTCAGCGCCTGACCACAACAGCTCACCGCATAGCAGATACACAGATACAGCTCGCGCAAGAGAGAAACACCCGAACAAAGGAGACACAGCGCAAGAGATGGAAGACGTCCGCTCATCAAAAAAATCATACTGTGACCGAGTGCGCATACTCATTCTAAACGAGGCGCCCCACCGAAGCAAGAGGGAGTGATCCAGAACGGACGAGAGCAATCTATATCTATATCTACATCTATCTACACCTAAACATCTACATATGTATGAGAACGGTGTTATGAGACAAAAAAAGTCCCCTTGCCGCAAGTGAGCGACAAGGGCATGCGCGAAAACCGCTGGCATGGGAGACCTATCCTCACGAGCGACGTCTCACGCGCAAGGAATCTGCCCTCCTGGGCAGTCGTCATACCGCACATGCGCCACCGGCGTATGTGGCGCGCTATGGGCTGTCAGGACGCCGCCGGAAGCTGAGGCGCCGATGGGCGCCAGGCCAAGCAACAGCGGCAGCGCCAGCGCAATGCCTACTCCCAGCGTGCGCAACACAAGAGGGAGACTGCGGTGTGTGTGAAGCTGCTCGTGCGAATCGGTTCGCGCGCTCGTTCTAATAGATGCCATGCTGTTTCCTCCTTTGGAAACCGAGAATGCTGCTCGCTTGCCTGTGTGTTTGTAAGGCCCTGGCAAGGTGAAGCGATAGGGTGGCAATCGCGTCGCTGGGATCAAGGTTCCAGCGACGTTTTTTGGGCTGCGGGAGGTCTGCCGCGTGTGAATGGCTCCCCATTCTTCGTGCGCCAGCTCGTCCAACAGTGTTCATCGTTGAATCAAATACAGGGATGGCTCGCTTTGCCGCATTACGAATTGCGATAGTGTAAAAGGCTGAAGGCGCGAGTCAAATTCTTGTATTTGAATTCATTTGCTATTATATGATCTGTGGATGAATTTGTCCAGTCAATCGAGCGATTTAAGTATTATTACTTAGTTTGTGGGTGTTGTGCGCGCATAACGTATGTTCATTGGATGAAGCGCTGTGCGGTTTCTTGGGAGGTGGCGACTGAACCTTGGACTGTAGCGCCAATCACATGTGTGTGGTGAACCGTATGATATACTGGCTGGTGATTGTATATGAGGCGCTCTGCCAGGAGCCGTAGGCTCGCGCATGCTTGCCATGCTTGCCATGCTTGCTCTGTTGTTTACTTTGCTGCCGTATACGAAACGGTGAGGAGGACTCTTTTGGACGAAGCACGCTCAACGACCGAGCTGACACCGGACGCGCTGCGTCGGCGCACGAACCCCGCCAGCCTTGGTTTTGCCACGACCGCCGAGCTTCCCGCGCCGGAGCGGCTTGTCGGGCAGGATCGCGCCCAGGAGGCGATCACCCTTGCACTGGAGATAGACGATCCTCGCTACAATCTCTATGCCGCTGGCGACGCAGGGGTTGGGCGGACGGCTGGGGTGATGCGCTCGGTGAATGAGGTGGCGCGCACGCGGCTCGTCAAGCGTGATTGGGTGTATGTGCACCATTTCGAGCAACCTGAGGAGCCGCAGGCGCTGGAGCTTCCGGCGGGCAAAGGACGTGCATTCGCACACGACATCGAGGCGTTCACGCTGAATTGCCGACGCGAGTTGCGTCGCGCATTTTCCGCAGATGTGTATGACCAGCGGCGCACGCAAGTCCTCAGCGACATTGAGGCTCAGCATGGCAAACTGCTCGACGACCTGCAAAATACCGCGCTGAAGCTGGGGTTCGTGGTGCAGGGCACGCCGTCGGGATTGGCGGTGCTGCCGTATAAGATGAAGGAAGGCGCGCCCACTCCCACCGTAGACAACACCGACGGCATCGAGACCTATTCGCAGGAAGAATACAACGCACTGCCGGAGGCAGAGCAGCAGCGGTTGCAACAGGCGCACGATCAGGTGGAGGCGGCCATCGCCCAAGTATTGCCGCAGGCGCATGCTTTGGAGGAGCTTGCTCGCCAGCGGGTGCGCGCGCTCGATCATGAAGTGGCCGACCGCGCCATCGCCCGTCTGGCCGACTTGCTGATCGCCAGTTACTCCGGCGCGCCTGCCGTAGGGGAGTTCGTGCGCCATCTACGGGCTGATATGGTGGCGCACGCCGACGTGTTGCGTGGCGAGGATGATAGCTCAGGCCAGTCGGGACAATCGGGCCAGAACGACGACGGCGATAGCCAGGGGAATCAGGCCAGTCAAGGCAAGCAGGCAAACGAGCCGACGAACAGCGCCGATGACGGCGATGGCGATCCGACCACAGGCGACGGCGCAGACAGCAGCGCAAGCTCCAGTTCTAGCCTGGGCGGCATTCCCATCGAGGATCTGCGCGCTCGTCCGGCGCTGGCCGCGTTGCTGCGCCGCTATCAGGTCAACCCCATCATTACACATAAGATTGGCGACAGCGCCCCCGTTGTGCAGGAGACAAATCCCACGTATCTCAACCTGATTGGGCGCATCGAGTTTGGTGTTCGTGGCGGCCTGCCCTTCACCGATCACATGATGATCAAGGCAGGATCGTTGCATCGCGCGGCTGACGGTTTTCTGGTGATGCAGGCGCGCGACCTGTTGCGCGCCGACCGCTCATGGGACGCGATCAAGCGGATGCTACGCTTCGGCCAGATCACGATGGAGAGCGGCGCCGACTCCCCCAGCACGCCATTGAGCGCCACGCTGCGTCCGCAGCCCATCCGCGCGAGCATCAAAGTGGTGTTGATCGGCGACCGCGATACCTACGCCGCGCTGTTGCAACTCGATCCGGAGTTCAGGCAGTTGTTCAAGGTGCGCGCCGACTTTGATGTGGATATGCCGCGTACACCAGAGAACGAGCGAGCCTATGCGCAGGTGGTGGGGCAGGTGGCTCGCCAGCAGGGCGCGCCTCCGCTGACCAACGACGCCGTCGCCGCAGTCATTGAAGAGGGTAGCCGTTGGGCTGAGGATCAGGAGCGGCTCTCGTCGCTGATGATCAACGTGAGCGATCTGGCGCTGGAGGGCTGCTATTGGGCGAAAAAAGCGGGTTCCGCGACGACGACCGGGCAGCATATCGCCAAAGCCATCGCCTCGCGCGAGTATCGCCTGGGACTCTTCTCCGATAAGCTGAACGATATGATCACCCAGGGGACGGTGATGATTGACACACAGGGCGCCGTAGTGGGGCAGGTGAACGGTCTCTCGGTGATCACCTCCGGCGACTACGAGTTTGGCAAGCCGTCGCGCATCACGGCGCGCATCTCGCCGGGGATGGCTGGTGTGGTGGACATCGAGCGCGAGACGGAGATGAGCGGGCCAAGCCACACCAAGGGTGTGCTGGTGCTGAGCGGCTATCTTGCCGGGCGTTTCGCGCAACACTATCCGCTGACGCTCTCGGCGAGCCTGTGTTTCGAGCAGTTGTACGATGAGGTGGACGGCGATAGCGCGTCTTCCGCTGAGCTGTACGCGCTGCTTTCGGCGCTGGCGCATGCGCCGATCCGCCAGTCGTTCGCCGTGACGGGATCGGTCAACCAGCGCGGAGAGGTACAGGCCATCGGCGGGGTCAATCAGAAGATCGAGGGCTTTTACACCATCTGCAAGCTACGTGGGCTGACCGGCCAGCAGGGGGTAATTATCCCCAGGGCGAACGTGCGTAACTTGATGCTGCGCGACGAGGTGATCAACGCGGTGCGCGCAGGGCAGTTCCATATTCACGCGGTCAGCACGATTGATGAGGGGATCGCGCTGCTGACGGGCATCCCGATGGGCCAGCCCGACGCTGAGGGGCGCTACCTGACGGGGACGATTGGCGAGCGTGTCAATCAGACGCTCCGTGACTATAGCGAGCGCGTGCGCAAGTATGGGGTGGTCGCCAGCTATGCGCATGGGATGTAAGCGGGCGGTTAAAACCGCGCCTACGGGAGGGGCCAACGCCCCTCCACAAAGTCCGCCTTCGCGGACTCGTCTGGGGTACCGGGTTCTCTCTTGGCAAGCAATGAGCCAAGTCAGGTAACAGCAGCAATTCGAGTAGCACCGCCCCGCCGTCCTCGGCGGCTACTGCAGCCTGGCATCGGTCGTGGTAAGATGCTGTAGTGATAGTATTTGCCCGATGCGTTTTTGGCGTAGTTTGCGAGGTACACTCAACACGAATGGGCAAAAGCACAATTGACGATGCAACCCCTCTTGAAACGTTGATCCAATATCTGCTGTACCGTGACTACTGGAAGCGCAACGCCGCAGCGGAAGAACTTCGCCGTAGAGGTGAGCCAGGCGCTACTGGGAGACACGCATGCGCGCCATCCAGGCGTTACGGGTGATCTTTCACTATGATCTCTCGTCTATGCCTACCCACATCAGTGAGAAGATCGCGGCCCTGCGAGATGATCTGGAGTCGCCAAGCGTACGCGAGATTGCCCGCCAGGAGCAAGATACCAACTCCGCCGCAACTTGATATAATGCTCTCAGCGGTTTGCCGTATAGTTGGATGTGGAAAGGACACAGGCAGGTATGAACCTTGAGGTAGGAATGACGGGCGAGGCGACGACGGTGGTTGTCCATGAGAATACGGCGGCCTCCGTCGGGGCGGGCGGTGTCGAGGTGTTTGGCACGCCGATGATGATTGGCCTGATGGAGATGGCCTCCTGGCTTGCGGTTGACAAGCATCTCGACGAGGGATATGTCAGTGTGGGTGTGCTGGTGAACGTGCGGCATCTGGCGGCGACACCCATCGGACAGCGTGTGCGGGCGACGGCGCGACTGGCGGAGATAGATGGCAGGCGGCTGGTGTTTGAGGTTGAAGCGTATGATGAGCGGCAGAAGATCGGCGAGGGCATCCACGAACGCGCCATTGTCAATCTCGAACGCTTCATGCAGCGGCTTGGATGAGGTAGGCTGAGGGGAGAGGTATCCATGCCGATAGAAGAGGCGCCGCAAGGCGAGACCGAACGTGTTCGCACGTTCTACGAGCGGAATGCGGAGAGTTATGATAAAGGCATGGCGTTCGCCGAGCGGATACTCTTTCGCGGAGGGCGCGCTTGGGCCTGTTCGCAGGCGGTTGGGGATGTGCTTGAGATCGCCGTTGGAACGGGGCGTAACCTGCCATATTATCCTGTTGATGTTACCCTCACGGGGATCGATCTCAGCCAAGCCATGCTGGAGCAAGCGCACAAGCGAGCGGAGGAACTGGGTCGCGCTGTGACCTTTTTGGAGGCCGACGCCCAATCGCTCCCATTTCCCGATAACCACTTCGATACCGTTGTGAGCACGCTCACCCTGTGTACTATCCCCGATGAGCGGCGCGCCGTCCAGGAAGTTTGGCGTGTGCTTCGTCCAGGTGGACGTTTTGTCGCTATGGAGCATGTGCGCAGCCCACACCTGCTTGTGCGGGGGATCGAGCGCCTGCTCGACCCACTCTCAGTTCGCTTCGAAGCCGATCACTTGCTACGGGAACCAGTTGAGGCAGCTCAGGCGGCGGGTTTCACCATCGAGAGAATTGAACGGTCGCGCCTGGGGTTTGTCGAGCGGCTGGCTGCGCGTAAAGAGTAGCCATGAGTATTTCAGATGTGGCGTATCTTTGCACGCTACGGCGAGTGTTCTGGTCTAATCATCAAGCTGCCGCTCGTACCCATGCGGGCAGCGACCCCGCGACTCTTCGTACCAGGAGTCCCAATCGGGGTCAAAGACCTGCCAGATGGTCTAATGGGCATGGCAATAATTCAGTTGGCATTGGGGGCAAAAGGAAGGGATATACTCCGCATCACACGTCGCAAGCGATGGTAAGCTGGCTCATGGCGTATTTGCCTTTGCTGGGGAGGTCATCATTTATGAAGACTTCTTGGCGCGTTTGCTGAGCACATACTGTACTGAAGGGCTGGTTGCTTTATCCGTGCGATGAATACAGCCATACCAACAGCACGGTCGCCGCATGCCCTCTTTGAGTTCGGAGCAAACTCGTTCAATGTGCTGCCTTCTGGTTTCTGGTTTTTTCACCGAGAGCGTCCAGCATATCCATTCATTGCGCGCAAGAGGGGTAAGGTTTTCCCATACCTCTAGCGCTTCTGCGTCGGAAGCGAGGGCGTCTCGTAAGTCCTCCGGCAAGTCGTGGACAACTCCGCCGGAGATGTCATTGTTGTCTATGGTCATACGCCTATCCTCCTCTACAGCACGCCAACAGGTCATGCTAACAGATAGTAGACCTCAGTCCACACTTTGTCGGGATCATCGTTGTGTGGGCCGTAGACCTCCCACCGCGCGCCAGTCATCCGCTTGCCCTGCGTAGGAAGCCAATCAATCACGGCCTGATGCGCCGCGCCCAACTCCGAGTACGCCCCCCAATGCGTAGTCATGGCTACCTGCCCCGCTGGGAGTGTTGACGCCACCACTCGCCCGGTGAGTGGGCAGGGGACAAGCAACTCGGCGCCGACCTCGACATGGGGAACATCATCCCAGTACAGCATGATATTGCGGCAGCCGCTGGAGATCCCGCCAGCGCGTAGACATGCCCACACCTCGGCGCTCAATTCCTGCCACAGCGTTGGGAACTCTTGCCAGGTGGTCGTCGCAGATACCACCGCTGTCGGGCGGGCTGCAACGTTTTTTACTGTTACCTGATAGCTCATGGTTGCTCCTGCATCGGCAAAGCGGTATATGCGTTCGTTGGTGTCAGAATTGGTGTCAAACGCGCCAGTGTGGCCCAAAGTATGGGTGCTCCATAATGTAGGCTGGTTGCGCTCATATGGCTTGATTTCAGGCTTGCTTGGGTAGGACAGGGGGGACTCGAACCCCCACGCGGTATTACCCGCAACGGATTTTAAGTCCGCTGTGTCTGCCATTCCACCACTGTCCCAAAGTATTCGCGGGTATCGCATCGGCAGAGCGATTAGGCGTAGCATAGCACATGGCAGGGGAAGTTCGCCAGTGGGCATTGGTGCAAATTGTGGTACGTTCTCGCGCATGAGGGCGCATTGGGCGCGTTAGGTATATTGGGGCAGAGGTGTGTGGGAGTCGAACCCACCCGCGACGACGCTGGCCGCCGCGCAATCGTTTTGAAGACGACGAAGGCCACCCGGCCCCATACACCTCCACTGGCGATCATAGCGCCTGATCGCCCTGCTTGCCCAACGCTGTGTATCGCACGCTCTCTGCTACCATGTGTTGCTACTGGCCGACAAACGGCGAACTCACCGTGCCGCCGATCTGATACTTCCAGATGACATGGCCATTGCTCCCCTGGAATGAATACAGATAGCCGTCTTCGCCGCCGATGTAGACTACTCCCTGCGTTGTCGTTGGCCAGGAATATCCGTTCAATCCGAAGCCGTGCCCCTCGAAGCGCCACACCAGGCTGCCGTCGTTTATAGAGATCGCGTAAAACGTGTTGTCCGCCGAGGCGATATACATGATCCCATTCGAGAGGATCGACGAACTGTTGATGCTATCGCCCGTCTGATACTTCCACACCAGTGACCCGTTGCTGGCGTTCAGGCCATAAGCATTGTGATCCTGTGAACCGAAGAGCACTATGCCGTTGCTGATGGCCGGTCGCCCGCTCGGCGCCTGCCCCGTCTGATACTTCCACAAAAACGTGCCGTTACTGTCGTTGAATGCGTTCAGTTCGCCACCATCCGAGCCAACGTACACGACCCCGTTTGCTACGGCAGGGGATGTGTTTTCAATGGGATTGTGTACGTTTGAGCGCCACGCCACACTGCCATCGCTCTCGTTCAGCGCATACAGATATTCATCGTTGGAACCGGCGAATACTTTGCCGTCGCCAGCGGTCGCGCCCCCTTGAATTGAACCACCGGTGGTGTACTGCCAACGCAACGTGCCGTTGTTCTGGTCAAGCGCGTAGATGGTTCCATTGGTCGAGGCGACGTAGACCATCCCGTTGTCAATCGCCGGGCGCCCGCCAAACATGCCGGAGAGCTTCACCTTCCAGACCTGTGCGCCGTGGTTAACGGCATAGACATCGCCTGCGTCTGTCGTGAAGTAGACAATGCCATTCGCCTCGCTGGGCTTGCCTGCCGCGCCATCCGTCGAGAATTGCCAGAGCAGTGTGCCATCCGCAGCGTTGAAGCCATAGAAGGTATGGTTATCTGCGCCGACGTAGACCGTCAGTTGCGAGAGCGTTGGCGTCCCACTGGAACCCGAGGGCGTCGCGGTCGGATTCGTTCCCTGTGCGTTGCCCGTCGCTGTGGGGCTGGCAGAGCCTTTGGCGCCGGTTGGCGTCGTGGTCGCCGCATGGCCACCTCCGCCGCCTGGCGTGCTGCTTCCTGCGTTCGACGAACACGCCACCAGCGTCAGTGTCAGTGTCAGTGTTAGCGTCAGCGCCGCCAGCGCGAGCGACCGCTGCCCATATATGCGCTTCTTCAAAGTCAAAAAAGTCAAAGAGAAAGAGTGAAACAGGCCCATACATCGTCTCCCGTCTTCTATGCGAAAGCAAAAGCCAGCAACGCCGTAAGCTCCTCTGCTTGGAGCATGGGAGCAAGGGAAGAGCAACATCGGTTTGTATTGTTGCATAGGCGCATGCGCCGACGGTATGGAATCCATCACACTTGGCGAGAAAACAAGCCGAATTGCGGGTTTTTACGGGGAGCGTCAAGAACATTGCGTATTTTTATGTCAAAAGAGTGAAACAAAAGCGATCCGGGCGCCCTCTAAAGAAGTGTCTGCCATCCGAATTGCGCAGACCTATCGAAGGCGCCCGCCGTATCGGTGACGCCGCCAGCCTGCCATCCGAATTGCGCAGACCTATCACCGGAGGTTCCATGCCATCCAGGCCACCAACATTGGCCTATAAAGCTGTTGTGCTACTCGTTGTTGTAGCGCCACTGCTCGCGACCCTTGTTGCCATTTACACGCTGTGGGAGCGCGCCGTCACCTGGCGCGATGTAACCCTTTTCTTTGTCTTCTATGCGCTGATCGCCTTTGGAGTCACTGTCGGCTTTCATCGCATGCTCACCCATCGAAGCTTTCGACCCCATCCGGTCATCAAGTTCCTGCTTCTGGCGCTTGGTTCCATGGCGTTTGAAGGCCCGGCGCTGCAATGGGCAGCCACGCACATCAAGCACCATGCCCAGGCTGACCGCGAGGGCGATCCGCATAGCCCGGCCGAAGGGTTTCTCCATGCCCACGTGGGCTGGATGTTTAGTAGTGATGTCGCCGACCCTGAGGTCTATTGCCGCCACCTTGTCAATGACCCCATCGTCACCTTTATCAGCCGCACGTTTTTGCTCTGGGGCGCGCTCTCGCTGCTCATCCCCTTTGCGATTGGCGGCTGGGAGGGTCTTCTCTGGGGTGGGTTGGTGCGCATGTTTCTCACCCATCATGTCACCTGGAGTGTCAACTCCGTCTGCCATACCTTTGGCAAGCGGAGCTTCGAGACCAACGACCGTAGCCGCAATGAGTGGGTGGTTGGTTTGCTCGCCTTTGGCGAGGGCTGGCACAACAATCACCATGCCTTCCCGCGTTCGGCGTTTCATGGGCTGCGCTGGTGGCAATTTGATCTCTCCGGCTATCTCATCTGGGCGCTCGAAAAAATGAGGCTGGCCCATGAGGTCTATCGTGTTCCTGCCGCTCAACTGGCGCGCCGCAGCCAACGTGCGGGCGACGCGCGCGCCACTTCGTCTCCTCTAGCTCCTCTAGTTACTCCGGCGCCAACAAGCGCCGAGCCGGTTGGCGCGCCATAGGCTATAGCTACTTGCGCCGAAGAACTTCTCGACGTGGTCGCGGATTAGCTACTAGCGTTTGTAGCGCAGCTATGGTATGGTGGTAACTACGGAAAGCGCGATGTCTGCGCCTCTCTGTTTGTGCGCGCTGTTAGCGCACAGACGGGGAGGCGCTGTGCTTTTCCGGGGGCGAGTGTGAACGACGAGTGAGCGACAGGGGGTAGCGGAGAATATATGGCGACGCGCAAAGCAATACCGGCTGCGGTGGTGAACGGCACAGGCTATGGCGGTATGGAGCTTCTCCGCCTGCTGCGTCGTCATCCGGCGTTTGAGCTGATCGAGGTGACGGCGCGTAGCGAGGTCGGTTCGCCGGTGCGCAGGGTCTTCCCACAGCTTGCCGACTGTGATCTCACCTTTACCGAGCGGGTCGAGCGCGCCGAGGTGGTCTTCGTTGGGCTGCCCGATTCCGCCGCCGTCGAAGTCATCCCCGGTTTGCTGGCTGAGGGGCGCCGCGTGATCGATCTCTCCGCCGGTTTTCGGCTGCGCGCGCTCACGCTTTATCCCACCTGGTATGGCTATGAGCATTCCGCGCCTGCTCTGCTGGCCGAGGCGGTCTATGGATTGGCCGAGTGGGCGCGCGAGGCGCTGCCTGCTGCACGGCTGGTCGCCTGCCCCGGCTGCTATCCCACGGCGACGCTGCTGGCGCTGGGGCCAGCCCTCGCGCGCGATCTCATCTCGCCGGATATCATTGTGGACGCCAAATCGGGCGTCAGTGGGGCGGGGCGTACGCTCAAATTAGGCTACCACTTCAGCGAGGCGAATGAGGATGTCAGCGCATATGGCCTGAGCGGCCATCGCCACTGGCCGGAGATCATCCAGGCGCTCGATACACAGCGCCAACCCTCAGCACAGACAGGCGATCTTGAGCCACTGCGACTCACTTTCACACCACATCTCATCCCAATGACGCGCGGCATCCTGGCGACGTGCTACGCCACCCTGCGGCCAGGCGTTACCCTGGCGGATGTGCAAGCAGTTTACGCTGACGCCTATGCGAATGAGCCGTTCGTGCGGTTGGCGGCTGGCCCGCCTCATACGAAGTGGACGCTTGGCTCAAACCTGTGTTATGTCTATCCAACCATCGAACCACATAGTGGGCGGTTGATCATCATCAGTGCGCTGGATAACCTGGTGAAGGGAGCCAGCGGTCAGGCGATCCAGTGCGGGAACATCATGTACGGCCTGCCCGAGACGCTGGGCCTGCCACAGGAAGGAGTCTATCCCTGATGTCGGATGATACGCAGAATGGCGCACACAAGACGACCGTCACCGAGGAAGAGCCAGTCATAAGCGCCACTATCACCAGCCTGAGCGCGCTGGCGGCGGCCAGCCAGACAACCCCGCACGAGGTGATCGCTCATGTGCTACGCGAGGCATTGCCGTACATCGAGAGCCTGCGTGGGCGTCGTCTGGTCATCAAACTGGGGGGCAGCGCGCTCGACTACCAGCGAGATGTGTTGGAGGATGTGATCTGGTTGCATCGGCTTGGCGCATTGCCTGCGCTTGTGCACGGCGGCGGACACGAGATTGACCGCATGCTCAAACGCCTGGGACTGGAGCGCCGCTTTCATGAGGGACTGCGGGTGACCGATGGAGCTACGCTCGATGTGGTGCGGATGACACTGGTGGGCAAGGTGAATAGCGAGCTTGTGCAAGCAATCACGGCGCTTGGCGGACGCGCGATTGGTCTTTCAGGGCTGGACGGTGGCATGCTGCGAGCGCGTCTTGTGGATGAGCGTCTTGGCTTTGTGGGCGCCGTGGAGGAGGTTCATGTGGAGCCAATTGAGGCGCTGGAAGCGGCAGGCTTTATCCCTGTGGTGGCTCCGCTTGCGCTTGGCGCGGATGGCTCTGCGCTCAATGTGAACGCCGACGACGCAGCAGCCGACCTGGCGCGCGCGCTCCACGCCGCCAAGCTGATCTACATCAGCGACGTGCCCGGCATTTTAGCCGACGATGGCGCGTTGCTCTCTGAACTGACGGTCGAGCAGACATGCCAACTGATCGCCGATGGTGTGATCTGCGGTGGGATGATCCCTAAGGCTGAGGCGTGTCTGCGTGCGCTCGATACTGTCGCGCGGGCGCATATCGTTGACGGCCACGAGGCCCACGCGCTGATTCGCGAACTCTTCACCGACGCGGGCGCGGGTACCATGATCAAACGCACAGCACAGACGACACAGGAAGGCTAGCCGCTCTTGTGTTTTAGTGTGTTCCCACCAGCGCGCCGCTCGATGATGTGTCTGCTCTGCTATCCGGCGCCTCGGTAGGAATCCTGCGGGCGTCTGGCTCAGGCGCGCTTACTGTGTCTGGTTTGCTGTGGGGCGTGGCGCGAATGATCGCACGCACGGCGAAGAATGTCCAGATGGCAAGCGGAATCAGAAAGACATACAGGCTCAGCCCTTGCGGCAGGGCGAACAGCATCACCCCAAGATTGGGGGGCGTCATGCCGTTCTTCGCAGGCACATAGCCCGTGCTGAGTATCGGCCAGTACAGTTCGGTGATAGGGAAGGCTTTATAGGCCGACAGCACCCGCACGCCAGCGGCAACGAAGATAAACTCCAGCGCCACCCCGTAGCACAGGCTGAGGGCGAAGAACCAGCGTATCAACCGACGCGCGTCATCTACCACCCACGCCAGCGCCAGACAGGCAAATGGCAGCACGGGCACAAGCAAACGAGGCCCTGGCAGGTTCTCACCAGCCATAGGGATAAAATACGCTGAAATGACCAATGGATAGAGCGCACACAGCGCCAGCGACACCCAGGCCTCAGGCGTCGTCTCGATCCACTTCACGAGGGGGTTCAGCCATGTCGTCGTTGCCGCCTCAGTACGCCGCGCAAGCCATGCGCTGCGCAACCAGAAAAACAAGCCCAATGGAACCAGCAGCAGGAAGGGCGATTCGAGCAGGATGCCCCGTGGATAGACCATGATGGCCCAGAATCCATCAGGGTGAGGCAGGGTGATGCCAAAGAAGCCCTCATGCTGACCGGCGAACTCGCGGTCTGCAACGAAGGCATAGCTGAGATTGAACGGATTGCCAAAGGCGAACCAGTCATACCAGCCCAGCAGCAGCGCATTGGGGGCAATGCCTCCCACGAACGTCAGAAGCGTCTTCAGCCTGCGATGTGGGAAGCTCACCAGCACGTAGCCAAAGAGGATCAGCATGATCAGCCCGACAGGGTATTCGCTGATGACTGCGAAGCCCACTAACAGACCACTGATGAGCACACGCAGCCAGGGATGTGGCTGCGAACGCGCGCGGTAGAGCAGATAAAAGCCGATAAACGCCAGCGCGCCGCCAAACGCCTCGCTGAAAAACGTGGTGGCGAAAGAAAACGCAATTGTTCCCAGCGCGAAAGCGCCCGCGACCACAATCGGCAACGGTGTTCCCGCCAGTTGTGGGCGCAATCGCTCGGCAAACCGTTTGAGCGCGACCGCGCCTATCACACACACAGGAAGAACGGTAAACGCGCTGAGGGCGGCGATCTGTTCGGTCAGCCCTCTGAACGATTGGTAATGGTCAATGTTGATGATATGCGCCAGCACAAACAGCACGGGCACAGCCAGGAGCGAGAGGCCAAGCGAGCGCGGCGAATAGAAATGGCCGTGGTAGGCGCTGATGTCAATGGTGTTATAGGCGTGTTTATCGATGATGGCTGTGCCATGCAACAGCGCATAGACCATATCATAGCGGCTGATGGTATTTGTTCCTGCCGGAGTCAGGAAGAACCCGTAGCAGAATACCAGCAGCCAGACGAACCCCCACTCGGCGCGGGTGAGGCGTGTCGCCAACCAGCGTTCCCCCCTGCGCAGGCGCGCATCCAACCGCGCCAACAGATGCGGAGGGTGTTTGCCCTGGCGCTTGCTGGCGTCCTGGGCGTCCGTCGCAGAAAAGACGGAAGAGGCATGAGCGCGCCGTCGTTTGGGCGACTTCTTATCCAGATGTGAGGCTCGTGCGCTCATAATACTGACAACGCTCCTTCGCTACAGATACATTCTGCACTGCCTTGTATCGTACCACAGAGCCATGCTCTACACATCGATCTGCTTTCACCATACGCCAAGAGTCCCATCGCGCACCCCTTCCGCCCTAAACTTCCCACACCCCTTATGCTATAGGCTATCATACGGCGCAAGCGCGAACCGTTTGCAAGGAATACTATTAAAGAACGATACAGCAACTACAAAAGAAAACGATGAGAGCCAATACAGGGCATCAAGCGATAGCCCATCAGGCGGCGATAGTTGGCGTCTCCCTGCAACACGGCATATACTGCAAGATATGGACATGCGAACAGAGCATGCGGAAGGAAAGGATGCGTAGGTGAAACAGGAGAGCGCGCCCATTGCCAGGGCCAGCATGCCAGATACCTCTGTAAGGCGCCCAAATGCGCTCGATGAACTGCTCGTCCGTGCGCGCCGCATCCTCCTCCACGAACAACGCACCGGCCATGAGGATACCGCCGTCAAGCCGGGTGGACTCGAACGGTTTATCGCCTATTGGGTACGTGAGGTGCGCGCCGAGCGCCAGCGCAGCGCAGCGCCCGCCACATCTGATGGCAGCGCCAGAGCCGTTAACGCACAGGGTCATCCTCCCGAAGACGCCATCGAGCGGCTGCTCACCAACTACCACGCGCTCGATCCGATGCAGCGGGCCGCCAAGCTGCGCGCCGCGCTTGCCCTCTTAGAGGCGCTCGATAGCCAGCGTGAGCAGCCAAAGCAGCCGAAACCACCCGCGCAAGCTACACCGGCGCCACAGCCTATGCGCCACGCCCAACCCGCACAGAAAGGCTCTACGCCGCCAGGCCAAACGCAGCGTCTCGACGAACGAAGCGACAGACGGCAGGCGCCGCACACTCTACAAACACCACAAGCGCCCGTCACCATCCCACAACCGGCAAGCCGCTCAACGGCAACGGCCACCCGCCAGGAAGACGCCTATCTGCTCGATGCTCCGGTCTCCGCCATCCCCGGAGTGGGAGCCACTCAGGCCGAGCGACTGGCGCGGCTGAATATTTCGACGGTGCGTGACTTACTGCTGTACTTCCCACGCGAACATCGTGACTATAGCGCGCTCAAAAAGATCGCCCAATTGCCCTTTGATGAATTGAGCACCACCATCGGGTTGATCTGGGAGGTAACGACTGTCCGCACAAAAGGGGGGCGCTCACGCACGGTGGCGCGCATCACCGACGAGACTGGCGCGCTCAACGTCAGTTGGTTCAACCAGCCCTACCTGCAAAAGCAACTGACGAAGGGCGCGTATATCGTCGTGACGGGCATTAAGCAACGCTTCGGCAATCGGGTGGAATTGAGCGTGCGCAGCCACGAACTGCCCGAACAGGGCGACCTGATCAACACCGGGCGCCTCGTGCCGGTCTATCCGCTTACCGAGGGGCTACATCCCAAAACGTTGCGCCGCTTCACCAAATGGGCGGTTGACCATTGCGCCGCTTTTCTGAGCGATCCGCTCCCCCCCACGTTGCGCATGCGGGCGCGGCTGGAATCGCTGCCTGAGGCGGTCATCCAGATACATTATCCCGACAACGCCGAGGCGCTGGCCCGGGCGCGCCGCCGCCTCGCCTTCGACGAGCTATTTCTCATCCAGCTCGGCATGCTGACAAAACGCGCCAACTGGCGTGATGGCCCAAAGGCGCCCACGCTGCCAGTCCCCGAATCGCTGATCTTCGCCGAGCCGGAATCATCGGCTCTTGTTGAGCAGACGACTCCGTTTACACCGCCGACAAATGGCCTCTGGCCGATGACGGCCACCTGCTTCGAGTCCTCGCTGCCCTTCCGCTTCACCGGCGCACAACGCCGGGCCATCCGCGAGATTCTTGCCGATCTGCGGCAGACGCAGCCAATGAGTCGCCTGTTGCAGGGCGATGTTGGTTCCGGCAAGACGGTGGTGGCCGCCGCCGCGCTGCTGGCCGCCGCAGCCAATGGTTACCAGGGCGCGCTGCTGGCGCCGACCGAGATATTGGCCGAGCAGCACTATCGCGGATTGGCGCGGCTGCTCGAGCCGTTTGGGCTGCTGGTCGTGTTGCTGACGGGCAGCCAGCGCGCGCGCGAACGCGCCCAGGCGCGCGATGCGCTCGCCAACGGCCAGGCCGCCATCGCCATTGGCACGCATGCGCTCATTCAGGAGGATGTGGCGTTCCACCGGCTGGGGCTGGCGATTGTGGATGAGCAGCATCGCTTTGGCGTGGAGCAGCGTGAATCGCTCAGGCGCAAGGGGCAAAGTCCGCATATGCTGGTGATGACGGCGACGCCCATCCCGCGCACGCTGGCGCTCTCGCTCTATGGCGATCTCGATGTTTCCGTGCTGGACGAACTGCCCGCCGGTCGCCAGCCAATCATCACTCGCTGGCGCGCAGGCAGCCGCAGGCAAGAGGCGTATGACCTGGTGGCGCGGGAGGTCGCGGAAGGACGGCAGGCCTATATCATTTGTCCGCTTGTCGAAGAGTCGGAGGCGCTGGAGGCGAAGTCGGCCATCGCCGAGTATGAGCGGCTGCGCACACAGGTCTTCCCAGACCTGCGACTGGGGCTTGTGCATGGGCAGTTGCGCCCGGCGGAGAAAGACCGTGTGATGCGCGCCTTCCGCGATGGTGAACTCGATGTGCTGGTGGCGACGGCGGTTGTCGAGGTGGGCGTTGACGTGCCCAACGCAACGGCGATGATCATCGAAGACGCCGACCGCTTTGGCCTTTCACAGCTTCACCAGTTCAGGGGGCGCGTGGGGCGCGGCGCGCAGCAATCGTATTGTTATCTGCTCAGCCAGGAGGCCAGCGCCGCCGCCCGTGAGCGATTGAGCGTCCTCGAGGCGACCACCGATGGCTTTGCGCTGGCCGAGGCGGATCTGCGTATGCGTGGCGCAGGTGACTTCTTTGGCGCACGCCAGAGCGGCCTGCCCGATCTGAAAGTGGCAAACCTGGCCGATACGCCGCTGCTGGTGGAGGCGCGCCAGCAGGCGGAGTGGCTCTGGGAGCGCGATCCCTATCTACGCGAACTGGAGCATGCGCCGCTGCGTGAGCGGGTGTATCTCTTCTGGCATACCTTCGCCGCGCACTAGCTAAGGTAATCCCTATGCGCAAAGAACAACTCGACCGCCTGCGCACTATCTGTCTCGCTCTGCCCGAAGCGACCGAGGGCGCGGGTGTTGGCGACCCCACGTTTCGCGTGCGCGAGAAGATATTTGTGATGCAGCATCAGATGGATGGGCGTCCGTCGCTGTGGATCAAGGCGCAGCGTGGCGCGCAGGAGACGTTGATCAAAATGGATCCCATGCGCTATTTTGTTCCACCGTATGTTGGGCAGCATGGTTGGGTGGGCCTCTGGCTGGATTGTGATGTGGATTGGGAGCTTGTGGCCGATCTTGCTGAGGAGGGCTATCGCATGACGGCGCCGAAGCGGCTCATCGCACGGCTCGATCAGCAGGAATCTCATAATTTGTAATCACGAGCTCAGTAACGGCTCCCCGCCCGCTGGCCTTGCAATTGATCGCCCGATTCGCCTGAATCGTCTCGATGTGGAAGCCGTCGTACAGTTGACGGATCAGCGGTGTATCGGAGTTGCTTTGCATCACATAGCAGCCGCGCGCGCTCAATACGCGCATCGCCTCGGCGAGCCGGATCTGATCCTCCTCGCCAAAGGGCGCATCGGTATACGAGGTGAAGCTGGCCGTCTTGCTGACCGGCTGATAGGGGGGATCGAAGTAGATAAAATCGCCTGCCTGCGCGCTTTTCAGCGTGCTTTCGTAGTCGGCGTGAAGCAGCGTCACCTCCTGAAGCGCACGGCTGGCGGCGCGCAGGTTAGGTTCATCGCAAATGGTTGGATTGCGGTAGGAGCCAAATGGCACATTGAATTGTCCCCTGCGGTTGACACGATAGAGGCCGTTATAGCAGGTCTTGTTGAGGTAGATGAAGCGAGCAGCCCGCTCGATGGGCGTCAACGATTCGGGCGATTGCGCGCGCACCTGGTAGTAGTAATCCTTCTCGTTGAGGTGAGCGCTCAGGGCAGCGATCACATCGTCCACATGATCGCGTATGGCTGAATAGAGATTGATCAGTTCGCCGTTCGTATCAGAGAGCGTCGCCGGATGATGCTGGAGCGAAAAGAACATTGCCGCACCCCCGACGAACGGCTCATAATACGCGCCGATTGCCGACGCGGGCAGCAGTAACCTCTGCAATTGTGCCAGCAACTTCCATTTGCCGCCCGCCCACTTGATGATGGGTCGCGCCTCGATATGGGGCCTGTTGCACGCTGAGGGGGAAGTCTGCCGCATACCAGAAGCATCAGTTTTGTCGTCAGTGATACGACCGGCCACCGTCTACCCCTTCAGCGCCCCATGAACTGTACAGTGTTTCGCTGTTCTAGATGGGATTGTAGCTTACTGCTGCAAACGGCGCTGGCCTGGCCACTCGCGGTTCGACCGGCCCGAACCTCCGATCAGGCGGCCAATGAGGGCAAGCACAAACGCGCCGACGAACGCGACGAGCAGAGTCTCCCAGAAGCCCAGAACCGTTCCAGCGAGGTGTGGCGCGAAAAAGCCCAGTACAATGCCGCCCAGGAATGCGCCAACCAGCCCTAGCAGGATGTCTCCCAGACAGCCAAAACCTCGCCCTCGTGTGAGCGTTCCGGCCAGCCAGCCCGCGAGCAGCCCAACGATAATCCAGCTTATCCACCCTCCTGGATTGAAGATGATCATGCAGTGTCTCCTGTTCCGATTGTCTATTCTTGTCTATCTGACAGGCAAAGCGCCTGCGCAATGTTTCATACTACCAGAGATACGTCTGGCAGGCCAGTAAGTTAGCATGGCTGGCGCCCAGGCAATGAGAAAGGATGATGAGAAGTATGTCATCCGCCGCACACGATACTCAGCGCAACCCGCCAGCAATCATACTGCGCCCCGTCACGCGCGACAACTGGCGGGACTGTGTGGAGCTGACCGTCGCGCCCGACCAGACGGATTTCGTCGCGCCGAATGTGTACTCGCTGGCGCAGGCCGCCTACCAGGGCGGGCTTGTCCCCCTGGCGGTCTATGTCCGCCCACAGGAAGGCGCCGACGAAACGCTGGTCGGCTTCGCGATGTATTCGATCCTGCCCGATGAGCAGGGCCGCCACTGGATTTTTCGTCTGATGATCGGCCCGCAGTATCAGGGGCGCGGCTATGGGCGGGCGATGACGCTGGCGGTGATCGAACGCATGCGCGCCGAGATTCCCGGCCTGCGTGAGATTGCGCTGGATTTTCACGAAGATAACTATGTCGCTGAGAAGCTTTACGAGAGCCTGGGCTTTGTCAAAACGGGCGAACACGAGGGGCACGAGATAATCGCGACGCTACGGGCGTAAAATACCCCCTTCCTGTTTATGGGAAGGGGGCCGGGGGTCAGGTTAGCTCTTCAGCGAACTCCAATTGGAGTACGCTTTGGGGTGGACGTTCGGGCTGTTGTAGAGGATCACCAGCGTCTCGTGGTTCACCAGCGTGATCGCGCGCGGGTCGCTCGTGATGGTGGTGAGTTTGCCGTTGGCGTCGAAGACCTCGAACACCAGCTTGTGGCTGCTGTTGGTCTTATACGTCCCCACCTGCGTCACGCTGAGCGGCTGGCCCCACACATCGAAGAACTGGCCAAGCGTATAGGCGCTGGTGGAGGCCGACATGACGTGGATTACGTTTGGCTCACCACTGGGCGTCACCAGCGGATACGTGCAGTTCTTGCTCGGAGGCGCGCCTATTCCGGTGGGAACCGTCATCTGCTGGCCGTTGATGTAGATTTCAAGGTAAGCGTGAAGGTTCTGTGCGCTACCCTGGCTCTTGGCGCATGTCATGCCGTCAATCGTCTGTGCGCTGGCAGCCGCTCCGCTCACTGGTGGGAAGGTCGCCACCGCTTTTGCGTGCTGCGTTGTGCTGCCTGAGCCGCTGCCGATATGGAAGACGAATACGCTCAGCAAGACGATCACTACTACTGCCGCCAGGCCGCCAAGGCCGTATAGCGTATTGCGTTGAATCCGCTTCATACGCAGCTTGCGCTGGCGTTCGCGCTCACGCTCCTGGCGGCGTTGCTCATATTGTTCGCGACGGGTCATCCGCCGCCGGTCGCGCTTCGTTGTCGCTCGACCTGAACCACTCATACGATCTCCTGTTTTCCTGTTGTACCACTGGGTATACCGTGCGCCCTTGTGGGCGCCAGGCGCCACACAAACGATGCGAACATAGTGGGCGATGCGGGCGTCTGTATTATTGCGTATGCTGCTGGGCTTGCCGAAATCGCTTGGGAGCAGACAGAATACCAGATGTATCTGGAGGTATCTGGCGCTCCCGTTCGTCGTAGAGGCCACCGCCAACAACGATACACTACAACCGCTCTTCGGCGCAATACGTAGTAGCCAAACGGACACAGCCTGTGTGTGCTGCGCCAAATATCTGACGTTCTACGGAGGAGAAACGTATGCCTCAAGACCCCTATGGCCAATATGGTCAACAAAACTATCCCCAACAGCCCGGCTATGGGCAGCAAACCCCTGGCTATGGTCAACAGCCCAATTACGGTCAACAGCAGCCACAGCAACCGGCGTATCCCCAACAGCCTGACTACGGGCAGACTCCAGGGTATGGGCAAACCCCTGGGTATGGTCAGCCTCAGCCGGGCTATGCGCCACAAACACCGGGGTATCCTCCTCAGCAGCCGGGGTATCCACAGCCAGGCTATCCACCACCCGGAGGCTATGGTGTTCCCCAGCCACCACAGAGGCGTAGTCCGCTTGGCATCATCCTCGGCGTGATCGGCGGCGTAATTGTGCTGTGCATCATTGCGGGCATCGCACTGTATGCGTATGGCTCACATCTTACCGGAGGTGGTTCGACCACTACTGGCTCTGTGATCTACAAGGATTCCATGACCGATAGCCCCGCAGGATGGACAAACAGCGGCTCTTGCACGGAGCAAAGCGACGGCTATCACATTACCGGCGCCGAGGTGTGTTATGCGCCCAAAGACCAGACTGGCACGCCAAGCGATGTCACTGTTTCGGTGACGGTGCGCGCCGTTACCGTCGCCAGCGGCGGATCGTATGGCATCGCGGTTCGCCGCCCATCGCCGGGCAATTTCTACGCCTTTGAGATCACTGCGGATGGGCAGTGGGTCTTCTATAAAGCGGTGTCAGGGGGGAACAGCACTATCATTCAGGATTTCACCTCGAATAGCGCCATCCATACTGGTCAGACGGCGACCAATGTCCTGAAGATCACCGCCAAAGGGTCGACATTCACGTTCTATGCGAACGGCACGCAGCTTGGCCAGGCATCCGACTCTTCATACACCTCTGGGCAGGTCGGCGTTGATGGCGCCGACAACAGCGAAGTGGTCTACACTAACTTCGAGGTTGACAAGGCGTAGATAGACCTAACCTCACCTCCTATCCCCTTCTCATCGATGGGAAGGGGGTAATGTGTGCGACCGCCCTGTTCTCCGTTGTAGTATAGTGGAGCGGGTGGGCGCACATTTCGTATGTTTGATGTTTGATGTTTGATGTTTGATGTTTGATGTTTGTGTGGCAAAATGGGAGCATCGCCGATGAGTGTGGCAGACGAGTCAACGCGCAGCCACTCGCCCCAGGTGGGCGGGCGCACGGTCAAGGGATGGTTGTTCGCGCTGATAGCGCTGCTCACGCTCGCGACGCTCAGTGGGTGTGGGCTGCCGGGGATCGGCCCCGCCACACCGCAGCCCACGCCCACCATCACCCCAACGCCGCGCCCAAGTGAAGGCGTGCTGTATGAGGACACGCTGACCGATCACCCCTCTGGCTGGCCTGACGCGCACGGCTGCTCGCCACAGAGTGATGGCTACCACGTTAAGGGCAATACGATTTGCCCGGCCCCGCTGCCCTCGCTGCCCTCCAACGTTGAGATTCGCGTGACTGTGCGGGCGGTCACGATTGGCGACCCCATCTCCACCTCCTATGGCATTGTCTTCCGCTACAAAGACAAGCAGAACTACTACGGCTTTGAGATTACCCCCGATGGCAAGTACGTCTTTTACAAAGAGGTCAACAACAAGTTCAACGCGATTGTTGATTATACTTTCGTCGGCGTCATCCAGATGGGGGGGACTGCTGTCAATACGCTTGAAATACAGGCGCACGGCAGCCACTATGCTTTCTATGATGATGGCGCGCCCGTTGGCCAGGGCGACGATACCACCTTCACCACGGGCGGCTGCGGTGTGGACGGCAGCGCCAACACCGAGGTCATCTACACCGACATCCGTATTGACAGCCCGAAAAAATAATGTCTGCGCTACGCCCTGGCGCCTATGCTAACCAATTTTCGCGTACTTCCGCAAAATGTGATCTATGACCATTGCATGCCGCGAAATCTATGGTATGCTCTAAGCGTGAACTGAATGACGAGACACTTTACTGGGTTCACATCACACTCTCAACTCATTAGCCCTATTGATGTATCTCTACTATTCACTATCTATGAGGAGCTTCCCAATGTCGCCATTTATGTCTCCGCAAGACCAGAACAACTATCCCAACTATCCCAACTACCCGAATTATCCGCAGCAAGGCTATGGGCAGATGCCTGGTTACGATCAACCGGCGTATCCACAGTATCCTCAACCACAGGCGCCCGCCTATCCTGATCCCAACTATGGGCAGGCGATCCCTGGATACGACCAACCGGCGTATGGGCAGCCACAGGCGCCCGATTATCCAGCCTATCCAGAGATGGGATATGGTCAGCCGACGCCTGCGTATGGCCAGCAGCCCTATGGCTACGGCTATATGCCTCCGGCGCCAAAGCGCAACATTGGCGTGTGGATCGCCGCAGGCGTTGGTGGGTTGCTCGTGCTTTGCCTGTTGATCGGCCTGCTCGGCCATGGCGGCGCAGGCGGCGGTTCCACAGGCGGCTCAAACATCATCTATCACGATTCGCTGACCGATAACCCTGCCGGATGGACGCCGGTCAACACACAGTGTGTCGGAAAGAGCGATGGTCTACATATTGCTTCCGGTGGCCTGTGTGTTGCGCCCGCAGGGGCCAGCCTGAACAACGTGACCATCACCGTCACCTCGCGCGCGCTGGCCGCCAACACCAACACCGCTTACGGCCTGGTTTTCCGGCTCTCGCAAAACCCGACCGCGTTCTATGCTTTCGAGATCTCGCCAGCAGGCGCCTGGATATTCTACAAGTTTGCCAATGGTCATGCGGAGCCGATCCAGGGGCCAAGCCCAAGCCAGGCGATCAGCACGGGGCTGGGCGCGTCGAATACGCTGAAGGTGACGGCGAACGGTTCGAGTTTCTCGCTCTTTGTCAATGGGACACAGGTGGGGCAAGGCGCCGACTCCTCCTTCAGCGTCGGCGCGGTCGCCCTTGATCTCGATGCGCAGAGCAGCGAGGTAGTGTATACCAACTTTGAGGTTGACCGGGCGTAGTTGTGTACATAGTGTGTCATAGGTGTGTACTTGGTTGTACAATAGCGATACGCCGACCTCGGTGTGTCGCTATTGTACGCTCATTATCGGTTGGTTCATTATTGGTCATTGATGTTGCTACCACATCAGGAGGTCTCAATGCCGCCACAAGGCCCCGGCTACCCGAATTATCCAGAGCAACCCGGCTATGGGCAGCAATCCGGCTATCCGCAGCAGCAGCCGCCCGGCTATGGGCAGCAGCAGGCCGGCTACGACGCGCCCGCTCCCTACCCACCTGCGCAGCCGACACAGCCAACGCCGCCAGGGTATGATGCGCCCGCGCCTTACGGCCCCACCCAACCGGCGCAACCGGCGTATCCGCCCTCGCAACCGGGCTACACCGGGCCACAGCAGCCGCCCTCGCAGCCCGGCTATCCTGGCTATCCCGGTTATACCGGTGGCTACGCGCCACCGCCTGGTGGCATGCCACCCTATGGCGCGCCACCGCCTGCGCCACGCCGCAGCAATACCGGGATCATCCTGGCGGTCATCGGCGGCGCGGTGATCCTGGCAATCATCGCGGTAGTCGCCTTCCTGGCGATTGGCAGACCGACAAGCACAGGAACGGCTTCGGCGACGGCTACCGCTACCCTCGCGCCCACCAATACACCAGCGCCTACCGCTACGGCAACGTCTTCAACCGGGAATATCCTCTATCAAGATTCGATGACGGATAATCCCTCCGGGTGGGTCAACGATAGCAGTCGAGGATGCACCGAGCAGAGCGACGGCTACCATGTCACCGGCGCGAGTTGCTTTGCCCCTGGGGTAAATGTTGGCGACGCGGGAATGGCCGTGGATACGCTGGAAGCAAGCACCACCAGCACTTCCGCTTTTGGGATTGTGTTCCGTGAGGCCGACGCCAACGACCTCTATGTCTTCGAAATCAGCGCGGATGGTCGCTGGGCCGCGTATAAACTCGTTAGCGGAACGAAGACGTTCCTTCAGAACTTCACCGCGAACAGCGCCATTAACACCGGCAGTGGCGCGACGAACAACCTCAATGTCATCGCGATTGGCTCGAATTTCAGCTTCTCGGTGAATGGCACAACCGTTGGTACGGCGACCGATTCCAGCATCTCGTCGGGGCAATGGGGCGTCGGTTCCAGCAGCAGCACGGAGATCGTGTTTACCAATGTGCTGATCATCAGCGCCTGATCTTGTTGTCGTTCATCAGCACAGTGGTGGGCGGCGCGCCATGCGTCGCCCATTTCGCGCTCTCCGCTCGTTGAACGAGAACGCAGCTATCCGGCGCCTGCTCGTCCGGTGTTGTGACCCCCCTTTTTGCAGGCGCGTCTAAGCACTCAGATGAGTAGCTAAAGCAGCGAGAACAGCATATGTGTAGCGACAGCATATGCGCATATGCCGCAGGGGTAGCGTAGACAGAAGACGCTGCGGCAAGGTATGGATCGTTCAGGGCATCAGAGCATTTGAGAGGACATTGGGAGCATATGCAACTGGAGAGGCAACGAGCGCGACGCCAGCGCCATCTGGCGGCCCTACCCACCCCACATGAGCAGGGAGACGCCAGGCGCGAACAACGAACGCAACGAGTCGGGAGGAGCGGCGTCAGCATGCCTGAACAGCGGACGAACGCGCGCAAGGCGACGGCTTTGCCACACACCAGCGCAGAAGGAAGCGAGCGCCCAACGAGGCGGGCCGATGGCGACGCCAGCGATGCGCCCAATGTTCTCGATGCGCCGGAGACGGATGTGGCGTTCGCCAACCATGCGACGGCGGAACCCAGCGGGCGGTTGCCCACCCCTGGCGAAGCGGCAGTGCGGAAGATACAGCGCCACGGTGTTTCGCCGGAAAACACCGTGTTCGTCTCGCTCTGCTTCGAGGGGCCAGATGTCTATTCGACGGCGGGTGGCCTGGGCACGCGCGTCGCTGAGTTTACGGAGTCGCTTGCCGAGGAAGGCTATGAGACACATCTCATTTTTGTCGGTGATCCCAACCTCCCTGGTGCGGAAGAGCGGGTGAACGGGCGGCTGCATCTCCGCCGCTGGTGCCAGTGGATCAGCGCGTACCACCCCAATGGCGTCTACGATGGCGAGGAGCGCAAGCTCTATGACTACGCCGAGACCGTACCCTACTATGTCTATCGCGAGATCGCCGAACCGGCCATCGCAGAGGGCAAGATCGTCGTGATCATCGGCGAGGACTGGCACACCGCCGAGGCGATCAGCCGCACCTCAGACCTGCTGCACTGGCATAACCTGCGGCATCGCTGTGTCTTCATGTGGAACTGCAACAGTCTGATGTCGCTGCATCGCATCAACTGGGGTCGTTTGAACTATACCTCCACCATCACGACGGTCAGCCGCTATATGAAGCATCGGCTCTGGGCGTATGGCGTCAATCCACTGGTCATTCCCAACGGCATCCCGGCGCGCTTCCTGCGTCCGGTGGATGCGCAGGCGGTGGCGGCGCTCCGCGAGATCATCCAGCGCGGCGATCCCAACCGGCTCTTTTTGTTCAAGATCGGGCGCTTCGATCCCGATAAGCGCTGGCTGATGGCTGTGGAGGCGCTGGCGCGCCTGAAGGCGAGCGGCCAACCGGCAGCGATGGTGATCCGCGGGGGCATCGAGCCGCACGGCGCGGAGGTGTTGGGCCGCGCCAGCCAGCTTGGGCTGCGCATCAAAGACGTGGAGGCGCGCCGTCCCACGCTGGAAGAGTGCGAGCTGTTGCTGTGCGACGCGGGTGAGGCCGACATCTATAACCTGCGCTTCTTCGTACCCGAAGCCTTCGTGCGTGCGTGCTACGCCGCCGCCGACGCCACGCTTGCCAATAGCGGTCATGAGCCGTTTGGCCTGGTAGGGCTTGAGGTGATGGCGGCGGGCGGCATCGCATTCACCGGCTCAACCGGCGAAGACTACGCCATCTCGTTCGAGAACGCCGTCGCGCTGGAGACCGAAGACCCCGATGAGATCGTCGGCTACTTGCTGCGCCTACAACAAAATCCCGACGAACTGGCGAAGATTCGGCAGGCAGGACGGCGCACGGCGAGCGAGTTCCTCTGGAGCGAGGTGATCGAGAACCTGGCTGGCAAGCTGGACTACCTTGCGCGCAAGCAGGGCATCGCGCTGTAGGGTACGCTACATTTCGAGCTGTCTTCAGATTGGCTATGTGATCGCTCCTGCCAAGCATACACCCTGGTCAACGCTTAGCAGGAGCGATTATATGTCTGCACGCTGGCCTTGGGAATGTGGCGATAATACCCGATGGTATGGCACGACTGGCTATTCGCTGTTTGTTCTGTATCTTCCTGCCTGGCATACAACGGATTACCTGATCAGTTGTACACCCTACTCTAATGACGATGGGATGCGTCGAAGGGTTCACTTTATGGGTCATGGAAGTGCTGTTGAAGAAAACATAATACCTATTTAACGTGAATATCGGATAAGGTCAGGCGACACAGAGCGCCAGCCGTTCCAGGTGGAGACTGGGTTGCTTCGGCTGGTGGCAATAGGCGACCAGCCCGGCGGTCAAGTGGACGACGAAATTGGGGGGGCTGCGGTGGTGGGAATGTTCGATCTGCGAGATGTTTTTGAGTTGATCAAAGACGGTCTCGATCAGGGCGCGTTTGCGCAGCAACCAGGCTTGCTCGGCAGTGTCTTGGGGCTGCGTCCGCATGTTTTTCCGCTTGCGCGTGAGCAGGTGGACGCCCCACTCCTCCCAGACCTGGGGCGCTAACGGCTGCGAGAGATAGCCTGTGTCGCCCATCCAGGCGCCGACCAGCGGCTGAATCTGGGTGAGCGCCTGTGGAATGGGCGTGCGGTCGTCCACAATGCCCGCTGAAAGCGCCCAGGACAACAAGTCACCGCAATCGTTGACGACGATGTGCACCTTGAACCCGTAGAACCAACCGACCGAGGTCTTGCCGCGCTTGGCCACCTCCGCGAAGACCCGGCGCTGGGCTGTATGTGCCGATGCGCGCCGGATGGCAAACGGCCAACGAGGGCGAATCCACGAAGCTCACGCCGGTACAGTGGCCGCGCTGTGGCGCCAAATAACACAGGAGCGGCACAACCAAGCGCGGCAGCAGCGCCACCATGCGCGAGGAGCTGACCAAGTGGGGAAACTCCTCGCGCACGTGCTGTTGTACGTGCTGTTGCACGTCCTCGGTAGAGTATGCCGTGAACGTGCGGTAGTGCGAGCAGCGCGAGCAGTGCGAGCAGTGAAACCAGATCACAATTGTCAGCCATTCGCTCATGCTCAGGCACATCGCACGCCGTCTCTTCGGCTGACCGCTGCTGAGCAGATGTTGCTCCCAGTGCGGGGCAAACTGCTGCCAAAACTCGTCCACCGAGACGAACACATCGAGGACTACTCATAGGGCGACCTCCTGACGATAGGCGTTTAATTCGTTGTCGTCAATCCATGCGGAGCATACCCGTCCTGTCCATAACACAACAAGAGAGGGAAGGAGTAGAGAGAGACGACAAACGTCGGGTGGGGAAAGGACATATCTTTCCCCATCAGGCGTTGCGGGGTGTATATGTATATCTGAGGAAAATGATTACCCTAGAGAGGGGAGACATCTAATGTCCACATCTGCCTCACAGCGTCGATCAGAAGATCGCACATCGGACGCAATTCCCAGGTGGCTTCCACCTAAGCGGGTTCTGAGGTTTGTGCGTCGTGTCTTGATTGGCCTTGTTTTCATATGCGCTGTCTTTGGCGCCTTCGAGTATATCGTCTGGCATATGCCGGTAGATAGTTTCAGTTTCACTGCATATGACGCCAACGGAAAGATACTGGCGCATATTGTTCGTAGTGATGCGCAGGAAGCAAACACCCTACGGCAGCAGATCAATAATAAGCCGCAGGCTCGGATTGAGGGGACTGCCATTCACGTACCTACTGTAGCGCTCTGCATGGAGCCGATCTATACCGGCCCGATTGCATCCTATCGTTACAATTTTTGGTGGCGTGGTCTCCTGGTTGAAACGGTGTGGACTGAGGATACAAGCTGTGGAGGAGGGTGGGTCAGTTCAGGGAGTATTACCATTGGTGTCCTCAACATGCCTATTGTGCCAAAAGGAGTACATCTGCCCCCTGGTCATCCCTGGCATGTATAGTACAGTTTGACAACCTGCTGTCGCAGCGTGTATCATGCGGCCATGCGAATAACTCACACTTTCATCCGCTCCGCCCGGTAAGCATCGGCGCTACAGGCTACCCAGGGCGGAATACATTTGCCTGATGTGCGGGCGCATGGGCAACGTTCCCATTCGCCACAAGCACCGCAGCGATCAGGCCGCGCCGACGCATACGCTCTTGCTCATATCCTTTGGATATGGGCATTCGCTGTCGCGTCGTTTCTTTGTTCTCCCCTCTATCTCTTTCTGACGCCATGCTTACCTTCCCCTCTGTAGTGGGCGCGTGTACACGCGCCTCAAGGCTTTCAGTCACCAAGGCCGCCTGCGCGGCCTCTTCTCAAAAAGAAAGCATGGCATGGATACTCGTTTGACTCGTTTGACTTTTGCGCGTCGTGTGTGGCGTTTGGCGTCGCGCCGCTTGCATGGCATCTGGCGGCGGCCCGATTTTTTCAAGCTCTGGGTGGGGCAGAGCGTCTCGGTGTTTGGCACGCTGGTCTCCAAAGTGGCGCTGCCGATGGCCGCTGTGTTGCTGCTCCATGCGGAGCCCGCGCAGATCGCGCTGCTGAGCGCGGCTACTGTTGCGCCGGGGCTGGCGCTTGGCCTCTTCGCGGGCGCCATCGTAGATCGCCTGCGGCGTCGCCCCGTCATGATCGTCGCAGACATCGGGCGCGCATTGGCGCTTGGCTCTGTGCCGCTGGCGGCGCTCTTGGGGCGGCTGACATTCGCCCATCTGGTGGTGGTGGCGCTGCTGGTGAGCGCGCTGACCGTCTTCTTTGATTCCGCCTATCCGGCCTACCTGCCGTCGCTGCTGCCGCGCAATGAACTGGCGCAGGGAAATAGCGCGATCAGCGCCAGCTTCTCGGTGGCGGAGGTCGCCGGATTTGGCGTGGCGGGCGCGCTGACCCAGGCGCTCACGGCGCCGGTCGCCATCGGCGTTGACGCCCTTACCTATATCGTCTCGGCGTTGACGCTTGGGCTGATTCGTCAGCCTGAACGATCCCCGCGCGCCAGCGTAGAGACTTTAGAAGAGCATGATGAAGGCCAGATTGACCAGGGCGAAACGCAATCGCCAGCCATACAGGCGCATAGACCACGGCAACTGCTGCGCGAGATAGCCGAGGGCATACGTGTGGCGCTGGGTGAACCGCTGCCACGTGCGCTGATCGGCTCGGCGAGTATCTCGACGTTGGGCGGCGCCCTGATTGATGTCGTGTTGCTGTTATTCATGCTTGATGAGCTGCATATTGCTCCCGCACTGGTCGGAATCATCTGGGGTGTTGGGGGGGCAACATCGTTTGCTGGCGCGCTGCTGGCGCAGTGGGCGCTGCGCCGCTGGGGAACGGGACGTATGCTGATCGCCTCGCTGTGGATCGCCAGAGCGTTTACGTTTCTGATTCCAGTGGCGGGTGGGCCGCTCTGGCTGGCAGTCGTGTTGCTTGCTGGGCAGCAGCTTGGCGACGCCGCCTATACGATCTATGACATCACCCAAACGAGCGTTCTTCAGGCAACGATTCCATCGCATCTGCTTGGCCGCCTATACGCCACGCTCAATGTAGCGATAGGGATCGCGACGCTGGCCGGACTGGCGCTTGGCGCGGCGCTGGGACAGCGTATTGGACTGCGGCTAACATTGTTTGTCGCGGCGGGGCTGATGGCATTGGCTCCTGTGTTGATCACGTTGTCTCCGGCGCGGCGCTTGAAATAACCGCTCTATAGCCGCCAGATGGGGGACACGCATGGCGGATGGCGGGAGAGCATGGCATAATAGACATAGACATATGGCCTCCCGACGCATCGCCATGCGCGGCTCTATGGGCCGGTTGCTTCACATGATACGAATACTATTTTTGACAAATACAGAGATGAGGATAGTGTGGCTGCGCAATCTCGTGATATGTTGACCGGCGTCTGGTTGGGCGAACGCTATCTGATCAAGGAACTGCGCGCACACGGGGCGTTGTGCGCGGTCTATCGCGGCGAGGATACGGTGCTACGGCGGCCTGTCGCTATCAAGGTTGTCCCAGAGTGGTTGAGCGATCACTATCGGGCGGCGCTGCATACGACGGCAACGCTCGTGCATCCCGTCGCCATCACCCCTTACGACGCCGTGGAGCAAGACAACACCCTCTTTCTCGTGCAGGAATATATCCTCGCGCAGCCGCTCAGCGCCTATCTGCGCGAAGGCATTCCCATCCGCCGCGCGCTCGACCTCACCACACAGATCGCCCGCGTGCTTGCCTATGCGCATCAGCGAGACATCCTGCATGGCGATCTGACGCCCGCCGCCGCGCTGATTGACCGACGGGCGACCGTGCGCGTGAATAATTTTGGCCTGCCGCCGGATGACGCATACTTTACGCAGATGGCGCGGTTGATTGCGCGCTGGGACGCCGATACACAGCCAGCGCCAGCCGCGCTTTTCGCGGCTCCCGCCGAAGCTTCGACTGCTGGCGCATCAGTAGACGAACAGACAGAACAGACAGAACAGACAGAACAGACAGATGAAGCAGCCGCCGAGGCGCTTGCTGAGGCGCCAACAGAGGTCAGGATGGCGGCTTCAGCGATTACCCCTGTGGCGTGGGAACGCGGGCTGCCAATGGGAGACGTGTGGGCGACGGGAGTATTGCTCTGGCTGATGGTCACTACCCCTGATGATACGGCGGATGCGGCGCCCAATGAGGCGACTCAGCGTGTCTTCCGGCCTGAGGCGCCCGAAGCCTTGCACACGCTGATCGAGCGATTGATCGTTCCAACGCATGAGCGGCGTATCGCCGACGCGGACACGCTGGTAAGCGCGCTCGAGGAACTCTCGCGTAACCTTGCGCAGGCGCGCCCCCAGACGCCGGTCGCCACGCCGCCAGCCGTGCTCAAAGCGCGCGAGGTCGCGGCGCGTGAGGCCGAACGGGCGGCGCGACTGGCGCTTGGGGGGCTTCGCGCCAGTTGGTCGCCCGATGCGCCGACCGATCCGCTGCCCATAGATCGCTTCGACGCAGGAGCCACGCGCGCCGCCACCGACTTCGAGATTGTGATTGGGAACGGCGGCACGCCTGTTGCGCCACACGCGCCGATTGGGCCGCGCCTGCGCTTGCCATCACGTCCCGCTCCCGACCTGGCTTCCGGCGCGGTTATCTCTGGTGAGCGCCCACATAGCGCCTCCTCCGCGCCGACTGCGCCCGATAACCCTGCCTGGGCAGCCTCGGCTCTCCCCAACGCGCCCGCCGAGTTCGCGAACTACGCCCATAGCGATTTGATTGACGCCGGAGATGTCGGCGCAGCGCAGCCTTATCGCCCCT
>Ga0070737_10001364_pt1 | contig 35510 bp, 27 predicted proteins | sample Coa_R1_10_FD_66438 | JGI IMG/M metagenome (GOLD analysis project Ga0070737, IMG submission 66438) | Surface soil microbial communities from Centralia Pennsylvania, which are recovering from an underground coalmine fire - Coalmine... | ecosystem: Environmental > Terrestrial > Soil > Unclassified... | reverse complement strand
CGTCTACCAAGATCAGGTGACCAACTCGCCGGGCCGGGACGGGGAGCTTGCCCGACTGGAACCAGCGGTAGGCGGTCACGGGGTGGATGCCTTGCTCGCGCGCCCACTGCTTCAAGTTCACGGAAGTGAATTGTAGCGTGTAGACACGCCAGCTGTTGTCAACCCCGGCGCGTCGGCTGCCGGTCGCTGCCGGCGTGGTTGGGCCACCTGAAGCCGGTGGTCCTCCCGAACCGGAGCTCTCGGCCCCCCTCGTCGAGCGGCCTCAGCGCCGGAAGCGACCGCCACCGCCGGTTCAGAACGCAGAGCCACGCACGGGGCGGCGCCGCGCCGGACCCCCGGCCCACCTGGCGGCCATCCGGCGGGACACGATCCATCGCCTCACGACAATGTTGGCCACGTTGGCCACACCCCACGGCCGGATCGTGGCGGAGGGCCTGGAGGCAGCCGGGATGCTGCGCCCGCAGGGACTGCCCGGGGCCAGGGTCAGGCGCCGGGGCTTGCCGATGCGGTCCTGGCCGAGCCCTGAGGTGGGTGCGCGCCAAGACCGACCGGGGGTCCCGATCGGGACTCGTTCTGATGGGGTCCCCTCGGCACGGCTCGGAGCCGGTCGAGGCCGACCGGTTCTTTCCCGGTCCGAAGAGGCGCCATCGCTGCGGTGGCATCCAGGCCATCGGCTGGGCGGAAGCTGGTCTGGGGCTCCAGGCGCGACACCGAGGCCTCCTGCGTACCTCAACCGTCCTCGGCGGCGTACCGCGCTTCCAGCTCCTGCACCTCGCTGAGCCCCACCAGCTCGGTGAACTGCTTGAAGCTTGGGAGGTCGGTCAGCGCCGCTCGCGGGGTGCCATCGGCGCGGATCGTGGCCAGCACCTGGCGGATGGCCTCGGTCGCTGCCAGCAGGGCGCTGATCGGAAAGATCACCAGCTTGAACCCCAGCTGCCGCAGCCGCTCATACTCGATCGGTGGGGTCCTTCCCCCCTCGGCCCAGTTGAAGAGGAGGGGCACGTCGGGGAAAGCGGCGGCCACTGCCTCCACCTCCCCTTCGTCTTGGGGTGCCTCGATGAAGAGCACATCCGCGCCCGCCTCGTGGTATCTTCGGGCACGGTCCAGCGCCGACTCCAGGCCTTCCGTCGCCCGCGCGTCGGTCCGGGCGATGAGCACCAGGTCGGATGAGCCTCGCGCGTCCACCGCCGCGCGGAGCCTGGCCACCATCTCCTGGTAGGGGACCACCTGCTTGCCCTCCAGATGCCCGCACCGCTTGGGCATCACCTGGTCCTCCAGGTGGATGGCGGCCACGCCGGCCCGCTCGTACTCCCGGACGGTGCGGACGACGTTGATCGGGCCTCCATAGCCCGTGTCGGCGTCGGCGATCACCGGCACCTCGACCGCGGCGGCGATGCGGTGGGCGTTGTCAACCATCTCGGCCATGCCCAGCAGGCCGACATCGGGCTGCCCCAGGAGCGAGGCGGAGCTGCCGAACCCGGTCATGTAGACGCATGGGAAGCCGGCCTCCTCGACCAGCCGGGCGGAAAGGGCATCGTAGGCGCCCGGCGCCAGCACCGGGTCGGGGCCCTGGAGCAGCTCACGCAGGCGAGCCCCTGGGTTGCCGCGTGGTCTCAAGAGCCGTCCCATCGCTTGACTTCGACCCGCACCCTCGAACCGTCCTGATCCTGGCCGCGACCGTGGGCAGCTTACCAGCGGCGGCGTCGTCGCCGTCCGCCCGACTCGAGACCCCTCGCCTCGGGGGGACGATTTCGATCGGTGGATGGGCGCGGGACGGCTGGGAAGCTGCCGTGCCTGGCCGGGCACGCTCCCCCCTTCCTCGCTGGCTCGGCCTTGGCCGGCGACCGCCCACCCGGCTGCCTGACGACCTGTCGTGCTGATCACCATCGCGGACCGTCGCCCATTCTCCGAGCCGGAGCCGACAGCGGGCGGCCACTGGTGCACGATCAGAGGTAGGAGCGTGGATCACGCTGGGTTCGGGCCAGCCGAACGGTGAGCCCGAGAGCAAGGTACGAGGAGGTGCAAGGTGGCGACCGCATCCGGGATGACAAGCCCCGGCGCTCGACGATGGCGCTGGCTGGTTGTGCTCGCCGGTGGGACTGTCCTGTGGATCGCCTCGGTGCTGGTCACCATCGGCACCGGAAACGTGGCCCTGGTCCCAACCGTGGTGCTGCTCGGCAGCTTCCTGGTGCCGGTCAGCGCCGTGGTCTGGAACTTCGACCACCAGGCCGACTCGGCCCTGAGCGCGCAGCGCGTGGTCTACGCCTTCATCGGCGGGGGCACGCTGGGCGTGCTGGCAGCCTCGGTCCTGGAGTTCTGGCTGCTCCAGGACGCCGTGCTGCCTTACCTGGCAGTGGGGTTGATCGAGGAGGCGGTCAAGCTCGTCGCGCTCGTGATCTTCTCGCTCGGGCTGTCGCGTTACACCACCCGCGACGGCATCGTCTTAGGTGCCACCATCGGGTTCGGCTTCGCCGCCCTCGAGAGCAGCGGCTACGCCTTCGTGGCCCTGCTGGCCCAGGGCGGAGGGCCGCTGGTCAGCGTGGTGGGAACGCAGGTCCTGCGCAACGTGCTGGCCCCCATCGGCCACGGGCTGTGGACCGCGATCCTGGGAGGGTTCCTGTTCCACGCCGCGGCCAGGTCGGGCCACCTGCGCCCGAGCTGGGGGCTGGCGGGCGCCTATCTCCTGGTCTCCCTCCTGCACGCCGGCTGGGACGCCATGCACGGGATCGCCATCCTGCTCACGATGCTGCTCACCGCCACCCCCCAGCAGCTGGCCCTCATGCAGCACGGCGTCCTCCCTCCGATCCTCGCCCCACAGGTGGGGGTGTTCTTGGGCCTGGAGTTCGCGGGCATGCTGATCCTGGCCGCGATCGGTCTGGGCGTCCTGGTCGCGATCCGGCGACGCTGGGTGAGGCCGGTCACGACCTGACCCCACCTCACGACCCGACCGCGGCCGGGATCGATCCCGGCCGCGGCCGGCGGGACGACACCGGCAGGGGCTCGCGCCCCGGCCCGTCCCTCAGCTGCTCTTGACCTCGATCCGCTTGCGCTGGGCCGCAGAGCTCTTGGGGACAACGACCGTCAGCACCCCGTTGGCCATCGAGGCCTGGACCTTGTCCCCCTCGACGCCGCTCGGAAGCGTGAGCCGGTACTCGAACCGACCGGTGCGGCGCGTCCGGCGTCGGAGCTGGCCGGAGCGCTCGCGTTCCTTGCGCTCGCCATGGATCGACAGCTGGTTGTCTTGGAGCTCGACGGTCACGTCCTTGCGCTCGACGCCGGGCAGGTCCGCCTCGATCACCCAGGCATCGTCTCGCTCCTCGACGTCGACCATCGGCAACCAGCCCTCGGTGCTGAGCCAGTCACCAAAGGTGCGGTCGAGCAGTCTCCCCATCCGCTCGTGCATCTCCTCCAGCTCGCGGAAGGGGTCCCACTCGGCCAGTGCGCTCTCCCTTCGCCAAGGGATCAGGGATGCCATTGTCAATGCACCTCCTCGACGCGATGATCTCGACCTCAGGTGGGACGTGGCTCGTCCACCCCTGTTCCTGCCCTCGCCCGTCCCGGTTCAAACCTCATCACACCGGCGGCCTGCGGCTCCTCGGGCACGGTCAGGGAACTCCGGACGGTCGTGAGACCCATCCCTCGCCATCCTGCCCCACCGGGCCCTCCGGTCCCCATCCGATCCCCTCCCTCCCTCGACGCAACCTTGCGCTCACGTTGCGCCGGGAAGGTCCGTCACGGCCGTCGTCGCCCGGCCCGGCTGAGCCGTCACCCTTGCGCTGGCATACCCTCCGCCTCTCCTGGCCGGATCCCCCGTCGGTCAGCGACCCGACCTCGATCGGGCGATGGGTGAGGTCGAACGGCACCGGCGAGGGGGCGATGGGGCGGAGCCGGTGTCTGGCACGGCAAGGTCTCCCTGGCCCGGCGGCTCGCGGTCCCGGGAGCGACCCGGTTCTGTTCGTGCCGGCCCATCCAGCTCGGGGCCAGCCCTTCCCTCAACCCGAGACCGCCCCTCACCGGATGGAGCAACTCGACAGGGGCTCAGGCCCTGTGCTACGGTGCCTCCGGGTGGGGGACATCGAGCAACCGTCCTCGGCGGCGTCGGCCCTCATGGTGGCTGCCAGGAAGAGCTGAGCGAGCATGCTCCAGCCCATCGCCTCGGCCATCCGGGCCCCCGCGGCCTGGTGCTTTGCCGCGGTGTGGGCTGCGAGCGGTGTGCTCCTGGCGCTCCGCGGCGAGGCAGAGCTCGCCCTTCTCGGTCTCGGCCAGCTGACCGGGGTGCTGGCGCTCACCTGGATCATGCTCCTGGTCACGGCGCCGGTCGAGTGGCCTCCGGAACGGGGAGGGTCTTGGCGATCCCGGTCACAGCTGGCCGTGGTGGCGCTGGCGGTGGTCCTGACCGGCGTCGATGGGATGGTGTTCCACCGGGTGGGCCCAACCTGGCTCGGCTCCATCCCCCTCTGGTCGGGGCTCGTTCGGGCCCTGCTGCTCGGAGGTCAGGCGCTCCGGCTCGGCGCCTCGTTCTCCAACCTCGTGACCTACGTGATCCTGCCGCTGGCCATCCTGCTGGCGCTGGGGGTCCGAGCGGCCCAGCTGGGGCTGACGCGCAGCCGATCCACCGCGCGGGTGCTGGCCGTGTGGGCCACGTTGCCCGCGCTCGGCGCCCTGGCCGAGGTCGTCCTCGGCGGTCGCCCGCCCCTGGCCTTGCTCATGACCCTGGCCGGGAACGTGCTCCAGAACGGGTTCTCCGAGGAGTTCCTCTTCCGCGGGGCACTCCTCACCCGTGTCGCTGCCGAGGCAGGACCGGCCTGGGGGGTGGTGGTGAGCTCACTGGTCTTCGGGCTCTGGCACCTCGGGGCCAACTGGTCTGGGGTCCATGGCGATCCAGTCGCGGCCGCCTGCGCAGGTATCTGCACCCAGGGCAGCCTGGGGCTGGGGCTGGGCATGGTGTTCGTGCGCACCCGCAGCCTGCTCGCCGGCACGGTCGTGCACATCCTGCTGGACGCGGTGTAGCGCGACCGGGCCCTCCCCCCGGCCCCCTCGCTCACCCTCGATGACCGCCGCCGAGGCCAGGTCGGCTGAGCCCGACTGCTCGTTGACAGTCGGCAAGACAGTCCCTAGCATCGGGGCAACGGGAGGCGCCCAAGGCGCTGCCGGAGGGAGGTGGTGAGGTTCTCGGGAACGCCGCCTGCGGGCGAAGCCATGGCGCTCGCGGTGTCAGACCTGTCCGTCACCTACGGCGACTTCGTGGCCGTCGAGCGGGCCTCGTTCGAGGTGGCGGAGGGCGAGTGCGTGGCCATCGTAGGGCCCAACGGGAACGGCAAGTCCAGCATCGCCATGGCTGTGGCCGGGCTCGCCGACCGGCGGGGCACGGTGCGCCTCTTCGGCGAGCCCGCCCCGGCCGGGGATCCCGTGTGGACGGTCAGGCGTGGCCTGGTGCTGGTGCCGGAGCGTCGTCAGCTCTTCCCCAACCTGTCCGTGATCGACAACATCGCCCTGGGCTGCTATGCCTGGACCCGGAGCCTCAAGGCGGCCCTCAGGTCCGACGCGGTGGCTCACGCCCTGCGCTTCTTCCCCCAGCTGTCGACTCGGCTCGACCAGAAGGTGGGCACCCTGTCGGGGGGTGAGCAGCAGATGGTGGCCCTGGCCCGGGGCATCGCCAGCCGTCCCCGCATCCTCATCATCGACGAGCCATGCCTGGGCCTTGCCGAGATCGTCTCCCGGCGTCTCTACGAGGTCCTGGCGGCCATGAACCGGGAGGGCAGGACCATCGTGCTGATCGAGGAGAACCCGGCCCGGGCGTTGGAGCTGAGCCATCGGGTGATCCGGGTCCAGAACGGCATCGTCGTCGATGGGGCGCGGTCGCCCCATGGCGGCGGAGGCGGCCGATGACCGAGTTCGGCAACCTCGTGCTCTCCGGGCTGACCTCAGGGGCGATCTACGCCGTGCTCGCGGTCTGTCTCGCCCTGTGGTTCCGGGTGGCGAACATGCTCAACCTGGCGGCCGGGGACTTCGCGATGATCGGGGCGCTTGGGGTGGACCTGCTGGCCCGCGTGCACGGCTGGAACCTGGGCCTTGCGATCGTGACCGTCCTGGCCGTGATCGCCCTCATCGGCCTCGTCTACGACCTCATCGTGCTGCGCATCGCCGTCGACTGGGGGCGCGCGCGGGAGGGGATCGTCGCCATCTTCTTTTTCACCTTCGCCCTCTCCTTCGTGCTCGAGGGTGTCGCCCAGCAGGTGTTCGGCACGGTCGTGCACGCCGCCCCCGCGCTCTGGCCAGGCAACGCCCTGGACCTCCATGGGCTCCACGTGCAACGCGCCGGCCTGCTCGTGATCGGCTTTGCCGTCCTGGTCGGAGCCGGCCTCGCCCTCTGCCTGCGGTTCACGTTGGTCGGCAAGGCGATGGCCGCCTGCGGAGAGAACGCCATCGGAGCCAGGATCGTAGGCATCGACAGCCGACGCTTCCGCCGCGGCATCTTCGTGCTCACGGCGGTGCTGGCCGGCACCTTCGGCATCCTCGGCTCCCCCATCACCGGGTTCGTCTACAACAGCGGCGCCGGGCTGAGCCTGAGCGGGGTGGTGGCAGCGGCCTTCGCGGGGTTCACCCGTCCGGGGCGGGCGGTGCTGGCGGGGCTTGCCATCGGCCTGCTGGAGGCCTTCTTGAGCGGGTACGTCAGCACGGCCTACGGCGAGACCCTGCTGTACGGAGTCCTGGCGGCGGTCATGCTCTTCCGGCCACAGCTCATGGGGCTGCCCGAGGTCGCCCATTGACCCCGTCCATCGCGCATCGCCCTCGGCTCTCCCCCACGCGACGGGGGGCAGCCATCGGCCCGATGGCGTCCGCGGTCGGGGTGGCGTTGGCCGGGGTCATCGCCGTGATCGCACTCCAGGGCACCTACTACGACAGCGTGCTGGTGCTGGCCATCGCCTACGCCATCGTGACCATTGGCATGGCGGTCCAGATCGGCTACAGCAACCAGCTTGCCTTCAGCCAGTCCGTCTTCATGGGGATGGGTGCCTACGCGGTCGCCATCCTCAACACCCGGTACGGATGGCCGGTCCCTCTCGCCCTGGTCGTCGCAGTGCTGGGCAGCGGGGTGGTCGGCGCCGCCGTCGGCAGCGTCGTGACCCGCGCCCCAGGGCTGGCGCTCGCGCTGGCCACGGTCCTCTTCCCCATCCCGGTGACGACCTACGTCACCTACTCCACCTACCTCGGGGGCTACACTGGCATCGGCGGCATCGAGCCGCTGTGGGCTGGGGACTCGGCCTCCAGCAGCCTGATCCAATCCGGCATCGTCGCCGCCCTGATCCTGGGCCTGTGCGTGCTCGCCTGCGGCCGAATCCTGAGGTCGGGGGTCGGCCTCGAGCTGGCCTTGAGCTCGGACGAGCGAACCGCCGCGGCCCTGGGCATCCTGACCAGCCGCCGCAAGCTCGAGCTCTTCGTGCTGGGATCGATGCTGGCCGCTTTGGGTGGGAGCGTGTTCGCAGGCACCCAGGTGGTGGTCTCCTCCGACCTCTTCAGCCAGACGACCGAGTTGACGCTGCTGGTCATGCTCTTCGTCGGGGGGCGACGGAGCCTGATCGGGGCCATCGTCGGTGCGATTGGGATCCAGTACCTGGCCGGCAGCACCACCCTGGTCAACACCCACCTGCTGGTCATCGAGGGCGTGCTCCTCACCGCGGTCCTCCTCTTCGAGCCCGGGGGGCTGGCTCAGATCGCGGTCAATGCCGCCCACGCCTTCCAGCAACGGGGCACGTCTCAGCACCCCACGGCGCTCGACGATCGGGGGCCATCCGTCCGTCCGACCGGTCCTCCCCGCCCCGACCAGGTGGTGCCCGGTCCGGGAGGCCGCAGGCCGGAGGGGGTCGCACCGACCCTGGTCTGCCAAGGGCTCTCCCGGCGCTTCGGTGGCCTGGTGGCGGTGGACGCGGTGAGCCTGGAGGTCCCCCGGCCGGGGCTCTACGGGATCTGCGGGCCGAACGGGGCGGGCAAGAGCACGCTCCTGGAGCTGATCGCCGGCGGCCTCCGCCTCGACGCCGGACGGGTGGTGTTGGAGGGACAGGACGTGAGCCACTGGAGCGCGGCAGAGCGGGCCCAGCTGGGGGTGGCCCGCACCTTCCAGATGGTGCGCCTGATGCGGCATCGGAGCGTGCTCGACAACGTCGCCGTCGCCTGCCTGCCCTCGCACCGGACGACGATGGCCCGGGCCATCGCCCGAAGCGACCTCGAGCAGGCGCGGGAGCGTGCCCACGCCGCTCTGACCCGGGTTGGCGTCGCCCACCTCGCCCACACCGACCCCGGGCGCCTCACCCTGGAAGGGCAGCGGATGGTGGAGATGGCTCGGGCCATCGCCGCCGCCCCGAGGCTGCTGCTCCTCGACGAGCCAGCCTCTGGCCTCAGCGGCGCCCAGCGGGGGCGCCTCGCCGAGCTGCTCTCGGGCCTGGGCGAGGAGATGGCGGTGGTGGTGGTCGAGCACGACCTCGAGCTGCTGGCCAGCATCGCCTCCCGTCTGTTCGTCCTCATTCAGGGCCGCCTTCGCTTCGAAGGCGACGCCGACGACTTCAGGAGGTCGGACCTGGTCCGGACCGAGCTGATGGGGCTGATCGGGGGGGCCGCCGCCGCGGGCGAGCCCGGGTGAGCGGGCGGTGGGGGCGACGAGGACGGGAGCGCGACGGGAGACGAGAAGGAGGAGGAAGAGGAGGAAAGAGGAAGTGGTGATGCGGAGACCCAACCCCCGAGCGAGCTCTCACCGCCGCTGGCTTGTGGCGCTCGGCGCCACGGCCCTGGCCGTGGCGGCCTGTGGGGGCACGAGCGGAGGGAGCAGTCAGTCGACGGCCCCGATCGTCGTCTGCCTGGACGTGGCCCTGTCCGGCCCCTTCGTCCAGCTTGGGCAGTACGACGCGCTCGGGGCCATGGCCTACTTCGACATGCTCAACCAGCACGGCGGGGTCCTCGGGCGCAAGGTGAGGGTGGTGGAGGAGAACGACCAGTCATCGCCGCCCACCGCCGCCGCCCTAGCCCGCAAGTGCGTGACCGAGGATCACGCCAACTTCATCCTGGGACCAGAGGAGACGTCCTCGTCGGCAGCCGCGGTGCCGGTCGCGGATGCCCTGCAGACGGTGATGATCGGGATGCAGTCGGGTTGGAACATGCAAGGGCTGACCCAGCAGCAGCTGCACTCCTATGCCTTCCCCGGCTTCTACAACGTCTTCTATCAAGACGACGTCGACACCGTGCTCAAGCTCATCGTGCCCCGCCACTACACCCGGGTCGCCGTGATCCAGGATGCCACCTCAGGCGGGCTTCCCAACGAGGGGTACATGAGGTCGCTGGGCAAGCAGTACGGGTTCGAGGTCGTGGCGACCCAGAACACCCAGCCCGGCCAGACCAACGACACGCCGCAGGTCCTGGCGCTGCTGGCCGCCAAGCCCCAGATCATCGTGCTCGGCCTCACGCCCGGCCCCGACACGAGCACCGCCATCCGGGCCATCCGCAGCCAGGATCCGACCATCCCGATCAGCGAGTGCTCCGGCTGCTGGCTGCCGAGCTTCATCGCAGCCGCAGGAGGGCCGACGATCATGCAGAACGTCTACATGCTGGGATCGATCCAGCAGCTCGCCAACAGCCTCCCCGACACTCCGGCCAACCGTCCGACCATCCGGGACGCGAACGCCTACCTCGCGGGCATGAAGGCGGCCGGCTATGCCTCGCCTGACCAGATCGCCAGCGGCACCATCGGCTGGGCGGCTGGCGAGGAGCTGGTCCAGGCGATCAAGACCGCCAGGAGCATTCAGGAGACGGCGGTCCGCGACGCCCTCCAGCACCAGAAGATGGACACCGTCGGCGTCTTCTGGGATCGCACCCCGCAGGACTACGCCCACATCACCAAGGTGCAGGACGCCATGGTGATCGTGGCCCCGGATGGGACCCAGGAGGTCTACAAAGCCGGGTGAGGCACCGCCGATGGCTCGGCCGGCGACCGCCGGCCGAGCCATGAGCGGGCGACCCCCGCGCCGCCGACGTCGCCCTCTTCCCGACCGAGCGACGAGCGCGCGTCGGTTTGCCGCCGGGCCCGGCCGGGTAGGATGGAGCTGCGCTCCCGTCTCACCCCAACGCTGATGAACGCCTCGCGAACGACGCATCCCTCTGCCCTGTCCATCGTGGCCGCGCGTCACGGAGGGGTCCCCCGGCTGCTGGCGCTGGCGGTGGTCTTGGCGTTGGTCCTCGTCGCCCTGCTCTCGACAGCCTTGGGATCGGTCCTCGGCTTGGGCAGCGCTCCCGTCCTGACCCTGCATGGGTCCACCTACGTGCTCCACCTCAACGCCGATGGGAGGGCGGCCCTCGAGAGCCCGAACGGCACCACCTACACCACCCTGCCCTTGGAGATGGCGGCCCGTGGCGCGGCCACCGCTCCCGGACGCGTCATCGTCCGTCGTGGGCCACGGCCCGGGGAGGCGATCGTCGATCGGATCGACTGGGCCGGGAACCTGATCGAGGAGGCGGTCGTGGTCGCCTCCCCTCGCTTCTTCACGGTCTCCTTCTCGGCCTCCTCCGGGGCCTTCCGGGGTGCGGTGGCCCCGCTCTTCTTCAGCAACGGCACCTCCGGCATCGACCTCTCCACGATCCAGGCCGGCTGGTCCCCGCTCGAGCGCACACCTGACCAGACCCCGACCGTCACCACCGTGGGCTGGGTGCCGCTCGCGCCCGCGCCGTTCGAGGTCGCGCTGGAGGGACCGCCAGGCTGGTTCGGCCTCGGCCTGGTCCAGGTCCCCGACGCGGAGACCCTGGCCGTGGACTCGAGCGGGTCGGTCGAGGTCGACTATCCCCTGGGGATCCTTCGGCGCATCCCCGACCACGGGGCAGGAGGGATGTCGGGAGGTCGCCTGCGCTTCCCCTCCTTCGTCGTCACCTTCGGCCGAGACCCCATCCAGGCGCTCGCCGCCTACCGCGACGCCCTGGTCAGCCTCGGGGCGGCCCCCGGGGCCGTCCCCCCTCGCTCGCAGCCCTCGTGGTGGCGGCAGCCGATCGTCGATACCTGGGGCGAGCAGATGGCCGAGCGGGTGGAGCGTGACAGCCCGGCCTACACGTCGCAGTGGGTACGCCAGTTCGTCACCGAGGCCCGCCAACGGCTGGGGCTTCCCTCCTTCACCGTGGTCATCGACGCCTATTGGCAGGAGGCGATCGGGGACCCCGCCCCGGACCCGGTTCGCTTCGGCGGCTACGTCGGCATGCGCCAGCTCATCGACTGGCTCCACGCCCAAGGGCTCAAGGTGATGCTCTGGTGGCCCCTCTGGGACTACCACCTCGCCGCCATCCCGCCCCCCGGGCTCCAGACCCGGCGCACCGTGTCGCCAGCCATCGTCGATCCCACCAGCCCGGCCTTCCAGGGCACGATGGCGGTCACCATGGAGCGCCTCCTCGGAAGCGGACCGGGCGACCTCAACGCCGACGGCCTCAAGATCGACTGGGCCTACGACATCCCGGCCCAGGTGGAACGACCGGCGCTGGGCTGGGGCGCGGCCGCGCTCTACCGATACCTTGAGGTCATCCATCAAGCCGCCCACCGGGTGCGCCCGGACGCGCTGATCGAGACCAGCGCCGCCGCCCCTCAGTTCGCAGACGTCACCGACGCGGTCCGGCTCTACGACGCTTGGCGGGAGGCGTCCTGGGACCGCCGCGCGGTGGTGGTCAGCACCGTCGATCCCGGCCTGGTGATCGATGGCGACGGCTGGGCGGCAACCCCGGTCGACATCGTGCCCCACATCGTGTCCTCGGCGGTCTACGGCGTCCCAGCCTTCTACTTCGTGACCCGCTGGGCAGACGGGCGTCCGATCCCGGTGCGCCTCCTCCACCTGCTGGGAGCGGTGGCCGCCCTGACGACGCTCAAGGGAGCGGGGACCGCGGTGCCCCTGCCGGACGGCGACTGGCGCTACACGGTCGAGGGGGTGACCACCGCCCAGAGCTTCGCCGGGAACGAGGCCCTGATCGTCTGGCAGCGAGCAGGCTGCGATGCGAGCCTGTGCGGCGACCTGCTCAGCACACGGTCCGGGCAGCTGGCGGTCCCGGTGCCGACGGACGGGGAGGTCACCTTGATCGGCCCCCGGGGGCGCTCCGCCCTCGGCAAGCCGGTCGGCGGCGTGGTCCAGGCGCACCTCCTGGTCGGGGTGACCTACAGCCTGCGGGTGAGCTGACCGTCAGCCGGTCGACCGGACGAGCTCGCCCCTCAACGCCAGAGGAGCACGACCACGAAGACCACGAAGAGATAGAGCAAGTAGAGGTTGACGCTCCCGGCCTGGAGGGCACTGGCGCGCCCGGACAGCCGCCGGACCGCCCTGGCCACGGGCCGGTAGACGTAGGCCTCGACCGGCTCCACCACCCCGTGCGCGTAGTGGATCGAGCGGACGAAGAAGGGGGTCTGCCCGTAGTCCCCTCGGATGTCGCGGCGGGAACGATAGACGCTGCCGAAGACGAAACGGAGGGGGTTGGTGAAGGCCGTGGCCGTGTATTGCATGGCCGGTCGGTACTCCGGGACCGCCCCCGCCCAGACTGACCTCGTCCCTGGTCGCGGCCTCCCCAGCAGTCGCAGGCCCAGGGCCAGGATCCCGATCACCAGCCCCAAGCTGATGGCGAGGTAGGTCGGGGCGATGCTGGCGAACCCGGCGTCGGCCGGGACCACGACCAGGCCGTTGGCCGGCACCACCCCCTGCAGCACGGTGCCGCCGAGTCGGGTCAGGAGCGGGAAGTGCCCGGGGTGGACGAACACCGGCGGCAGCACGGCGGAGAGGACGCCGGCCACCCCGGTGGCCGACGAGGCAGCCGCCGAGGCCGCGCCGAGCCCGAGCGGGGGAAGCAAGCCGAGCACCACCGAGAGGGCCGCCGGCAGCTGCATGGCCGCCGCCATGAGCGGGGGCGCCTCCCTCGCCGCTCGCGCCGGGGCCGAGCGCGGCACCCCCAGGAAGACGCCGGCGAAGATCCGGGTGAAGGTGGTCACCGCCAGCGCGAAGGTCAGGGCCAGAAGCGCACCCGAGGCCGCCAATGCGATGCGCGCCCCGGTGTCGGTCAATAGATGACTCTGCAGCAGCGACTGGAGACCCAACCATTCGCTCTGGAAACCGTTGAGGGGTGGGATCCCGGCCAGCCCGGCCGCGCCGACGAAGAAGGCCGCGCCCGTCCAGCGCATGCGACGGGCGAGGCCGCCAAGGGCGTCCATGTCCCGGGCCCCGGTCGCCAGCTGGACGGCCCCCGCTCCGAGAAAGAGCGTGCCCTTCAAGAGGGCATGGTTCAACGCATGCAGGCCAAGCGCGACCAGCGCCAGCGCCTCGAGCATGGGCCGACCCAGGGCAGCGAAGACGAGGGCCGCCCCGAGCATGCCGACCAGGAACCCCAGGTTCTCGATCGTGCTGTAGGCCAGGGCTCGCTTCAGGTCGTGCTCCAGCAACGAGAACAGGACGCCGTAGAAGGCGGTCAGGACACCGAGGGCCAGGCTCAGCTCTCCCCACCACAGAGGCGGTGATCCGCCCAAGAGCACCACCGTGGACAGCACCAGGCCGTAGACAGCCATCTTGACCACCACCGCCGAGAGCAAGGCGGAGACGTTGGAGGGCGCGGCCGGATGCGCCTCCGGCAACCATCCCTGCAGGGGCAGGAGCCCAGCCTTGGCCCCGAACCCGAAGAGGAAGAGGAGGAAGGCACCGTCGCGAAGCGGGGAGGCGACACCCCCCCGAGCGATGGCGGCGAAGTCGCGACCGGGCGCCAGGCCGCCGACGAGGGCGAAGGCCACCACCATGGCCACGAGCCCGATCTCGCTCAGGGCGAGCATCAAGAAGGCGGCCCGGGGCGCCTCCGGGTGCTCGCGCTCCAGGGTCACCAGCCCGTAGGTGAGGATCGAGGTCACCTCCCAGGCGACCAGGAACGTGAAGGCGTTGGCGGCGGCCGGAACCGTCGCCAGCGCGGCCAGGGTCAGCTCGAGCAGGCACAGCAGGGCCGCCTGGCGCCTCGGGCCGCCCAGGTGGAGGCTGTGATCGCAGCTGTACACGCTGATGGCGATGCCGAGCAGGCCGGTCAGGAGCAGGAAGAGGCCAGCCAGCGGGTTGGTGCGGAGGGCGAAGCCCCCCAAGGGCGTGCTCGTCGGCAGCGCCGCCGAGGCCGACGGTCCAAGGAGGGCTGCCATCGCCGCCCCGGCAAGGAGCGCCGAGCCCACCGCCCCGGCTGCGCTCGAGACCTGTCGGGCCCCCGGCACGGATCCGGCGAGCGCGCCGACCGTCGCCCCACCCAGGTAGCAAGCCAACGCCGCGAGCAGGAGCTCCAGCGCCATCATCGTTCCTCCAGGATGTGAAGCCGCTCCTCGGCCCGGCCCACCGCCAGGAGCAGGCCGTGCAGGAGCGTCAACGGCGGCGGTGGGCAGCCGGGCACGTACACGTCCACCGGCAGCAGATGGTCGAGCGGCCCTCGGGTGGCAAGGCCGCCGGCGAAGCTACCACCGCCCAAGGCGCAGACCCCAGCGGCGACCACCAGCTTGGGCTCGGGCAGGGCCCGGTAGGTCTCCAGCAACGGCTGCTCCATCTGCCGGGTCACCACCCCGGTGACGAGCAGCGCGTCCGCGTGCCGTGGGCTGGGGGTGAAGAACAGCCCCAGCCGGCTCAGGTCGTAGGAAGGCGAGGCCAGGAGCTGCAGCTCCGACTCACAGCCATCGCAGGACCCGACGTCGATGTGGCGGATGTGTAAGGAGCGCCCGAACAGACGTCGGGAGCGCCGGTGGAGCTCGTCGGCGGCCCTCCGGAGCCGGTCATCCGGGCATCGGCCTTCCCCGACCGCCTCGCCTCCTCCATTGGGGGCGGAGGCGGTGGGAGCGACGACCATTCGCCCCCGCCGCCAGGCGATGCTGGCGCGGAGACGCTCGCGCCGGCGAACGGCCGTCTCTGCCTCGGCGCCCCATCGAAACGCCTCCGGCGCGGCTCGGATACAGCCGGCGCAGAGGATGCACTGCCCGAGATCGACCTCCAGCCCTCCCTCCTCCCCATCGCCAGTCGCCACCAGCGCCCCGGTCGGGCAGGCCTCGGCCCCCTGGATGGCGAGCTCGGGCGTCAGCGCCGAGGTGATGACGGTGACCGTGGTCGGCGCCTCCGCCTCAAGATCGGGGGCATCGGGGAAGCGGCTCGTCTTCCGGCCGGTGAGCAGGCCGAGCGCGATCCACCGCGACATCAGCGATCCAACTCCGCGTGCGACAGAGCGAAGCTGGCCTCGATCACCGGGTAGTCGGTGAGGTTGTTGCCGCTGGCGCAAGCGTGCGCGAAGGGATGCCAGGCCACGCAGGCAGGTGGCCGTGCCCGCCAGCGGCGCAGCCGGCCTCGGTCGTCGAGTTCCACGTAGTGGAGGCACTCCCCGCTCGGGGCCTCCGTCCATCCCACCGCCGACCCAGGCCCCAGGAGGCCATCGGCACGCACCTCCCGGTCGTCGCAGCCGTCCAGGGCCTGCTCGACGATGGTGAGCGACTGCTCGATCTCGTCGAGCAGGACCCGGGCTCGGGCCAGGGCATCCCCCTCCACGGCGAGGGGTACCGCGACGCTCATCTCGGCGTAGGCGGCGTAGGGGTGATCTCGGCGCGCGTCTCGGTCGACCCCCGAGGCGCGCCCGACCGGGCCGACGAGGTGATACGACCGGGCCTGCTCGGGAGCGAGAACGGCCGTGGTCTCAAGGCGATCGACGAAGGTCGTCGTGTCCTCGAGGAGATCCCGTAGACGGCGGCCGCGGCGGCGCCAGGCGGGCAGGACCGTGGCCAGGGTCGCCAGCGCGGCACGGTTCAGGGGCGAGGCCAGCCCCCCCACGGCCACGATCCCTCGCCCATAGCGATGGCCGGTGAGGCGGCCGCAGATGCGCAGGACCTCCTCTTTCAAGATGGCGTACTGGGCCCCGGCCACACCGAGCCCGGTCGCCTCGGCGAGGCGACTCAAGGCGCCCAGGTGGTGGTGCAGCCGCTCCAGCTCGTTGAGGAGCACTCTCGCCCGCCGAGCGCCCGGCGGAGGCACGATCCCCGCCGCTCGCTCCACCGCGTGGGCGAAGGCCAGGCCGTTGGAGATGGCGCTGACGCCGGCGATCCGCTCGGCCAGGGTGAGGCCAACCTCCACCGTTTGCCGTTCCGCCAGCCGCTCCACGGCCCGGAACTTGTAGCCGAGGCGCGGCACGACCATCACCAGATCCTCTCCCCCGGAGACGAGCAGGAACCCAGCCGACTCCTGAGGGCCGCTTCGCACCGGGCCCAGAGGAAGCTGGACCACCCCCTGACCCCGGACCACCGAGGCAAGGTCGGGGCCCGGCCGGGCGGGCACGGCGCCCCCGGGCGTGGTCCGCATCGGAGGGGCCCCGGACGGCCAATCGTGGAGACGAAGCCGCGCCGGAGCCGGATGGCCCACCGGCTCCAGGCCGTACATCTCGGCGATCTCCCGCTCGTACCAGCTGGCGGCGTGCACCCGGGGGGTGAGGGAGGGGAAACGATCCTCGCCCAGCGGGGCGGAGACCAGCAGCCAGCCCGGATCCCCGGCCATGGAGAGGATGGCGGTCAGCCCCATCCCCTCCCCCTCGGCGCTCGCGAACAGGTCGGACAGCCACGCCCCAGCCGCCATCCGGGCCACGGCGTCGGCGAAGGTGGGAGCGGGGCAGTGGGCACGGAGCTCCCCCGGGGCGCCGGGATGTGGCGTCAGCCCCACGCTCAGGGCCAGATCGTGCAGCCGCCCCTCACCCCCTCGGACCCCGGGCCCGGAGGCGAGGGAGCGATCGCGAGCGACATCCCGGGTCACGGCGACACCACCTGGGCGGCCCCACCCAGCAGGTCGTGCAGGGGTCCCGGGACCCAGGCTCCGAGCAGGAGGGCCGCCGCCAGGGAGAGGTAGATGGGGACCAACAGGAGCCGGTTGACACGCGCCCCCAAGCGCTCCCGAGGACCGGCGGCAGGGACGAAGACCATCCGGTTGAACGGCCCCACCATGGCGAGGAAGCCGATCCCCAGGAGACCGGCAAGCGCCAGGGCCGGGAACCACTGACGGCTGGTGGCCGCCCCGGCGACGATCGAGACCTCAGAGACGAAGAGGTTGAACGGCGGGGCCCCGGCGATGGCGAGCCCGCCGGCAAGGAGGCCGACGGCGGTCGCTGGCATGGCCCGCGCCAGCCCGCCGACCGAGGCGATGGCACGGGTGCGGAAGCCGAGCAGCAAGTTGCCGGTGGCGAAGAACATCAGCGACTTGGTGATGGCGTGGTTGACCATCTGCAGCATGGACCCGAAGGTCGCCAGCGGGGCTCCGATCCCTACCCCGGCCGCGATCAGCCCCATGTGCTCGATCGAGGAATAGGCCAACAGGCGCTTGAAGTCCTGCTGGGAGACCAGGAACACGACCCCCACCAGCACCGACACCAGGCCGAAGCCGAGCAGGGCCAGGCGGAGCCGCTCGGGGCTGGCGGCGGGGGCGGTGAGCGCGTAGACGCGCAGGATGCCGAGCATGGCGCAGTTCAGCTCCACCCCGGAGAGGAGCGCACAGACCGGAGAGGGTGCCTGGCTGTGGGCGTCGGGCAGCCAGCTGTGCATCGGGGCCAGGCCGGCTTTGGTCCCGAGCCCGACCAGCACCAGCAGGAAGGCCGAGGCCGCCTCCGGCGCGGGCAGGCGCCCGGCCACCGCCATCAGGGTGGGGAACGAGAAATCGTAGGAGGCGCCGAGCAGGTGGACCCCGGCCTGGTAGAGGACCAGGAATCCGAGGAGCGCGACCATGCTCCCGGCGGTGGTGAGCAGGATGTACTTCCAGGCCGCCTCCAAGGGCTCGTGGGAGCCGTAGAAGTCCACCAGCGGGGCCGAGGTGACGGTGGTGGCGGCGATGGCTGTCCACAGGAGGCCCAGGTTCCCGGCCACGGCGCAGAGCAGCATGGTGAAGACGAACACGTGCAGAAGGGCGAAGTACCGCCGTAGCTCCCGGCCGCTCACCGCCCCCTCGCGATGCTCGTGGTGCAGGTACCCGATCGAGTACAGGGCCGAGGTGAAGGCGACCAGGGCCACGACCAGGAGGACGAGCCCGCCCAACGGGTCGAGGTCGAGCCAGGAGGCAAAGGCGTGCGGGAACCGATGCTGGAGCACCCCGCCGAGCAGCCGCGCCGCGAGCGCCAGCACGGCGGCATGAGCCGTCGCCGTGAGCACGTAGAGCGCCCATGCCGGACGCAATGCCCAGGTGAGCACCGCGCCGATGAGCGGGACCACGAGCAGGGCCAAGAGGGACGTCGTCATCCGCGCAACCTCGTCAACTCCGAGGTGTCGGTGCTGGCCATGGTCTCGTGCATCCGCGCGATCAGGAAGCCCATGACCACCGCCCCCACCAGCACGTCCAGGAAGAACGCGAAGTCGACCAGGAGGGGAAGCCCAGCGCTCATCACCAGCCCTGCCAGCAGCAGCCCGTTCTCGGCCACCAGCAGCCCGGTGAGCTGCATGGCCGCGTCGCGCCGGGCCAGGGTGGTGAAGAAGCCGAGGAGCACCACCGTGATCGCCACCCCCAGCACCGGCTCGCCGAGCGGGTCGCGCACCAGGGGGAGTCGGGCCGCGACCAGGAAGCCGACCACGCTCAGGGCCGAGCCCAGCAAGAGGGCGCTCGGGAACCCGAGGTGATAGCTGGTCTCCCGGCGCTCGTAGACCGTGGCCTTGACCTGGTGTCGCAGGACGGTTGGGATGACGATCCCCTTGACAACCACCGTCGAGAGGCCCAGGACCAGCAGGTGTAGGCGACCCGACTGCCACGAGGTTGCCAGGCAGACCAGCCCCAACACCCAGGACTGGAACGCGTAGTCACCCACGGCCCCTCGGATCCGTCTCGCGATCAAGAGCCAGAATCCGCTCAGCAAGACGACCCCGGAGAGCAGGTACGCGATCGTCGCCATCGCTACTGCCCGAGGCTGAACACGACCAGGGCCAAGACCGAGAGCACGAAGCTCGCCCCCAGGAACTCCGGCACCCGCAAGATGCGGATCTTGGCCAGGGCGGACTCGATGCCGGCGATGAGCGCAGCCGCGCCCAGCATCTTGACGGCCAGGGTGACGACAGCAACGGCGAGGGGCAATGGAGCCAGGGTGGTGGCCAGACCCGGCGGCGCCACCAGGACGTTCAACCACACCACCAAGACCACGAAGAGCTTCATCCAACTCCCCCACAGCAAGAGGGCGAGGTCGGGGCCCGAGAACTCGAAGAGGCGGGAGGCCTCGATCATCGAGAGCTCCTGCTGCGTGGCCGGGTTGTCGACGGGGAGACGGCCGGCCTCGGCCAGCACCACGAGGAAGAAGGCGGCCGCCACCAGGGCGTGGCTGGGAGCCACGATCGGGGTGGCGGTGAACAGCGCCCGGTTGACCACGAACGGCACCGTGGCCGAGGAGACGAAGGCCACGGCGAAGAACACGACGATGAAGGTGGGCTCGGCCAGGGCCGAGACCAGACGGGAACGGCTGGCGCCAAGCCCTCCATACGGGCTGCCGCCGTCCATGGCCGCCAGGTTGACCATGAACCCCCCGATCCCGAGCACGAAGCCACTGCCGACCATGTCGGCCATGAACGCCCAACTGACCGGCACCGCGGTCAGGACCGGGATGAGGACGGCGAAGGCGATCGGGGCCGCGAACGCCGCGTAGGGCGCGGCCCGGGAGACCGCGGAGGCATCCGGGGTCCGGAGCCGCTGCTTGCGGAGGAGCTTGGCCAGGTCGTGGTAGGGCTGGAGGGGGGACGGCCCCTGGCGTGATTGAACCCTGGCTTTCAGGGTGACGATCGTGCCGTGGAGCAATGGCGAAAGCCCGACCACGGCCAGCACTGCCGCCACCTGGCTGAGCGCTGCCGCTACCACGGGCGGCCCCCTGTCCTCTCACCGGCCATCGAGCCTGACACCCTAACCTCCAAGCAAGGTGGTGGTCAGGGGCCATCAGCTCCGATGCCGGGAGCGCTTCCGACGCCCTCAGGGCGCCGTGGCGAGCCCCATCGCCAGCGCGCAAGCCTATCAGAACCTCGGTCGTCGGTGCAGCCCTGGGACGGGTCGAAGCGCCGCCCCCCGCCTCCCCTCTCCGCCGTGGGGAAGGGCCACCAGCGCGGCCCAGAGCGGAGGCCACGAGCCACCCAGGCCGACGTGAGCGCAACCCTGGCAGGGGATCACCCCGTGACCGCCCCCGGCGGGGGCGGCAGGTGAGCTGCTCGCCCCGGGGCCGAGCACACAAGGCCACACCTCGTGAGGGCTCCTCGCACGGGAGGAGGGCACCAGGGGGCAGGACCACCTCGGGGTCACGGGCGGGGCAGCCCGAGGGGCCCTCACCGGCCGTTTGGATCTCCGAGAGCTAGCCCCATGCTCCCACCGCGACCAAGGTCGGGCTGTCGTTGTCCGGCCCGCCAGGCATCCTCAACCGCGCACCGACACTAGCCTCTGAAGTACACCAGCGCTTCCTCGACGCCCGCCGTTGGGACCGATGAGAAACGACCGGTCCGTGAGTCACGTCCCAAGGGAAGGATGCGCCGGTGGGTGACCTCCCTGGTTTCGACCTCGACCTCCCCCAACCCCGATTCCTCGACCATCTCGACGAAGCCCTGGACCAGATCGAACCGTTTGCCAGCGCGCACCGAGCTGGCTATCGAGTAGCACGAGACGCCACCGGGCTTGATGACCCGTCGCACCTCCTTCAGGTGCCGCCGCATTCGTTGCACGTACTCACGCAACGATCGGCCCAGGCCGGTACGCTCGCCGCCGTAGAACGAGTACCACGGGGCCAAGGCCGGCGGTGGTCGGAAGCCCCGCCCATCCACCGGCACACCGTGACGGCGGCCGATCTGCAGCTCGACCGTCATCGGCCAGCCGAATGCCAGGTAGGTGAGCCGCTGGGTGGAGAGGTAGTCATACGCCACCCAATACGGTGGGCTGCTGATGATCGCGTCCACGGACCTCGAGGCTATGGGGAGCGCCTCCGCATCGCCCCGTAGCATCAAGCCCGGGGCACGTTTGGCATCCGTCTCTAGCCGACAGTCCCGGGCCAGGGTCTTCGCCTTTGCCAGGAACTGATCACCAATCGGCCGAGGAGGCCGGTGGGGGTCGATCTGAGCCTTGATCGATCCTGCCAGCCATCTCGACGAGGCGCGCAGCGCCGCGGACAACGCCACGAGGAGGAAACGTCTGACCTGAAGGTCGGGCTCTCCTCCGATGGCCGTCAGGTACGACCCGAGCTGTGTGTAGTTCTCCTGCCCGAGCCATCGCTCGAGCAGGGGGTTGGGCCCACGAGGGCCTTCCTCCTTCCTCGCATCGACCAGCTCGGCGGCGCGCCCCAAGGCGGCCCGTGGATCTGGAGGTGCCAGTCGCAGTTGCCCAATCAGCACCCCCAGCGGGAAGACTTCGATCCCCAGGGCGGAGATCCCCAGCTGCACAGCGGCGGCCACCGCCGTGCCCACGCCGGCGAAGGGATCCAACAGGACGTCAGGCTTCCTGCCGAGGCGAGCCACCAGGCCGTTGAGCATGGCCTCGAGCACCTCCGGGGCGAACCGGGCGGGGTAGCGGTGAAACCATCCCAGCTTGAGCCTCGGCGTCACCGCGCCCGTGCTACCGCTCCTCGCTACGTCGCCAGCAAGCGTCGCGACCTCGCCGGTCGAATCTCCGCGAAGATGGGATTGCGGACGACCGTGCCCGTCAGAAGGCATTGGCCTGGGCCGAGAGCCGGCAAGATGGTCCATAGCGCTTCGTGAACGTCCCCCGTGGTCTGCTTCACCGGAGCCAGGTTGGAGGCGGACTTGATCTGATGAACGAACCGTGTATTGGCCAGCTCGAAGAGCTCATCGGGCACATGGCCTGGCTGTTGCGACACCAGCACGAGCCCCATCCAGCGCTTGCGACCACGTCGGCTGATCACCTGAAGCTGATCCACGACCGCGCGCATCTTGGTCGCAGATGAGCGTGATACGAAGGTATGGACCTCCTCGATGATCACGAGGACCTTCGGTCGCTGGCGCCCATTGGGCATGGTGGCTCCGACATCGGTCTCGACCACCCGGTCGAAAAGTGCTTGCAAGAGGTACGAGATGATCATGTTGCGACTGCGATCTGACGCCTCGGATACATCAAGAACTGACAAACGGCCACCCACCAGCAGCTCATCAACTGGCAGCTCCTCGACATCCTCGTTGCTCTGCCGATCGAGCACATCAGACCGGTCCAAGTTCACCAGCTTCGACCAAAGGGTATGGACGGTGGACAGCTCCGATGGATGTGGGGAAGGACGCAGGCGCGGATGGGTGCCATCGAGCTGCGACCTGAGCATGTCGATCAACGTCTGCAGGTCGAACGGCCGAGGCCGCGTTGATCCCAATCCCCCCCTGGCAAGCACACCCATGTGGCTCCCACGCCGCTGCTGAGCCAGTCGCTCACGACCCTCCTGGTCCGCCTGTTCCATGATGCGGTGGAGCATCCTTGACTGAGGTTCGGTGAGCTCCAGGACATCGGCCAAGATCTCCGGGGCCACCTGCGAGATGGGGACCTTGAACCTCAGCGGTCGGACGGCATCGGAGCTGCCGCGGGGAGGGACGTACACGCGAAGCTCAGGGACGCCAGCCGGCTCCATTCCGTACCTGGATCTCAATAGCTCGACTGCTGGCTCATCAGTCGATGGCTCGTCCATTCGAACGTATTCGCCTTCGACGTCGACGACAACCACCGCCCACCCGGCTGCCAGCGCTTCCTCGATCAACACTTGCGTGGTGTTTGACTTCCCCGATCCAACGGTCCCGAAGATCGCCACGTTCCTGGGAAGGAAATTCTTGCTTTCGGCATCTAGATGAACCCTCACCTCCGGATATCCGAGCAGATGGCCGAGGAAGAACGTTCCATCGATGCCTAGCATCGGTCGGAGCCGCTCTGGGGGGAAGACGTAGACCTCGGAATAGGGGCGAGGCCGGGTGGATGTCGGCACCACGCGATCCCCCTCCCTGATCTCCCCCAAGACCTCGATCCTGCCATGCACGAAGTAGGTCGGCCGAAACCGCGTTCGCTCCGGATACAGCACGGTGACCCGAGAGATCGCTGAGTCAGCCGAGATCTCGTGAGGGCTGTGGAAGGGTCCCTCGACGATGCGCCCAAGGAACTCTCTTCCCTGCTCGTGATCCTTGATCCCCACGTAGACGTCGCGCCGGAAGTATCGGCGGCGATCCTCCGAGGCCATGAGCGTGCTGCTGTCGTTACCCGCCGGCCCCAGGTCGAAGTTGACGAAGCCCAAGCTGATCAGGGAGCCACGAATCATTTGCTCGGCATCTCGCAACCGACCCTCTGCCGCGGTCGGATCTGGGAGCCGTGGGATGGCATCGCCATCGTCGACCTCGTTGGCGTCCCCACCTTCCAGCTCAAGGTCGGCCTGCTCCCAATGCGGAGCCCTCGAACCATCCGTCATCAGCGCGTTCTCCGAGGGGAGATGTCAAAGAGTGCGTGCCCAACGCCGAGGGAGGCCAACCTCGATTCGACAAAACGCTCGAAATCCGAACCCTTGAAGAGGGTTCGTGCCACATGATCGGCGAGGTCGATGTGGAAGGGGAAGCCGCGGACGACATTGGCCCCGGTTGGCTCGAGGCCACGGCTCCAGATCGAGTCAACCATGAAGAGCGCCACGGCCTCCTCCACCCTCTCGCGATGGCACTCGATGAGGAAGGGGGTCTGGCCAGCACGTGTCAGCACCACGCTGACCTCTGGCCCGGCCGTCTCGATGAACTGACGAAACCGCTCGCGATCTGTCCGGTTGAAGTTTGCTCGAGACTGACCCTCCGTTCCCTCCAGGAAGTTGGTGAGGGTGACGGTGAGAGGCCTGATCTCGATAAACTCGCCAGGCTCGAGCAAAGCGGCAGCGTTGAGCACATCGATGTCCTCGCTGCTCTCCGAGACCGCGAGGAAGGTCTGAGTACGGATGTAGCCATGGATCAGCTCGAACACCGGTGGCAGGTTACGAGCCGGATCCCCCGCGCCGGTTCGTAGCTCGTGAGGGATGAGCTCACCATGGAGCATCCGCCAGTCGGCCGGGTGATCGAGAAGAAGACGACGCTCGCCGAAGAGCATAACGGCCCTGGAGAGCAGATTCGAGAACCTACGAGCACGACGAAGCTCGGTGAAGAATTGCTGAGCTGATCCTGATTCCGCAGGGAGCTCGTGCTCGAAGATACGAGTGACCAACTCGACAAGCTGGCCAGAGTTGGCAACCATCACCACACCAACCTGGATCTTGGAGCCAGAGAGGAGCGGCACCGCGCTCACCGTCCCGTCCGAGGCGGCCACGGTCCCGTGCTGGAGAAGATGCCTTGCTTCGGCGATCGCCTTGGGACGAGGCCGACGGATGTGGGTGGCTATCTCCGGCACCGCGGCAAGGAGCTCTTTCCGATACTGATCGCGCAGCCGATGAGCACGCTCAACCGCCGCGTCGATGCGCTGGCGAAGGTCATTGAGATGGGCCTCAAGGCTGGACCATGGCGCGTTGGCGACGATGTCACCGATCGATGGCCGCGGACGGGCGACATTGGCAAGCTGATTTGACACATGGGCCTGCCGGTCACCGGCAGGCGTCATGGGCATGCCCCCATCAAGGTGGGCGTAACCCATGCCGCGGCCTGCCCCCCTCCAATGACGTTGCTCGTCACTCCGACAAAGTCAGCATACCGCCGGATGGGGCGATCGAAAGGTGACGATGCCAACGAGCTCCGCCCCAACGTCTCGACCTGCAGCATCCGTGGTCGACTCGCGGCCTCACGCTGGCCGTGCCATGGGGGGATGGCGCTGGATCAGGCTCGGGTGCTCACGCGTGAGAAAGGTGGCTCAAAGCCCCCTTTGGGGCCCAGTCGTCGACGGTGACCGGTCACTCGACCAAGTCACCTGGCCATCCCCATGTGGAGGGTCGAGGCCACCCGCGGGGAGGATCGGCGTCACGAGCAGGCGCCCGTGAGATCCGCTCCCGCTGGACGCCCGCCGCTCGGGTGCCCGGGCGCGGCGGGCGTCCACCGATCCGCGCCTCGGTCGGCAGCGGGCGTGGGTTGACGGCTTGGGCCGGGGCTCGGGGCTGGCCGTCGGCCAGGTGGCATCCCGGACCGAGGCAGCAGGGTCGCCGGCGGGGCTCCACGGGGATCCCGCGCAGCCCGCTTCGTGGGGACCCTCTCAAGGCCGGTGATGGCGCATGCCGACCACTCACCCGAGGGCCGGACGCTCCAGGCGCCTTGGCTTGCCCCGGGCCCATGCCCGAGCAGCAGGCCATCCGTCGCCGGTGGGACGCGGCCACGCCTACCGCTGGGCGGCGCAGCGACTCGAGGCCAACGTCGACGCCGAGCGGGAGACCGGCCAGTCGGGCGAGCCGCCGTCGCCCTCGGGCCTCCGCCGTCGCTGGCGGCATCCGAGGCGGGGCCGATGGCGGCTGGCGCTGGCGGCAGCCCCGGGCCGGGCAGCTCAAGGGAGGTGGCATGGGGCAAGGGGGCGCTCAAGCCGGTCCCCCCTCCCCACCCATGGCGTCACCTTGCGCCCGAAGCCACCTGGGGCGCGTGCTCGAACGACCTTGGCCGCCAACCCGAACCCTCGCGGCTACCGGGGCACCTGACGACTCCCGCGCGCACGCTGAGACAGAGGGCCATCACGGTCGGGCCCCGAGGTGGGCAACGTCGTGGAGGCGCGCCGGGATCGCTCAGCTTCCTTCGGAAGCGAGGTCACAAGGCGCGCACGGGTCGGCAAGATAGCTCCAAAGAGGCAGGGGAGTTCGATCGTCGCCCTCGGAGCCGTCCTCCCCGCCTGCTCCGACGCCTGAGTTTTGGGAGGATGCCATGCCGCTGTTCGAGCACGGCCAGGCCAGGATCTACTACGAGGAGCACGGCGCTGGCTTCCCGCTGTTGCTGATCGCTCCTGGAGGCATGAACTCGACCGTCGACTGGTGGGAGCGAGCTGCCTTCAACCCGCTGCGCACGTACGTCCACGACTTCCGCCTCGTCGCCATGGACCAGCGCAATGCCGGCCGATCGAGGGGCCCCCTGGTGCTCGACGATCCCTGGGGATCGTTCGTGGACGACCAAGTCGCCTTGCTCGACCACCTGGGAATCGATCGTTTCCACGTCATGGGCTGCTGCATCGGCTGCTCACACGCGCTCCGGCTGATGACCCGCGTGCCCGGGCGGGTGACCGCCGCCGTCCTGGAGCAGCCCATCGGCATCGTGGACGACAACCGAGAGCTGTTCGATGCCGCCTGGCGGGAGTGGGGAGCTCGTCTGGTGGAGTCGGAGGGCTTCGATCCCGAGGCTGTGGAGGCGTTCGGCCAGCGCATGTGGCGCGACGACTTCGTGGTAAGCGTATCTCGCGACGTCGTGCGCGCCTGCCCGACACCGATGCTGGTGCTGCCCGGGATCGATCGTTTCCACCCGACCGCCATCGGCCGCGAGGTCGCCCAGCTGGCGCCGTGTGCCGAGGTGATGGAGCCCTGGAAGGATACCCCCGAGCTCATCCAGCAGGCCGTGGACCGCATTCGGCGCTTCCTGCGGGACCATACCCCATCCACCTGAGCGTCCCCGAGGCCGAGGACGGCCACGCCGGACCTTCCCGGGGTCCCCACGAGGCAGGCCTCGTGGGGTGCCCCGGCCGCCTCGAGCCCTTTCACGACGGCCCGGCCGTGGGCCTTGGCCTGTCGCGTCGTGAGCCGGTGGACCTGCTGCCCTCGGAGGGCGGCGACGCGGGCTGGCTCCTTGCCGCTTCCGCCCCGGCAGCGGACCGGCCCAGCTGGCGGCACGAGACCGCCCGCGCGAGGCGGCGCAGCCGGGCCGGGCGCTGGGCCGGTGGGACCGGGTCGGGCCCTGCCCGACCCGGAGGGCCGCCACCGCTCGCCCCCACCCGCCGCTCCCGGCGCCGGGCACCCCCCCGGGCGTGCCCCCTGCCCATCCGAGGCGGGGTGACATGGCGCATCACCAGGCCCGGTCGGCGTCGAGCTCGGCCTTGCGCGCCATCCGGTGTAGGCGTGGCGTCGCCCTCCCCGCCGACGCCGGCTCACCTGCCATCGCCCAAGCGTGGGACTCAAAGCGAGCCAGCGCGCACGACGTCTTCTGCGTGGGAGCGGCGTGCTCCCGCGCCATCCTGGAGGGGTCCCACGGAGCGGACCCCGTGGGGGCCTCTGGAGCGCGGCCATCGCCCCGACCGTGCCGTGGGCGGCCGCTCCCGCTCAGTGTGGGGTCGACCTCGGTCGCCACCCGACCCTCAGACCTCGCTCGGCCGCCCACCTGGCGACCCGGGCCACCTGCCAGCCCGGGTCGGCCTGCCGGTCAGCGGAGGGGACCCGCGCCGGCCTCCGGCGAGGTGAGGGCATCGACGAGGACCAGATGGCTCACGCGCGTCACCGGCAGCTTGCCCTTCCCGATGCCAGCGACAGGCGGCCCTGGGGTGGATGGCTTGAGCCTCGGCCCCCCAAGCTCGCGGGGCACCTCATCGCCCCCTGAGCAAGCAACCGTTGGCAACCCCTCCCGACCCGGCCGCGCGGTCTCAGCTCCCGGCGGCTAGGTGGCGTCGAAACCAGTCGACGGCCAGCTCGGCCACCCGCTCCAGGGCCCCTGGCTCCTCGAAGAGGTGGGTGGCGCCGGCTACGACCTCGAGCCGACGCTCGCTCCGCAGCCGTCGCATCGCCTCCCGGTTGAGCCTGAGCACAGCCGTGTCGGCGCCGCCCACGATCAAGAGCGTGGGCGCGCGAACCGCCTCCAGCTCCCGGGCGAGGTCAGGGCGACCTCCCCGGGAGACGATCGCCCCCACCTCGCGCGGCCGTCGGGCGGCAGCGTCCAACGCGGCGGCAGCCCCCGTGCTGGCCCCGAAGCACCCGAGCCGGAGCGACCGGGTGGGCGGAATCGATCGCAGCCAGTCGATGGCGGCGACCAGGCGCTCGGCGAGGAGCACGACGTCGAAGCGGAGCCCACCCGGCTGCGCTCGGCTCGCCCGCTCCTCCTCGGCGGTTAGGAGGTCCATCAGCAGCGTGGCCAGCCCGACCGCCTGGAGCTGGCGGGCGACGTAGCGGTGGCGCGGACTGAAGCGGCTGCTGCCGCTCCCGTGGGCGAACAGGACGACCGCCTGGGCTCCAGAGGGGACCGTCAGGTCACCGGCCAGGACGACCTTCCCTGCCGGCACCGACACCGCTCCCTCTCGTCCGGGCCTCCCCGTCATGGTTGACGCCCCTCCTCGGTAAGGTGGGCCGTGTCCAAGCAGTGTGGCTCAGGGGCCACCAACCTCGAAAGCCCCCGGGGGGCGACCCCGCCCGGCCGATGGCCGGGCCAGCAGGGAGAAGCTGGCGAGGGCGGCCACCGCCGAGCCCACGATGACGGTCGCCATGGAAACCGCAGGGTCCCCGAGCTGGAGGCCGGTCGTCGGCCCCACCAGGGCGCCAACCGCGAACTGGAGCGCTCCTAGCTGCGCAGAGGCCATCCCCGCCGACCGCGGATGCGGCTGCAACGCCAGCGCGACCGCGTTGGGGGTGATGAGGCCCAGACTCCCCACGGCGACGGCGAGGGCGGCCAGGAAGATGGCCAGCCCGAGCTCAGCCAGGGCAGCGACGAGCAGGGCCCCCGCCGCCAGCACGCAGAGGCAGAGCCCCAGCGTCAGCAAGCGCTGGAGCGGGATCCTGCCCACCAAGCGGGCGTTGAGCTGGGAGACCGCCACCAGGACGAACGAGTTGACCGCGAAGGCGAAGCCGAACGCCTGGGCGCTCAGATGGAACTGTCTCTGGAGGACAAATGGTGAGGCGGAGATGTAGCTGAAGAGCACGGAGAAGGCCAGCGCAGCCGGGAGTGCGTAGCTGATGAAGCGGCGGGAGGAGGAGACCGTGCGGAACGTCCTCCCCGCTTCCCGAAGGCCGCCGGAGCGACGACGGTCGGGCGGCAGGCTCTCCGGCAGCCAGCCCGCGGTCCCGATCAGGATCACGGCCCCGACGGCGCCGAGCACAACGAAGACCCCCTGCCAGGGGGTAACCCTGAGGATCTGGCCGCCGATGATCGGGGCTCCGATCGGCGCCAGCCCGGTCACCAGCATCAAGAGCGAGAGCACGCGCGCCACCTCCGAGCCGTCGAACAGGTCCCGGACCATGGCCCTGGCGATCGCGATCCCGGCCGCCCCGCCCAGCCCCTGGAGAAGGCGTACGCCGATCAGGAAGCCGAGCGAGGGAGCGAGGCCAGCTGCCCAGGAGGCGAGGACGAAGAGCCCGACACCGAAGAGCAGAGGACGCCGCCTGCCCAGCGCATCACTCACCGGCCCGGCGGCCAGCTGTCCCAGGCCGAGGCCGATCAGGCAGGCGGAGATGGTCGCCTGGGCGGCCCACTGGGGGGCATGGAAGCTCGTCGCCACACCGGGGAGCGCAGGCAAGTACATGTCGGTGGAGAGGGGGCCGAACGCCGACAGCCCACCCAGGATCAAGGCCAGCGGCAACGTCAGCCGCCGCCCCCTCATCGCAGGTGGCCGCTGAGGCGCCCCCTGCCCCGCGCCCGGCGACGTCGGCTCGCCGACCGGTGCCCGCCGGTTCCAGCGACCGGGTGCGGCCGCCCAGACTGCAAGCGAACCAGCGACCGACCCAGCCCGGACCAACCTCTCCACGATGGCCTCAGGCCCGACCTCGGACCGACCTGGTCGCTCTCACGCTCGTGCCCACCCAACGGTACCGCATCCGAGCCCGGCCCAGGCCCTTGAGCCGCCGCCCAGCTCGGCGGACCAACCGGCCGCGTGGCGGGTTGCCGCGCAGCGCCGCTGACGCGACCCCGGTCCCTCGGCCGGCGGGGGCGAGAGCCCCCTGAGGGCTGCACGCTGCCCCGGCTCTCGCCGGCACCCTCTACCCTAGAGAGGTGCCCCGCCGGGGCCTGGGGTATCCGAACGGGTCCCTCCGGGACGCCACGGACACCGTGGATCGGCGGCTGATGAGGAAGGGAGGACATTGGTGAGCAGCAGGGTTCGGAGGATCGCGGCCGAGGAAGCCTTCTCCATTCCCGAGGTAGCGGAGCGGTTACGCGAGATCGCCCGGGCCCCGGGCCACAACCTCGATCTGCTCTTGGTCAGGGGGATCTACGACACGCCGGCCGGGGACGAGCGGGGAAGGACGAGGGAACGCCTGCTCGACCTCGAGGGGGAGCGCCTCCGTGACATGGACGCGAACGGCGTCGACATGCAGATCCTGCTGCTGACGGCTCCCGGGGTGCAGATGTTTGACGCCGACACCGCCTGTGATCTGGCCGCCCTCGCCAACGATCGGCTGGCGGAGGTGATCGCCCGGCATCCCACCCGGTTCGCGGGGCTCGCCACCTTCGCCCCCCAGGCGCCCGCCCGCGCCGTCAAGGAGATGGAGCGCGCCATCCAGCAGCTGAGGCTGAACGGCTTCGTGGTCAACTCCCACACCAACAACGAGTACCTGGACCATCCGAGGTACTGGCCGATCCTGGAGGCGGCCGAAGCCCTGGACGCCTGCATCTACATCCATCCTCGAGCCCCGTCGGACGGTATGGCGGCGCCCTTCCGCGACTACGGCATGGACACCGCTCTCTGGGGCTACGGAGTCGAGGTCGGAACCCACGCTGTGCGACTGATGCTGTCGGGGGTGTTCGATCGCTTCCCCAAGCTCAAGATCTGCCTCGGCCACATGGGCGAGGCGGTGCATTTTTGGCGCTGGCGGATCGACTACATGAGCCAGCTTGCCCAGCGCCGCGGCCGCCTGCCGCACAAGCTGGAGCTGAAGCCCAGCGAGTACTTCCGGCGCAATTTCGTGATCACCACCAGCGGGGTCGAGGACCACTTGGCGTTGGAGTACTCGATCAAGGCGTTGGGGGTCGAGAACGTGCTCTGGGCGATCGACTACCCCTATCAGCCCACCGCCCCGGCCGTGGCCTTCATGGACTCCGCCCCCATCTCCGACGAGGACCGGGCGAAGATCTACGGCGGCAACGCCGAGCGCGTCTTCCACCTCGCGTCGGCGCAGGCGGAGGTGGCGTCGTCCGGGTGATGCTGGGGACGCGCCGCCTCGGCGCGTCCCTCCCGCCCCCGGACAAGGCCGCCGGCGGCCGCTCGCGGGATCGCCTCACTCTGGCTCGGCCAGGTCCCCGAGGAGCTCCTCTCGGTGCTCGTCGAGCGCCGGGATCCACGGTCGATCGACGACGGGGAAGGCCGTCTCCGCCGGTGACCTCATGACCAGGGCTTCCTGCCCGTCGGGCAACGTCACCTGCTGGTGAAGGCCCAGGTCGACGGCCACCGGGTGGCTCCAGACCTCGTCGATCGTGTTGATGCACGCGTAGGCCAGCCCCGCTCGCTCAAGGAGCGGCACCCAGTGGGCACGCTCTCGAGCCCGCAGCGTCCGCTCCACCTCGCCGTCGACCTCATCCCGATGGGCCACCCTGAGCTCGTTGGTGGCGAAGCGGGGAACGAGCAGGTCGGGACGCCCGATGACCTCGCGGCAGAAGCGCACCCACTCCTCGTCGTGCTCGATGGCGATCACAAGGTGACGGTCGGCGCACCCATAGATCCCATACGGGACGATGCTGTGATGCCGGAGCCGCCAGCGGCCGTACCGGACCCCAGCGTTGGCGAAGGCAGTGAGGTTGGGCCCGGCGAATTCGGTCATGGCCTGGAACATGGGGAGGTCGATGAACCGTCCCCGGCCGCTCCTGGCCCGCTCGATCAAGGCGGCCAGGATCAGGCTGGTGGCGTAGAGGCCGGTGCCGATATCGCAGATCGAGACCCCGATCCGGGTCGGACCCGCCTCGTCGCCGGTCAGGCCCAGCAGCCCGGTCTCGGCCTGGAGCAGCATGTCGTACGCCTTCCGATCGCGATAGCGACCCTGCGTGCCATAGCCAGTGATATGGCAGGCGACCAGCCGGGGGAAGCGCTGGTGGAGCCGCTCCTTGGTGAGCCCCAGCCGCTCCGCGGCCGCCGACGACATGTTCATGACCAGCACGTCCGCGGAGCGCAGCAGGCGTTCGAGGATCTCCCGGTCGGCCGCGTCGCGCAGGTTGAGGCACAGGCTCCGCTTGCGACGGGAGAGCCAGGTGAAGTAGGAGCTGAAGCCGTGCACATGGGAGTCCCAGCGCCGGGCGAAGTCACCGGCCGGCGCCTCGACCTTGATCACCTCGGCACCAAGATCGGCCAAGACCCGGCTGCACAGTGGCCCGGCGACCGATTGCTCCAAGGCCACCACCCGGACGCCACGGAGGGGCTGCCCGCCGGCGGGGGGATCGGAGGTGCCGTCCACCTCAGGCCTCGATGACCACGCTGGCGCCCGTGCAGTTGAGCAGGAAGCGATCCGGGAAAGCGGATCGGATCCGCATGGCGGCGACCATGCCGGTGCAGTGCATCGGGCACAGCATGCCCACGTCGATCTGGCGAAACTCCTCGATCGTGGCCTCGGTCTTGGACTCGGGGGTGCCCGGGAAGCCCAGGTGGAAACCGCCGAACACCCCCAGCACGTGGTCTCGACCGGTCAGCTCGACCGCTCGGCGGACCGTGTTGATCACGCCCGCGTGGCTGCAGCCGGTGAGCACGACGATCCCCTCACCGACCTGGATCACCAGCGCCTGGTCGTCGGGCACCGCGTCCGGGCACATCCGGCCCTCGCTGACCTGGATGAGCGCGTTTGGGGTGGAGATGTCCTGGGGCGGGGCCTCGAAGCTCACCCGCCGAGGGATGCAGCCGGTGGCCAGGGCGCCCGGGCCGACCTCGAGCGCGTCGTCGTGGCTGACGACACAGCCACCCCGCGCCTCGATCCCCTGTCGGGTGAGGCCATGGTTGTAGTACGGCGCCAGCTGACCCGAGGCGAGGCGCAGGTACCGGGGGGTGAAAGCCTGGTCGTGCATGGAGATGGGGAGGGGGGCCTCTCGATGCTCGAGCAGGGTGAGGAGCCCGCCGTAGTGGTCGGGATGGCCATGGCTGACGACGAGATGGTCGATCTGCTGGAGGTCGATGCCCAAGGCGGCGGCGTTGTGCAGCAGGGCCATCCCCGACATCCCGGTGTCGAACAGGATCTGGTAGCGATAGCGATCCCACTCGAGGAGCACGTGCAGGGCCAGCCCGTTCTCAGCGATGGGGTTCTGCCTTTTGGGATCGAAGTGGTGGGCGAGGCCAGCCCGGGTGACGTTGGGCCCGTCAGCCAGGAGCATGTCCACCGAGTTCTCGACCAGCGTCGTGACGACGACGCGACGCACCCCCTGCATCTCCGCGCCACCTCCTTGCTCGCATAGCTCGCCTGTAGGCCTGAGGCCGGGAGCGGTCGTCGCGGAGGGGACCCCACGTCGCCGGCTGGCCGTGGCCGCCCGCCCCATGATCCTGGGCCGCTCCCACCACCGCTCCTCTCAAGGATGTCGTTGACAACGTCTGCAGAATAGCGGATTCTTGGATCCAATCATGCAAGGACCCAGGAATCCGCAGGCCGCCTTCCCGCCTCGCGGCGACGGGCCGGGCCGAGCGGTGCCCGCGAGCGACGTTGCCCTTGGGCAGTCGGCTGCCCAGTTCGTCGCCGCCGTCATCCGCCAGCGCATCCTCGACGGGTCGCTGCCGGCCGGCGAGTGCCTGCGCCAGGAGGAGTTGGCCGCCTCCCTGGGGGTAAGCCGCCAGCCGGTCCGGGAGGCCCTGCAGCGGCTGGTCATCGAGGGCCTGCTGGTGAAGCAACCGGACCGGAGCGTCGCGGTTCGTCGCTTCTCCCTGGACGAGGTCAGGGAGAACTACACGTTGCGGGCGCTGCTCGAGTCAGCCGCCGCTCGGTTCGCCGCGACCGTGATCTCCGACCGCCAGCTGACCAGCCTACGGGCCATCCAGGACGGCATGAACCGAGCCATCGCCGAGGGCGATGCCGGCCTGACCGTGGAGCTCAACGCCCAGGTCCATCGGCAGATCCACGAGGCCAGCCAGATGCCGACCCTGATCTCCCTGATCAACCAGCTCTGGATCGGGCTCACGATCTTCACTCCGCTCTTCGTGCCCGCCCGCGGGCAGCATTCTCGTGAGGAGCACGAGGCCATCATCGCCGCGCTCGCCGCCCACGACCCGGACCGGGCCGAGGGGGCGATGCGACGTCACATTGAGTCCGCCGCCCGTGACTACTTCCGTCACGCGGAGGCGTCCTCTCGCGCTGCAGTACCCCTGCGCCCGGCGGCCGACACGACCGGGCGGACGTGATCCAGGAGGTGGAGATGCGGAAGGTGACGGAGCGATTGCTCCCCGTGACCATGGTCGGCTCCTACCCTCGCCCGCTCTGGTTCAAGCACCAGCTGCACGGGCAGGACATCCAGCACGCGTTCAAGCTCGAGGAGCACGCCCAGGCCTACGCCGACGCCACCGCGATCGTCATCCGTGAGCAGGAGGCCGCGGGCCTGGACATCGTCACCGACGGGCAGATGTACTTCGACGACTACGGTGGCTCGATCGGCTCCTTCGTCTGGTATTGGTACGAGCGCCTTCCCGGCTTCTACCCGAACAAGATGCGGAGCCCAGTGGCACAGTCCGGGCAGGTCGACGCCAAGGACGCGTCGCTGTTCAACAACTGGGGGGGCACGACCACGGTGGGCCGGGTGGGTCGCGGCCCCACCCGGCTGGCCGAGCTTTTCCTCATCGCCGCGCAGTACGCCACCCGGCCCCTGAAGGTCTCGGTGGGGGCGGGTCCGATCAACCTGAGCTTCCACGTGCACTACGACGCCCCCGGCTGCTTCTACCGGGATCAGCGTGCCCTGGCCGAGGACCTGATCCCGGTCTTCAACGCCGAGCTGCGCGAGCTGGTCGAGGCGGGCGCCACCTTCCTCCAGCTCGAGGACCTGGGGGCATGGTTGCCGGTGATGACCGGCAACGTTGGCGATGCCCAATGGGTGGTCGACGTCATCAATCGGACCCTTGAGGGCGTGGACGCGAAGATCGCCTGGCACTTCTGCCTCGGGACGGCCTACGGCAGCAGCAACCAGTCCCTGTGGGGCGGTCAGCTTCAGGAGATCCTTCCCCTCCTCTATCGGGCCAACGTGGAGCAGTTCGTGCTCGACTTCGCCCTTCGTGACATGTCCGATGTCGGCGTGCTCAGCACCCTGCCCCCAGATCGAGAGGTCGCAGCCGGGGTGATCGACGTTCGCACCACCGAGATCGAGAGCGTCGAGACCGTGGCCGAGCGCATGCGCAAGGTGCTGGCGGTGGTGCCGGCCGAGCGCGTGTGCTTCACCACCGACTGCGGCATGCGGGTGCTGCCCCGTCTGATCGCCTTCAACAAGCTGCGCACGATGGTGCAGGCGGCCGAACTCGTGCGCAGCGAAGTTCTTCAACGAGAGGAAGCCATGACCTAAGCCACCACCAGTCTCAATTCACGGAGGAACCTGAGAAAGGAGAGAGGGATATATGGCATCAACCGGTGTCGCCGCCGAGCCGAAGGTGCTCGGAGGGGGAGGACGTCCCTTCCTCACCGCCCAGGCTCGGCTGATCGTGGTCACCTCGCTGATCGGGTGGACGCTGGCCAACATGGACCAGTCCTTCTTCACCTGGGCCTACCCGTACGTG